>Ga0316224_1003012_pt1 | contig 14473 bp, 13 predicted proteins | sample TBH18013metaG_FD_206254 | JGI IMG/M metagenome (GOLD analysis project Ga0316224, IMG submission 206254) | Freshwater microbial communities from Trout Bog Lake, Wisconsin, USA - TBH18013 | ecosystem: Environmental > Aquatic > Freshwater > Lake > Hypolimnion/Profundal zone | place: USA: Wisconsin... | reverse complement strand
CTACGATCTGGTCGGTGACCTCCTGATACAGATCCCGAGGAGTCCACTGCTTCTTTTCCGTCTCAGCCATGATAGTCCTCCCGGCCCCGGCGGGCGGCGAGGATGAGTTCGGCATCGCTCCGGTAGCTCGGCGGCGATTCATCGAGACCGAGGTCGATGACCTCCGATTCGGTGATCACGATGTCGCCGGGCAGTAGCCGGGACGGTCTTGGAGTTTCTGTCGCATTGGGCATGGGTTCCTCCGTGTTTCAGGTGCTTCACGGAGGATGGAGCATTTGCTTGCAAGAGAGAGCGGTTGCGAAAGTTGCTGGGGAATGGGGAATGGGGAATGGGGAATGGGGATGGCTGATGCTGCGGTCGCGCCAGTGCGCCGTCACCTGTCTATCGCGAGCGGTGAGCGGCCCCACCTTCGGCACAGTTCAAACAGGCTGTACGGACTGCCCCGCAAAGAAGAATGCCCGCCATTGCTGGCGGGCATTCAGGCCACCTACGCGGCGGCTAAGTTTGACCCCGTGCGAGCGGGGAACACTGGCACCTCGGCAAAAACTTGAGCTATTTGCCTTCGGTTCATCCCCGTACGAGCGGGGAAGCGACGGTGTCATGGGTAATAGATACAGACATTTCCCCATGGCGTCAATTAAAAAATTGAATTAAAACAACGCGCTATGCGTCACGCTTGTCAAAGCCGGGGGTCGCCGATTGCCAGCACCAAGACGCGTGGACAATCTGGGGCAAAAGGCATGGCCATTCCGCCGTGAGAATCCGGTTCGGCAAACCTAGGCATGGCGACGATGCGGGGAGCGTCGCCCTTGCGGCGGCGGGGATGTAGAGCCGCATATGTAGTCAGGAATCTCGCTGATGGTAAGGGGGTTCCTTCTCAGATAAGCGGTCACTATTTTAGTAGCGAGAAGGATGGTTTCTTTGTCACTTGTTTACGGCATCTTTCAGGCCCTTGCCGCTCGCGAACTTCGGGGCTTTGCTGGCCGGCAACGTAATCGTTTCGCCCGTGCGCGGATTGCGTCCTTGGCGGGCAACGCGTGACGTCACAGAAAACGTCCCGAAGCCCAGCAGGCGGACATCGTCACCGCTCTTGAGCGAGGCCGTGATAGCATCAAAAACAGCATCGGTTACCTTGTCGGCATCGGCCTTGGTCAGACCCGAGAGTTCGGCAACTTTGCTGACGAGATCGGACTTGTTCATAATCGTTTCCCCTTTGAAATTTACTATAGCGATGGCATGGGCGCCTGCCGCCGTCAAGGTTGTGTTCTGAGCAATGACGCTTGCTATTAAGAAGCCATCGTTCTCATTGAGCCAGGACAGAACCGTCGAGCCGCTCCCGTAGCTTCGACCAGCGCCGCCGATCCTTGACGCCGCGGACAGCCATGCCGACGGCCTTCCGCTGGCCGACCAGGACGACCAGCCGCTTGCCACGGGTGATCCCGGTGTAGAGCAGGTTGCGGTCGAGCATCATGTAGTGTTGCGTCATAATCGGGATGACGACAGCGGGGTACTCGGATCCCTGAGACTTATGGATGGTGGTGGCGTAGCAGAGAGACACCTCGTCGAGTTCGCCGAAGCCGTAGGTTACCTCGCGGCCATCGAAGTCGATGGTCATGTCGGTAGCGTCGGCGTCGATGGCCGCGACGAACCCGATGTCGCCGTTATAGACCTCCTTCTCATAGTCGTTGACGGTTTGCATCACCTTATCGCCGACGCGGTAGGTATAGCCAAATCGTTCGACGGCGGGGTCACCGGGCTTACCGGGATTCAGGGCTTTCTGGAGTTCGACGTTGAGCGAACGAGCACCGATGCCGCCGCGCTGCATCGGGCAAAGCACCTGGATGTCGCGGACAGCGCCCATGCCGAATCGCCGGGGAATGCGGTTGCGGACGACCTCGATGATTTTCGGCACAGCGTCCTCTGGCTCTGCGGCATCGACGAAGTAGAAATCGGTCTCGCCCTCCTGGGGCGGCGCCAACTCAGGCATCTGACCCTTGTTGATGCGATGCGCGTTGGTGATGATTCTGCTACTGGCGGCCTGACGGAAAATCTCGATGAGCCGGGCCACAGGAACCGCGCCAGAGGCGATGATGTCGGCCAGCACTTGGCCGGGGCCAACGGATGGCAACTGGTCGACGTCGCCGACGACGATAACGGCAGCATGGCTCGGCACGGCCCGCAACAACGAGGCCATCAGCGGGACGTCGACCATCGAGGTCTCGTCAATGACCAGCAGGTCGCACTCCAGTGCCATCTCGTCGCCGCGTTTGAAGCCGCCGCTGGTCGGGTCGAATTCCAGCAGTCGGTGGATGGTCTTGGCCTCCAGGCCCGTGCTCTCTGATAGCCGCTTGGCAGCCCGGCCGGTCGGCGCCGCCAGAGCTACGGCGCCACCCTTTGCTGACAGGATACGCAGGATGGAGTTGACCAGCGTCGTTTTCCCGACGCCCGGCCCACCCGTGATCACCATGACCTTGGCCGACAGGGCTACGCCGACGGCGGCGCGTTGGCTGTCGGCCAGCGCCACACCCAACTTGCCTTCGACCCACGGGATGGCCTTGGCTGGGTCGATGGCGGGCCAGGGTGGCGACCCCGCCGCCAAGGTCTTCAGGCGGGTGGCGATGGTCTGCTCGGCATGCCACAGGTGGGGCAAAAAGATGCAACGGCGTTCGCCAATGGTGTCGGCAGTGACGTTGCCATCCTGGAGTTCCAGACCCAAGGCATCGACCAGAAGTGGTCGGGGAATCTCTAGCAACTGCTCGGCCAGGACAAGAAGGTCGTCCTCTGGCAACGCGCAGTGGCCATCGCCTACGGCCTCCATCAGGGCATAAGACAATCCAGCACGGGCACGGATCATCGAGGTCTTTTCGATGCCCAGCTTCTCGGCGATTTGGTCGGCGGTGCGGAAGCCGATGCCTCGAATGTCGCGCGCCAGGCGGTATGGATTTTCGGTCACCAGCCGGACGGCGTCGGTGCCGTAAGTTTTGTAGATGCGGACGGCGCGGGCTGTGGAGACACCGTGGGATTGGAGGAACAACATGATTTCCCGGATGGCCTTTTGGTCAGCCCATCCGGCGGCGATGCGCTTCGCTCGCACCGGGCCGATGCCATCGACCTCGCGCAATTTGTCCGGCGACTGCTCAATGACGTCGAAGACCCGCTCGGCAAACGCCTTGACCAGCTTCTTGGCATAGACCGGGCCAATGCCCTTGATCATCCCCGACCCCAGATAACGCTCGATGCCGTCCAAGGACGTCGGCGGCATAACCTTCAAGAAGGCGGCTTTGAATTGGAGGCCGTGGTCGCGGTGATTGTCCCACCGTCCAGTACCGTGGACGTACTCGCCTGGTTGCACTGATGCCGCCGACCCGATGACGGTAACTAAGTCGCGCTGGCCACGCGCTTTTACCCTCAAGACACAGAAACCTGTCTCCGGGCTATGGAACGTTACCCGCTCCACCAGCCCGGCCAGGGTTTCCTTGTCATCACTCGCAGACTGCGTGCCGATTCTCAGGGCGCTCCAGATGGATGTTGTCGCCGGCATAGTAGCTGATGGCGAACTGGTAGTTGACCCCTGATGCTATGGCCGACTTATCGGAGGCCCATAGCCTCGACTCCGTCGTCCAGGGGGCTTCGATAGCCGCCGCCGAACTGTAGTCAAATATTGTGGATTTGCGTCGCCGTCCGGGGTATGTCATCCGTCCAATGTCATCCCAGTCCCCCGCCCCCTGCTGTCCGTCCTGTAGCGCTCCGAATCCATTGCGGCATGGAATCGTGTCGGGGAGCCAACGCTGGCGTTGCCGCGATTGTCGGCGCACCTATTCCGCGCGGACAAATACAGCAATGGCTGGCGTTCATCGGCGCGGTTCCGTGGCGCCATGGCATGATCTGACCCGGCGCGGACTTGGCGTCCGTCGTGTTGGCAGGGCAGTAGGCATTTCGGCATCGACGGCGTGGCGATGGCGGCGGCGGTTTGTCGATGTTGCCGTGCCGTCCGCCGAATCGTCGGCCATGCCCGGCGCACCGACCGTGATCGACCTCTTCGCAGGGGCGGGCGGAATGAGTGCAGGTTTTCAGGCGGCAGGATTTCGGGTGGTCGCCGCCGTTGAAATGTGGGACGTCGCCGCTAAGAGTTTTCAATCTGCACATCCTGCCGCCGCCGTTCTGGTTGCGCCAGTCGAGGCTGTGAGTGGCCGACGTCTGCTCCGTGCGGCGGGATTGGTGCGGGGCGAGTGCGCGGTAATGTGTGGTGGGCCACCGTGCCCCCCGTTCTCCTCGCTTTCCGCATCTCGCCTGACCGATGATGACCGGCATGGGCTGTGGCGCGAATATCTGCGCCTCGTCGATTGTGTATTACCGCAATGGGTGGTGATCGAAAACGTACCTGGATTGCTATCGAGCGCGGAGGCGATTGGTGGAATCAGGGATGCGTTCGCCACCCTCGGCTATTCCGTCGCCTATCGCATCCTCGACGCCGCCGACTTTGGTGTCCCACAATATAGGCGCCGCGCGGTGATTATTGCCAAACGGGGTGGTGGCGCCATCCCATTTCCAGCGCCGTCCCATGGGAGCGGACGACTACCGTACCGCACCGCTACCGAAGCATTGGCGCCGCCGACAAACGGGCTGACAGCCGCTGAAATCCCGCCATTATCGGCGTTGGCCACCGAACGGCTATCGTATATCGCGGCGGGGGAGTCAGTCTGGGATGCAATGCCACGCCTGCCGTTGCATCTCAAGATTAAGGGGTCTGGTTTCCCATCCTCAATCTACCGCCGACTGGATGAAAACGCTCCGTCCTACACGGTCGTTGGAAACGGTGGTGGCGGCACTCTGATTTACCATTGGGGAGAGAATCGGCCACTATCGAACAGGGAAAGGGCGAGACTCCAGGGGTTTGATGACGGTCATGCCTTCCACGGCTCGCACCGGGAAATCCGGGCACAAATCGGCAATGCCGTGCCGCCGCCATTGGCCAGGGCCGTGGCGGAAGCGCTGAAACTCGGCTGACGGCAACCTTCTATCCGCTTGGGGGAGCAATTAAATCCCTGACGCCGTCGGCAACAGGACGTGGACGTCCCGAGGCATCGCCGTCGCATAGCCGCGGTCTCGGAAAGGGGCGACAGACGGGCGGCAACAGGTCGACCACGACGAACTCGACCGTTTCGGGCGTGAGGTGGACTTGCGCGCCTTGGCGGTAAAATACGGTTGGAAGACCGCTTCGGCGCGGCGGGCCAGCGAGGTCGGTGCCGACCCGAGGGCTGGGTCGTGGCTGTACGAAAAGGGCGGCCAAGAGGTCATGATTGCGGCCCCAGGGGCGACAAAGCAGGGGGCGGCTCATTGGTCGTGGTGGCCCGTCGGTGGCGGCAAGGGTGAAGGCGGCGGATGCGTCACATTCGTTCAGCTCAACCACGGTTGGGGGCGTGGAACCCTCGGGCGGGTGCGCCAGGAACTTAGGGCTTTCCTTGGTGCCGTGGAGCCGAACGGACTCCGCCATCAGGCCAACATCATCCGGGCCAATCTTCAGGACGTGGCTGACCACGTCCCCAGGGTACGCGATTACGGCCCGGTGCGGGCGGCTTGGCATCGGCTGAAATCAGGGATTTCCAGCTATCTCCTCGGGCGCGGCATCGACGAGGAGACGCAACGCCATTTCGCGGGAGACATTCGGGTTGGTGAGAATGGTCATGGCAGGCCGTTCGTCGCATTTCCGGCGCGCGCTACCGATGGCGGAATCATTGGGGTCGAAATGAAGGGGCCGAAGATCCATCCCTTGGACGAGCGTAGCTGGTCGCGCGTCGAGAAGGGCGGCGACCGTGGCATCACGCGGATGGGCGAACGAACCAGACCGACACGGATTTATGTCGGCGAAGCGGCCATCGACCTCCTCACCGCTTGGCAACGGGATGGTCGCCCGGCAGGCGCATTGCTGTGCGCCACCGGCGGCACCTTCACCGAGCGGGCCGGTCGCGAATTAGCGGAATTGGCCGAACGCAACCCCGACGCCAGAATCCATGTCGTCATCGACAACGACGACCCAAAAATCCGCATCGACTGGCAAAAAGGGGCCATCACGCGCCAGGAGCCGCCCGGTGACCTATTTGCCACCGCCGTGGATCGGGCCGTCCGTTTCAGGGCACCGGATGCTTCCGTCGTGCGTCGGCGCCCGCTGAGGGAGTTCAAGGATTTCAACGACTGGCACCGCGGCATCACCAAGGCTGACGGCACCATCGCGCTACGGGAGACGCTGGCTCGTTGCGAAGCGCCCGACGCCAGTCCGGCAGATCGGAGCCGAGCGGCTGAGGTTCGGGGCCGGGACTGGCAACGGGAGCAGGCCCGTCTCCTCTATGACGAGGAACTGGCCGGCAACATGTCGGCGGCAGAAGTCAGAGCGAACATTGCGGTGATGGCCACGGCGAAGGAGAGCCGTGGGGGCGCAGAGCATCATCCCGTGACAGGTGACAACGTCCACGGGGAAGCTGAGCGCCTCGCCGCCAGGGCGGCATGGGAGGCGAAAAAGGAGTCGGCTGTCGTCGGCTGGAAGATGCAGGCGCCTCCGCCGTCAGAGCCGGACTGCGGGAGAGGGCCTCACAGGTGACCAGCCCTGCATCGCCGAGGGGAACACCGGGCATGGATGCGTTTCCAGCCGTTCCGGGCCTCGACGGCCTCGCCCAGGATATCAATGTATTCCAGAGGATCCACGCGGTCATCCGGCGGCGGCCTTTGTTCCGAGAGGTCGGCAAGCATTGCACGGCGTCCGGCCCTGTTGTGCGAAAGGTCGAGCAAGCGGCTGTAAGCCTCGCAGGCGTACGCGAATGTTTCCCGCTTGTTGAAGTCGATGTCGAGCAACCACTCGCGCGACCTCGACTCATGGAGGCCGATGGTCGATCGTTTGCAGTTGTGGAAGATGTGGGCATCCAATGCCCGCAGGCCGACAGTGATCGAAGCCAGCAGACGTGGATTATCAAAATTTGGGTCGTTGTCGTGTCAGTGCCCAGAGGGCCGACCAATAGCGATTTGATAGAGAGCGCTAGCCCATCGCATCGGCGTCGCCCTCCCTGGGGTATAGCAACCAAACGCCAGTACGACGAATAAGGTCGCGTGAGCGACTAATCGACCACTGGATAGAACGGCGCACCCCAGGCGATACCCGGATGATCCATCATCACGTCGATGAAGAGCGGCAATAGGAAACCCATGATCGCGGCACCGTCGGTTACTTGCGCCCGGTTAGCCGAGGCGGCGCAGTCAGCGCTCTTGCTCATAGGGCTTCGGCGGATCCATCAGATGATTCCCTTGGCTTGCGTTGCCGACCATTGATACGCATGGCACAGCGTATCGACCAGCCTCATGTCCCTGACGCTACCACAGGTAACCTCGAGTAGCCTGGGGCTGGCCACCACGATGGCGAGGCATTGAGCGCGGGAAATTGCCACATTCAGTCGATTCCGGCTGAACAAAAATTCGATGTCGCGCGGCAGGCCGTCGCCGCTGGAAGTGGTCATCGACACGATGGCGACGGCGGCTTCCTGGCCCTGGAACTTATCGACCGTGCCGACTCGAGCGCCATCGGGCAACGCGTCCCTGAGGGTGTTTACCTGGACATTGTAGGGCGCCACTCTTCGTACTCTGACCAGAGGTGAGCCCAAACCGTCTTGGGCTTCATGAGGCCACGGACGTCTTCAGGAGCTACATCCTTATTTGCCGCATGAAGTTTCCGGATTTTCCTGACCAGCAGCTTCCCTCGCACGAGGAAGAAAACACCGCGCAGGAAATAATGGATGATGAACCACGCAAACAGGGCCGCGACGATGGCGATGACAATGCGTGGCACCAATCCTATTTCAATGCCGAAGACAGCCATGTGGCCAGAGATAAGGTCGTTCAACGGCATCAACATCCCCTTGCAAGTCTCGACGCGCCACGACACCTATGGGTCGCCAGATGGTCGCGCGGCATACTACGATAAGATGCCTCCCCAGGCACCTGAATGGTGAAAGCTGTGGTTGAGCATCCCGCCACGAATGAATTGCACACCTAAGTGCCCGAATCGGACACCTATGGCAACGCTGGCCATGCAATTCGGTGAGGATTCACCATCTCGGCGAGTTTGGCTGGCTCCAGCACCTCGACACTGGCTCCCCAGCTGTACAAGTGCCACGCCATCTCCAAGTCCGATGCCGCCTCAAATTTCACGATGAGCGAGCCATCCGGCTGAAGCTCTTGGGTCTGACTTGGGTGGAAAAGGAACTCCGAAGCGTCGTCCGCTGCTTCAGGCGTGAATTTCCAGGTCGTCACGAATGGTTCGTCCTGAAACAAGCCGAAAGACCTGGCCGCGAACTGATCCAGCAGGAAATCCGGGTCCCGCGTGAACGGCTCCGATGTCAACTCTATGCCTTCGATATGGGGCAAGGCGAACAGGGCCACCCGGTTGGCTTTCGGGTTTTCATGCCAAGCAACCAGGTAATTTCGGTGGCCATGCAAGAAGCCGTAGGGGTGAACCAGCCGTTCATTGACTTGGCGGGAGCGCCGATTGCGATACCGCAAGCGAACCTTGGTGCATGCTTTGATGGCCTGCCGCAGGCACTCGACCACGGCGGTGTCGATCCGTGGCCGAGGCCCTGGCCGCATCGCCAAGCCCTCTGCCTCTAGGAGAGCCTCAAGGTCGGGTTCGACCTTCCTGGCAACATCCGGCTTCAGAAGCGCCTTCAGCTTGGCGGCGAGGGTGGCCAACTCAGCGGCTTCGTCTTCACGGTTGTCCCGCTCCAGCAGGTTGACGGCACTCTTCAGCGCAGCGAGTTCCTCTGCGGTGAAGGCAACCAGCCGATCCAGCGTGCCGCTAGGGATACGCCAGCGTTTAGTTCTGTCGCCGGTCTCGACCTCCTCGGTTTGCGGGAAGTTCCTCAAGACTGCGTCACGCATGCGCATGGCCGTCCGCCGGCCCACCTGAAATTTTTCCACAATGTCGGCCAGCGACAGGCCACTGCGGGCCGCCTGGAGTTCCAGAGCCAACTGGAGGAGATTGTCGGCTTTTTCGTATCTCATGGGGCCGTGCTTGCCTTTGTGACCAAATTGGTCATGGAGTGTGACTTAGGCCGACGGGACGCGCAAGTGTGGATCAAAAAGAACAGAAGGTGACCGCTTTTGACTCATTGCCTGTGATATGGTGCAGTTCATGAAGCGGACGACGGCATGGGAAATGGCTGAAATAGCAACTCGCTGGCGGTTAACGGACGACCACCTTATTGAAGAGGGGGCTGATGGCCTGCGCTTGTGGGGACGATGGGATCGTCAGTTTGGCCTGTGGGATGAGCGCGGACTGTCCTCCGTACCGGACATGCCGCTATTGGGGCGCCTGGGAACTTGGTTCGAGCCGGATGGCTCGCGGGATGACGATTGGTATGGTTCCCGTGCCGCCTTGGCTGCGTACTGGTCGCTGGTACCGACCACTGTCCGCCTGATCGCATCTAGGCTCCCTGTGGGACAGTGGTCGGCGCTTATCGAGATGTGGAGAGCGCTACGGACATGCACAGCATGATGCGGCTATGCTCCTGGCGTCCTAGGACGCCAGGATGCGGCGTGGGTGTAGTCTTCGGGTTGGCTTGCCAGCTCATCCGCCCACTCGAAGCGGGCTTTCAAGCCGTTGAGGTGGTCGTGGGGAAGGATGCCTGCGTGCTGGAGCATCCCCACCACGATTCCCGGATGGATGCCAGCCTGGTCAGCGAAACTCGTCACGGCGGTTGCCGAACGGGGCTGGGTCGCCTTGAACTGTGCGAAGCGCTGGCCCCCGACGAGCATCTCCTCCGCCCAACGGTCGGCTTCGTCCTCTAGGGCATCGCCGACGCCGTTCTGATCGTCGGCGAAATTGCGGCCCCGGTGCAACAGGATGTGGGCGGCCTCGTGGAAGAACGTCCACCAGAAATGGTCGTTAGACTTCATCCGCAGTGACATCTGGATGATGGCGTGATCCGCGTCCAACCAGCGCGCCGACCCGAAAAGGGCCGTCTTGCTGATTTGTTTTTCAAACACCAGGGCTACGCCGCAGGCCCGGCATAGCTCGACCATGCGCGGCTCGAACACCTCCGGCGGCTCTACCGTCATAGCCCGGATCTCGGCGACAGCTTGCTTGAAGCGTTCCTCATCGTAGTCGGGCACGTCCATCTCTCGGGCTTTTTGCTCGCCGAGCATGAGCCACGTGACGATGTGGTGAGGAGAAGCCGTCTTGGATTTCGACTGGCGGTGTAATACCGCCAGCGAGCCGACCTTGGCGTCGAAACTGTCGGGGCCGCCGATGCCCAGCAAGCTCATCAAGCAGTTGGCCAAGCCGGCTTCGTCGCCGCCGATCGGCAACGCCCCTCTCGCCCTCAGCTCTTTGACGGGAAACTGCGCGAGCCAGGACTTGCGCTCGGCGGAGGCCGACTTCTCAGCCTCTCGGGACTGCCAAATGTCCCAGGTGGACTGCAAGTTCGTCCACACGTACGCCTTCAGCCCAAGCACCCGCTCGAGCTTGATGGCGGTATCCGGGGTCACAGGGTTCGTGCCCTTGATGATGGTATTGACCAGCTTCGGCGTAAGATCGGCGATACGGGCGAATTCAGCCTGGTTCCATCCCCTGACTTCCAGGTATTCCGCCAGATGTTCGCCGGGGTGGGTCGCCCAGTCGGGTGACCATTCGCCGTGGCGTTGCGTTGCTTGTGCCATGTCTCTGCCTCCCGAGCCGTTTGTTTAGTCGTCGTGGTAGTCTTCAATCGCCACGAACTTGACCGCTGTAATGGCGTGGAGGTCAAAGCCCCCATCGGCTCGAAGCGGCACCGGGTCATGGTCGGGCTTGAATATCAGCCTGTAGTTCTTCGAGACCCAGACTGCGAAATGCCCTTTCCATTCCCCAACGAGTTCGTGCCTTCCCTCTGGCTTCGTATGTGGCACGTCGGCAAGACACGCCACACTGCTTAGCAAGGACAGGCGTCTCTTTAGGGTGGGCATGACATGGCCGAACGCCTTGTTCATCTCCTTTTCATTTGAAAGTTGCCGCTCGAATTTGTTCGACGAGAAGGAGAATTTCATGGCGTCCAGCGGCCCGCTTCGTTACCTGATAGGTAATTGATGTCGACGCATTACGCAAGAGGTAATCCGGCATGGGTGTCATCAGGCCAAGGAATCGCCCCCTTGGCGCGGAGGACTTTCGCTTCCTTTTTCAGCCCGCCCCCGCTGTCGCCTGCGCCCCGAACGCCCCGGCCCTCATCGCCCTATCAAAGAACAGGGCCGTCAAGGCCCGTTGAACGGCCTGGTCGTTCAGGAAGGTGCTCTCGAAGTTTCTGTCGCGCTCGAACGTGTCGGAGGCCGCGTCGATGAACCGCTCGGCGAACTCCCGCAAGGCGATGTCACGGGGGTTGTTGGCGACGATGTCTCGCATCGTCGGGTCGTTCCGCACCTCCTCGTTGGCGCGCTCCAGCACCAGGGCGTCCTCGGGGCGGATGTCGAGGCCGTGACGCTGGTTGAAGGCGGCGATGATCTCGGAGAGCGTCCGCTGGTCTTCCTCCGACCAACCGTTGGCCCCGAAATCGGTGATCGGCGGTAGTGCGGTGCCCTCGCCGGCCTTCAGGGTGGCATCGACCACGTCGTGGCCGGTCATCCTGAACGCCGTCATGCTGACCATGTCGGCGGTGATGTCCGGCCCAGGGTCTTCGCCGTCCGGGGCCTTCAGCAGGCGGTTGACCCAGTTCAGGTAGCCGTGCAGGCGTTCAAGGTCGGTGTCCCGGACTGGCCACACCTGGGCCAGGAAGGTGTAGAAGCGGCAGAAGCTACGGCTGAGTTGCCGGAACTCCTCCTGCACCTTCTCGTCCGCCTCGCCCTCGAACCGGGTCACCGCCCGGCGGGCCAACTCCTCCAGGACGGGGCGCTTTTCGACGTCCGTGCCGGCGCCGAACAGCACCTCGGCGAACTGCGCGACGTCGGCCTCGTCGATGAAGTTGAACCCGAGGAGGCGGGTGCGCAGGGCGTAGATCTGGTTGGGGTCGGTGGCCGCCTCGACCCGTGTCGTCTCGAAGAAGGGCTTGAAGGCTTCCTGGATGTCGTCGGTCGTGTTGCAGAAGTCGAGGACGAACACCTCATCCTTGCCGTCGCGGGTACGGTTCAGGCGGGACAACGTCTGCACCGCCTGAAGCCCGGCGAGTTTCTTGTCCACGTACATGGCGACCAGCTTCGGCTGGTCGAAGCCCGTCTGGTACTTCTCGGCCACCAGCAGGACGTTGTAGACCGGCCCGTCGAACACCTTCGGCAGGTCGCTTTCCGAGATGCCGTTGAGTTCCGGTTCGGTCACACCTTCCTGTCCGTCGATGGAGATCGAGCCGGAGAACGCCACCAGGGCGTTGACGTTGTCGTAGCCGTCGCGGCAGCTGACATACTCCTTGACCGCCTGATAGTAGCGGACGGCATGCTCGCGGCTGGAGGTGACGACCATGGCCTTGGCCTGGCCGTTGAGCCGATGGGCGATGTGTCGGCGGAAATGCTCGACGATGACCTCGACCTTCTGCGCGATATGGTAGGGATGCAGAGAGACGAACTTGGCGATGCGCTGGGCGCCCCGCCGCCCCTCGAAGACGGGGTCGTCTTCGACGGCCTTCTCGATTTTGAAGTAGGTGTCGTAGGTCATATAGTTGGCCAGCACGTCGAGGATGAAGCCCTCCTCGATGGCCTGGCGCATGGTGTACTCGTGGATGGCTTTAGGTTTGCCATTAGCATCTCGAACACCAAAGCGCTCCAGTGTCACAGGTCGAGGCGTCGCAGTGAAGGCGAAGTAGCTGATGTTCTTCTGGGGGCCGCGCCCCCGTTGGGCGGCGGCGATCTTCTCTTCGATGCTCTCCGGCTCATCGTCATCCTTCGTTGCCAAGGCCGAGTGCATGGCATTGGCCGTCTCGCCGGACTGGCTACTGTGGGCCTCGTCGATGATGATGGCGAAGCGCTCGCCGCGGCGGTCTTCTAGGGCACGCAGGTGATCGGTCGAGAACTTCTGGATGGTCGAGACGATGATGCGGGCACCCTCCCGCAGCGCCTTGGCCAAGTCGCGCGAGGTGCCGTCGATGGCCACCACCATTCCCTTCTGGGCCTCGAACTGCTGGATGGTCTTCTGGAGCGCCTGATCCAGTGCCCGGCGGTCGGTGACGACGACGACGGAATCGAAGACGGGGCGGTTGTCGGCCCCATGCAGGGTGGCGAGGCGGTGGGCCGTCCAGGCGATGGTGTTGGACTTGCCCGAGCCGGCCGAGTGTTGGATGAGGTAGTTCTGCCCGGCGCCACGCTGCGCCGCGTCGGCCACCAACATGCGTACCGCTTCGAGCTGGTGCCAGCGCGGGAAGATGAGCCGCTTGTTGGGTTCGCCCTTCTTCGCGTCGTCGACCGTCTGGAGGTGCAGGAAGCGCCCGAGGATTTCTAGCCACAGGTCGCGCTGCCACACATTGTCCCACAGGTAGGAGGTCGAGAACTCCCCCAGGGCGGCGGGGTCGGGGTTCCCCTTGCCCCCAGCCCGCCCGCGGTTGAACGGGAGGAACTTGGTCTTGCCGTTCCGAAGGCAGGTCGTCATGGAGACCAGCCGCTCGTCGACCGCGAAGTGGACGAGCGCGCCGCGGGGTGCCCCGTTCTTGAGGGTGGTCAGCAACGGCTCGCCCGCCGGGGAGCGGTCGTTCCGGTACTGGTGTTCGGCAGTCCGGACGGACGACCCCGTGGTCTCGTTCTTCAGCTCTACGGTGGCGACCGGCAGGCCGTTGACGAACAGAACCAGGTCGATGGCGTTCCGCTCGGCCTTCTGGCTGTAGCGGAGCTGGCGGACGACGCTGAGGATGTTGGCCTGGTATCGGCGCTCGATGGCCGGGGTCAGGCCGGACGCAGGGCGGAACTCGCACATCCGGAAGCGGAACCCCTCGACGAAGGCCAACTCGCCGCGCAGGGCGGTCAGCGTGCCGAACTCGCCGACCATGCTGGCGGCCTGCTTCAGCACCGCCGCTTCGGCCTTGGCGCCGTAGAGGCGCGTCAGCTCGGCCCAGGTCTCCGGCTGGCTCGTGCGCAGGAACTCGCACAGCATCTCGCCGTCCAGGGCGGTCGCCCGGTCGTACCCGTCGTTGGTGCGCAGGCGGTAGCCGCCCTTGACGAGGCGATCGACGATGTAGTCCTCGAAGATGCGCTCGAGGTGGGCGGCGCCGGTGGCGGTGGAGATGGTCATGCGGCCTCCATGGCGGCGGCGTTGCGGGTGCGGACGTCGATTTGTCCGGTGACGGCGGCGGTGATCAGGGCGGCGCGGCGTTCTTTCAGGCGGGCAATGGCATGTTTGGCATCAGTGGAGAGGGAATCAAAATTGGCATCTTCTTGGACAAGAAATGTAATAATGTCAGACTGTTCGGTCGGCGGAGGAACTGGAACGGCCATTTCCAGGATGACAGATTGACCAATATTAAGCATTGAGCTACTCGCACCTGTAGCAGAA
>Ga0316224_1003011_pt1 | contig 14483 bp, 4 predicted proteins | sample TBH18013metaG_FD_206254 | JGI IMG/M metagenome (GOLD analysis project Ga0316224, IMG submission 206254) | Freshwater microbial communities from Trout Bog Lake, Wisconsin, USA - TBH18013 | ecosystem: Environmental > Aquatic > Freshwater > Lake > Hypolimnion/Profundal zone | place: USA: Wisconsin... | reverse complement strand
TTTATCTGGAGTAATTTCTGGTACTAGTAACGGCATTACTAAAGTAGGTAGCGGTACCTTAATATTAAGTAACTCGAATACTTACACGGGTGCCACTACGATTAATGGTGGGGTGTTGTCGGTCTCAACAATTAATACTGGTGGGACTAGTAGTGGTATCGGAGCCTCGCTAAGTGCGGCCAATCAACTGGTGATTGATGGGGGAACACTGCGGTTTACCGGGTCGCTTGCATCAACCACAGATCGATTATTTACGGTCGGCGCAAGTGGCGCAACAATTGATGCTTCCGGCAGCGCCTTGCTTGCATTTAACAATATTGGTGGGATAGCTTCGGTAACAAGCTCCTCTCCTACATTAACGTTGACAGGTAGTGGAAGTGGCTCCATGAGGCCATATTGGTCTGATCCAACTTCTGGGGTTTCCGCATTAACCAAGTCTGGCTCTTCAACGTGGACTATTTATAACGGCACTACGAACACTTACTCAGGTATTACGACCATTAGTGGCGGTGTTTTATCGACTTCATCCCTTGCCAGCGGGGGAGTTAATAGTGGGATCGGAAAATCCTCAAACATTGCTGCCAATTTGGTAATTGATGGTGGAGCGTTGCAGTTCACAGGGACGGGATTATCGATTGATCGCTTATTTACCGTAGGTGCAAACGGTGCAACAATTGATTTTTCAGGGGCTGCAAGCACTACCTTAACATTTAGTAATGCTGGAAACTTAGCAAGTGTTACCGGGGCATCGCCTACGCTAACTTTGACGGGTTCAACCTCTATTGCTTTGAGCCCAAAATGGGTCGACCCCTCTGGAGGGGTCGCATCATTCGTAAAGACCGGTACGAATACTGCAGTCTTATCAGCTTTAAATACCTATAGTGGTGTTACAACGATTTCTGGAGGCACTTTGCAGGCGGGAAGTGCGACAGCTTTTGGCACTGGAAACATTACAGTTAACGCTGGAGCGGCGCTAGACCTTAATGGTAAGACCATGACTAGTACAGGCGGATTAACACTAAACGGTACGGGTGTTTTATCTAACGGCGCGCTAACAAATAGCAATAGTAATCCAGCTACATACGCTGGCTTGATAACCCTTGGTAGCGCCAGTTCAATAATTGGAAATGGCAGTACTACAGGAACAATTACTCTCAGTAACATCGGAACCATTACAGGACAGTATGACTTAACTATTGGTGGAACTTCTGGCGGTACGATTTCTTCGATTATTGGAACAGGGATTGGCGGAATCATTAAAAATGGCGGCAGCAATACGCTGTGGATTTTGTCTGGTGCTAATACTTACGCTGGAACCACAAATATTGCTGGCGGAATACTGCGCATTTCCAATGCCTTAGGTTTGGGTGCAACATCGGGGAATACAACTATAAATAGTACCGCCACATTGGAGTTATCGAATGTATCAGTTGGTGCGGAAAGCATAGTAATAAATAGCAGCGGAATTCTGAAGTCGGGCTTGGCTGGCACAAGCTCATTAAGCGGGGATATTTCGTTAGCCGGTAACGCTTCTTTTGTTGTGCAGAATAACCCGCTTACATTAACTGGAGTGATCTCATCTGTCGGTGCATATGGCTTTACTGTAAGCGGAGGTACGGTCATTCTTGGCGGAAGTAATGCCAATACCTATACCGGTCAAACAACTATATCCAATACAAGCTTAAGTACAATTCAATTAGCATCAAATAATGCATTGGGCTCCACAAGCTTAGTTAGTCTTGCTGGCGCAAATGCAGTTTTGAATGTTGCTGGCTACTCCGTATCTGCAACAATTCCAATTAGCGCAAGTTCTGGCTATATTCAAAATTCAACAGGCGCTGGTGGGAGTGTTGCGGGTCTAGTTACCACCACTGGAACACTGAAATTAGGCGCTGTTAGCGGCGCTGTTTTAACTCTATCTGGTGCAATTGATGGTTCAGGCTCTATCGTTTCTGGTGATTCTGCAAATACTGGTACCGTTGTCATGTCAGGCAACAATACTTATAGCGCTGGAACAACCGTAGCTTATGGGAAATTGCAAGTTGGTAGTGCTAGCGCTTTGGGTGTAGGTACGGTTACAGTTTCTGGTACTTCGATTGCAACTTTAGATCTCAATGGTCAAGCAATGACCAGTAATGGCGCATTGACTTTGAGTGGCACCGGGCTTTCTTCGGGTGGTGCGCTGATGAACGGTAGCGTCACAGCAGCAAGTTACGCTGGCTTGATTGCTTTAGGTGCTGATGTGTTAATTGCAGGCGGCACTGGAACGATTGCATTGACTAATCCAGGCATTATTTCTGGGACTTACGCATTAACTTTAGATGGCGCGCAAGGTGGCTCAATCACCTCAATAATTGGCACAGGCACTGGTACGCTCATAAAGCAGGGCACGGGTACTTGGTTGTTATCTGGGGCCAACACCTATACAGGGACTACAACCATATCTACTGGCACGCTTAAGACTGGCAATGCCGCCGCATTGGGGCCATCAACGGGCGCTGGTGCTGTTTCTATTGTTGCTGGTGCTGCACTCGATTTAAATGGTCAGGTGTTAACAAATAATGGCACCCTTACGATTAGAGGTACAGGAATTAGTTCTGGAGGCGCACTTAAAAATAGTAGCTCTGACGCCGCGACTTATGCTGGCCTAATTGCATTGGGTAGTGCATCTTCAATTGTTGGGGGCGCAGGGACAATTGCGTTAAGTAACGCAGGGACAATTACCGGAACTTTTGCCTTAAGTTTAAGTGGCGCTCAAGGTGGTTCAATTGCCTCAATCATTGGCATAAGTACTGGCACTTTAACCAAGCAAGATACAGGCACTTGGTTGTTATCAGGTGCTAACACCTATATTGGTGCTACAACAATTTCTGCGGGAACGCTTAAGATTGGCAATGCTGCAGCGTTAGGTCCATCAGTAGGAGCGGGTGCCGTTTCCATTACTTCCGGTGCTGTACTAGATTTAAATGGGCAGACGTTAACGAATAATGGCACCCTCACGCTTAATGGCACGGGCATAAGCTCGGGTGGCGCCCTCATCAATAGTAGTTCCACTCCAGCTGCTTACGCTGCTTTAATTGCGTTGGGTAGTGCATCTTCTATTGTGGGCGATACAGGAACGATTGCAATCACCAAGGCTGGAACCATTAGTGGATCTACCTTTGGACTGACTTTAGGTGGCTCGCAAGGTGGCTCAATTTCGTCAATCATCGGCACAACCTCTGGCACTTTAACTAAGGAGGGGTCGGGTACTTGGCTGCTATCTGGCGTCAATACGTATACCGGTGCTACTACCATCAACGCAGGCACTCTAGCAATTTCGAACGCCGCTGGCCTTGGCACAACAGCTGCTGGTACAACAATTTCTGGCGGTGCAATCCTTGATCTTCAAAATGTTACGGTAGGTGCTGAGGGACTCACTATTAATGGAGGAACGCTGGCAGCTAGCACAGGAACCAGTTCCTTAAGCGGCGCTATCGCATTAGGAGCAACCAATAGCACGATCTCTGTTACTGGGACTCAGCTCACTTTATCTGGAGTAATTTCTGGTACTAGTAACGGCATTACTAAAGTAGGTAGCGGTACCTTAATATTAAGTAACTCGAATACTTACACGGGTGCCACTACGATTAATGGTGGCATACTTTCCGTATCTACTTTGGCGAATGGTGGAGCGCCCAGTAATATTGGTCAATCAACTAGCGATGCAGCTAATTTAGTGATAAACGGCGGCATACTTCAGTACAAGGGTAGTACCTCACAAACCACAGATCGCTTATTGACGATTGGCTTAAATGGCGCAACTTTAGATGCTTCTGGCACTAGTTCCAGTACAGTAAATTTCAGTAGCACAGGCAATTTAGTCGTATTGGGCACAACATCGACCTTAACGCTAACAGGAGCAACTGCGGGTTCTAATACTTTTAGCCCAATTTTGTCTGATCCAACAGGTGGTACATTAGCCCTATCTAAAACAGGTACAGGCGGCTGGATTCTAAATGGTGCCAACACCTTTACGGGCAATGCAATTGTCTCTACTGGGATACTGATAGTATCAAGCCCTTCTGCGTTGTCTAGCGCAAATTTAGTTCGCATTGATAGCGCTGGTAGTCTTTTGCTTAATAGCGCAACAACATTTACTAAAGCGATAACATTAAATGGTGGAGCGCTTTTAGGTGGCACCGGAAGTCTTGCGTACAAAATTAATGCACCAATTACACTGACCGCAGATTCAATCATTGCCTCTGGCGCAAGCTCCTTAACACTTCAATCAGCCGCCGTAATAAGTAGTAGCGGAGGTAATTTTGGTGTTACGTATGGAGCAATAGTAGGGGGCACTAATTACGTTAGTCAGATTAATCTCGATAGCGCTAACACCTACACCGGCTCTACAATAATCGCTGCTGCACCAGTAGCGGCAAGCATCGCAAGTGCATTTGGTAATGCGACAGGCGCTATTTTATTGGGCGCAACATCAGGCAATAATAATGCAGGAATTTATGGAAATGGCTCCATAACTATTACACGTGATATTACAGTGCAAGCGGGTGGTTCAGGCACTGCGACAATAGGTGCACAAGGTTCATCACCAGTAATTTTTAGCGGCAACATAGTTCTGAATAAGATCGTTACCTTGAGTGGGGCAAACACCACTGGAAACTCAGTGAACTTTACGGGTGTAATTTCTGGGGGATTTGGGGTTACCATCACCGGAGGTTCAGGAATTCCGCTATATGGCCCAGTAACTCTTTCTAATGCAAATACCTATACTGGAGTTACAACGCTAACGTCGGGATGGTTCAAGCTTGGTAATGCAAATGCATTAAGTGGTTCATCTGGGGTGACTATTGCACCTGTCACTAATCCTGTTGTATTAGATCTCAATGGATATTCGCTATCCAAAACGCTGACCCTTAATAGTACCGGCGGCTATATCACCAATACAAATACTTCCAATATTGGCGAGTTGACAGGCGGCATTAGCCTTAATAATGTTAATTTATTCTTAAGTGCCGCTTCTGGGGCTACTTTGAAAGTGTCAACATTACCAATTACTAGCACTTTTAGTAACACCAGCATTCTAAATATTGGTGGCGTTAATGCTACCTATATTGCAAACTCAAATGGTACGGTTGATATCGCGGTTGGTAACAATACATTTGGTGGTGGTACAAGTATTCAAAGTAGTGCAACTTTAAAAATAGGTGCTTCGGATGCGCTTGCGGGTACTGGATTAATTACGATTGGTACTGGAGCTATTACCACTACCGGTGCTTTTGATTTGGCGGGCTATATAGTATCAAACGCAGTAACCATAAGTGGAACAAGCTCAAGTAATTCGGTGAAAATTTATAGCAGTCAGGGCAATGGAGATTTGCAGGGCGCACTAACATTAGCTGCTCCAAGCCTGATACTCGCTGCAGCAAGTGGTTCTAGCTTAATGTTGAGTGGTTCGATTGTTGGTAGTACCTATGGATTGACCATTGGCAATGCTTCCAATACTGGCACAGTGATTCTTTCTGGGTCTAACGTTATCAACGGTTATTCGGGGGCTACTTCTATCACTTATGGCGCCGTATTAGATCTCAAGATTAATTCGACATCAGTCAGTTCTGCAGATCCTTCATTTACTAGTACCTATTCAACTCCTACCTCTGGCGCTACTATGGGTGGTAGCATCATAATTGAACCTCTTGCAAGCGGTGGAACAATTTCCCTAGGCGCTTCTGGTAGTACTTTGAATTTGCCTGTCTATCTCTTTAATGGTGTTGGCGGTACTCGTAAATTTGCAGACGGATTTAGCAATATCACTATTGGGGGTGCTGGCGCAGGTAATTTAAGTGTTACAGGTTCTGCAACATTCCAAGATTCAGTGGCTCTAGTTTCTGGTGGCAATATTACGATTAACTCGAGCGCATCTATTTCTGATAGTCAACCATCAGGTAATTTAGTTGTTGCTGCGACTGGTAGTTTTATAAATAACGCTGGCTCAAGCGCTTTAGTAACATCTGATCGCTGGATTGTCTATAGCTCTACACCTGCATCCGATACATTCGGAAGCTTGGTTAGTGGCAACAAGGCCTACTGGGGGTCAACTTATGCGTCAGCGCAGCCAACATCCATTGGGGTGGGCAATAGATATGTATTTAGTGATAGCCCAACTATTGCAACCACAAATGCACAAAAGACTTTCGGAAATACAATCGATTTAAGTTCAAACTATAGTTTAAGTGGCACCTATCAAACCAATGCTGCAACTTATGGCAATGTTTACTTAAATGTAACTAGTGCAGATATTTTTGCTACATTGCCAACGATTTCTTCTGCTGGGGCAAGCTCAGGAGCTTCAGTAGGAAACTATGCAATAACAGGTTCAGGGGCTATTGCAAATACTGGGTATGGGTTTAGTTATAAGAACACAGGGGTGTTAACAGTAAATCCAGCAACCATTGTTCTTGGGTTAGTTGGTACCAAGACGTATGATGGTAATGCAACATTTAATGCTGGTCCCGATTTAGTTGTAACGGGCTTAAATGCTGGGGATGCATTGGCAACCGCAACTGCTAATAGTGCTCAAGTCTCTGCGAACGGCAGCAATTATTTTGTTTCATTTACTCTGTCAAGCGGAACGGCATCTAACTATAGCCTAGTTAGTGGCTACAACGCCACTACCAATTCCGCAACAATCAACAAAGCCAATGCCTATGTGATCATCGGCTCGGGTCAGAGTAGTACCTATGGCAATACGCCTACGATCAACTACACCTTCTATAACAATGCTGCTGGTACAGGTGGCTCTGCGATTACTAGTCCAACTGGTCTTGCGGGTACGGCAGTGATTACCCATAATGGTATAAACAGCGTGACATCTAGGTCTAACTCTGGAACCTATGGCCTGTATTACAGTGGTGGTCTAAGTGCCACTAACTACACATTCTCGCGCGCAACGAGCGCGGTGAATTTCGTTGTTAATCCAGCAATTCTGAATTTAACGATCAGCAAGACATACGATGGATCTGCAGGCTTTTCAGCTGCGAATACCTACACACTCAGCGGTACCTTATATAACGGTGATTCATATCCATCAATTACACCTGGACGGGCAGCTCTAACGACTAGTGCTAATGCTGCAACTTACAACAGTTTTGCTAGTAGCAATTTAACGCTACTCGATTCAAACTATACGTTAACTGGGGGTACTGTTAGCGCAACCATCAATAAAGCCAACGCTTTTGTGATCATTGGATCAGGTCAGACCAGTAACTATGGTACTACGCCATCAGTCCACTACACCTTCTATGACAACGCAGCTGGTATAGGTGGGTCAGCAATAACAACCACTACCACTGGCACAGCGGTGATTACGAATGCACCTACCTCTGGTTCAAACGCAGGTACTTATAACTTGACTTACAGCACGGGATTAAATTCGATAAATTACACTTTTAACCCAGCAGCAAGCAGCGTAAGTTTTGTGGTGAACCCTAAGCTCATCACGATTGCTGCCAATGCACAAAGCACGACTTATGGAACCTCTTTGAACTTGGGTACAACTGCTTACAGTATTACGAGCGGCGGATTGAATATTGGTGAGACTATCAGCTCTGTGACGCTGCAATATGGTGGTAACGCTATCGTTTCTGACACCACTAATGCTGGTACCTACAGCGCTGGAATTGTGGCTAGCAATGCAACTGGGACTGGGGGTTTTAACTCTACTAACTATGCAATTACATATGTGCCTGCTAATTTAGTGGTGAATAGAAAGCCTGTAACAGTTACCAACAACACAACTAATGTGACTTATGATGGTGTAACGACTTATGCTGGTATTGTTGGGGCCGCTGGGTTTAGTACTTCGGCGCTAGCTGGTTCTGATGCTGTTGGCTCAGTAACTCAACGCATCACCATGGGCGGAAATTTAGTAAGTGGTATCGCGCAAGCGGGCAGTTTTGTTGCCACTCCAAGCGCAGCAGTACTCTCAACAGGTACAGCTGGTAACTATGCCTTCTCTTATGTGGCGGCTAATGACAGCGTAGCCAAAGCCAATCTGAGTGTGACTGCCACCGCTAGCCTGTCTGGCAATATCTATAACGGCAGTACGCAAACTGGCACCTATACAACAACCTTACTCGGTAGCGATACGGCTACGGTGACCGGGATGGCTACGGGTACCAATGCCGGTACCTACACTTCGAACTTGCAGATTAGTGGCGCGGCATTAACTAACTACAACACGCCAACGATTACGAATGCCAACTACGTCATTAGTCCCAAGCCCATCACGATTACCGGTCAGGTAGCAAATAATAAAATCTATGACGTTACGACCGATGCAGCCCTTAATTCGTCTTATGCTGTACTAGTGGGTGTAGTAGGAAATGATGCAGTTGCTCTTAATACGAGCGGTGCCTATGGCACATTTGCCGGTCCCAATGTGGCTAATGGCATTGTAGTAACTGTTACAGGGAACGCTTTGAGCGGCTCTGCAGCAGGAAACTATGCGCTGACACAGCCAACTGGACTTTCTGCCAACATTACTCCAGCCCCGCTAGTGGTGACCGCAAATAATGATTCGAAATTTATTGGGCAGATTGATCCAGTAGGGTTTAATGGTGTGAGCTATAGCGGATTTGTTGGGGCGCAAAATAGCTCCGTCCTGGGCGGTACTCTAGCGATTACTAGGACCAATAGCAGTCAAAATAATGCCGGTACCTATAACGGCGTATTGCAGCCTGCGGGACTTACTTCCAATAATTACTCAATTTCCTATGCCAATGGAAATTTCACGATTGTTCCCGCTGATACGATTTTAATTAAGTCTGCAAATGCAATCGCAACTTATGGATCTAACTTTGCTTTCACACCACTGTCAGTGCAGTATTTAAATAATCTGCAGGTTTTGGTAACCCTTAATCAAACAGCCTCTAGCGGCAATACCTATACCTATGCTGATGGTGTTGGTGGTTCAGCCACTTTCACCTTGGCAGTTAGTGGCCCCATAAGCACAAGCGGTAATTTGGTTGCCGGTAATTACAGTATTTCTGGTCAGAACTTTAGTAAGGTAGGCAATAACTTCAATGGCTCTCCTGTGTACGATGGTGCATTAACAGTGAATAAGCAGGCGATAACAGCTAGTACCAGCAACGTATCTAAAGTTTATGATGGCACCACAGCCATGAATGGCTTAGCCATATCACTTTCACCAGTCATTTCTGGTGATCAAGTAACGGCTGGTGGGTCTGGCGCTTTTGCTCAAGCAAATGTTGGATCAAATATTAATTACAACGTTACTAACTTGGCGCTCAGCGGCTCTGATAGCGGAAATTACTATCTAATAGGTGGGACAAATTTCAGTGGCACGAATGGAGTAATTACTCCAGCAACCCTAACTTATGTAGCCACCACATCAAGCAGTACCTATGGAAGTGCTCCAGCCGTCAATGCAGGATCCGTCACTGGATTTGTTGCTGGTGAAAATCAGAGTAGCGCAACATCTGGTACTTTGCTCTTTAGTACAACAGCTAATGCTATAAGTAACGTCGGTAGTTATGCCGTTAATGGATCTGGATTAGTTGCCAATAATGGAAATTACAATTTTGTACAGGCAACCGGAAATGCCACTGCGTTAGCAGTTAATCCTGCGACTCTGACATATACAGCAGCACCTTCAAGTAGCGTCTATGGCATCGCACCTGTAGTGAACGCTGGTACTGTCACTGGATTTGTTGCTGGTGAAAATCAGAGTAGCGCAACATCTGGTACTTTGCTCTTTAGTACAACAGCTAATGCTATAAGTAACGTCGGTAGTTATGCCGTTAATGGATCTGGATTAGTTGCCAATAATGGAAATTACAATTTTGTACAGGCAACCGGAAATGCCACTGCGTTAGCAGTTAATCCTGCTACGTTAACGTACATCGCAACACCGGCTTCAAGTGTGGTTGGGGTAGCCCCGAGCGTAAATGCTGGCTCAGTCACTGGCTTTGTAAGCAGTCAGAATCAATCGAATGCCACCACCGGAGCATTGCTGTTTAGTACAAATGCTACTTCTACGAGTGGTGCTGGAGCTTATGCCATAAATGGTTCAGGGCTAACGGCAAATAATGGCAACTATATTTTTACTCAGGCAGCGGGAAATGCAACCGCTCTAACGATTACCGCAGCCCCTGTTCCAGTGACTAATTCTGGTGGTGGGGTATCAGTGGCCGGATGCATTGTTGGTATGGATGAGACCAAGGATCAAATAGTTATGCAGATCGGTTTATGTGTTGCTGTTAAGTAGAAACTCAACTATTTAAAGGTAGCCCCTTAGAGATTTATTTTGGCTTCAAGCCAAACTTTTATGAAGCCACTTTTCTCAACCCCCTAATTTTTAAAATATTTCGAGTTCAGCCCTTAGAAAACTCCATCACTATATAAAGCCAGTTCTGTAAGCAAATTAGGTCCAAAAATATCAAATATCGTCCTAATTCAAGTTTTCTTTTTTAGGTGCTATTAAACCCTTTATGGGTATAGATCTGAGGGCTTTCTCAGTAATTAGTGGCAATTTATTTCTGGACTAAGTATTTCAATGAAATCAATAGGCTAAACATAGTCTTGCATTGAGGGCAGTCAGCTCGAACCAAATTTTTCTCAAGAATTATTTATGGCGTCCTAAAGGGCATAAAAACACAGGTTTTATTCTGATAGATTTTTGAATCGGTCGCCGAGCCATATAGTATTTAACGGTACAGTCCAGACTTGCTTTGCAAAGATCTGAACTTTGAGTGCAGACGACAGTTGTGCGTCTCAAGAGTTTCAACATAGGTGACGAAAGTTGCAAGATGGCTGAATATCGTCACTAATTATCGTTCGCAGTTTAAGTTGGCACTGTGAATTCTATTAAATTCAAAGACTTAGAAAGAATACCGAAATCTTGATTTGGAGCGTTTTCGCTGGTTATGTTGGGATTTTGCTGATTTTCTGAGGCTTAAGTTGGGATTCTGTACTCCATCTTCATTGTATTGACTCTATTTTGGGTGAAATTAAAGTTAGAAAACATGGGATAATCTAAAAGATGAATACGATCAACCGCAATCGGCTTGAGAACGTCATGATCTTCTTTGCCGAAAATACTCGTGCATGTGGCAAGGTTAAGTTATTTAAACTCCTATATTTGTTAGATTTCGAGCATTTCAATTTAACTGGTAAAAGCGTTACGGGTCTTGAGTATCAGGCTTGGGAGCTTGGTCCAGTTCCTGTTGCGCTTGCTGAAGCATGGGAAGAGTTTTCTAATAATTTCGGGGATAAGTTGTTCATCGAGATTGAAAGAGTTATTTCCTATGAGAGGCAAACTGTCAAGGTTGCAAAGGGGGTTAGATTCGATGATATTGATTTCACTCCAAGACAGCTAAAACTGATGCGCTCCTTGGCAGAAAAGTATTGTGATACAGCATCGCCAGCATTGATTGATGTCACCCATGAGCAAAATGGTGCCTGGCATAGGGTTTGGACTAGTGAAAATGGCAAGTATCAGGCAATTCCTTATGAGTTATCTCTATTGGACCCAACATCTGAAATGGCGCAACAGGTTATGACTATCGCGGAGGAAGAGGTTATGTACTCGGCCGCCCTCGAAAAGTGTCGCCCAAAGCAATCTATTCATTAAATTGGCCCCCAAGATTCCTGTAAGGGCAGGACAAATTTGGTGTGATCAAGAATATTATCTTGATCAAAAAACCAATCAATTTCAGAGTAAATATGTATTGGCGCTAGCCATTGCTGACGATGGCGATATTGTTCATGCAGTATTTACATCAAAGGCAAATGGACTGACAGATGAGCCAGCCTGTTCAACAGGAATTCCGCGCGCCGGATTTTATGTAGGAATAGTAGACGGACTTTTTTATAAAGAGACGTGGGTAGACTTCAGCTCAATTCAAATATTGGATAATAGGGAATTGCAGAGCCACTTACATTCCAAAAAGAAGATTGCTATTAGCGAGACTCTAAATACTAAATTATTTTGCGAAATACTGAGATGTGCAGTTCAATCTGAAGATATTACTCGTAGAGTAAAAAACTATATATATCAAGCGATTGTTATGTTTGATGGTAGCTAAAATTATTCTTAGATATTTATCGAATTTAAGATTCTCTCTCAGCTACCCATCGATGATAACTACATAGACCTTCAAAATCTTGTTCGTCAGACCCAAGCGGCTCCATGCATATGGAGCATTCAGTGTAAGTTAGCGTGGCATCACATGCGATACAAAAACCTTCGCTTATAAGAAAAGTTTCGCGACCGCAGTCGGGGCAATTGCTTAACGGGGGCTCCCCGCCATCCTTGATTGAAATAAAAGCATCAACCTCAAATGCTTCTGCGGCTGCATCTTCTGCTATATTTTCAAAGGAATTATTTCTATCGCATGATGTGCAATGAAAATCAATAAGCCTAAAATCTGAATTGTTATGGTTTATGGGCTTTATTAACTCCGACTTGCAGTGTCCGCATCGCAAATAGGGGGCCAGCATTTTGATGCTGTCAGCACCCCATTTAACTTTATTTTTCTCAATTTCACATTCGCGAAGCTCTTTTTGGTAAATGGTTGCTACGTCGAGTAGAGTGTTCCAGCAATCTAGTCCAAGTAACTCAATTGGACTTTCATTTAATTGGATTGTGATGAAGTCTCGAATTACTAAAAAGGCATCTGCAAGTAACTCTTTTAATTTGGTTGATGTTTCTGTGGTGTAGTAATGTTCAATATCATTTCTAATTGAAATGATTTTGGAAAAGGTTATCCGGTCAATTGCTATATTTAAATGTCGAAATCTTTCTATTATTTGAGAGACATCTACCGTCTTTTTTCCTATGCCCTGAAATTGAATGTTCCCATTTTTATCGGATATAGGGAGGATTTTCCTTTTAATTAGCGCCTCATTTGAATCTGGGGGTGATAGCGCCCTTAACTTCTCCTTAAATAGAAGTAGAATTCCAGCTGAAATATTTCGGACAGCTGATAACGCTCTTCTTGGATCATCGGACAAGTAGTCTTCAGTGCCGATTTGGATTGATTCAATTGCGTTGGTTAGGAGTGTATTCATATCCTAGTTTATTTGGGGAGGTGGAAGTGGGCTGACAATCCAGACAGGTTTCATTTCATTTAATGTTACTGTAATCTCTATTAATGACTACTCCCCACTTTATTCCGGCCGAGCTTGAATCGGTGCGGCAGACTGCTCTGAAGGCGCTTGGTCCGGTGATTCCATCAAATTCAAACACCCGGGCCGAGAAGAATTTCTTGCTGTCATCAAAAAGATCAAATGCTGGTCGGAACCTCCCGCCTTACTATCTTGTTTATTTCTTATTGGTGGATTTTCTGGGATTTAAAAATCTTGGTCAATGGGAAAAGATTGCATGGTCTGTGCCAATTGATTTTTATGGCGAAGCTTATTTGATAGAGCATCGAAAGTTTGGAGTTGGAATATTTGTAAGAGACCCGGAGACGCAAGAGAGTGAGGTGGAGAGCATAGTTGAGTATATTAAGAAGGCGGTTAAAGTTGCTCAACCCTTCTTTGATTGGATGGTGACCCAGGCGATGGAGCGGTCGGAGGTAAATGTTGTTAACAATAGCGAAAAATTATTTCAACGCTATGAGTATTTGTTGAGTCAATATCAGGAAAAGAATGTAGAGGCTGAGCGGAGAAAGGATGAGCGGATTGTTGAGGAGGGAAAATCTTCTAATGGATCCTGGAAAACTATTTCGTATCCCGCTCACGTGCTGCAAAAGGAAGGCGAATGGTTGGCCATGTCTGCCATAGAAGCATTCTTTAGCTGGAGCGAGCATGTACTAATTCATGTGGCAATATTGATTGGTAATATTTCGACCGCTAAGGATATAGCTGATATTGCAAAAGATAAATGGCCTAAAAAATGTAAGGCTGCAATCGATATTGCAAACCCAATAGATAAATCAATCTATGACAAAATGCTCGTTATGCGTGAGGAGCTGCGCAATTATGTAGCTCATGGCGCATTTGGAAAGCAAGGTGAGGCTTTCTCTTTTCATTCTGGCGCCGGGGCAGTTCCAGTTCTTTTGCCTCATAAGTTAAAGGGTCGTGTATTCACACTGGGTCCAGGGCTTGTATTTAATATTGAGGCTGCTCTAGCTCTTATTGAAGAGTTTATAAAAATTCTGTGGTCAGGTGATCGTGCTCCTGCAAGAATTTATATTCAAGACAGTACGCTCCCAATTATTCTTACGTATGCAGCGGATGGCACATACGCTAGAGCTATGGCATCAAGTAAGGAGATGAATGATTTTATTTCCAAACTGTCTGACGAATGCGATAGATCTGCCAATATGGACTGGTAGGGTAATACCCCCGCCCCTTAACCTGAGTTAAAAGTAGAATTTCTAAGTTGTTTGATTTAAAGGAAATTCTATGAAAACCTCCCGCTTTACCGATAGCCAAATCATGGCCATCCTCAAACAAGC
>Ga0316224_1003010_pt1 | contig 14496 bp, 10 predicted proteins | sample TBH18013metaG_FD_206254 | JGI IMG/M metagenome (GOLD analysis project Ga0316224, IMG submission 206254) | Freshwater microbial communities from Trout Bog Lake, Wisconsin, USA - TBH18013 | ecosystem: Environmental > Aquatic > Freshwater > Lake > Hypolimnion/Profundal zone | place: USA: Wisconsin... | reverse complement strand
TGTGGTGTTGGGATATTTTTTATACAGGGATGTTACGAATGGAACATTTGCATTTTGGATGGCGTCGGCAGATTTTATTTTGCCTAATCCCCAACCATCCATAACTACTAAAATTACTTTCTTACTCATGCGGTAAAACTACATCATTTGATAATTCGGCAGAACACATTAATTTTAACAAATTGGCGAAAGGCTTTCTGGCATGTTTTTAGCCAGGTATAACATGAAAATATGGTAACATGAAAAAAACACTTTTATTGACGGGATTGAGTTTGCTTTTATTTTCTTTTGTTATACAAAGTGATGTAGATGAAATCATCAAAGCATTTAAAACAGCCAATGCAGAACAAGTTTCCAGTCATTTTGAAATGCTGATAGATGTTACTTTGCCAGGTAAAGAAACCATTAAGAATATGGGGAAAAATCAAGCTGGTATTGCATTAAAAACTTTTTTTGATGAAAATGCAGTAAAAGGTTTTGATGTATTATCTCAGAGAGATTTAGGTTCTTCAATGTATATAGCAGGTAAGATGGCTGGTAAAAATAAATCGTACAATGTTACACTTTGGTTGAACAGTAAAGAGGGTAAACACGTAATAAGTGCAGTGCGTATTAATACTACCCAATAAACAATAATTATTAGGTTGAATTTTATATTGATGCTATGAGTAAAAAAAATAAACCCGATACAAGAGGATTTGTTTTTAGCACCGATCCAAATTTTCGTTTTGAAGAAGAAGATAAAGAGCCACAAGAAACTTTATTACCTGCTCAACAAAAGTTAAGAATTAAATTAGACGCAAAACATCGTGCCGGTAAAGTAGTTACTTTGATTGAAGGATTTATTGGCACTGATGATGACCTGCAACAACTAGGCAAACAATTAAAAAATTTTTGCGGAACCGGTGGCAGTGCCAAAGACCATGAAATAATTATTCAGGGAGATCAGCGCGATAAAGTATTGCAATGGTTGTTGAAGAATGATTTTAAAAATTCAAAAAAAACAGGATGATTTATTTAATAATCAATCTCCAATTTTAATTTATCTTTTAATTCTTTGATGAGCGGATACTGTTCTGCAATTCTCTCGAAACGCTGACGGGAATTAAGTGTTAAATGCTGTGGTATTTCTTCTTTTTCGCCCTGCTCTACCAAAACTGAAAAAGTGATGGCTCTGTTTTTAAATCGTTGTTGAATAAAATCCGTCAACACCATTTTCTCTTGTTCAATAAATTTTTGAGCAGTAATGGCAGCCACAGTTGCAGTAAATTTTATGTCATCTTCTATCTGTAATTTGGCAATTTTAAAAGTGGCTGCGGAAGAATGTTTTTGTTGTTGTTCTAATTGTATGGTGTATTCGCTCCAGCATTGCTGTAATTTTTCCAACGACAATATCTCTGCTTCTTCTACAGGTATAACACTATATTTGGTGCCTGCTTTTTCTCGAAGAATATCTAATAGATTTTTTTTCTGGCCTGTATTTCCAGGAGTTTCAGTTTGTTTGTTTATTGTTGCCGGTTTTTGAACTGAGGGCTGTTTGGTATTAATTATTGAATGATTTTCTTCGATCATCAATTTAGCTTCTTTCGGCAAAGGCTCAGCTTGCTTAACTTGCAGTGGCTGAATGCTTTTTATTTTATAAGCAATCGGTCCGTCAATTCGTTTTTTTTTAATCACAGTTCCATCGTTCACAGATAATTCGATGGCTTGTTGCAAGAAATTTAATTTTATCAAGGTCAATTCAACATGCAATCTTTTATTCCGTGCCATTTTAAAATTAATCTCAGCATCATTCAAAATATTTAAAGCACTTACCAAATAAGCAGCGTGTACTTTTTTTGCGGTGCTGCTATATTTTTCCTGCATGCCTTCTACTACATCTAATAAGCTTGCTGCTTTTGCATCTTTACAAACCAATAGGTTTCTGATAAATTCAGCAAAGCCATTCAATACCAGATCACCTTCAAAGCCTTTGCGATTGATTTCATCATACAATAACATGGCTTCTCCCAAATCCTGTTGCAGCAAAGCTTCTATTAATTTAAAATAATAATCCTCATCTAATATATTCAGATTATCAATAGTGTTTTGATAAGTTACTTCGCCATTGGTAAAGCTTACAATCTTATCTAAAATACTCAACGCATCACGCATACAACCTTCACTTTTTTGAGCGATTACTTGTAAGGATGCCTTATCTGCTTTTATTTCTTCTTTATCAACAATCTCTTGTAAATGTTCAACTGTATCATTGGTGGTGATACGTTTAAAATCAAAAATCTGGCAACGGGATAAAATGGTAGGTAATATTTTATGTTTTTCTGTTGTTGCTAAAATAAAAATAGCATAAGAGGGCGGTTCTTCCAATGTTTTTAAAAATGCATTAAAGGCACTGGTACTTAACATATGAACCTCATCTACAATATATACTTTGTATTTTCCAGCTTGCGGCGCAAAGCGAACCTGTTCAACCAATGAACGAATATCATCCACACTATTATTACTGGCAGCATCTAATTCATGAATGTTTAATGAACCTCCATCATTGAATGATTTACAACTATTGCATGTATTACATGCTTCACCATCGGGTTGTAAATTTTCGCAATTGATTGTTTTAGCTAAAATTCTGGCACAGGTTGTTTTGCCCACACCACGAGGTCCGCAAAACAAAAATGCATGCGCCAACTGATTATTCTTGATCGCATTTTTTAATGTGGTAGTAATATGAGATTGCCCTACTACCGTATCAAAAGTCTGCGGACGATATTTTCTGGCTGAAACAATAAATTTATCCATGACAGTTGCAAGATAACGAGAACATGCTATCATTAAATATTCATGATGATAGAGTTTTTCACAATTAAATAATTATCTTGGTTAAACCCTTGTAAGAATAATTAATCTTACCTCAAAATCGTAACTCATGAAATGGAAAAGAACTGCCATGTGCTTTTCTGCAGGTACTATCATTTTTTTGTTATCTGCTTTTGCACAGATCAAACATGCTGATAATGCTTCTCTTCAATTTCCTTATAAAAAAGCAGGTTTAACCGAACGGCAGGCGGCTGCACATTTGTTAAGCAGATTTACTTTTGGGGCAACACCCAATCAAATTGATGAAGTGGTGAATATGGGTTTGGAAAAGTGGTTTCAACAACAACTCAATGGCAATTTATCGGATGATGAAGTAAATAAAAGATTACAAAGTTATGATGCTTTAACAATGAGTAATGAAACAATCGTCAATACTTTTTTAAAACCCGGTGATTTATTAAAAGTCGCAGCCAAAAATAATATCATCCCAAAAGATACATTGGCTGCCATTGTGGCCAATCCGGATAAACAACAGTATCGTGCACAAATTAAACAATTCATGGATGCCAATGGCTATAAGCCTTTACAAGAATTAAACCGGCAATTAATCAATCAAAAAATTATTCGTGCAGCATATGGCAACAATCAGTTACAAGAAGTGATGACGGATTTTTGGTTCAATCATTTCAATGTATCACTCACAAAAAATCAATGTGCGCAATATATTCTTACGTATGAAAGAGATGCGATTCGCCCGAATGTGTTGGGCAATTTTGAGAAATTACTGGAAGCAACTGCCAAACATCCCGCCATGTTAGAATATTTGGATAATGCAAGTAGTGTAAGCAATGATAATTATTTAGCCAGACGACAACAAAATAGTGTGGCCGGAAGAATTGCACAACGGAAGATGGATGATATGATGAATGATGATAAAACAGCACCGGCAGTGAAGCAGGCGTTACAGGCAAGAAAGAATCAGGGATTGAATGAAAACTATGCACGTGAAATTATGGAACTACATACATTGGGTGTGGATGGAGGATATACACAAAATGATGTTACAGAAGTTGCGAGGGCATTAACAGGATGGAGCGTGATGCCATTGAATAAAGACAATGCCTATAAAAAATTTTTAGAACCCGCTGCCTGGGATAGAATGGAAAAAAATGGTTTTGTAAGAGAAGGAGATTTTTTATATCGTGCCGATAAACACGATGAAAATGCCAAAAATATTTTAGGAAAAAGTTTTCCATCTGATGGGGGATATGCAGAAGGGTTAAAAGTATTAGAGATGTTGGCTAATCATCCTTCTACTGCAAAATTTATTTCTAAAAAATTAGCCGTTCGTTTTGTCAGTGATACGCCTTCTGATGAATTGATTAATCATCTAGCACAGGTTTTTTTACAATCAAAAGGAAATATAAAAAATGTTATGATCGCTTTGGTAAACAGCGATGAATTTTGGAAACCGGATGCTTTACGCGAAAAAGTAAAATCTCCTTTTGAGTTTGCTATCAGTGCAATTCGTGCAACGAATGCCGATCTGCAACAGCCTTTTCAAATTTTTAACTGGTGTACAAAAATGGGACAGAAGTTCTATTATTACCAGGCACCTACCGGTTTTCCCGATAAAGCATCTTATTGGATTAATACCGGTTCTTTATTAAACAGAATGAATTTTGGTTTGGCATTTGCTACAGAAAAAATTCCGGGTTTAAAAATAAATTTAGCTGCACTTAATAATAATCATGAGCCAGAAAGCGCAGATGCTGCTTTGGTTACTTACAGCAATTTGTTATTGCCTGAAAGAAACAATGACCAAAACATTAAACGCTTAACGCAATTGATACACGACAATAATGTGCAACAAAAAATAAATGATGCAGCTGCAAAAAATCAATCGGCAGATGCAAATGTTTTAGCGGAAGATAATATGATGGTGAATGATAATGCAAAAGCCATTCAAAGAACCGAGAATGCTGCTTTGAATAAAAATAATAAACCCATTAATATTAATTACAGTATGGGTAATAACAGTATGGTTGGACAAGTAGCGGGCGTAATTATTGGATCGCCTGAATTTCAAAGAAGGTGAGCATCAGTTGTAAGTAGTGAGTTATAGGGTTTAAGTTTTGTTGAATAAAAAACAAACAGTACAAGTGAGTGACACAACCTAAGCCGCACAAAGATTTGAAGTTGGTAATAAAAAATAATTAATCAGAAATATTTTAAATTATGGATAGAAGATTGTTTATGCGCAACGGAGCATTGGCCATGTTTGCAGCTACCATTGGCGGTGTGCCGGGTTTTGTTGCACGTGCAGCAAACAGCAAAAAAATATGGATGCCATACAAAAAAAATAAAGTGATGGTATGCATATTTCAACGCGGTGCAATGGATGGATTAATGGCAGTGAGCCCGTATGCAGATCCGAATTTAAAAATCATGCGACCAACTTTATACATGAGTCCGGCGCAAACAGAAGGTGCAGCCATTGATTTAGATGGATATTTTTCTTTACATCCGGGATTGGCATCTTTTAATCCTTTATTTAAAGAAGGAAGACTGGCCATTGTGCATGGTGTCGGAAGTCCGAATAACACACGCAGCCATTTTGATGCGCAAGATTATATGGAAAGCGGCACACCCTTTAATAAAGGCACATCCAGCGGATGGTTGAACAGAGCAGTGGGTTTATTAGGACATGAAGGTACCCCCTTTCGTGCAGTAAGTGTTACGAGTGCATTGCCCAGAAGTTTCTACGGCGATAATGAAGCGATTGCAATAAATAATTTGCAGGACTTTGCCATTCAAATGCGTGGAAATCCAATGGGGGCAAATCTTGCAGCAAAATCATTTGAAGATTTGTATGATCAAACATCTTCTCAGATATTAAATAAAACAGGGAAAGAAAGTTTTGATGCAATGAAGATGTTGAATGTAAACAACATTAAAAATTATCAACCGGCGAATGGTGTGGTGTATCCGAATTCACAATTGGCCAATTCATTGAAGCAGATTGCGATGTTAATTAAAATGGATGTTGGATTAGAAGTTGCTTTTGCAGAAAGTGGCGGTTGGGATACACATTTTAATCAGGGAACAACCAATGGAATATTGGCAAGAAACTTAAAAGACTTTAGTGATAGTATTGCAGCTTTTTGGAAAGATATGGATGCTTATCAGGATGATGTGACAATAATGACGATGACTGAATTTGGAAGAACAGTACATCAAAACGGAACAGGAGGAACAGATCATGGGAGAGCAAGTTGTTTATTTGTGTTAGGAAATGATGTGTTGGGTGGAAAAGTATATCACAACATTAAAACAATGAGTAAAGAAAATTTAGAAGATGGAAGAGATTTGCCGGTAAGCACAGATTTCAGAACCGTCTTCAGTTCTATTGCAGATGCACATTTAAATTTAAATGATGATAAAAAATTATTTCCTGATTGGGATGGAAATAAGTTAAAGATGATGAAGCGATAGTTGATGTGCGGATGAGTAAATGTGCAGAGGTTAAAATGAAGAAACCTTCTTCATTTTAACCTCTTACTTACAACTTATCACTCATTTATATTCCATTACCGGATGTCTTTCAAACGGATTTTTACTTTCATCAAAAATATAACGGTATGTCACCATTCTTCTGCTTTGTATACCACCTAAGCTTTTATAAATATTGATCATTTTAGGGTTCCAATCTCCTGCCCAACCCATTTCATAGGTTTCATACCAACCTTTGTTTTGAACCAATAGGGCACATTCATAGATCATAAAACTATCAATGCCCAATGCCTGATATTTTGGAACCACGCCAAATGCAAGCCCCGTAAGCCTTTTGCATTGCCCTGTTTTTTTCATCCATAACAAATGCAGTTTTTGTAACAGGCCCATTTTGCCGTTAAAATGTTTGAAGTATTGATTGATATCAGGGATATTAATGAACATGGCAATTGGTTCTTCTTTATAATAAGCGAACCAAATCATTCGTTCATCCATGATGGGTTTCATGGTGTTAAATAATTTCAACACTTGCTCTTTGGTAATTTCTTTATTCTCTCCATGTTGTGCCCATGCAGCATTGTACACAATAGAAAAATCATTCGCATATTTTTCTAAATTTTTGATGTTACAATGTTTGGCTTCATAACCCGGCTTGGCTTTAAATTTTGCATGGCGTTCAGGAAAACGTGCCGGTAATTCATCATCTACATTCATCGCATAGAAATACTGGTTGTAATAATTTTTAAAACCATATCCTTCAAACAAGTTTTGATAATAGTCAGGATTAAAACTCATGCCATATACTGGTTCGCGATCAAATCCTTCCACCATCAATCCCCAATTTTTATCTCGATCACCAAAATTAATGGGGCCATCCATTGCTTCCACTCCCTGCGCCAGCAAATAATTTTTGGCTGTATCGAATAATAGATTGGCTGCAGTTTGATTATCAATACAATCAAAATAACCAACACCGCCTGTTGCAAATTCTGTTCCTTTATTAATGTATTTTGAATTGGTGAATGCAGCGATCCTTCCAATTAATTTACCGTTATCATCTTTTAATATCCAGCGTTTTACATTTCCGTATTTGAATAATTTATTTTTATCTGGATTGAATACATCGTTCACTTCATTATCCAACGGACGAATATAATTGGGGTTGTGTTTATTCATCAACACATTTACATCAATAAAATTTTTTGCAGTGGCTTTATCTATAACTTCAATCAATTGCATAAACGAAAAATATTTTATCTGAGCGAATGTAAGAATTATGCGCCAAGCTTCAGTGCTGTATAAAGTAGTGGTTGCTTAGCATACCTGCACGAGCATAACAGATGTGAGTTGATTAAAATGATTAAGTTAAATTGTGCCAAATAACGGTTAATATCAAAAAATAGTAGGAGTTAATAACTATTATTTATCAATAAATAATTTTCCACTCATTTTATCATCATGCCCGTAAATATCTTTTCTAAAGTTCAGTACACCGTTTTTATCCACCCAGGCAGTGAAATATACAATAAAAACAGGCACTGTTTTTTTAAGCGTTACCCTTCTTTCTTTTTGTAAATGCATGGAGCTGTCAATAACATTGCTTTTCCAAACAGTTGCAGTATCTGAGCGTAATAAAAACTGCGCTAATTTTTTCGGATTGCTTATGCGGATGCATCCATGACTAAAACTTCTGGCAGAAGAATTAAACAATTCTCTGTTCGGCGTATCATGAAAATAGATATCATAATTATTGGGAAATAAAAACTTCACTAATCCCAATGAATTATTGGGTCCAGGTTTTTGTCGCACCAAAGGCAAGCCTGCACTGTATCCTGTGATTTCCATGTTTTGTTTGGCGATATAATTTTTATCTTTTTTTATGGAAGGAAGGATTTCTTTCTGCACAATGCTTACGGGTACATTCCAATACGGACTAAATACGATGTATTTTAAATTACCATTGAAAATAACGGTGCTGTTGGTGGCTTTGCCTACAATGACATTTAAATCGAAACTCCATTGCAAGCTGTCATACACATGCATTTTATATTCCGGTATATTCACTAAAATATAACTGCTGTCTTTTTGTTCGGGCATCCATCGCATACGTTCCATATTAATCAATAACTGACGCACCCTTTGTTTGGGTGTTACATTTAATTCATCAATCATTTTATTGCCGACAACACCATCAATACTTAAGCCCGTTCTGCGTTGAAAATTTTTTGCAGCAGATAATAAAGCCGTATCAAATACCTTTGAACTATCTGTAGCAGATAAATCACCCAATAGATTCAAGCGTTTTTTTATTTGCGTAATGCTGAAAGAAGAATCCCCCCTTTTTAAAGGCTTTGCAACATGTACAATTGTATCTTCCGGCCATTGTTTTTCAATGGCTGCATATTTAATAAGATAGTCTTGTAATTTTTTGTACTGCGCATTTAAGGGTGCATATTGATCTGTTTCTCTAAGTTTCGATTTTAAAGTTGAATCCAATAAAGAAGTGAGGTCTACCTTTTTCCTGGGAATAAACCAACCCAGTTCAGCCGCATTAATATCACTGCCTTTATAAATTTTGGCTGCGTATAAAAAGAATTGCCCGGTAAATAATAATTCTGTTTGTAATAATTTATCTTTTTTCTGCAAATGCAAGCTGTCATTTAAAAAAACCTGATAGGCTTCATCCAATGTTTGATTGTACAAACTGCTATCCTGCAATTCAGCAACCGTATTGTTTAATAAATTGATGAAATTATGAGCCTGTTCTGCAATGCCGCTGCTGTCAAACCAGGCAAATTCATAATTGCGTTGTTTGTAAAAATCAAGATACTGTTGTTCAAATTTTTTAAATGCTTCGTGTTCATTTAAAAAATGTTCGATCTGTATACTGTCAAAAAATAAGTTATTGAAAGAAGTAGATGTATTAATTGTAGTGTCTCTTTCAACAATTTTCAGAGATCCGTTTTTACAGGAATAAAAAATGAATAATAAACAAGCGCTAATGAATAAAGGATATTTTCTCATGTAAATAATCTTACACGTGAATATACATTATAAATGCATCAAAAGCGAAGCGGCTACTACACCGGCTGTTTCTGTCCGTAACCGGGTGTTGCCCAAGGATACAGGCTGGTATTGGTTTTGGAGGGCAAATTCAATTTCTTCATGTGTAAAATCTCCTTCCGGCCCGATGAGTATTTGAACATGATCTTGTATAGATAAATTACTAAGTTCTTGTTTTGTATCATTTTCGCAATGTGCGATTAGTTTTTGTTGATAAGATGATTGTTGAATGAAGGTCTTAACATCAGTGGGTTCATGCAATTGGGGTAACCAGGTTTGCTGACTTTGTAATATGGCAGCAATTAAAACAGCATTCATTCTGTCGAAACGAAAATGTTGCCGCTCTGTTCTTTTACACAGCAAGGGAATTATTTCGCTTACGCCTATTTCAGTTGCTTTTTCTAAAAACCATTCTAATCTGCCGGCATTTTTTAAAATTGAAATACCGATAGAAATTTTTTTGGCTGGGGGATTAAAATATTTTCTCTCCAAAATATTTACCAGGCAAGCTCTTTTGTTATCCGAAATAATGCTTGCCACAAATGCGTTACCTTTGCCGTCAGTTAATTGTAATGGCTCGCCTTTTTTCATTCTCAATACCTGAATACAGTGTTTGCCGGTTTCTTCGCTTAATGTAAAAGAAACATCGCTTAGCGCAATATTGGGTTCGTAGAAGTTAGGTAATGCCATGTAACAAAAGTATTCATCCTGTATAATTATTTGTTAACCGATTTTTTAGGCGGAATAAATTTTTAACAATTTACTTATGCAAGCATAAATTTTTAAATTGGTTCTTTGCAAAAAATTTGATTATGAGAAAAATATTGATTGGCGTTTTAAGTTTATTTACTGTTTCAGCATTTGCACAAAAAACCGAATTGGGTTTTCAGGCAGGATATATTTCTTCTACTTTTTTTAATTCTGATGATTATTTGGTAAATACTTCTGCCATCAGTTCTTATCAGGTAGGTGCAACTGCAGACTTTAAATTAAATCAACATTTTTACTTTCAAACAGGATTGAGTTGGATTCAAAAGGGGGCTCAAAAATTAAGAAACTTCCAGGCGCCAACAGGTGAATCAACCACTATTAAAATAAATTATTTGGAATTGCCGGCTAATTTGGCTTATAAATTTAAATTGAATAAAGACTTAAAAGGCTTTCTGGGCTTCGGTTTGTATTTAGCGGGAGGTATTTCCGGCAATGATGTGGGATCTGCATTAACTTCATCAGGAACCATTGCCGTGAACAGAAAAGTTCAGTTTACCACAAGTGAAAGTTATTCATCATCTTATACTTCAGTCAATCCGTTTGAATTGGGATATGATGCTTTTGGCGGAATTGAATACAAACATTTTGTTGCGAAACTGAGTTATACAAAAGGTATTTCAAAAGTAGAGACAGCACCGGTAAAACAATACCAAAATCAAACCTATGGTATATCAGTTGGATATGAGTGGGATTTGAAATAAGTAAAAAACAAAAGCACTGTCATTTCGGCGTTTAAGCCGTACTAAAGCCCTATATAAGCCGTATATAAGCCATTGATAAGTTAGGGAGAATCAATGCATGGGTAATCTTTGTTCAATATCATACCGACTTGAGCTATAAAAGATAGCCCTGCCTCAAATTTCAGATAACTGAACCTGTTGTCTTAAAAAGCGATTAAAGTAAGTATTCGAATAAAAATTATTAGTAATTTTATTTATTCAATATTCAATATCCATTTTCCTTACCTGATGGAAAACCTATTTTCATTTTTTGAAGATGCACCCGAAGCATTTTGGGTAATTGATCAATCCTATCGGTTGGTTTACGCCAACAAATGTTTTCTTGTTACCATTGAAAATACTTTCAGAAGCCCCGTTAATACCGGCGATGTAGTATTAGATTTTTTAGATAAAGACTCTGATCAATATATTTTTTGGAAAAATAGCTACGACAAGGCTTTTCAGTTTAAATCATACACAACCGAATTATCAAAAAAAGATAGCGGTGGGCGTGGAAGAACAAGATTTGATTTCAGGCTGATTGAAGCCATTACAAAATTTTTATGTATTCGTGCAGTAGGATTGGATACTGTTACAAGGGAATTCATCCCTACTTCTTTAGCAAAGGATACGAATGAGTTCTCATTAAGTATTGATGAGGATGGAAATATTCTGCGTATTTCACCGGCTGTACAAAATTTGCTGGGATATTTTACCGAATGGATTGAAAGCAAATCGGTGATCGATTTTTTACATCCTGATGAAAAGGATATTCTGCGAAGTTTTTTTAGAAGCAACGAAACCATGGAAGGTACCTGGTGCAGAATAAGAGATGTTAACGGAAAATATTTCTGGTGTAATATTCAAATGGCTGCTTTTGGTCAGATGCAGGTAGACCGGAGATATGTGATTTCAATTAATGAAATCCGGATTCAAAAAACACCTGCCAATTCTTATGTGCCTGATGCCAATGTTTTACAAATAATATCTGAAGCACAAGGCATATATATTAATTCGGGTAATGCCCAAAAAGCTTTCGACACCTGCCTCTTATATTTTCAAAATGAAGGCATTGCTCCTTTTTCTTTTTTAGCAAGTTTGCAATGGAGCGGTACAAAAGCTTCTCTTAAAACCATGGCCGGATGCGGTACCTGGGTGCAGAGCAATGAACATTCAATGGAAGAACTGTTAAAACATTTGGCAGAAAAATGTTTTGACATACAAAAAGGGATTAACAATAAAGTACAACAGGAAATTAATAATGGCTTTGCTTTTCATTTTCAGCATACCAATTTTATGATGTACCTGCTCATCAGTAATTCTGAAATTATAGGCGTACTGGTAACTTCTGATCTGTTAAACGAAGCAGCTATACCAAATGTGCAACCAAGCATTACTTATTTCAGGCCACTTTTTGTTTCTATTCTTCAAAGCGATCGGTTTATTAAAAATGCAAATGATGCAGTCAGAAAATTAGCAGTGAGCAAAGATGAACTGCAATCGTTGGTTACATCATTAGATGATATTATTTTGGAAGTAAACACCTGTTGCGAGATTGTGAATATATGGAGCAATGAAAAAGCAACACTCTCTTTACCAAAAGAAATTATGAAGGGGAAAAAGATCAGGGAAATAAAAGGTGACCATTTGGGAGAATTATTTGAAGAAACAGTACAAAAAGTATTGGCTACAGAATCTTCTCATTTCATTGAATATGCTGATTCATTTGGAGGGGTGATGAATTGGCATTCTGCAAAAATGAACCTCGTACGAATGTTCAACGGCGAAAAAAGAGTGTCTATTTTAATTGCCGATATCACACAACAGAAAACGGCGGAATCTGCAGTTGAAGAAGCATTGAAAAAAGAGAAAGAACTGAATGAGATGAAATCAAAAATGATCACCAGTGTTTCACATGAATTCAGAACACCCCTGGCTACTATTGTCAGCAGCACAGAATTATTAGAAATGAATATCAAAAAGAATTATGCGCAAATAGGAGAAAGGGCCGCTGAATTATTTTCTAATATTTATGAAGAGGTGGAAAGGTTATCTGACATGATGCGTAATTTTTTGGTGATGGGAAGATTTGAAGAAAATCAAATGCCTTTTCGCCCGAAAGAAACAGATGTGGCAGCATTGGTAAAACAAATTATCCGTTCAAGATTTCATGTGAAATACGGAGAAGAAAAAGTACAGTTACAAATTAATCATACACCGCGTACCGCAGAAATAGACCCGAGTTTATTCTGGCATATCATTACCAATCTGGTTTCTAACGCCATTAAATATTCTGCTGCAGAAAAAAAAGTTACAGTAGAATTGGATTTTTTAGAAGAAGAATTTTTGTTGAGTGTGAAAGACAATGGCATCGGTATCCCCCAAGATGACCTGGCAAATATTTTTCAATCATTTTATCGGGCAAGAAATTCGGATGAACATAGTGGTTATGGTTTAGGATTATCTATTGTAGATCGTTTTTTGAAAATGCACAAAGCAAAAATTGAAGTACAAAGTGAAGTGGGCAGGGGAAGCGAATTTATTATTCATTTTAAATATAATATCCTATGAACAAGACAAAACTGCTTTTAATTGATGACGAGAAACCGTTATTGCAAAACCTTAAACAGATTCTGGAGTTCCAAAACTTTGAAGTCATTACTGCAGGTAATGGATTAGAAGGTTTTGAACAATATGAGAAAGAAAAACCTGATTTGATTATCTGTGATATTATGATGCCTGATATGGATGGCTATGGTTTTATAAAAAAATTGCGGTTGAAAGGATACACTGATACTCCATTTATTTTTTTAACAGCCAAATCGGAGTATGATGATCTAAGAACAGGAATGAATATTGGCGCTGATGATTATTTGTTGAAACCGATTAAATCATCACAATTGTTAGAGGCCATTAATACAAGATTGATGCGTAAAAAGGAGATCAATAAAAAAGTAGCATTACAATTAAATAATATTTCCCATGGATTTCAATTGGTAACAGATAAAGAGTTCTTTGCTGCCATTAATGATATTATCGGTTACCTGCAATTGCTGAAACAAAAAAGTAATCAGAAAGATGAGCGCTTGATGGAAGAATATATTCATTATATTGAAAAATCTACTTCACGATTATTGAATTTATTAAATAAAGTAAAACACTGGCAGGAGCAGGAGTTTGCATTATCAGATTCATCCGGATCAGACAAGTCTTTTGCTCCTATACAAAAGGTGCTGACAAATATTGCTAAACTAACGGCATTGAAATATGACAGATCGGGTGACTTGATCTTAAATGTGAGTGAAGATGCACCCTTAGCCATTAGTGAAGAATTATTAGAAACATTATTGACCGAGTTATTAGACAATGCATTTAAGTTTTCTGAAAAGGGAAATCCCGTAGTGGTTGGTACCGATAGAGAAGGCGGGCAATATATGATACTGATTGCTGATTGCGGAAAAATTACTGATGCAGCGTCTTTAATATCTTTTAAACCTTTCCATAAAAACAACATTTTGCCGAATAATGATCCGGGTATTGGCTTAGGACTTACGATTGCTGACATGATTGTTAAGCGTGTAAATGGCTTACTTGTTTTTACTAATAATACACC
>Ga0316224_1003007_pt1 | contig 14519 bp, 10 predicted proteins | sample TBH18013metaG_FD_206254 | JGI IMG/M metagenome (GOLD analysis project Ga0316224, IMG submission 206254) | Freshwater microbial communities from Trout Bog Lake, Wisconsin, USA - TBH18013 | ecosystem: Environmental > Aquatic > Freshwater > Lake > Hypolimnion/Profundal zone | place: USA: Wisconsin... | reverse complement strand
GGAACGTTAGCTGATCCTGAAAGTACGGTTGACGCACTAACTGAAGCAGAAAAAGCATTCAATGAATAGTTGTACCTACCAGCACCGTATAGAGCTCCTGAAGCGGCATTACCGAAGTTAGAACCTGTTGTACCGTACAATGAACCATTGTAGTTGAACGGAGAAGCGGTACCGTTTGCACCACCGTATTGGAAGTCCAAATAGAATACCAGGCCTGCAGGTAAATTCATCGGTTGAACTGAAACGAATTCCTTCGCTGCAATTTGACCAAAAATTTTCCTTACAAGGGGTAGAGCAACTCCTGCCCATTGTTCACCAGTACCTGGTGTAAATGTTGCGTTACCGGAAGAACCCTGTGAAACGCCACCGTTAGTTTGAGAAGCCTCAACAACTAGTTGTTTTGCTTGACTCTCGAGGATCATCGCCATGTTAGCGCGATCGTAGTCCTGCAAGCCTTCCAAAAGGCCAGACTTGGCCCATTTTTTTGCTAAACGCTGAGCAACGGTGAATTGTGCTTGCGATGCATTTTGAGCGGACTCGTTTAGTAAATTTTGTACTAAGTTTGCCATGATTGTTATTTAATTTTTTTGTTTTTGTTTATTTTATTCCCGCCAATTTTTGCATTCTCGTAACGAAAGGATCTGCTTCTGTAATGTTTTGTTTTGGCGCGTATCCGGCGGGTTTGGATGCGTACCCGTTAAAGCTCTCTTTCAATGTTTTTTTCGTAGCCGAAATAGATTCGTTAAGAGTTGCATAAATGTTTTTAACTTCTTTTACACTAGATGCTCTATCAAAAGCTCCAACAACTTTTACTTTTTGTGATTCTGTTAGAGATTTAGCTTTAAAAAGTTTATTCATGTAAAGCAATTTAGCATTCAAAAGATTAACTTCGTTCAAAGAACCTCTAAGTTCTTCAATAGCTTTTCTAGCTTCTTCCATTTCTTTTTTGTGCTTGCTTTCGTCAACTTTTTTCTTACGCTCTTCCATTTTCTTTTTACCTTCTTCCATGTCGTGTTTTTCTTCGAGTTCTTCTTCTGATTCCTCTAGTTCTTCTTCAGACTCTTCGAGTTCTTCTTCTGATTCCTCTAGTTCTTCTTCAGACTCTTCGAGTTCTTCTTCTGATTCCTCTCCAAGAATTTCGTCTAAATCAACGTCAGCATCGTTTCCTTCCATGTCTTCTTCTCCAGCTTCCATGCCTTCTTCACCGGAAATAAAAGGCGCTAAAGCTTGTTTAAGTTGACCAAAAGTAAGAACAATTTCTTCATCGTCCTCTCCACCTTCTGGAACTTCTTCTTCGTCTCCTGCTTCTTCTAGATCCTCACCTTCTTCTTCGTAATCTTCGTCGATTTCTTCCAATTCTCCAAGAATTTCTTCCAGGGAAGCTTCGTCCATTTCTTCTTCGGATTCTTCGAGTTCTTCTTCTGATTCTTCAAAATCTTCAATATCAGTTCCTTTGTAACTCTTCGGAAGTTTTAATTTTTTACTGTAAATTTTTTCCTTACCAGCTCCGAATCCATTATCTTTTGGTTCTTTGTCAGTCGACTCTTCCAAATCTTCTTCCAAATCTTCTCTTAAAGATTGTTTAACGATTGCTTCCACTTGGGGAGCGAAAGTTTCTTGCAGTGTTGCTTTTGCGTTGGCGATTGCGCTAGCTCTTAGTGCCTTTGCATCAGCAATTGCTTGTTTGTACATGTTTTCTTGCATGTTAATTATGTTATGTGATTTTCGATTGCTTATTGTAGTGTTTCAAGCAATATGTGTATGTTATACGAGTAGCGTTATATTATGAGTATAATAACGCATATACGAATAAATATCGGTGTTTTTTCTAAAACGTAAATTTACTAAAAAAATATTTTAGTGAATGCAACAAATACCACTGACATTACAAATTATGTCTGATATCATTTTATTTGCCCTAGAGTATTTATCTTCCAGTTTAATAGTCCTATCGTAAGATTCTTGCAAACCGCGACTTCCCATTGGTTTCATGTATGCTCCGTAAGTAGATGGAGTAGAGACAAAATCCCAACATATTAAATCAAGATCGTCTTCCACTTTAACAATTCCCTCGCCTATGGAAGAAACTGACCCCATGGCTCTTGAAGAAATTCCAACACTTATTTGATTTTCAAATAACTGTCTAAGTATGTTTCCTGAGGGTGTGGGTAATATTTCTATTTTTCCGAATAAATCCTTGCCTTGCCACCACAGTTCCAATATGTTATGACTAACATTTTTTAAATTAATAATAGAACTATTTCCAGACCAAAAGGGTTTTTCATTATCTTTACAATAAAAATTACCATTTTTAACAGTTACGCAGTGCACAGTATCATCATAATCAATTTCTTCAGCTTTTAAAAATCTATAATCTAAAGATATAGAGTGATTTTTTTTGATCCAAAGTCTATATAAAGTACTTTTATTTTCGGCTTTTATTACATGATTAGCATATACATAATCTTTTTTAGTTATATACTCTTTTATAACTCCTGAACCACCCAATTTAACTAAAATTTCATCTAAATCCTCTATTAATTTTTTAGACACAGTAAAAACAGATTGTCTTTCGTATCCATTAAAATTAATAGTAGTGCCGTCTCCCAAAAGATACCAATCAAAAAACTCTTTAAGTAAATCTTTAGAAGCTTCCTTTATTTCCTTAGGAATATATTTAGAGTATTTATCTCCCAGTGGATCTAAATAATTCCATAATCTTTTATCATAAGTATAAAATACTAATCCTTTAGAATTATCTCTTTTTCGTTCTTTCCACTCCAATTCGGGAGATAATTTTTCTAATAAACTTCTAAATTTATCTGCTTTTTCTCCATCATTTTGAGATATATAAACTCCAGATGATTCTGAAGGTCCGCAATGACCCTCTGCTAAATAAAAACCTAAAAACCCAAACCAACTTTTAGCATCTAAAATTAAAGGTTTTTCAAATTTTAATCTCTTTTCTTTAGATATTTTTGCATGACTATGACTATGTAATTCAAAGACTTCATAAGATATACCGTCTAAATATCCTTTTGAATCAATAGGAATTCCCAAATGAGTAGATATTTTTTTATCAAAAATCTCTTGAGCCGTAACTTCTGAATAATTAAAGTGCCTATCAGTAGTCACAAATCTATGATTAGGAGTTACTAATACATCAATATTTTTATTTCGAATGTTTATCATTTTTCCACGATAGGGCTCATTAATAACCCTTTCAACAATATTCCATTCACATTGACTAGTTAGCGTATTTAAAGTCATGACTTTTTCACCAACAATTACATCTTTTATTTTTTTCCATCCAGATTCTGTCATTATTTCTGCAGATGGACGATGGCATTCCGGATGATCTAGTTCTCCTAGTGCACGATTTTCTTTTATAGGGCCCGCTATATACTTTTCAACTTGAAGTTCTAAAATATCGTAGGGGTATATTCTCTTATTAGCATTTGGCTTATCACTGGCCTGCACTTGTCCAGCGACCACCATGTTGCCATTACGATTTTTAATTCCTTCGTGTAATTGACCGATTGGGTGAAATAAAGAGTACTCTATTAATAATTGTTTGCTCATCTTAATACGAAGTATAAGTTAACCCCTTTTGCTGCGCTTGCTTTTCATCAGCGCTTCCTTTTTTTACGGACAGGGTAGTTTTTCCTGTTTGTGCTGCTCTGATAGTCTGTGGATCTATGACTTCTTTTTTGATCTTTTTGAATTTTTTTCTATCCTCTTTTAAATTTTGTTTGGATACTTCTTTTAGTTTATTAAATAATTCTTTGAGTTTTCCCTGGCCACTTAACCAGTTTTGACCTGATTTTCCTAAGTTTGGTAGTTTTGAAAAAGCATCCTCTTGGGGAGTTTTTTCTTTTTTTATGGGTTCCAAACCATCAATATTCACAGTGTGATAAAACATTCCAGTGGAAGCTTTTATCAAAGCTTCTATTTTACCATATTTATCCTTTTTAAAACCGTCTATTCTAACTTTTTTTCCAAATTCATCCATCACCTCTTGGCCAGTTTTAAATTGGTTACCATCAGCATTTATTACAGGTTCTTTTACAGGTTCTTTTTGAATTTCTTGTCTTCCTCCCAATTCGTGTTCTATTACATTTATTTGTCTAGAAATTTGTATTGGTTGACCCTGTTCGTCTGCAGATTCCAATTCGAGGTATAAAGTACCGCCCTTAATGTCTTTTATGGTTCCTGAATCGCATCCAAAATCTTTACGATCTTTTTCAGGTAAAGGTACTGCTTGGCCTATTCCAAATCTATAATGAGTGTCCTCTAATAAACTAACTTTTTTTTTAAAAATGTCAGTAAACAAATTTTCAACTATTTTTTCCTTTTTTGTTTCTGGCATGACTTCTTTTATGCCCTTGGCCTTTTTTGCTTTATAAGTCAATTCTTTTACGCCCTTGGGTTTTCCCTTTCTATTTTCAGTTTTTGGAGCTTTTTGAGCTTTTAATTTTTCTTGACCCTTAACTTTTTTCATTTGTTGATATTTGTCAACAAAATTGTTCTTTTTTACCTCTTCCCATTGAAGTTTTTGGTCTTGTTTTTCTATGTCTTCTGAATTAATGAACTGAGCTTCCCTGTATGCCATTGGATCGGCTGCCATTTTCTTAGCTACTTTTTCCCTAATTTTTATGTACGTTGGTTCATCAATATTAGCCAATTTATCAATTTCAAATTGAATGGCCTTTTTAAATCTGTAGGGATTTAATTTGTCAATGATAGCAGTTATTTCTTTATCGTCCTTTGCCCATTCCCTAATTATACTTCTATTTTTAAGAATTTGCTCTGCATCCTTAAAGGACGTAAGATTGGTAATAAACGGTAAATTATTATCCCTACGAACTTCGTAAAGGAATTTGGATTCCGTAATTTTTCCCAACTTAAGCTGTTTATATAAATCTACTGTAGTCATTGTGTGTAGTTATAAATATTTGATTATCTGCCTTGACCGTGATATTCTTTTGGTCTTTGGGAGTGTTTATTGTACGATTTTTTAGCGTTTCCCATTTTTTTCTTACCAAAAGTAGTCTTTCTGCTTGATACAGAAGTAGTAGGTTTTGCCATTTATTTATCTAGTTTTTTAATTTTTTTGTAAGCTTCTGCAACTTTTAATTTTAACTTTTCTATGGATTTTTTAGTTCTACTATCACTCTTACCCTCAGGAATTGTGTTTTGATAAGGCATTTCTTCCTTCAACCTAGTTGAGTATTCTAAAACTTTGTTTAATTCAGATAATTTTTTTCTAACTAACTTTACTGCTTCGTGATATTGCTGATTTCCGTCTCTAATTTTAGTTTCTTTCTTAAACGTAGAATAACTTTCAGTCAAAGATTTAGTTTCCCAAAGGTCCTTATATATAAATCCGCCTTTTGTGGGCCTATTTGGTATTTTTGGTGCATCTTTCCACCCCCATGAATCTTTTGCGTAATTTTTTGCTTTTCCTGCAGCTAATTTAGGTTCAACGTCCTTAACAGTTTTTTTAAACTTCTTTTTTTCTTTTACAGTCGTTTGAGTTCCTTGGTACCTTTGAGAGGATGGATTTCTTAAATCTTCTTTTAGCTCTGCATTATATTTTTTCTTCGAATTATTAAGCCCTGGAGCGTATTCTTCTCCTGTTCCTGATTGAAAGTTTGCGCCTGCGCCAGTTGCACACGAACCTCCGTCTTCTTCCAAAGATCCTTGTTTTGGTTCGTAGCTCAAATAAGCATCAGGTCTCATTTCATTTTTAATCTCTATATAATCCATGGGTTTTCTAACGTATTGAATTGCTTGATCAACGAATTGATCAAAGTCCCTATTCAACATGACATAATACCCACTTCCAGAACTATCTATAGGTTTAAATTTCCCCTGATAATCATTATTAAGTAAAGTTACTAATCCTTCGTTGCTAAGGGCAAAAACTACATCTGGGTGTTCATCTTCGGTTAGCATTTTTTGAGCAAAAAATTGAACTGAAAATTGTTTTTTCGTCATTCTATTGATTTTAGCTCATCTATTAAATCATAATACTGTAAAATACTAGTTACAACTTCGTCTTTTACACCTATGTTATCCTTTATAGGAACTATTAATTTTATAACTTCATTTAATTTTATGGCTATTACTGGGCTTTCAACTTTTTTTGAAAGTCCCAAAAGTTCTTTTTTTATTGATGTCAATCTTTTATTCAGGGATTCTTTTAAAGTTTGAGTGTCAGATATACTAGCTATATAATCTTTTAAAAGTCCTTTTTGTTTGGCTGATAGAGTTCCGTACTTATCATTAAATTTTTCTACTAGAATTTTATAAGTCATCAATCTAATTTCCTTGTCCTCCTTCATGAGTTCTTCCACTAAAGAAATAGGTACTTTTTTATCTTTAAGATTATCTTCGCTTATCCTCTCTAATAAATTTATTTTGTTGGAAATTATCTGCTTTGTATCACTTTGTTTAGAGTGTTGTGATTCAAAAATTGTGTATATAGAAGCGTAAGATTTGTAATTTTCTACTTTTGCCTTAAAAAAATCTTCTAATTTATAACTTCTTTTGATTTCTTTGATTAAGTTATATTTTAACCTATTGGATGTTTCGTAATCTATTTTTTTATACTGATCAATAATAGTAGAAATTAATATTTCTGCTTTAGATTCTGTTAATTTTTTACTATTAATTAAAGAATTGTACAAATTGTACTCTTTTCCAAGTTCGGTATTTGTAAAATACTTTTTTAGTATTTTCACAGCCTTTGAATCTTTGTTTTCCAAAAGATCAGCCGTAGTTTGTCTAACTAATAATTCAAATAAAATTCCAGTATTTCTGTATTTACTATGCTTGATCATCGAAAGTAGTTACGTGTATAGCCCATTTTGCTACCAATAAATATGTTATTATTTTTCTAAGTCCTCTAGTATGTTATCTTCGTCCAAAGTTGATTCAAATAGAGTTGTTTTAGTTTTTGGGAACATTTTTTTAAGAGTTCCTTGGTACCTCAAAAAAATTGCTTTTGTGTCAGCAGTGCTTTCAAGATTTAAAGGGCCCCCCTTAAATTTTGGTTTAAAACTATCTTCTCCTGTTTCAGCATTTGATTTTAAATCGTAAGATCCCAACCTATCCCTACCAAAAGGAGAATCATCAGTGGCGTAAGTAGATTTGTACTTTTGTGGTCTTCCTGGGACTTTCGTCGGTCTGTTGGGATCTAATTCATCATACCCGGAAGGTACATCCAAAGTACCATCCCCCTTACCTCCATAAAGACTGGCGAGCTGGTGAGGAGTACCGAAAGCTTGACCGGTTTCCACAGGATCATTACCCTCTTCTTGTATTTGTTTGTATCTAAATTTTCTTTTCTGATCTTCTATAATCATGTCCTCCATTTCTGTAAATTCATCCTCTGAAATGTGAAATACATTCTTCCAGATATAATCCCTCGGTAGTGTAGCGGCATCTGATGCCTGATTAATCAGATCTACTTTTTCTTTTAACATCGCCAATCTTTCCTGTTCGTATATTATTGATGGGCCGGTCAAACTCAATTGAAAATTTGCAATAGATTCGTCAGTATAGCCATTAGCATATAAGTGAACCAAAGCTATTTTTTTAAGTTCCGAAACTATAATTCTTTGAATTCTTTCTATAGTTCTTGCAAATCTAATGTCTTCCGCTGCTAAAGTTGCTTTACCAGTAAGATCTTTTTCGTAACCCATGAAAGCTTTGGGTATTTTTAAAGCCGCAAAAACTTTTTCTCTAAAATATTGAACGTCCTCTATCCCATTGTAAGTTAACCCTGGAATTGTATCTATTCTAGTTGTATCCCCATTTCCCCTAAAAGGAATGAAATAATCTTCTAACATGTTCATTTCATTATACTTCATGTTGTACATGCCAGTTTGAGGATCAACAAGTGGAGTTTTTTTCATCTTATTCATCATCTTCTGAATATAACTTTCCACTTCCATGGGAGGAATGGCCCCCACATTAACATAATACGCTCTTTTGTCTGGAGCTCTCACAATTCTGTGAATGAGCATCGCGTCTTCTATCAGTGTATACTGTTTAAATAACTTTCTTGCATTTTCTAAATATGATTTTCCGTAAGGTAGATAATTTACATCACCCACGAATCTAAAATGTGCCATTTCGTAATTATCAAACCAAATACCCGGATCTTGATTATTGTAAGCAGAGGTGTATCCAGTAGTGGATCCTAGAGCTGCGTTTGGATCAAATTTAAATCTAACTTCGTTTGGATTATGAGGATTAAAACCCTCTTGTCTAACTATATTGTAAGCAGAAAAAGGAATTACATTGTACACACCAAATTCCTCGGAAATTTCCATTTTTAAGTAAAAATCTCCGTACTTACACATATTTCTAACCCAACCCCAAAGATTAAATTCTATGTTCAACACTGAATAAAACAATTGTTCTAATATATTTTGTATGTTTTCATCAGCAGAAGTAATTCTAAGAAGCACTCCAGATTCGTCTTTTAACGTGCAGTTGTGAGTGTACAATTTTGATCCATCCTTTGTTTCTATTGCAAATATGTGATTGTTTCCTGCATTGACAACGTCGTACACGTCCTCGTATCCACACTCTTCAATGCTTATTACTTTGTGGTTAGTTGATTTAGCAAAATCTGTCAAAGTAGAATACCCAGTATTACATACAATTCTTCTCAGTATGTCGTCTGACACATTATTTTTTTCACAAAAATCTTTTACAAGTAGTCGTTTATTTTCTTTATAAGTGTCATTGCAGTATTGTCTAAACAATGTTATTATATCAGCTGCATCCTCAATTAATATTTTATTTATTAGTACTTTTGTATGATTGCAATTGTACTGCTTAAATAAAATTCTAATTATTTTTCTCCACTCATATTTGATAATCCCTAGCTCATTTTGAATCTCTTTTAGTATATTTTTATGTGGATTATTTTTTATTTTTGTTATTATGTATTGTAAAGATACATCCTCTTTTCTCACAGCATTTTTGTAGTATCTTCCATTTTTTTCTTTTAATAGCTTTTCACCGTTTCCATACATTCCATTTTTATTCCCACTTTTTCCGTACACTTCTTTTCTTTTTTCGGAAGTTATACTGTTTAAGTAATTTTTAATAGCCAAAGATTTTTTTTCACTTAACTCTTCTCTATTTACATTTTCCCAAAATTTCTTTTGCCCTTCTATCAGTCTATTGTAGTAGTAATCTTTTAACTCACTGTTTTTATTTATGGTATTCCACAGCTGCTTATTGTATTCGGCATGTATTCTATTGTGATCAGTCCAATTTACCCACTGGAGATACTCTGGACTATTATTTCTTTTATTAAAAGAAGAGTGGTGAATTATCTTTGTTTCATTTTCATTCAAAGATCTTTTTTGTTCTTTTAATAGCGGATCGTAATTTGCTACTATACGATGTGTATATTCAAAAGTTTTGCCATTCCATATTTTTTCGTATCCATACATTTTACTGCTATCAGATACTTTAGTAGGCAAAGCAAGTATGCTGCTTCCAATTTTTAGCTGCTCGGTGATAACCTGCTTTCCAAATGGATCGATCCACACGTGATTGCTTGTGGCTTTTATTTCTGTTCCGTCGTCGAGAGTTATTTTGTAGACCAGCTTTTTTCCGTTGTAAGCTATTTTTTGCGCTTTTACAGGAACAAACGATTGATTTTCGCCCAGTCCATACAACCAAAAATCAGTGGCCCCTTCCTCGTACAGGGATTTTATTGTCTTTTTGCTTCCATCCAACAGAGGTATGACAGTTTCTCCGCCTAAGCATTCATCCGATATGATGTCCAAAGCTGAAGATATAATCGCATCAAAGTCCATCGCGTCATAATCTGCATAAATTTGAACCCTCATGGATTGATAATTCTGAGCGAGATTCAAATTAATTCCGTAAGCTGTAGAAGTTGTATATACTTTATGAAATCTGTCTATTAAAGAATTAGTTTGAATAACACCAGTTGTTTGAATGTTATCTGTATCCATTACTGTAATTCCTCCACCCTTAGACCCAGTATTTCTTATAATCACATCGGTTGAAAAAAGTCTTCTAAGTGATGCAAATAAATTGTCCTTTTTTATTTCTGCGTTTGCCATAATTATTTTTTAATATTAACCTATTAACCAAGTTAAATCTTGTGAATACTCTCCACCCGGAGCTGAAATTTTCATATTCCATGGATTTTGAGTGTTTAAACTGTTTGCATTATAAAATCCCACGTCTGCCGTACTTTTACCCAAACTATTTAAAACTGATACAGTTAAACTATCAGCAGTTTTTTTATACCTAACCGAAGTTTCCCTCAAAAACATCGCAATTGCGAATGCCATGACCAAATCATCATTGTAACCCTGCATGGCTTGTTGTTTACCATTCTTCCATATAAATACTTTCAATTCGTCCAATAGTCTTATAGATCTAAAAACGACTTGTTTATTTTCTATGAAATCTCTCATTTTTTCTATAATGTTCAACCTTATTTTTGTTGCCATGGTAAAACCAGGAACTAGTGTATTATTTCCATTATGAACCGATAAATAAGTTTGAAAATCAACACTATTATCTGCCCTGTGACTATAATGAAGGTTATTATACCCACTTTCAAGCACAGATTGAATTACATCCCATCCAATATTAGCATTTTCTATTACTAAAAGTGCTCTATTGTACTTAGTGGCTATTGAAATTAATTCATTTGCAAAATATCTAGTATCAATTTGAGCTTTGTATTCTGCTACTTGAGTCAAAGTATCTACGTCTATTACGTGATAAGTAGAATAATCCATTCCATCTCCCCTAGCAACGTCGGCAACAACCATATAATACCTCATAGGATTTGGGTATTCCCAAACCCACAAAGCTCTATCTAATCCCTCTCTGTTGATTGGTTCTTTAATACAGTTTTCTTCGTACCACTTTAAAATTTCCGGTTCTATTACTGTATTACCTGATGTGGCGAAGTCACAATTATGAGAAATTATATCGTTACTAAAAAAAATATTGTTTTCACCAACATTTATTAAGTCATATAAAGTTATGTCTCCCCGTTCTAAAACTTTATCGATTATATTAACATGTCCTAACTTACTATCTACAATGTCTCCTATTTTTAAATCTTTAGCTAATATTTCTATTCCATTAGAGATGAATTTATGATTAGTAGCACATTTTATATTTTTTTTATTAGAAAAATATATAACATAATACTCATCTTTATGTAATACGCGCACAGCTAAAAATGGTTCAAATCCATTTGGAGTTAGAATTTTATATCTAGTATTTTTTTTAACTTCAATCATATTTTTAACCTATAAAATTTACAACCTAAATAAGATTCAATTTCTTTTTGTCTAATAACATCTTTATCCTTTAAATTTCCATTTTTATCATAATGATGAATTTCATCTATTTCTAATACAACATTATTTATAGGATCGTAAGCATCTAAAAAATATCCAAGTTCTTTTATATAAAACTCCCCTCCATTTTCAGCGTGTAAAAAATTAAATTCATTATTTTTACCAAAATTTTCTATTATAGATATAGATTTTTTATTATATCTAGGAACAACTTGTCCGCTATTATTATGAATATAATCAAGAGTAGAAGTTCTCATTTTTAATTTAGTGGAGCTTGAGTGAGTTTTATTAGTAAACGTATAATGATACTCTGGACACTTTCTGCAATATGTATTCCATGTTAAACCCATTCCGCATTTACACTTTAATAAATTAAAATTACAATTATAATCAACGATAAATTTTATGCGTTTTGAAAAAGAAAAATAATATTTTAATGAAGCTTTAGATATACTATTTTTAAAATATAATGTAAAATAAGATTCTAAATCTTTGGTATGATAATATATAGATTTATATAGTTTTGGATTATTTTTTATCAATGTTCTATTTTTTCCTCTTCCATATAAATGGATATATGCATTATCCTTCAACAACAAATTTTTAGTTTCTTCATAATCATATATAGAATCTATGTTAGTTATCGTAGATTTTGATTTTTCCCATGATTTTTTAGTTCTTTTAGCTATCACATTCATGATAATAACTACTTAAAGTGAATCATCATCACTGTATAAATCATGTAATGAAATTAATTTAATTTCCTTAGTTAATTCATCCAATACACAAACTTCAGTATCTCCTGCTAAGCAATCGCACTCTTGGGCCGCCATTCTAACGCCTAAATCTACATCTTGCTCTTTTCTCCAAGCAGCGTCTCTTTCCGGATGCACTGTCCACGGAAGAGATATGGGTAAAAATCCGTTTTCTTGTTTCTGTGCTTTAGTATATGTACTATGAAACCAATTACCAACACCGTTTGGAGTAGATAATGCTATGCATCCTCCACCCGTAGCAAGAGTTAATTTAGCGCCTGTGTAAATTGTGTCTATATCATCAATAAATGCGGCTTCGTCAATAACAAGCAATGATACTGCTTCTGAACGGCCAGTGTCTCCTGATGCTGAAACTGCCTTTATCTGTGAACCATTACTTAATCTTAAACTCAATTGGTTATTAGACACTGATTTTGCGATCTTTCGCATCCAATCGGGCAAATTATCGTAAGCAAACCTAACCTTTGTGACCATGTTTTTAGCAGTGTCCTGTTTGGTGGCAATTACAAGAACATTTTTGTCCCTTTGAAACATCATCAACCACAAAGAATAAGCAGAAACTAACGTAGAAATTCCAAGTTGTCTTGATTTATTAATGATTGTATCGGGATACTTTTGAAAAAGTTTGAGTACTTTTTCTTGAAATGGGTAAAGATCAAAAAGTTGTCTACCTCTTTGGGGATGTTGGATCAAATAATACTTTTTCATAAAGTAAACTGGATCCTTTGCACATTTTATGTATTCTTCTTTTATTCGGTCATGTATATTTATGCCGTTTTCAGCCATATTCTTTATTTATAAATATACAAGTACTACAACATACTATTTTATATATTCAAAAATTTGTATTAACTTATTTAAACTACCCTAAAAGCTAATTTTTTCACGGATGGATTGTACACCGATAACGCGGAATCGAATAAAAAATCTGAACTTGAAAAACTTTTTAGACTAAAATTAGCAAAATTTTTCTTTAGGTTCATTGTTAAATATAATTGTTTTACTTCGGATTTACTCATGACTTCTTTTAAAGCTGCCTTCAATACTTTATTTCCATTCATAGAAGCGGCAACATAATTAGCAAATGGTGCAGTTATCAACCCAAAGTATCTTTTTGGTGACATATCCCTCCAATTAATCGGGAAATCTGGAGATTTTCCTATTGCATCGTAGAATGGTTTAAGTTTCTTTTGTACTACGGATGATTTTTGTTCATCATTTTTAGTTTGAGCAATCAATTTAGTCAAATAATTATTGATTGTTTGTATAGTTATTTGATCCGGATCCACTTTTATGAGTTCTGCGAGTTTTTGAGTGCCATCTAATTTTAGCATTTTAGCGACTTCTATTGGACCAACTATGGCAGATTTTTCAGAAATAGTTTCTAAAACTTTGAATAATTTTTTTTGCGCTGGGGTTGTTAACTGTTCTTTATCTATACCCTGAATTGCGTCGACTATGGAAGCCGCACCCCCCTTATTGTACTTGGACGATATGTTATACCCATCCAATTGAAAGTCCGCAAGCGGATTTTTTTCGTCTGCGGGAAATTCAAGTCCAGTTCCAGAATTGGAAACACTGTTTAACAAAGCAATTGCTCCCAAACATTCACCAAAATCTGATCCTATAGCACCGATGTCCTGAGGACTCAATTGATTCAGCGCGGCAGAAGTCTCTTTACTAAACTGTATGTCCTCGTTAAATTTTTTTATATCATTAACGTTTTTGAACTTATTTTTTTGAGAATTTTGAAGGACATCGTTAGTTAAAAAATCTAAAGATGAACTTATTTTTGGATTTTCAACCACAGTTGGAATGTTCTTTTTTATTTCTGACATCAATTGATTGGCGTTTTTAAACTTCTTAGAAGTAATTCCAAGTTTATTTGGTGTAAGCGCTTTACTTTTCGTGCTAGCACCTTTTTTCACTGTACTAACTACATAAACACTTTCTCCCTTTTTATAGTTATCAGTATTTTTTGTAAGTGATATTTTAAAAGTGGGATACGTACTAGATTTTGACTCCCCTTGGTTCTTTTGAAATTCTTTTATTTCAAAAGAATCTTTTGGAATTAATTTACTTACGATATCTGATATCACAGATTCAACATGATCTGAAGTTTTAAAATCAGCTCTTAATACTGGACCACGATTGCCCTTATTTTCTGTTTCTACCTTAAATCCAGAACCCACAATTTGCTTTTGAATATCTTTATATAAACCTGCTGATGGCGCTGATTCTTTCATGGTATCGTAAACTTCTTTTATTAATACACTTATTATTTTATCTTTTGAACTTTTTGCCCTATCGAATTTCATCAACTGATTAATTAAAGCCGCCTCTTTTAATTCTTCACCAG
>Ga0316224_1002999_pt1 | contig 14537 bp, 12 predicted proteins | sample TBH18013metaG_FD_206254 | JGI IMG/M metagenome (GOLD analysis project Ga0316224, IMG submission 206254) | Freshwater microbial communities from Trout Bog Lake, Wisconsin, USA - TBH18013 | ecosystem: Environmental > Aquatic > Freshwater > Lake > Hypolimnion/Profundal zone | place: USA: Wisconsin... | reverse complement strand
GGCTCCTTCTGCCCAACCTGTAAAACTTGGTGCAGCAAAATAAAATGGCTTTGCTATTTTCTTAAATTCAGTTTTGAGGTTATCGCCTACTTTTAATATTTGTCCATTGCAAATAAATGTCACAAAAATTGTCAAGGTAGTAATTAGATATTTCATAAAGTCACAATAAATTTTAGGGAGCCAAATTGGTTGAGGGCAACGAACAAGGCTTTGTGTATGTGTGGCATTAGTATAACTTCAGCCCACAACCGCAATTGATTGAAAATATATTGTTGAACTTAAGAACTAATGTTCCAAGTTGTTTGTCCAGACCGAAACACAATCTGGATTTGGAAATGGCTGATGTATGTTTGCCAAGCCGAACTTGCACAAAACCCAAAGTTGCAAGCAGTTATCATCACTGTGACAAAATTACCATAACTTCCACCAAGGCTTCTCTTGCTTTAAATACACTGCCATGGGTTTATGCAAATGATGGCCGGCTTCAACATAAGAGATCGTCTTGCCGTTGTAATCAATCTTATACTTGCTTCCATTAAAATCTATCAATGAAATATATGTATCGTGCATTTCAAACGGTATCCAATCGTTCAAGGATACAAAAATGTCTGAGCCCCTATATTGCCATAAAATTTCTCCATTTCTATCAAGCCTTGAAATAGAAGTCTCACTGTGAATTATAAAACTGTCCTGGTATTTATGAATTGAAAAGCAAGTTGCCCAATCTGCAACTGTCATCCAACTTAATGCCAAGTTGGGAAGTTTCAGACTAAAAACAGTATTACAGCATATTATAATCAAATTGTCATTGTCTATTAAAGTAGAGTCTGTTGTTACAGATGTAACCCCGGCAGTAGCAAGTAAAATTGCACTTGTAATTTTTTCATTGTCTCTGTAAACTATAATTGCCGTTTGAGAAACTGAACGCCTTTCTTTAGCACTTTCTGGCTGATAAACTTTGTCATAAGAAGTTGGGCTGTCTGGTGAATTTGCAAATGCAGAATCATCAAACACTTCAATTGTCAAATCTTTATGACGAAGGGTAACTGTCATTTACAATTACTTCAACATTCAAGTATTTGTGGTTTTGATAAGTGAAAAATAACCTGTTTAATTAATTGCCGTGCTGATGCCAATAAAAGATATTGTCCGTCTATATTACATGTGTATTGTTTGAAATAGGGGTTGTCTATGAAGCCGCCAATGATAAAAGTATTTATACCAAACTTGGTTAATTTCCACTTTTTCAAAAAGGTAGTTGCAAAAGCTTTCATTTCAGAGTTATTCAATTCTACTGCCTCTACATATTCTGTCCTAAGAAGGAATGAGTTGCTATTAATTGTCTTTTCAATGACTGTGTCATCCTCAAATAGAAAGTGAATTATATCGTTTTTAGAAATAAGCCCTTTAAGTTTTAAATAAAACTTGTCATTATGAAATGCGAACTGCAAACCTAAGTTTTTCAAATTGTCAATAAACCTTTCTCTCTCGTCAAGTTCAAATGTGTCTACAAAAAGGTTGTGACTATCACCCGCAACTTTTGTAAGCTGTATAGTCGTTTCTTTGGTAAAGTCGTCAATTATAAGACTTGCTTCTGTGTCGTCCATTTTATACATAAGCTATCTTGAAAAATTTGTCTCTTACTGCACACAATGTTCACTACTTGACGCAGGACTGGTATTTTATGCCTGTATGTCATGTAACTGAAGCGATTGAAAATCTGAAACCGAAGTTAATAACTTATAACCAAATAAAATTCGGTCAAGTCAAATATTGGATGATAGTAGTATAACTGCCGAATGCTATTTTACCCGCCAGCCTTGCTGCAAACCGGTTGCTGGGCGTTAATTTTTGTCAGAAAGGCAAGTCGTCAGATGGAGGCAATGCTCGAACATTTGCTTATCTGCCAATGTACCAGCCTGATAATTGTAAATAATAACTGTAATAAAAAGGTTAATGTCCGAAACTGAAAGTGCCAAAACAGAAATGGATGAAACTTTTAAATCGCTTATTTCTTAAAATCGTTTATGTGTTCAATAAACAATTCAAGAGTATGTTTTGTCTTGGCAAGTTTTTGTTCTTCACCATTTTGTTTTAGGCTTAGTAACTGGTCTTCGTAAATTGGCTTTAATTGGGAAAAAAATATGTCACCATTTTCAACTTCGGAAAATAGAAGTCTTACTTTAAGGTACAGGTCAGAAAGTTTATTTTCCTGTTCTTCTAATTCTGGTGATTTGTCAAAACCGCCTGAAAATCTTGAAACTAAATTTGGTGAAAGACCATCAATAGAAATTATGTACTCTTTTGCTTTGTCAATTAAAAAGTCTGCTGATTTCATTGTGTATTTTTTAAATTGTTTATTGTCTAACAGAAGCTTTTTAAAGTGACGGCTAAATCTTATATAAACAAAATACTTCAACTAACATTATATTATAGCATTTAATATTAACTACTTATAAATCAATCAATTCGCCACTTTTAATACAAGTTATGCCATACCCAATCTATTCAATAAATCCACCATTAAAAAGATAATTTTCAATCAACTCGCATAAAAACTGCATAGCTTAAAATTTAGCTCCAGCAAAAAAAAATAGCTTTATCCTATTCTTTACAAAATAAATCCACCTCAGTCACATATACGCATATGCACCAAGCATGTTTGCTACAAAAACTTAAATTAATAAACAAAGCGGGGGAGCTTCAACCTTAATTCAAAGCGTTAAATTAACTAATTTGTTTTACCGTTCCAAAAAAATGGCGATTACACCAAAGCTTTTTTCCTTCTTCTTTCTTATACACCACCCAACATCCATTTAAATATTTGCAACACAACAATTTTTACCACTGCACCAATCATGGTTAACACAATTGTTTAATGCCAGTAATGCCTGTCACATTAAAAGATTTTTACGTTTGTTAATCTTGATGAAATGGGGCTATTACCATTCCTCAAAGCCAACTATTTCAAAGATCCACCTATACACTCAGTTCAATAGCCCACATTATCCTACCTCAACAGCAGATATAAACTCACCCTCATTACTTTCCATAAGAATTACCGAACCAGACGCAAGTTAACATATTTTTAACTAATTTATTAATTTTTACTTAACTTTTTTTATCTTATTTTTTATACTTTTATTTACTTTATTACTATTAATTAAGCGTTAATAACAGAACTAAGCCTGCCATTAGCAAAATCCCCCAATTATATTTTGCCGGGTAAAGGGTATCCAGAAGAAAAGCATTTTTATGCTGTGTGTATAGAACGATTCCCACCCGGCTTTTTGCCAAAACAACTGTTGATGTTAAGGGTCTTTATCAATAATACCAGCCAGCAGCTGGAAGAAGTATATTGTGTTCCACAGGCATTTTCCAGGCTCGTGGGTACGCCTCAGTCGGGTAAATGGTTGTTTTCTGCAGGCAATTCCTGTCAGTTACTCTTTTGCCAGCTGTTAAACAAGGATATAGAAGTCTGGAAAAGGTATTTTATTGCCAAAGAGCCCTGCATTATCCGTTTTGCAAACAAAGGCCCTTACCTGGGTATGCATATGGCTTTATACAATCAGTTAAATTACATTATCGGGGGGCATGGACAAATGGAAATGAATGAACACCAGTTCAACTTCATTTATATACCTGATGGAGAAGTACAGTTGCATTTATTTGCCTCAGGCCAGTATTCCCTCTTTGAAGTGTGCAGTTACAAGGAGCTTTCCTGGTGTTTTAATATCAGCAATAGTACTATAAATACATTCGGCAATCCTGCACCTACTCCTTTTGTATTATACCCTGAGGCCAGAAACCCAGGCATTACTTTACAGCATTTATTATATGAAATTTCAAGTGTAACGGGAAAAGGAGAAGAAGATCAGGCATTGCTTAATTTCAGTTCCATGGAGTTGTTTTATCATCTTTGCGCTGATTTATATAAAAAGCAGATGCTTACCAAAGTTCCGGAACATGCTATCGTCCAAAAAATAGAAGATGCCCGGAAATTTATAGAAGATAATTTCTCCATACATTTTACCATTCCACAACTAGCATTGAAATCCGGTATAAATACCACCAGTTTTAAACAGTATTTTATTCAGGTTACTGGCATGCAGCCATACCGCTACCTGATGGAAATACGCATGAAAAATGCCATGCTTTTCTTACAACAAAACAAATCAGTAAAACAGGTAGCAGAACTTACCGGTTATGAAAGTACGGATGGTTTTGTCAGGGCTTTTTCCAAGTATTATGGTTTTTCTCCCGGCAGCATGTTTAAATCCTGATTTTAATTACAACATTAAAAATATTTCCGATCGGTCGTTTTAATTTCCGATCGGTCGTAATTTATTATAATCTGTTTCAGAGCTTTATACTGCAAAACAGATTTATATGAAAAAAGCAACCTTTATTAATGTTCTCACTTACTGGTTTATTGTTTTGCTGGTCTATTCAGCCAGTGATAAACTGGCTCACTTAGAAGCATTCAGGGGTATGCTGTTACAATCACCACTTTTACAGGCAGTTGCCGGTTGGTTTTCCCTAGCCCTGCCAGTTTCAGAATTAGCTATCGCAGCACTACTGTTTTTTCCACAAACAAGGGTCTATGGTTTCTATGCCACTACCATTGCCATGATCATCTTTACCATATATATAGGTTATATGCTGGCCGTTTCCTCCCATTTACCCTGCAGCTGCGGTGGTGTACTTAAAACAATGAGCTGGAAACAACATCTTCTTTTTAATATGGTATGCACCTTGCTTGCTGCATGGGGCTTATACAATATAGAAAATCATTATCCGGATATCAGGACAAGCCGAAAACCTGCTGCAACAGAGTAGGCAATATTTATTCACCGCTCCCGCGTTTAAAAATCAAAACAAAAGAGCAAAAAGCCCATACAGACAGATCCGAAGGATTGTATGTACAGGCTGTATTTTAATCAATTTTTTAAATTACAACGTATATATGAAAAAGTTCCTACCAGGCTTCGCCGCCGTCATGCTGGCGCTGGCAGCCAGTGCATTTACTGCACATAAAACAGATGCTCAATGGGTGTTTACAGGTGCTTCCACTGCTGATATGAGAAGTGCCTCCAACTATTCCCAGACAGAATCTCAACCTGCCGACTGTGGTACCATTGGTTCATTGCCCTGTACCGTCAACCTTCCTGAAGAAGTAAACTCCAGTGAAGCTTTACAGGATTATATTGACACACATAGCAATGCTCAGATCCTGGCTAATTCGCCACAGAAAAGGAATTAAACTGTTCTTGGTGGTCATTTGCATAGAGGGGGCCTTTCCAGGCCCCTTATTGTTTGTTCAATCAACGTGGGTTTGGCTGCATGCCCGATAAGGCAATTACATCTTCCGGTATCGGTAAAGCATACCGGAGATCATTGGGTGACAGTTCATAGGTAATACCGTTTAATATTCTTTTCTGGGCAATATTATAGCCTTCTTTATTCAATCTTCTGATATCCAGCCAGCGTAAAGAGCGCATCAATAGTTCCTTCCTTCTTTCCAGCAGCACTTTCTGCAGTACTTTGGCTGCATCTGTTTCTGTATAGTTGCTATAAGTGCCCGTTTTGTATCGTTTCAGTAACAGGGTATTGATATCCGTTATTGCAGCCGTAGTTTTACCAGACCTTGCTGCACTTTCTGCCCGTATCAGGTATAATTCATCTGTTGCCACTCCTCCAAACAATGCCAGATTGCCTTCATAACTACCATAATAACTGTAACTGCCATTGCTGTTCTTTTTAAAATTGATGGTTTTACGCAAATCATTGGCTTCATAATACCCATACAATACAGAATCTATTTTAGCATAATTATTATACAGCAGGTAAGATGTGGCAATCCAGCCTTCAAACTGTACTTCCGTATTAAACTGGCTAATGGGATAGGTACTGCTTGCATTGAGTGTATTAAAATCCAGCAGCTTGCTGTAAAGCTGCAAACTGGAATCTGCATATAAACCTGCTTCCGCATATTTACGCATACTTAAATATACCCTGGCCAGCATCCCATATGCTGCTGCTTTATTGGGCCGCATGGGTGAAATGGTATTCAGGGGTAAATAAAACAGGGATTGTTTAAGGTCGCTGAGTAACTGGGCATAGCTTTTCTCAACAGATGCACGAACCGATTTTTCATTAAAATTGGTATTGAGCCTCAGTGGTATTCCTAAATCCATTGCTGCCGTTTTCTCATCATAAGCCAGTGACCATACTGATACGGTATTGAAAAAAAAGCTGCCCCTATAAAAATAAGCCTGCCCCTTCAACTCTTTCCATTTTGCAGAATCAGCAGCTGCAATCGTTATTTTGCCCAGGTTTTCCAGTACTGTATTGGCAAAATATATTCCTGAATATGCATTATACCATTCGTTGCCATTGCCTTCCTGGTTAATCAGGTAATCTTTTTCCCAGGTATACATCCGCTTTAAATCGTCCGTCATTCCCGACCAGTCCGTATAACTGAGATAATAATCATCAGAACTGGCTTCGGCAGCTACAATGCCAATATTATTCTGTACACTGTAATTGTCCATCAGTGCCTGAAGGTCCGAAAGGCTTTCCGGTACTGCCAGTTTCTGGTCTGGCTTTGCTTCCAGGTATTTGGTGCAGGAAAAAAGCCCTATCATTATTATAATACCCAATAGTAGGTTGATTGTGTTTTTCATTGTTTACATTTTTTAAAATTAAAAATTGGCATTGATTCCAAATGAAATACTCAGTGGAGGTGGCATATTTCCATAAAAATCTCCCCGGTATTCCGGGTCAATGCCATGGGTATTGGCTTTCCAGAGCAAGCCAGGATTACTGAGAGTGGTAAATACCTGCAATCTTTTCATAGAAAGGGCTTTTAATATCCTGCCACTGCACTCATAGCCGGCATTGATATACTGCAGGCGGATATAATCCCCCCTTTCCAGCAACACTTCTGAAAAACTGTAAAAATTTTCACGGCTTGTTGACAGTGGATACACCATGGAGGGTACATTGGTTTTTAATTCATCCCCCGCTTGCTTCCAGCGCTTTGCATAATCTGTATGGCCTCTCCAGTTATACGCTAAACTGTAGTAATTAATGCTTTCCCTCCGGTAATAATAACCCAGCTTATACTGCAGGCGCAGGGTAAGGGATATATTTTTCCAGCTGATGGTATTGCCGATACTTCCAAATACGGTAGGTAATCCTGAACCAAAAAACACCAGGTCTTTGACCTGGGTGGCACTGCCCGTTAACTGGTTATAACTCTTACTCACCTGGCCTGCCACATATCCGCGCGGGTCTCCGGTAGCCGGGTCCAGCCCCGCCCATTTATAACCAAACATAGAATAAACCGGGGAACCAACAACTCCGGATATCGCCGCTGTATAACCCAAAAAATTACTGCCCTGTAAACTGGTCTGGTAATACTGGCTTACCCTGTCTTTATTAATGCTGAGGTTCAAATTGGTAGTCCATTTAAATGAGCCTTTTATATTGACAGTATTCAATTCCAAATCCCATCCCCTGCCACGCATGGATGCTATATTTTTGGTAATGGTAAACCTTGCACCCCCTGTATAGTCCAGTAAGGCCGGGCCATAGAGGTTCTTACCATTTTTCTCATAATATTCAATGCTACCCGATAGCCGGTTATTTTTAGTTCGGAAATCCAATCCCATATTCAGCATCCCAACAGTCTCCCATTTTAATTCCGGGTTTACAAAAGTGTTGAAAGTGGCCATGGGGGATAGCGTATAAGGCGAAGTACCCAAAGAATTGATGGTAGTTACCGCAGAGCGTGCCGGGTCTGTATTGCCACTGGTTCCATAGGTTATTCTGGCTTTGAGGTAATCCAGTGCTTTTACCCTAAAAAAGTTTTCTTTGCTGATATCCCAGGCCAGGCCGGCTGACCATAATACATTCCATTTATTATTGGCATCCACCCCATATAAATTACTGGCATCTTTTCTGCCACTGAAAGACAAAGTGTATTTACCCTGGCAGCTATAAGACATATTGCCATAAAAAGATACAAAGCGGTTCAGGGTATGCAGAAAATAATTATTGGATGGGATAAACTCGTTGCTCCGGGTAATAAAGTTTGGATAACTATTGGTATAATCCACATTGCCAATGCTTAAATTACTGCTGTTATACCCATAGGTCCTGTTTGCAAAAGAACTGGCATCCCTTTGCCTTAGTTCCTGCCCCAGGATAACGGACAAGCTGCTGCGGCCAAAATTCCTGTTATAGCCCAACTGGGTGCGAAAACTATTGGATACCATGGAACTATTCAACAGATCCACTATATCTCCTTTGGGTACTTTATAGGTAACTGTTTTGTTCACAAAATTCACCTGGCTGAATTTATTAATCAGGTTCCTGGTAAAATAGCTTTGCATGGTATTGTCTTTAAAACTGGTACTCCACTGGTTTTCATACTGGTACTTCACATCAAGAGTTAACCCATCCAGTATTTTATACCGCAGCCCTGTATTTACCAGCACATCCCTCACCGTAACGGTTGTCTGTGAATTTTGCCAGTCCGTTAAAGGGTAATAATGCCAGTCCAGCAATAATCCTTTGCCCACCGTATCAATATAGGGCAGGCGGTAATTAAATGCAAGTGCCAGCGGATTGCCTCTATCATCTGCAAAACGGGTATAAGGGGCAATGCCATTATTATAAGAGCTTACCTCCTTATACCCCGGTTTGCCACTTATATTTTCCGTTTGGGTATAATATACACTGGTGGTCAGTTCCAGGTTTTTAGCAAGGCGCAACTGGTCCTGCAATTGCAAATTTATCCGATGATAGCCTGCTGCCAGGTTACTGCTGTTTTTATCTGCTCCAGTTGACAGCAGCCAGTTGTTTTTGGCAGAACCACCCCTTACTGTAATGGCAATTTGTCGGCTCACGGATTGCTGGTACATATACCTGTTAAAATCATTTCTTACATCCAGCTTACGTAAGCTGTTGATCTGTGCTGCTGCATCCGTTGCACTCAGTTGTCCCTTCATTTGTTTAAACAATATCTCATACACAGGTGAGAATACAGGCCTGCTGCTGGATGCTGTATCAGAGAACCGGTATTTGTTATTAAACAGGAATGTTTCTGCATCAATAAAATCACCGGAACTGATCTGGTGGTTATAAAACAGGTTGGGTTTTTCTCCAATGGTCATATTAGCAGACACATCAACACTGATGGGCTGGTTATAGCTTCCTTTCTTAGTGGTAATCACAATCACCCCATTACCTGCTTTGGCACCCCAGATCGAAGCAGCCGCCGCATCCTTAAGCAGGGTAATATCCTGCACATCATTGGGATTAATATTGGTAATATCTCCTTCATAAGGAAAATTATCCAGGATGATCAGTGGCTCTTTGGGGCCATTGATACTGCTTAACCCCCGCAAGGATAATTTGGTACTGTTACTGTTCAGCCTGTCCACTTTAAATCCATTAGCCACTGCTTCCAGCCGACTGAGGATATCAGTACTTACCTGCTGGTTAAATACTTTATTGGAGATGACCGAAAAAGAACCGGTGGCCCTTTCTTTAGGGATCCGCTGGTAACCCGTACTCACCTGTACTTCATTTAACACCTGTTCTTCGGCGCCGGGTAAGAGTATCTGAATAGACTGGTCATTTTTTTGGACCAGCCTTTTTACCGGTTGATGGCCGATATAGCTGATGGTTAGGGTATCCGGGAAAATGCTCAACCGAATACTGAATTCCCCTTCACTATTGGTAACTACTGTTTTCCTGTTTTTAATTGCGATAATTACTGCATTGTCTACCGCCAACCTTTCTTTTTCACTGAATACTTTACCACTTAGATGGGTAGTCTGGGCCTGCAGTAATTGGTTGCAGCCCAGTATTAGTATTATACAATAACTGATTATTTTTTGCATGTTTTTTAGTTTTGGTGCCCTGCACTTTGAGCGGTAATTACAAATACATCCAGTTCCTTTTCGTTTTCCACCAGGCCTAGGCCTTGGGTTTCCAAAGCAGTTTTTAAAGCCTTGGTATCTCCCTCAAAAGCCCGGTTGGGCAGCATGAGGTCTACCGGGAAGGTGATGCCTGTTTCATCAGTAATAATGGGGTATCTTTTTTCTCCCATTATCCCATCATTTAAATCCTGGGTAATTTTTGTAAGCGTAAATCCATGGTAGATTCTCTCTTCTAATTGCCGGTTCCTGTCTATACGGGGTTTACCGGGTTTAACTGCCAGTTCTTTTCCATTCCCATCTCCCAAACAAATAATACTATAGCAGCGTACCCTTCTTTTTTCCATAATGCCGGTATATCCCGAATAACGGTTCAGGTCTTCCAATTGTATTTGCTGTATTTGGCTTTCATTGGTTTGGATGGGTACTGAGAGTTCATAGTTATACAGAGTTTTGCAGAATAGTATTGCCAGGCTATCCGGCAGGTCTATGATGATCCTGTTGGCAGTAATATGCTGGGTAAGCCAGTACATTTCTGCTGCACTATTGTTGACATAGGCAATTTTCTGTTTCACACTGTCTTTCATCTTTCTTACCCCGGAACCCATACCCGGTAAATAGTTGGCCCAGATACTGCGGTACACCGTATTTTTCAGCTCTCCCCCATTGCCATTTTCCAGCAGGTAATGATTGGGGTTATATTCCATCCGGTCCCTTTTTACGGTCAGGTTGATAGTATTGTTGCGGATGGCTGTCTGGATATTTTCAGCAGTCAGTTCATCCGGGCCGGTAACGGCAATAATCATCCCGTTACTGTTGATCCATACATAGTGGGGTATAAACTTGTAGATAAAATACTTAGACAGCAGCGTATCTTCTGCCACTACCGGTACATGCAATGCTTGCCCGGGTGTGTTACTGCGCTGGTCAATAAAATCCTTTAACCTGGCTTTAGTATCAATTGTAGTTTTAGGGCATACAGCAATTACCTGTAAATGGTCTTTAAACAGTTCCTGTAAAGAGTCCAGCTCCCCCATTTTGCGTACACAGGGTATACACCAGGTGGCAAAAAAATCCAGGATTACCAGTTTACCTTTTAAGTCTGCTAACTGAATGGTGTTTTTTGAATAATTAAGAATATTGCCAATTTTGATATCCGGTACTTTATCCCCCATATTTAAGGGTACTATCCTTTGTGCGGTTACTGAATTTAAGCTTATTGCAAATACAAGCAGTAATACCCAGTTGCGGATAAACTGCTTTTGCTCTTTGCTGGATATGGATAATTGCTGGAATATGGGGATGCTGGTGGCGGATTCATACCAGATGATTGTCTCCACTTCTTCACCTGCCTGTCCGGCAGGCAGGCTCTCCCTCCTCTGGGCTCCTGACTTCGAACTCGTCTTCCTCCCTACTCTCTCTACTCCTGTCTTCGAACTCATCTTCCTCCCGGCTCCTGACTCCCGACTCCGAACTCCCGACTCCCGTCTGGGCAATACTTCCCCCTTCACGTCTCTATCGCGTTTTCTCATTTTCGTTGTTTTGAATGTAACTGATTGAAATAAAATATGTTACAGGTGATTAGCCTGTATTCGTTGGATTAGAAAATAGTTCAAACCGGCCCTTTTGGTTTAACTGCAAATCTGGTGAGCAATAAGAAAATTGCATATTGGCTTAAATGGTATTGCAACCATATATTGGCTATTCTCAAAAGCGTTTTTAAATAATATATATGATAAGAAATCATTAAAATTTGTATTTTACAGTTAAGAAAAAGTAAAATACTTTTAAACATATCTTAACTTATTCTTACATTCACGAATGTAAAAACATTAACTTTATAATATATAATTTTACAATTGTATAATACTACTGTTCAGATTTATTTTACCACTATTGCTAAAGCACTTTAAATTTGCATTATGTCAACAGAAACATTAGAAAAAAAACCACATTTAGGTAGAAATGTACAACGCATCCGCGAAATGGTAGGTATCAAACAAAATACACTGGCCCTTAATACAGGACTAAGCCAACAATACATATCTAAACTTGAGCAATCTGAAGAAATACCTGAAGACTTGCTGGAAAAATTAGCCCAGGGTCTGGGTGTAACGGTTGATTTAATAAGAAAGTTTAATGAAGAAAAAGCGATCTATAATATTCAAAGTAATATTACTATAAATGAACATGGTACTAATCAGCAAAATTTCAAACCAACAATCAATAATAATCCGGCCGATCAAATTGTAGAATTATTCGAAAAACTTTTGCAAAGTGAAAAGGAAAAAGTAGAGCTTTTAATACATGCCAACAAGGCAATTTTAGAGTTAACAGAGCAAATCAGAGCCATGAAGAAATAATGCCAGATTAGTTGTTTACAATTGACAAAGTTTTATCCTTATTTGATATAAGAAACCAGTAAAACTGTAACAAAAAGTTGATATATTCACAGTATAGGCAGATGAATAAGAGTAAATAAGCAATTAAAAGACTTAAAGCTGTTTTAGCTGAACAGGGCAAGGCAAACAAATAAGTGGCTTTCTGAAGAATTAAATAAAAATGAAACTAAAACTTCTCATTGATGCACAAATGAAGTTCAACCTTCAATGGATAATCTTGTATGAATTGCGAACCTTGTAAAATAGATGTAAGTGAGCTAATTATACTTACCAAAATGATTTGAATTTAAAGACTTAAATATGAAAATTAATAGCATACGGATAGTTGACTTTAGAGGAATTGAGGATAGAACTTTTGATTTCAATTCTCAATTTAATGTCTTGATTGGAGAAAATGGTTCAGGAAAAACTTCAGTTCTTGAAGCATTAGCTGCTGCAGTTAATCCATACGTAGCAATTAGCCAAGGGAGAAATATCCGGCCTATAAGAAAAGACGACGTCCGAATCGTAAATTTTGGGCCAAGTATTGAAAAAAAAACAAGAACAACACTTTTTGTTAATGGGGAAATTGAAGGTAAAGAAATTGAGTGGGTTATTAAAAAGTCGCACTTTGATTTTGGATTTATGCAAGGAGACGATAAAGACATAAAGCAAATATCAAAAAATCACTTTTCGATTTTATCTGAAAACGGAGGAAAGGATTTAATACTTCCGGTATTTAATTATTTAGGATGTGGCCGTTTATTTAGTGAACCTTCAAAAAGTTTAAAAACACTTCCTAAAGGTTCAAGATATGAAGGATACTACAATTGTCTTGAATCAGCTTCCAGTATAAAAAGATTTGCCTCATGGTTTAAAACGATGGAGCTATCGTTATTGCAGGGCAATGAAACTGCAAAATGGAGAGCCCAGGTTATAAAACGTGCTGTAAGAAATTGCTTAGAAGGTTGGGAAACAATTTTTTATGGAATTGAAGAAGACCAATTGATGGCTATGAGGTCTACAAGCCAACACGAAATTTTGCCTTTTAATTATTTAAGTGACGGGCAAAGAAATATTATAGGTATTGTTGCTGATATTGCTTATAGGTGTGTGCTTTTAAATCCTTATTTAGAACATGAAGCTGCAATAAAAAGTACAGGTATTGTTTTAATAGATGAATTAGATTTACATCTTCATCCAAAGTGGCAGCGCACTATTATTTCTAAATTAAAAGAAACCTTTCCCAATATTCAATTTATTACTACTACACATTCCCCATTTATTATTCAAAGTTTAAAAAATAATGAATTAATTGATTTGGAAGGAAAAGAAATGACAGATGATTATGAGAAAATTGGCCTTGAAGAAATTGTTGAAGGAGAAATGGGAGTTAAAGATGCACACAAAAGTGAAAGATTTTTAAAAATGAAAAGGGTAGCTGATCAATATTACAAGCTAATCCTGGAAGGAAAGGGGAACGATAACACTAATGAAATTAATAAAATTAAGAACGACTTAGAAATATTGTTAATCCCATTTTACGACGACCCTGCATATGTTTCATACTTAGAATCCTTTAAACATCTATTAAAATAATGAGACCAATAAATAAAGGTGATTGGCCAACAGAAAATGGAGAGCCTATTAATTTTTCTGAATATGGCGAAGCCAGACCTTATCTTATCGATAGGCTTGGAGATTATTGCTCCTATTGTGAAAATCAAATAACAAATCCAGCTGTTGAACACGAACAACCAAAAAGTGTAGCACCAGAAATAGAAAGGAATTGGTCTAATTTTTTACTTGGTTGTGTTAATTGTAACAGTATAAAAGGACACGGCCTTTTAAATCTTGATGATTATTACTGGCCTGACATTCATAATACATTTCTTTTATTTGAATTTTATCCTTTAGGTGCAGTTACCGTTAAAACTCTATTGGATCCTTGTGTTGATGTAAACAGAGCTCATCGAACTTTAAATCTAACCGGGCTGGAGAGATATGGTGCTGGAGTAGCATCTTCGGCGGACAGGAGATGGATTAAAAGAGGCGAGGCATATGGAAAAGCAGAAAATTTTTTAAATTATTACGTAAATAATGGCAGGCCTAACGACTATATTCTTTCGATAACAAATACTGCAACATCAACAGGTTTTTGGTCAGTCTGGATGAAAGTGTTTGAAAACGAATTGCCAGTTATACT
>Ga0316224_1002998_pt1 | contig 14539 bp, 14 predicted proteins | sample TBH18013metaG_FD_206254 | JGI IMG/M metagenome (GOLD analysis project Ga0316224, IMG submission 206254) | Freshwater microbial communities from Trout Bog Lake, Wisconsin, USA - TBH18013 | ecosystem: Environmental > Aquatic > Freshwater > Lake > Hypolimnion/Profundal zone | place: USA: Wisconsin... | reverse complement strand
ACGCGATCGGAATAGGTGGCCGGAACCGGATCGGAATGGGTGGCCGGAACGCGATCGGAATCAGTGGCCGGAATCAAATCGGAATGGGTGGCCGGAACGTGTCGGAATCCGCACATAGCTGGTGGGGGTGAAGTCGTAGCCGTTCCAAACCCAGAGCTGGTCCCAGATTCTATCCACCAGCCGCTCGGCCAGTTGCTCCGGCGCTTCGCCCGGCTGGAGGCGGGTGGCTCCCTCCTGGGGGAATAGTTCCCCCTCGATGAAGTAATAGACCTCCCAGCGGACCGGAAGTCCGGCATTGCGCAGCGAAGCGGTGCGGTCCGAGCGCCGCACCGATAACACCTTACGATGGTCGGGCTGGTAGCTGCCGCCACGATTGATCTGAAGCAGATAGTCGGCGATGGCGCTTGTAACGGAGGCGCGGTCCAGGGTGGCGGTCTGGCGGCCCGCTTGCGGCGGCTGCGGGGATTCGGTGGAGGCGGTGGTCATGGCGTCTCTTCGATGAAATGCGGCCCCGCCGGAACAGGCGGGGCCGCTTTGGCTCAGGCCGGGAACACGTATTTCCCCAGCACACCCAGGATAACCAGCAGGGTGATGCCGGTTCCCAGGCTCCAGGCGATCAGTTTCTTCTCGATTGGAAGCAACGGTTCCACCTGGGCTTTGTTCAATTCCTCGACAAGGTTGGTTTGGGTCATTTGGAATCCTCTCTATGCCAGCGGCGGCTTGATGCCGCTGAAGAACAGCCACGAAATCAGCAGGCCGACCCAGATCACGAAGCCGAACAGGCTCAGCACATAGACGGCAGCCAGCTTGCCGATGCCCTGACTCCACAGCGTCTTGAAATTGGACAGGATGCCGATGGAAAAGAAGGTCAGGATGAAGAAGATCACCCGGAAGGTTCCGGCTTCACCCACCGCTGCGGGCAGTTTGGCGGCGATGTCCTGGGGTGCCCATAGGGCGATGGCCAGACCCAGCGCGAAGGTGGCGATATAGCCCAGGATGAATTTGGGGAAACGCTGCCAAATCTCGATGGGCTTGGCCTTGTCGCTTTCCGCCTTGTTGATGTGGTTGGTCCAGATATAGCCCAGGATGAAGGCCCAGATGCCGATGAAGACGTCGATGAACACCTTGACCGTGGCGGTTGTGGCCAACAGCCAGCCCGGCTGGTAGTTGATCCCCTGCGCCGCTGCCTTGGCCAGGATCAGGGATTCGGTGATGCCGCCGCCCGCCACCGCCGCGCCGTCGGTCTTGATGGCAAGTCCGATCCAGGCCGCCGCCACCAAGGGCTCATCCGACAGGAAGGTCTGGGCCAGGAAGGGCAGGACCAGCACTTCCACCACGGCGAAGATTACCACCAGAGAGGAGACCAGCACCGGAATGGCGGGTTTCGCCCGGATGGCGCTGCCGGTGGTGATAGCCGCCGCCACGCCGCAAATGGAGATGCCCGAGGCCAGCGGCGCCGCCCATTCCCGGTTGAAGCCGAAATAGCGCCGAGCTACGAAATAGACCACCGCCCAATAGATCAGATAGGCCTCGATGATGGCGGCGATGCCGCGCAGCAGCAGGGAGGAGGCGAGGCTGAGCTTGCCCGCCACGGTCACCGCCAGGGCGCCGCCCAGGATGACGATGGCGATCTTGATGTAAAGCTCGGGCCGGATGGCGTCCTTCAGCCACTCGGCGAAGCGGGGGAAGACATTGGCGATGAACAGGCCTGAGACCAGCGCCACCAGGAACCCCGCCTCATTGGTCAGTTTCAGCGACCAGCCGATGCCGTATTTCTGGAGATCGGCGGGCGTCACCGCCGCCAGATAGGCGTAACTGCCCGCCACCCAGCTGGCATAGGCGATCCAGAACACCGCCGTGAAGGCGAGCGCGAAGCGTTTGGGATCGATCTTCAGCAAGGCTGCGCTGCCGGTCAGCACGGCCAGCAGGGCGATATAGGTGGAGAGCAGGGCGCCGCCGCCGCCCAGGCCGGCATAAGTCTTGGAGACCGGTATCAGGGCCTTGGCGATATCGGTCCAGACGGCGGTGGTGACGACCCAACCCAACAGGTCGATTCCGGCCAGACCGGGGAGGGCGAGCAGGAAGATGGCAAGCCCGATAGCCAGTGACAGCCAATCCTCGCTGAAACGCGGGGGGGATTCCGTGGTGGTGGACATGGATTACTCCTCATGTGGTCACCGGTCCGGCTGCCGCGTCCCCGATTGAGAGGGCGGCTGCCGGACGGGCTTACAGAGGGCTGTGCCGCCTGGGTAATTAATTGCTTTTGTCGGAAGCGTGCTGGTCATCATCATCTACAGTCTAGTATTGAGTAGATTGAATGTCCAGCCCTCCCACGATCACCGCGCTGACCGCCGTCCAATTGTCCCACGCCTTTCGCACCCGCCAGCTGTCGCCGGTGGAGGTGACGCGCGCCACCCTTGACCATATCGAGGCCGAGAATCCCAAGGTGAACGCCTTTGCCCTTCTGGACCGGGAATCCGCGTTCGAGGCGGCGCGGCAATCGGAACAGCGCTGGGCGCGGGGCGAACCCCTGGGCGAGGTGGACGGTATTCCAGCTGCGGTGAAGGATCTGCTCTTGGCCAAGGGCTGGCCGACCTTGCGCGGCTCGCTGACCGTGGATGCCCAGCTGACCTGGGAAGAAGATGCGCCCGCCGTGGCCCGCCTGCGCGAGCAGGGCGCGGTGCTGTTGGGCAAGACCACCACCGCCGAATATGGCGCCAAGGGCGCTACTGATACCCTTCGTCACGGCATCACCCGCAATCCCTGGAACACCGCCAAGACCCCCGGCGGCAGCAGTGGCGGCGCGGCGGTGGCGGCGGCTTTGGGCTTTGGTCCCATCCAGATCGCCACCGATGGCGGCGGCTCCATTCGCCAGCCGGCCTCCTATACCGGGACGGTGGGGTTCAAGCCCAGCTTCGGTCTGGTCCCCGGCTATCCCTCCTCGTTCCGGGGTTCGCTGTTCCATGTGGGGCCGATCGCCCGTTCGGTGGAGGATGTGGCCCTGATCCTGAACGCCATCGCGCGGCCCGATCATCGCGACTGGTTCGCCCAGGCCCATGACGGGCGGGATTGGCGGCTGGGTCTCGAAGGCGGAGTGGAGGGCTTGCGCATCGCGTTCAGCCCCGATCTCGGCTATGCCCAGGTGGACCCGGAAGTGGCCGCCATCATTGCCGAGGCGGTTAAGGTGTTCAGCGCCTTGGGCGCGGTGGTGGAACGAGCCGATCCCGGCTTCGCCGATCCGCATCACATCTTCCGGGGGCTGTCGGCGGCAGGCGCGGCCCGGATGGTGGGGGCATGGCCGCCCGAACTGCGGGACAAGATCGGCCCCGAGCTTCGCGTCTTCTGGGAGGATGGCGCTCAAATCGACCTGGACCGCTATATTGGCCTGAACGACGAGCGGGCGGCGCTGGGACGTCACCTCAACGCCTTTTACCAGGATTGGGATCTGCTGATTACCCCGACCACGCCGGTGGCGGCTTTGAATGTGGAAGACAAGCCTGCGCGGTCGTCCTTCACCTATCCCTTCAATCTGACCAAGCAACCCGCCATCTCGGTGCCTGCCGGTTTCACCTCGGCGGGTTTGCCGGTGGGGTTGCAGATCGTCGGGCCGCGCCTGCACGGCGATGCCCTGGTTCTGCGGGCCGCCCGTGCTTTTGAACGCGCCAGGCCATTCTCGCTGCCCAATACCGCGAAGGGAGACCACCATGCGTAAATCCTTGGAGCATTGGCTGCGCCGGATCGTGGGGGTGGTGGCGCTGGTTGGTATGGCTCTGCCTGCCTCGGCCCAGGAGATCGCCATCGGCGAGGGCTTGGCCATTGGCTGGGTCCCGTTCTTCGTGGCCGATGAGCGCAAGCTGTGGGAGCAGCAGGGACTGACGCCTAAAAGCACCTTATTCGCTTCGGGCCGTCTGGTCCTGGATGCGGTGGCCGGTGGGCATGTGGCGGTGGGAACCGCCGCCGAGACCCCGGTGGTGTTCGCGGCCATCAATAATCTGCCGGTGCGGATCATCGGCACCATGAACCGCTACGAGAATTTTGATCTAGTGGCGGTCAAGGCGGTCAAGACAGCCAGTGATCTGAAGGGGCGCAAGATCGGATATGCTCAGGGCACCAACGCCCATTACTACCTGTTCCGCCTGCTGGAGAATGCCGGGCTGAAGCTGTCCGAGGTCACCGCCATCAGTCTGAGTCCCGGTGATTTCGTCTCCAGCCTGTCCAATGGCGTCATCGACGCTTTCATCTGGACCGAGCCCCATCAGAGTCAGGCACTGGCCCAAGGGCCGGACCGCTTCCATGTCATCCATACGCCGGGCCTCTACACGACGTTTTCCAGTATCATCGCCCTGCAATCCACCATCGATGAAAAGCCTGAACTACTGATCAAGGCGCTGAAAGCCCTGATCGCCGCCGATGCCTATGCCCGCTCCAACCCGGAAGAGGCCATCGCCATCGTCGCCGCTAAGGTCAAACTGGACCCTCAGATCGCCAAAAAGCAATGGCCCAGCCTGAATCTGGCCATTGATCTGGACCGTGCGGCCCTGGTCAGCGAACTGGAGGCCCAGGCCCGCTGGGCACTGGCCAATAATCTGGTGCGGCCCGATGCCAAGCTGCCCGACTTCAACAAGGTGGTGGTGTCTGGGCTGTTAGAGGCCGCACGGGCGCAGTCCAAGCCATGAGAGGCTGGCGCGGAGCGGCGGGAACGGCGTTGTTCTTTGCCGGGTGGGAGGCGCTCAGCCGTTCCGGTCTGGTCAATACGGTGATGCTGCCGCCGCCCAGCGGCATCCTTCTGGCGGCCTGGGCACTTGTCGCTAATGGTGAGTTGCGCAGTCATCTGGCCGCCAGTCTGTGGCGGTCGGCAGCGGGGTTTGCCATTGGCGGAGCCTTGGGAGTCTTCCTCGGTGTGGTGATGGCGCGGCTTCCCGGCTTTGGCGCCTTCCTGCATCCCCTGGTGCAGATGGCCCGCGCCATTCCGGCCCTGGCCTTCGTGCCGCTGGCGGTGTTCTGGTTCGGGATCGGCGAGACCTCGAAAATCTTCCTGATCGCCTGGGGGGTGTTCTTCCCCACCTGGGTGAACACCTTCATCGGCGTGCGTGACAGCAATGAATTGCTGATTCGCGCCGGGGCCAGCCTGGGGGCGCGGGGATGGCGCATGACCGCTTTCGTGGTGCTGCCCAGCGCTTTGCCCTTCATCATCGCCGGGCTGCGCATCAGTCTGTCGGTGGCGCTGATGATCCTGGTGGCAGCGGAACTGACCGGCGCCGTGTTCGGAGTCGGCTACCTGATCCAGATGTCCCAGATGGTGTTCCGGGTGGATCAGATGTTCGTGGGACTGCTGGTTCTGGGCTTGATGGGATTCGCCACGGATGCCCTGTTCACCTTTGTGGTGGAGGCTCTGCTGCCCTGGTACGGTGCCGAGCGCCGCATGCGGCGTTAGCTGCCATTTCCGTCCAAGGCTTCCGGGAAGAACAGGTCGCGCCAGCTATCCGGGCGAGTCTTCAAGGTTCCAATCCGGTGCTGGAACTGGGCCAGCTTCAAGGTATTGCGCGGCAGGGCGCTGTACTCGTTGCCGGGATCGGCGATGATCGCTTCGATCTGTCCGACGCCAAGCGAGGTCTTCTCCAACTCGGCATAGATGACGGCGGCGCGGCGGGGATCTTTGTGGATCAGGTCCACGGCTTCGGCGGTGGCGTCGATCACCGCCTTGGTCAGTTTGGGATTCTCGATGCGGGTTTTGCTGGAGGCAAAGACCAGGATCGAGGCTCCGCCGCCCAGGATGTCCGAGGTGGCGAGGACTTTGTGAACGCGGGGATCGGCCAGTTCCAGGGTCTGGAAAGGCGGGGTGGTGAGATGGGCGGTGATCTCGCTTTTGCCCGACAACAGCGCCGCCAGCCCCTCGGGATGGGGCAGCGATACGGTCAGCCTATCCAACTGGTCCCAGTGGTCCTCGCCGAACGCCTTGGCGGCGGCCATCTGGATGATGATGGCGTGGATGGACAGCTTGACGCCGCTGACGGCGATGCGGTCGGCATCGGTGAAATCGGCGATGGTCTTGACCCGGGGATTGATGGTGTTCAGGGTGAAGTCGAAATTGCTGAGATTGACCACGCCTCTCACATCGCCACGGGTCTTGTCCCACAACACGTTCAGTACCGTGCTGGCGCCCGCCACATAGTCCACATTGCCCGACAGAATCGCGTCGGTGAGGGCCGCCGCCGAGGCCAGATAGACCCATTCCACCGCTACCCCGTCCAAGCCTTGGGCGCGAGCGTGCTTTTCGATCAGCCCTTCTTTCTGGGCGATCAGCAGCGGCAGATAGGTCAAGCCCTGCTGCTTGCCGATCCTGATCCGGGCGGACTCCGCCTGGGCGGTGGAGGCTGACAAAGCCAGGATTACCGTGGCTGCGATGGCGAGGGCAAAACGCTTCATCGGTATGATCCTTTTCAGTGTCCCTGACGGGCCGCGATGGCGTCGAAGAACAGATCGGTCCAGGCGGTGGGTGAACCCACCTATTGCGGCGGGAACAGCCGATCCGCATCGACCTTGGTCTTGATCAATCCCCATTTCAGGGCGGCCGCCATCCAATCCTGGGTGGCCGTCCGCAATTGGGGCGTCACGCCAAGCTCGGCTTGATGGGAGGAGGCGATCAGCGGGTTTTCGTAAGAGACCTGCTTCACCGTGGCGGCATCCAGCCGCAGCTTGTCACCGAACCACTGGGCCGCTTCCTCTGGTCGCGACCGGATGAACGCCACCGAATCGGCCAGGGCTCCCACCAGTTGTTTGACCGCATCGGGATGTTTGTCCAGATAGCTCGCCTGGGCCAGAACCACATAGGTGTGCGGCCAGCTTTTGATCAGCCGCGCCCCGGAGGTCTGCTGGAGTCTCAGAACCTGCGGCTGGCGGATCAGGATGGCGTCGGCGTGATTCTTGTCCAGTGCCACCGGCAATTCGGCAGGCTGGATGTTTAAGAGTTCCACGTCTCGGGCGGGATCAATCCCCTCTTCGGCCAGGGAGATCAGCAGGTCGAGATGGCTGTCCGAGCCAAAGGATACGGCGATGCGCTTGCCCTTCAGATCGGCCAGCTTGGCATAGGATGTCTCGCCTTTGACCAGCACGCCATAGCTGGAATTGCCCAGGCCGGACACGATCACCGCCTGGCCGGGCAGGCGGGCGGCGAAGGTGGCCAGCGGCATCAGGCTGGTGACGGCAATGTCCAACTGGCCGGCGGCGAAGGCTTCCATCATGGGCGGGCCGTTCTGGAAGAAGCTGTACTCCACCTCCAGGCCACGGGTCTGGGCCAGCTGTGCTTTTTCCAGGATGGTGACGATCTGGCCGTTCATGCCAGCCGGATAGCCCAGCCGCAGCTTCTCCTGGGCCGATGCGGGCAGGCTCAGCAACAAAGCGATGGCCAAGGCCAGAATCCGGGTCATGTCATTTCTCCTGCCAGGGACCAAGAAGGCGGTTTTCCGCCAGGGCGAAGGCGGCGGTCATCAAGGCGCCCAGTACGCCGATGGTGGTCATGCCCACCAGCACATGGGCAGTCTGAAGGGTCAGGCGGTTGGCCTGGATCATGTAGCCCAGACCGCTTTGCGCCGCGATCAGCTCGGCGGTCACCACCGCCATCCAGGACTGGCCCAGGCCGATGCGCAGGCCGGTGGCGATCATGGGCAACGAAGACGGTAGACGGATTTCAAGCAGCAGCGCACGCCGGGTCGCGCCCAGGCTTCGGGCGGCGTCCAGATGGCGGCAGCTGACCGCTTGGCCTCCCGCAAAGGAACTGAGGAAGATGGGAAAGAAGGCGGCGATGGCGGTAATGAAGAAGCTGGGGGTGTCTCCCAGCCCGAACCATAGGATGGCGAGGGGAATCCAGGCGATGGGCGGGATGGGGCGCAGCAGGCTGACCACCGGCAGCAGCGATTGGCGCAGTGGCCTCCAGGCCGCCATGGCCAGGGCCAGCGGCACCGCCACTGACCCCGCCAAAATATAGCCGCCCAGAACCCGGCGCAGGCTGGCCCCCAGATCGCGGTAGAAGCCGCCGGAAGCAGCAACTTCTGCCAGCACTTCCGCCACCTCCCAGGGCGAGGGCAGCAGGACCGGATTGGCCAGCGTCGCCGCCGCCGCCGCCCAGAAGGCGATCAGAATGACGAGGCCGCTGAGGGAGTTAGAGAACCGGACGGCTTGACGTATAGCGGCGTTTGACACCGAACGCCTCCTTCCAGTGCCGCCAGGCGCGGAAGCCTTGGACCAATTCTTCGTGCGGGGTGCCGATGGGGAAGGGAGGATTGGCCGGATGATCGGTCCAGATGCCCGCCCGGCGCCGCACCTCTCGCTGGTCCACCAACCAGTCGTTATAGCTTTCATAGACAATATGGCCGTCCTCGCTGTCCAGGGTGGCGGCGCGGATGCGGGAATCGTAGTCGCGCAGGCGGCGCTGCTCGGCCTCGGACAGGGCGAGTGGTTCCACATCCAGCGTGTAACCAGCCTCCACCAACTCCTTGCCCGCCACTGCCGCGAAGATGCGCTGATCGCGCAGCGACAGGAGGTTCTTGTAGATGCCGATATAGCGGTCGCTGACCGGATGGCCCAGGGGAGCGTGGTCGCGCTGGGCACCGCGATTCTGGGCGATGGTGGTGGTGTGGAAGTCCAGGAAAGCCGGGCTGTAATCTACGCCCAGGAAGGCGGCGATGCGCTTCAATTCGGCTTCGGGCTGGCGGACCAGGGTCTCATATTTCACGTCGAACCACTGATCGGCGGTCAGCTTGGCGCGGGCCGCATTGATGGCCTGCTGGTTCAGCTTCCAGATCTCTGCGGCGGCCAGGATATTGGTGGGGCCGAACGAGGATTCCAGGTAGTCGGCGCTGGCGTCACGGCCATCGCGGGTGATCACCACGAACTGGGCGTTGGGGAAATCTTCCAGGATTTCTGTCACGAAGAACAGATTGTAGGGGGTTTTCTCGCCCCAGCGCGGCTTGCCTGCATGGGCGGCAAAGCGGGCCAGGATGGTGGCATAGGCGCCGGCGAAGCTGCGCTCTGGCGCCGATGCCGCCAGTTCATCCACGATGGTGCGGGGATTGACCGGCAGATCCCACAGCGGCGTCTTCAGGCCGAAGATCATTTCCTCCACCAGGGTGCGGAAATTGGCTTCCACCGTCAGATCGCCATAGGTGTGGAGATAGGGGCGGAAGCGGGGATAGAACCACGCCACTTCCGGCACGGCGATATCCGGGTGATTGCCAAGCATGGCCATGACCAGGGTGGTGCCGGATCGTTCGGGGCCGATGACGAAAATGGGGCGCTGGGACAAGGTGACGGACATGGGGACTCTCTTGGTTAGCCGGCGAAGCGGCGAAGCGCTTCTTCGTCGCGGATCAGGATGCGGGATGGGCTGACATCCACCATGCCCTGCTCGCGGAAGCGTTCCAGGGTGGTGGTGACCCATTGGCGGGTGGAGCCGACCATCTTGGCCAGATCCTCCTGGCTGAGGGTGCGGCTGATGGCGATGCCCTCGGGCACGCGCCGTCCGTCCAGATTGGCCATCAGCAGCAGCAACTGGGCCAGGCGCTCGGCGGCCGAACGGGTGCCCAGCATATGGATCAGGGCGGAATAGCACTTGCCCTTGTGGACCAAGGCCTCCACCAGGGCCACGGCGAGGCGGGGCAGGCGGTCCATTAGCTGGCGCAGTTCCCGGCCTCGCACATGCAGAACCTGGGTGGGGCGGATGGCTTGACCCGACCACATATGGACGCCGCCGCCGAACATTTCCGGCCCGCCGACGAAATTGCCCGGCGACCAATAGGCCAGGGTGATCTCGCGTCCCGAGGGGCCGGTGTAATAGGTACGCACCTGTCCCGCCAGGATGATGAATATGCCCTCGTGGGCATCGCCCTGCAGGAAGACCGTGCTGTTGGCGGTGAAATGCTGGACCGAGGAGACCGCGCAGACCTGGGCGTATTCCTCATCGGTCAGCGCCGCCAGAAGATTGGGGCTGGCGCTGTTGTGCTCGCCCTCCTCATGGAGGTGGAGCGAGGGCGCGGGTTGGCTTCGCGCGCCGGGGGCAGTGGTGGCCATTGGGTCCTCCTCAGATTCCGGCGCCATCGATGAAATCAAACGCCCGGCGGCTTTCCTGCCGGATCAGTTTCAGGCATTGAAGCTTGTAGTCGGCGAAGGCGGGCGAGGCGAACACGTCCTCGGGGCGCGGACGCGGCAAGTCCAACCGTAGATCCAGCAGCACCCGGCCCGGCGCGGCGCTCATCACCACCACCCGGTCGGCCAGGAATAGGGCCTCGTCGATGTCATGGGTGACAAACAGCACGGTGTTGCCGATCTGGCCCCACAGGCGCAGCAGGCTTTCCTGCATGATGCTGCGGGTCTGGGCGTCCAGGGCGCCGAACGGCTCGTCCATCAGCAGGACGCTGGGATGGTTGACCAGGGCGCGGGCAATGCCGACGCGTTGCTGCATGCCGCCCGACAGGGTGGCGGGATAGCGATCGGCGGACGCGCCCAGCCCCACCAGTTCCAGATATTCCTTGGCCAGATCATTGGCCTCGGCGCGGGGACGGCCCTGCATGCGGGGGCCGAAAGCCACATTCTCCAGCACCGTCTTCCACGGAAACAGCGAATGCTGCTGGAACACCATGCCGCGCTCGGGTCCGGGGCGGGTCACCACCACGTCATCCACCGCCACCCGTCCCTGGCTGGGGGGGATGAACCCGGCCACCGAGTTCAGCACGGTGGACTTGCCGCAGCCGGATGGACCCAGCAGGCAGACGAACTCGCCCGGCGTCACCGTCAGCGAAAAGTCCTCGACAGCGGCATGATCGCCAAAGCGGATGTTCAGCCGCTGGATCTCGATCCGCCCCCTGGTCACGGTCAGGCTGCGTTGGGTGGGAATGGCGGTCATCGATTGGCCTCGCGCTTGGTGCCCTGGCGGGGTTGCCACGGCATGACCAGATGGCCCGCCAAGCGGATCAATCCGCTGGACATCAGGCCCAGAACGCCGATCAGCACCATGCCCAGCACGATGTCGGGATATTGCACCAGGGCGTAGGCCTCCCAGGTGAAATAGCCGATGCCGAACTGGCCCGAGATCATCTCGGCGGCGATCAGCGATACCCAGGCCACGCCCATTCCCACCGTCAATCCGGTGAAGATATGGGGCAGGGCGCCGGGCAGGAAGACATGGCGGAACAGGGCGGCCTCGCCCGCGCCCAGACTGCGCGAGGCGCGGATCAGGGCGGGGTCGATGGCGATCACGCCATGTAGGGTGTTGATCAGGATGGGGAAGAACGACCCCAGGAAGGTGATGAAGACGATGCTTTCCTCATTGCTGGGCCACAGCATGATGGACATGGGCACCCAGGCGATGGCGGGGATGGGACGCAACACCTCGATCACCGGGCTGACCAGCGACCGCAGCGTCAGGAAACGGCCCATGGTGATGCCCAGCGGAATGGCCACCAGTCCGGCCAGGATGAAGCCTGCTGCGATCCGTTGCAGGCTCATGGCGATGTGCTCAGCGAAGCGGGGATCGTTGAAGGCGATCACCGCCCGCCGCAGCACGGATTCCGGCGTCGGCACATTGATGAAGCGGATATGCAGGTCCAGCCGGTAGGTGGTGGCCAGATGCCACGCCGCCAGGAACAGGGTCAGGGAGATCAGGCCAAGGCCCAATCTCCCGATCCTGACCGGGAACAGGCGCCCGAGTCCGGGCGTCGGCTCTGCTTGGCGGAGAATGGCCGGGAGTCCGGTCATGGGTTAGCTCCCGGCTCCCACGGCGGCCAAGGCGTCCTCGAAGCCGCCCACCTTGCCGCCGGTCTTGGCTGCCACGGCCTCGGCATCCTTCTTCAGCAGGAAGGGCACCGCGTCGCCGCCCTTGGGGGGGATGGCGTAGAAGGCCTGATCGGCGAACAGCTTGATCCCCAGCGAGGTGTCGTAAAGATAGGCGACCTTGGCCTTCTGCCCCTTGCGCTTCAGATCATTGAAGGCGGCCAGGGTGCATTTGGGCGAGCTATAGGCGATGATGTCGCCGTTCTCGATCCAGATCTGACCGGCCTGACGCGGTTCGGCGATGGGCTTCTTGCAAAACGGGTCCTGACCGCGAACCTCGTAATTGGTCAGGCTGGAGAGCTGGCCTTCGTAGTTCAGCCCCAGTTCGGCATAGGCCTTGCGGACATAGGAGTCGTTGACCCATTTGGCGATGTCGAAGTCCTTGATGCGGTCCAGCTTCTGCAGAACTTTGGCATCGTCGGCGGCATAGGCCACCAGAGCGGGCTTGATGGTGGGGTCCACGGTCATGATGCCGCCCGGTCCCAGGAAGATGTAGACCACTTCCTTGTCGATGCCGGTCCATTTGGCGATCTGTTCCGCCGCCCGCTTGGGATCGGTCTTGATCCACTGCTCGGCCTCGATCTGAGCCTTCAGATAGGCGACCACGATCTCGGGGTACTTCTCGGCGAAATCGGTTCGCACCACCACGCCATGCCAGGTGGCGGCGCCGCTTTCGACGCCGTCATAGATCTTGCGGGCAAAGCCCCGAAACGGCAGCAGTTCGGCGAAGGGCACGAAGTCGGCATGGGCGTCGATCTTCTTTTCCTGAAGATTGGTGGCCCCCACTTCCGGGCTTTGGCTGACCAGCTTCCAGTAGTCCGGACCCCAGCCCTTGTCCTGCATGGTCTTCAGCAGCATGCCATGGGCGGCCGAGCCGAAGGGAACGCTGACCAGTTTGCCCTTCAGGTCGGATAGTTCGTAATAGGGGCTATCCTTGTGCACCACCAGCCCATTGCCCGAGCCGTTGATATTATAGGCGGCCACCGAGATCAGCTGGCTCTTGCTCTCCGGATTGCCCTGGAAGGTATAGCCGTTGACCACCAGCGGGTAATCGCCCATGGCCCCGAACTGAAGCTTATTGGCCATCATGCCGTTGGTGACCGGCGGGCCAGAGGTGAAATTCTGCCAGTCCAGCTTGACGGTCAGATCGGCGTATTTGCCGGTCTTGGGCAGATACTTTTCCAGCAGCTTCAGTTCACGGATCACCGCGCCTGCCGTCACCGTATTGGTGGTGGTGTCCTGGGTGCCGATGCCGATGGTCAGCGTCTGGCCTGCCTGGGCAGCCTGACTCAGCAGAAGCGCTCCGCCGACGAGAAGGACCGTACGAAAGCTCATGGCCTGAAAACTCCGGAGCGGGAGGGGGCGTTCTCCCGACGTTGCTGGAACCGTGCCGCCCAAGTCAATCTAAAATCTAGCGGATAGGTGATATAAGCTACTAGTTGTCCACTAGAAAAATGTTGAATAGGGGGCAATTAGTTGCTCAACGCCGGTCGCGGCGCTCGGGCAAGGTGGGGCCAAGCTCAGCTCTCTTTCGAGGACCGCCCCATGTCAGATGCAGAAATTCAGACCCGCCAGGTGGAGACCGATATCCTGGTGATCGGCGGCGGCACCGCTGGTCCCCTGGCCGCCATCAAGGCCAAGGAGAAAAATCCCGCCTTGCGCGTCCTGTTGCTGGACAAGTCCAATGTAAAGCGGGCGGGGGCCATCGCCGAGGGCATGGACAGCGTCAATAACGCCGTCATCGCCGGTCATGCCACGCCCGAGCAATACGTCAAGGAAATCACCATCGCCAATGACGGCATCGTCAACCAGAAGACCATCATGGCCTATGCCACCCGGTCCGAGGCCATGATCCGCGAGCTGGATTCCTGGGGCGTCAAGTTCGAGAAGGACGAGACCGGCGATTACGCGGTCAAGAAGGTCCATCACATGGGCTCCTATGTGCTGCCCATGCCCGAGGGCTATGCCATCAAGAAGGTGATTTTCAAACAGATCAAGAAGCTGGGAATCGAGGTCAGCAACCGCCTGATCACCACCCGCCTGCTGAACGCGCCGGATGGCCGCATCGCCGGGGCCCTGGCCCTGGACTCCCGTTCGGGCGAGTTCGTGGTGATCCGGGCCAAGGCGGTGGTGCTGTGCACCGGTGCCGCCGGGCGGTTGGGGCTTCCCGCCTCGGGCTATCTGTTCGGGACCTATGAGAATCCCTGCAATGCGGGGGATGGCTATTCCATGGCCTATCATGCCGGGGCCGAGTTGTCGGGGCTGGAATGCTTCCAGATCAATCCGCTGATCAAGGATTACAACGGTCCCGCCTGCGCCTATGTCACCGGTCCCTTTGGCGGCTTTACCGTCAATGCCAAGGGCGAACGCTTCATAAAGAGCGACTACTGGTCCGGTCAGATGATGCTGGAATTCTGGCGCGAGCTGGAAAGCGGCAATGGCCCGGTCTTCCTCAAGCTGGACCATCTCGCCGAGGAGACGGTCACCAAGATCGAGAAGGTGCTGCACATCACCGAACGCCCGACACGCGGACTGTTCCATCAAGGGCGTCACACCGATTACCGCACCGATCTGGTGGAGATGCATATTTCCGAGATCGGGCTGTGCGGCGGCCATTCGGCCTCGGGCGTCTGGGTGGACGAGAACGCCCGCACCACGGTGCCCGGCCTCTATGCTGCGGGCGATCTGTGCAATGTCGCCCATAACTACATGCTGG
>Ga0316224_1002988_pt1 | contig 14587 bp, 15 predicted proteins | sample TBH18013metaG_FD_206254 | JGI IMG/M metagenome (GOLD analysis project Ga0316224, IMG submission 206254) | Freshwater microbial communities from Trout Bog Lake, Wisconsin, USA - TBH18013 | ecosystem: Environmental > Aquatic > Freshwater > Lake > Hypolimnion/Profundal zone | place: USA: Wisconsin... | reverse complement strand
AAGTGCCTACGCTTTCAGGACGTGTTCAATTTCCAATTCCCGAGGGTACGCAAACCGGTAAGACCTTCCGTTTGCGAAACAAGGGGATAAAAGGGTTGCGTTCATCGATCATCGGCGATCTGTTCGTGCACGTGATTGTTGAGACCCCAGTGAAGCTGACAGATGAACAAAAGAAAATACTTCAGAAATTCGATGAGAGCTTAAAGTCAGGCGGTGGCAAACATAACCCGCATCAAAAGGGTTGGTTTGACGGCGTGAAGAGTTTTTTTAGTTAATCGGTTTATCCAGCAAAGCCGTGTTCGGTTCCGGGGAATTTTCCAGATTTAACCTCACGAACATAGGCTTTGACCGCAGCCTCAATGGAGACATGGCCTTCCATAAAGTTTTTAACAAACTTCGGCGGCTTGCCTGGGCTGATGCCCAACATATCCTGTAATACCAATACTTGACCAGAGCAATCTGGACCCGCCCCAATCCCAATGGTGGGGATGGCGAGAGATTCAGTAATGCGTTTGCCAAGCGATGAAGGAATAGCCTCCAGCACCAGTATTTGAGCGCCAGCCTGTTGGCAGGCTAGAGCCTGTTCAAATATGAGACTAGCCGCATCTTTTGATTTGCCTTGGACTTTGTATCCACCTAAGACATGAACGGATTGCGGTAATAGCCCCAAATGTGCGCATACGGGAACACTGCGTTCTACTAAATATTGAATGATGCCAATTTGCCAGTCGCCACCTTCAAGCTTCACCATATCGGCGCCAGCTCGCATTAATTGCGCAGCAGAGTTTAGCGCTTGAACAGGATCGCCATAGCTAGCAAACGGTAGATCGGCAATGATAAATGCTTGACTATTGGCGCGTGAGACGCATTCTGTGTGATATGCCACTTGTTCGACAGTTACAGGGGTGGTGCTGGAATGCCCTTGAATCACGTTGCCTAGTGAGTCGCCAATGAGGATGGTTTCTATTCCGCAGCGATTAAGCAATGCCGACATGGTTGAGTCATATGCCGTCAACATGGAAATCTTCTCTCTTGCAGCATGCATAGAGAGGAGTTTGGTGATTGTGATTGGCTTATCGCCCTGTAAGTAACTCATGGCGAGAGTTTAATGAATTAATGCGCCGCTTGGCTAGAAATGCCCTTTTCATTGCAATTACAGTTACGGCAGGGCAGTTTTTCAATTCTTTGATGCGCTACTTTTGGTAAATATGCCTTAAGCTCACCAAAATTGGGCAAGAAGAAATCCGGAGCAATTTCCAGAAGGGGAAGCAGGACAAAGGAGCGCTCAATGATGCGGGGGTGAGGTAAGGTTAATTCGGCATCGCCTTGGGATACCCCTTCAAATGACAAAATATCTAAATCTAGCGTACGTGGAGCATTGGTATAAGGTCGTTCACGCCCAAACTCTTGTTCAATAGCTTGACAGACATGCAAAAGACCATAAGGGGTTAGTTGAGTCTCAATCTCAATCACGGCATTAATGTAGTCGCCACCTAAAGCATTTACAGGCGCACTTTGATAGAAACAGCTTTTGGTCAGAATTTGTAGTTCGCAGCGTTGTGCAAGACAAACAATGGCATCTGTAATGAGCTGACGCGTGTCGCCAATATTGCCGCCAAACCCGATAAATGCCCGCGCCATAATCATTCCAAAAAAGATATGAAACTACTTTACTGAAATTTCTCCAAGTCTGCTTAGCTTGTTTCGCCTTTAGCAGGCGTAGAGGTTTTGGGTTTTCTGCGACGACGTCTTTTGGCTGGTGAATTCGGGTTGCCGCTACCAGATTCATTTTTAGCGGATACCATCAAGACCTCTTGATCGGCGGGGTCGGCGGCAATAAATCTGGTCCACCACTCGCCCAGTGCTGGGTTTTGTTCACCAGTAGCGCAACGAAGCAGCATAAAGTCATAGCCCGCTCTAAAGCGAGGGGATTCGATCAGACGGTAGGGGTAGCGTCCAACCCGCTTTTCGAAACGAGGCTGCATAGACCAGATTTCACGCATATCGCTTTCGAAGCGACGCTGGATCGTCATGCCACTGCTTTGGGTGGCAATCGTATCGTCCATGGCATCGTGCAGTGCTGGAATATTGGACATCCCTTTGGCAATATTTTGCTTCCAGTTTTTGAGAAGATCCGGCCACAGTAAAGTTGCAAAGAGAAAGCCAGGCGATACACTTTTGCCGGATTGAATGCGCTGATCCGTGTTTGCAAGAGCCAGTCGCACGAAGTTATTTGCGTCTTTTGAATCCGCCTTTTCGTCCAAAATGTGATCTAACAATGGCAGCAAGCCATGGTGTAATCCGGCATCACGTAGACCCTGAATCGCCGCCCAAGAATATCCGGACATCAAGAGTTTAAGAATTTCATCGAAAAGACGCGCCGCAGGAACATCGTGAATCAAATTGCCTAACGTGGCAATTGGCGCACGAGTGGCGGCATCTAATGTAAATCCGGTTTTGGCAGCAAAGCGAATAGCGCGCAACATGCGGATAGGGTCTTCACGATAGCGTTTGGCTGGATCACCAATCATGCGTAGCGTTTTCTTTTGCATATCCGCCATGCCGCCGTGGTAGTCGAGGACTGTCTCGGTAGAAGGGTCGTAATACATGGCATTAATACTGAAGTCGCGTCGTGCAGCATCTTCATGTTGTGAGCCCCAGACGTTGTCGCGGAGAATGCGACCACTTTCCGCAACATGGTCTCCAGCGTTATCTAGTAAGGCTCTGAAGGTCGATACTTCAATAATTTCAGGCGCACCTTTGCCAAAAAAAGTAACGTGCACAATCTGAAAGCGACGCCCAATGAGGCGTGCTTTGCGAAAGAGTTTTTGTACTTGTTCTGGAGTGGCGTTTGTGGCTACATCAAAATCTTTTGGTCCGATGCCAAGAGCTAGATCGCGTACTGCGCCACCCACGATAAATGCGTTATAACCCGCTTGTTGCAGGGTATGCGTAACCTTCACTGCATTTTTGGAAAGCAAATGCGGATCAATCCGATGTGTTTTTTTAGAAACGCGTTTTGGCGCGCCCGTATGATTTGCATGCGTATGTCGATCCATGGGATCACGGCGCAAGATACGTTTGATAAATTTAGTAATCATGCAAACAATTCGAGAATAGGCCAATTACGTTTGGCAGCTTCGTTACGTAGACGTGCATCTGGATTTGTGGCGACAGGATTGCTCACCTTTTCTAATAGCGGTAAATCATTCATAGAGTCCGAGTAAAAATAGCTGCGCGGTAATTTGTCTAAAGCAAGATTTTGACTTGCCAGCCAATCATGCACTTTCTGAATCTTACCTTCGCGAAAGTTGGGGATTCCTTTGACTTCGCCGGTAAAGTTCGCCAGAGGATTATCTCCAGCGGTGGCGGGTTCGGTTGCAATTAGGTGCTCGATGCCAAAGCTTTCTACGATAGGGCGGGTAACAAAGCTGTTGGTGGCTGTCACGACGCAGCATAGATCACCAGCATCCTGATGGGACTTAACAAGATCAAGCGCTTGTTGGCGCAATTGGCCATTGATGACTTCATTCATAAAGGCATCGTGCCATTCTTTTAATTGGGCCCGAGAATGTTCAGAGAGTGGCTTGAGAGCAAAGCGCAGAAATTCATCGATATTGAGCTTGCCATCTTTGTAATCCTGATAGAAACGTTCGTTTTGATTTGCGTAATATTGGCTATCCACCACACCAATGCGGGCTAAAAATTGCCCCCATTCATAATCACTGTCGCATGGCAATAAGGTGTTGTCTAAGTCGAAAAGGGCTAGTTGAGTCATTCAGTATTTTGTCCGGTCTGCAAAAGCTCGCGCACAAGCGGCAAGGTTACGGCCCGTTTTGTTTCTAGTGAGTAAGAATCCAAAGCATCCATTAAGGCCATTAAATTTGGCATGTCACGATAAAAGCGATTAAGCAACCAAGGCAGAACATCCGGCGATAGAACGAGGCCTCGCGCTTGAGCCGCTTGTTCCAAGGCTTGTATTTTCTCATCATCATCCAAAAGATGGGTTTGAAAGATTAAACCCCATCCCAGGCGGGTTCGGAGGTCTTCGCGGAGCTCTAAATTGGCGGGCGCCGCTTTGCCTGCCATAAAGATGTGGATGGCCTTGCTGGCCTGCACGTTGTTCAAAATACGAAATAGAGCGGCAATCAGACGCTCATCTAGACGATCAACATCATCCACGGTAATTATCGATGGTGACGTAAGTTCTGCCAGGGAAGTTATTTTTTCCTCCAGGCGTACCCAAGAGATGGGTTCGACTGGACTAAGGGGGAAGTATGGAATGTCTAACGCTTCCGCAGCGTTGCCTATAGCCCGGAGTAGATGACTGCGACCAGATCCCTCGGGTCCCCACCAATAAATCCATCTTTGGTTTAAAGGATTTTTTTCATTGCCAACACCCTTTTTGCTTGTCCAGCTTTCAACCAAATTTCTTAAGGTGGAGATGAGAGCCAAATCTTTGCCAGGCAAAAAATGATCAAGTGTTGCTTGGGGGGTAAGGCCGACATCTAGCGCAAACTGCCTAGGCAGCGAAGTTTTAATCATTACCGTAAGCCTACTTTTGATACCAAGCGCTTTGCGTATAGCGTGACCATGTGTACTTCATTAGCACCAAACTTACCGCGCTAATTGGCAGGGCAAGAAGCACTCCAAAGAAGCCAAACAACTTGCCAAATAAGAGTAAGGCGAACATGACGGCAACGGGGTGTAGGCCAATACGCTCGCCTACTAGGCGGGGTGTGAGGAAGAAACCCTCAAGAAATTGTCCGAGACCAAAGACGATGAGCACGCCAATGATTTCTGCTGATGGGCCAAATTGCAGTAGCGCCGACAGGACTGCTAGTGTGAGGCCTAAGGCAATTCCGATATAGGGAATCACAATCATGAGTGCTGTAAATACAGCTAAAGCTACAGCCCCCTTGATGCCGACCAAGCTTAATCCGATGCTATAGAAAACAGACATGATGGAGATAACGGTTAGCAACCCTCTCAGGTACTGCGAGAGTAAGCCATCGGTATGCATCGCCAAGTGATGTACGGTTTCTTGCGCGCGCAATGGAACCAGGTTTTTGACTATAGTAAAAAAACGATCCCAGTCGATGAGCAAATAAAACATTACAAAGAGGATTAAGACTGAGTTTACAAAACCGGCAATTACAGAGCTTCCCGACATCAGTACGGTGTCAAATGTTGAGCTTACTAGTTCATCGGCATTGGCATTGAGATGTTCGGTAATTTTTTGGGTGATGGTGGTTTTCAGGCCACCCCAGTCAACTTCGATATGAAGCTCGCTCAATTTTGGGCCAAGCCAGGCTTGGGTGTGCTGAATCCACTCGGGGAGTTGCGCTTTAATGAGTGGAATCTCATTTTTCAAGAGGGCGATAAACAGGCTTAAAATCAAAAAAAACACCCCCAGACCAAAAATCATGGCTATGGCGGCTGCGGCTGCGCGAGGCAGGCGCCACCCCTCAAGCCATAGGCAAACTGGGCGCAGGGCATAAGCCAGAATGAAAGCCGTCAGGAAAGGTGTAAAAATTTCGGTCATCTTGCGTTGATCCTCTAGAATTCAATGATTCTACTGACCAAGTGCCGTTTTTTACTAATCTTCTAACTCTGCCATGACCTCATCTACCAATTCTTCCTCAAAAGGCCTTTCCTACCGCGATGCTGGCGTTGATATTGACGCTGGTGATGATTTGGTCGATCGCATTAAGCCTTTGGCCAAGAAAACCATGCGTGAAGGGGTTTTGGCCGGAATCGGTGGCTTTGGAGCTCTTTTTGAGATTCCTAAGCGCTATAAAGAGCCAGTGCTGGTTTCTGGAACCGACGGCGTGGGCACCAAGTTGAGATTAGCTTTTGAGTGGAATCGTCATGACACCATTGGTCAAGATTTAGTTGCCATGAGCGTGAATGACATCTTGGTACAAGGCGCAGAGCCTCTCTTTTTCTTGGATTATTTTGCTTGCGGCAAGTTGACCGTAGATATGGCAGCGACTGTAGTTGCGGGGATTGCTCATGGTTGTGAGTTATCGGGCTGCGCCTTAATTGGTGGCGAGACCGCTGAGATGCCGGGAATGTATCCCCCGGGTGAATACGACTTAGCCGGTTTTGCAGTGGGCGCTGTTGAGAAATCCAAAATCATTACGGGCGCGACGATTGCCCCGGGTGATGTCGTTTTAGCTATCGCCTCAAGTGGCGCACATTCCAATGGTTACTCTTTGGTGCGCAAAATTATTGAGCGCGCTGGCGCAAAGCCAAGTGATGATTTGGGCGGTCGTCCATTGGGCGATGTTGTGATGGCCCCTACGGAAATTTATGTGAAGCCATTACTTAAGCTCATCTCGGAAGTGAACGTCAAGGGGATGGCGCACATTACTGGCGGTGGATTGGTGGATAACGTACCCCGTGTACTTCCAGAAAATACTCAAGCGGTATTGCATCGTGATAGTTGGCAAATGCCAGAACTCTTCCGTTGGTTGCAGATGAAGGGTGGTGTTGCGGACGCAGAGATGGTGCGTGTATTTAACTGCGGTATTGGTATGGTAGTGATTGTTTCCGCTGATCAAGTGGACGCCGCTATCAGGTCGCTCAATAGTCAAGGCTTAAAAGCGTGGACCGTGGGCGAAGTGCTTGAGCGCCCTAAAGACGCTCCGCAAACTATCGTTATTTAAAACTCTGTTTGCAGTATTCGAGTGCGGCTTTCAGTCCATCCGGGTTGAACGGGTCAAAAGTATTTCTACCGGCAATCGCTCTCAACCAGGTCAACTGTCTTTTACCCAGTTGTCTTGTTGCCGCCAAAGCTTTATAGCGCATCTCATCCCAGTCGACTTGACCATCCAGGTACTCCCAAGCTTGTCGATATCCTACTGATCGGATTGCCGGCAAGTCTGGATGTAAAGCGGGATTGGCGCGTAGTTTTTCTACTTCCGTCATGAAACCCCTGCTTAGCATTTCATCAAAGCGCTTTTCTAGATTTGCGTGCAGTCTTGCGCGATCGCTTGGCTCAAGTGAAACGAGATTAATCCATGCTGGAATGGCTGAGCCTTCTCTGCCATCTTCGCTAGGAGCGTCGGCCAGCAAGATTGACATTGGCTTGCCGGTAATTTCGTAAACTTCAAGGGCGCGCTGCACACGCTGAGAGTCATTGGGCATGAGTCGTGCTGCCGTAATTGGATCGACCTTCATGAGTTCCGCATGCATTGCAGGCCACCCAAGAGCTTTGCCTTGCTTATCTAGGCGCGCCCGAATTTCCGCATCTGCGGGAGGCAAAGAAGATAAGCCATGTGCCCAAGCGCGCCAATACAACATCGTGCCGCCGACAACAACAGGGATATTGCCGCGCGCCCGAATTTCTTCGCAGAGGTGTTTCGCATCATTTGCAAATTTTGCCGCTGAGTACACTTCGGTTGGCTCAAGGATATCAACAAGGTGGTGGGTAACAGCAGCGCGTTCCGCATTAGTGGGTTTAGCGCTACCTATATCTAGGCCACGATAGACCAATGCGGAGTCCATGCTGATGAGTTCAATCGTTCTGCCGATCGATTTCGCATAGTCTGCAAGAGACATGGCGAGATGAGTTTTGCCTGCGCCTGTAGGGCCCACAATGCAGAGGATGGGTGCGTTAACAGGTGAATGCTGAGGCTGAATGTAGGGTTCAGTTTGCATGGCTTGATTATAAGAGCCTGTTAATATCCGCCTCAAGACAATCATTGGAGTACAAGTTGATCGACACCCTTTTGCAAATTGGCGACCTATTGCTACATATTGACCGTCATCTTGACGTGGTCATACAGCAATATGGGTTTTGGGCTTATGGGTTGTTATTCGCAATTATTTTTGCGGAGACGGGCTTAATAGTCGCACCATTTTTGCCTGGAGATTCTTTACTCTTTATTGCGGGCGCTTATTGCGCAACCGCGCACTTCAATCTTGGGACTTTATCGATTGGCTTGGTAATTGCAGCCGTTATTGGCAATACAGTGAATTATTTTATTGGGCGCTGGATTGGCCATCGAGTCTTTAGTAGTGAATTACGTTGGATTGATCAAGCAGCCTTACGCAAGACGCATTCTTTTTATGAGAAGCATGGTGGCAAAACCATTATTTTGGCTCGCTTTCTGCCAATCATTCGCACCTTTGCGCCTTTTATCGCCGGCGTATCGGAGATGACCTTTTCACGTTTCCAATTATTCAATACCGTCGGCGCCGCTCTGTGGGTATTCGGTTTAGTGATGGCCGGTTACTTCTTTGGCAACATTCCCGTTATTCGCGAGAACCTCAATATTATTGTTTTGGTGGGGATTGGTGCGGCAGCTGTGCCACTGGTATTGGCGGCGATCTATAAGATTTTTCAGCGCAAGAAAAAATAAAGAGAAAAATCAAAAGCGGAACTAGAGTATCAAAGAAGCCGCTCTAATAAAGCCACACTAAGTTTTAATGTAATCTTGTTTGACTCTCGAGCGTGGCGATATGCTCTCGAATGTCGCCGGCGTCTTCAGCTCCAGGCGCCTCTTCTAGATAACGTTGCATATCCGCAAGCGCGGGGCGCAGATATTCCAACTGAGCAAAGATCAGGCCGCGATCACGAATCTCTTCAATAGAGTCAGGCAGGAGAATTACAAGGCGTTCTTGTATTCCAAGCAAACGCTCCCAACGCTCGTGATCTGAATAAATCATTTTGAGATTTCTTAAGAAGCGTGACAGAATTTCTCGTGAGCTAGATGCGCGTAAGAAAATATTCAAAGGCAAGCTTAATTCACCTCGATAACCCTTGGCATCAAGATAGGGATCCAGCATCTCTTGTAACTGATTTTTCGAGAGCGAGTTGCCGGTAAGCGGGTCCATGATGATTTCGCCTTGCTGCAAGGAGATTCTCATCATGAAATGATTTGGAAAAGATACTCCACGAATCTTCAAGCCAATCTGCTGACCCAACTCCATCATCAAGATGGCTAAAGAGATGGGAATGCCGCGACGGTTTTCAATAATCTGATGTAGGTATGAGTTCTCTGGCGCATAAAAATCATTCGGGTTTGGACCAAAACCCAACTCGGTATAAAAGAAGTGCTTGAGAATTTGTAGACGTTGTGCTGGCGCAGTATCAGCGGTAATGCGGGTTTTTAGTTTGTTGCCCAATTGATCAATTCGATCCAATACGCTTTGCACATCAAGGTCAGGGTAAGCGTGTTGAGCAATAGCGATCGCCGCTTCGGTTAAAGGGAGGTGTTCATCCTCGGCAACCAGGGATGTGAAATAGTCGAGCTGTTGTGTTGGCATAGAAGCTATTTTGCATGACGCAGAAATTTTTGCCAGCGAATTCCAACTAAACCTAGTGCGACAAAATACACAATTGCGGCTGCAATAAGCCAGCCAGCCATTAACCCGATGCGAATCCAGGGATTTGACTGCAGAGCAATCCAATCATGCGCGTTGGCTGCGTAATAAAGCAAGAAGCCAAATGGAACTAGGGCAAGCGCAAGTTGCCCCAGATATTTACCCCAAGCGGCATCAGGTAGTGCGCCACGTTTGCGCAATCCAACCCACAGTAATCCTGCGTTAAGGCATGCGCCAGCGCCAATCGAGAGCGCCAATCCCGCATGACCAAGCCAAGGGACAAATACAAGATTGGCCAATTGCGTGGCGATTAAAACGAGTAAGCCAATTTTGACGGGGGTGCGGATATCTTGGCGCGAGTAAAAGCCGGGCGCCAATATTTTTACGAGAATCAGGCCAATCAGACCAACGCCGTAAGCCGCTAGGGCGCGCTGTGTCATTGCTACATCGAGCGCTGTGAATTTGCCATAGTGGTACAAAACTGTTGCAAGAGGTTCTCCAAAAATGAAGAGTGCCAGCGCACAAGGTGCAGCCAAGAGGAAGGTGAGCTGTAGCCCCCAAATTAATAATTCACCAGCATGTTCCAAATCATTCTGTGCGTTTGCTTTGCTCAGGCTTGGCAAAAGCACAGTGCCCAGTGCTACACCTAGAAGTGCGGTTGGAAACTCCATTAGCCTATCGGCGTAAGAAAGCCACGACACGCTTCCAGCTGGTAGGCGAGATGCGATGTTGGTGTTGATGATGAGTGAAATTTGGGCAATAGAGACGGCAAATACGGCGGGCCCCATGAGTCTTAAGACTCGTCTTGCTTCAGGGTTGGTTGCGGCAGCTCTGATTGCTCCAGGTAGCAATCCAATGCGTGGCAATAAACCTAAACGCGCTAGAGTTGGAATTTGGATACCCAACTGCAAAACACCACCCAGCAGGACGCCGATGCTCAGGGCGTAGATTGGTTGATCGAGGTGTGGCGCCAAAAATATGGCGCATCCGATCAGGGCAAGATTGAGTAAAACGGGGGTAAAAGCCGGGATGGCGAAGCGCTGAAAGGTGTTCAGAATGCCTGCTGACAGGGAAACCATGGAGATTAGCCCGATATACGGGAACATGATTTGCGTCATGACAACGCTAGCTTCATAGGCTGGACCGCCCTTAAAGCCTGTAGCAATCACCAGAATCAACAGAGGGGCGCTAATGACTCCCAGGCATACCGTAAGGAGCAAAGCCCAAAATAAGAGGGTGGCGACAGCATTAACGAGGATTTGAGCCTGTTTTTGATCGCCATTGCTGGAGATTTCTCCCAAAATTGGGACAAATGCTTGGGAAAAGGCTCCTTCGGCAAATAATCGGCGAAGCAAATTCGGGAGTCTGAAGGCTACATTAAAGGCATCCGTCCACTCTGAGGCCCCAAAGCTACGGGCAATCAAGGTCTCCCGGAGGAGGCCTGTGATGCGTGACAGCATGGTTAGGGAGCTGACTTTGGCGGCGGCAGAAAGCAGATTCATGAACCGATTTTCACCTATTTATCGGGCGGCTGGGCTTTTTTGCCCCTTTAATGTAAAATCTTGGGTTTTGGTGGTTCGGCATCTAAAGCTGCGCATGAAGTCGACTACCCGAGCAGATTTTCAACTAATCGTATTTTGTAAATTAATAGGCAAGGTTTAAAGATGGCCAATACCGCACAAGCGCGTAAACGCGCACGGCAGGCAGTAAAGCAGAACGAACATAACTCCAGTTTACGTTCTAAGCTCCGCACTTCCATCAAGGCAGTTCGCAAAGCGATCGAAGCTGGTGATAAAGATGCCGCGGCTAAAGTATTCGCAGCAACTCAAGCAACAATCGACAAGATTGCTGACAAAAAGATTGCGCATAAAAATACTGCATCACGTCAGAAGTCACGTTTGTCCGCAGCTATCAAGGCAATGGCAGCGTAATTCTGTTTTTGTTTTAGGCTGGCAAGATCGTTTTCTTGCCAAAGCCCGCTCCTTATCAGAGCGGGTTTTTGTTTTTAGGATTGGGTTTGCGGCTTGGGTTCGAATTCGCAAGCTTCTTCGATTGGTAGGCTATTGTCTTTGGCAAAGTTCATCACAAAGTCCAGCGCTCGAGGATCAAGATCACCCAATCTGGTATCAATAACAACGCATTTCACTTTTGCAATGACGACTGGCCGGACATAAGGCGAGTAAGTGAAGCGGGGGTCTCCAGCATCGCCTGGGGGGCGAAAGTTAGCCATTACCCCGCAAAGACGTTCAGCCCAATCGCTGGGACGAAACGGTTTGCCAGAGGTTGTAATGCCTTGAATGAAAAGCTTTTTGTGGTTCAAGTTGACGTCGAGATCGTAGTATGAATAAGTATTGCTAGACCCTCTAGCTTAACAGTGTGAGATGGTCGTAAGATGACTTTAGGAACTATTTTCGTGCAGATGAATGCCCTTAGAAAAAATGCAAGCTAAAACTTTAGTAGAAAGTTCAACTATGACTTCCTTGGCAAAACCTCAAGCGCCTGGTCAGGTAAAGCATTATTTGCAGTTTTCTGATCTCACGCGTGAAGAGTATGACTACTTACTAAAAAGATCCGCATGGCTTAAAGCCAAGTTCAAGAGCTATGAGACTTGGCATCCCTTGCATGACTGTACTCTGGCTATGATCTTTGAGAAGCACTCAACCCGTACCCGTCTTTCTTTTGAGGCGGGCATTCACCAGTTGGGTGGCCATGCCGTATACCTGAACACCCGCGATACCCAATTAGGTCGTGGCGAGCCCGTAGAGGACGCTGCGCAGGTTATTTCCCGGATGACGGACATCATTATGATTCGTACCTTCGGCCAGGAAATCATTGAACGTTTTGCTGCGAACTCTCGCGTTCCCGTAATTAACGGCCTTACTAATGAATTCCATCCATGTCAGGTGCTGGCGGATATCTTTACTTATGTAGAGGCTCGCGGCTCTATTCAAGGAAAAATAGTTTCCTGGGTCGGTGATGCCAATAATATGGCTTACACCTGGATTCAAGCGGCCGAGTGTTTGGATTTTCAGATACGTTTCTCTGCCCCGGTAGGTTATCAACTGGATGCCTCTCGTTTGACGCAGTCCGCGAAAAATCATTTGACAGTGTGTGCCGATCCAAAAGATGCTTGTCGTGGCGCTGATTTGGTAACTACCGATGTTTGGACCAGCATGGGCTATGAAGATGAAAATACTTCCCGCATGGATGCCTTTAAACATTGGATGGTTGATGAAGAGCTGATGTCTGTGGCGAAGTCCGAAGCCTTGTTTATGCATTGCTTGCCAGCGCACCGTGGCGAAGAAGTGTCCGCTGAAGTGATTGATGGTCCTCAGAGTATTGTTTGGGAGGAGGCGGAAAATCGTTTGCACGTTCAAAAGGCCCTCATGGAGTATTTGCTCTGTGGTCGTTTGGATTAGGTAGTTTTGTTCGTATCGAGTTTTTAATTTTTATTGAATAGAAATCATGTCTGATATTAAAAAAGCAGTATTGGCGTATTCCGGTGGTCTTGACACTAGCGTGATCTTGAAGTGGCTTCAAGATACCTATGGTTGCGAGATCGTAACCTTTACAGCTGACTTAGGTCAGGGTGAAGAGCTTGAGCCAGCGCGCGCCAAGGCTTTGCAGTTTGGTATCAAACCTGAAAATATTTTTATTGATGACTTGCGTGAAGAGTTTGTACGTGACTTTGTATTCCCAATGTTCCGTGCTAATACGATTTATGAGGGCGAGTATTTATTGGGCACCTCTATTGCGCGCCCCTTGATCGCGAAACGTCAGATTGAAATTGCGCGCCAAACAGGGGCTGATGCCGTATCTCATGGCGCAACTGGCAAAGGTAATGACCAGGTTCGCTTTGAATTGGGTTATTACGCGCTTGAGCCGGGAATTAAAGTCATTGCTCCATGGCGTGAGTGGGATTTGCTCTCCCGTGAAAAACTCATGGCCTACGCAGAAAAGCATGGCATCCCAGTAGAAATGAAGCACAAGCAAGGCGGCTCACCTTATTCAATGGACGCCAATCTTTTGCATATCAGTTATGAAGGTCGTCATTTGGAAAATCCAAATGCCGAAGCCGAAGAATCGATGTGGCGTTGGACTGTTGCTCCTGAAAAAGCGCCTGATGCTCCAGAGACTATTGAAATTGAATTTCGTGCGGGCGATCCAGTAGCGATTGATGGCAAGGCCTATAAGCCACATGAATTATTGGCCGAATTGAATCGTGTTGGTGGAAAGCACGGTATTGGTCGTCTTGACTTGGTTGAGAATCGCTTCGTTGGCATGAAGAGCCGTGGTTGCTATGAGACTCCTGGCGGCACTATTCTGTTGAAAGCCCATCGCGGTATTGAAAGCATTACCCTTGATCGTGAAGTAGCTCACTTGAAAGACGATTTGATGCCACGCTACGCAAGCCTGATTTATAACGGCTTGTGGTGGGCGCCAGAGCGGCTTGCTTTGCAAGCCCTGATTGATCATACGCAGCAAATGGTCAACGGCGTAGTGCGTTTGAAGCTTTACAAAGGTTCGGTATCTGTGATTTCTCGTGATTCAGCCAACACCTTGTTTGATCAAACAATTGCCACCTTTGATGATGATGGCGGTGCATATAACCAAGCTGATGCTGGTGGCTTTATCAAGCTCAATGCATTGCGTATGCGTATTGCTGAAACAGCTAGACGTAAGCGCGCCAAGTAATCTGTAAAAATATTTAGTAAATTAGACGAGAAAGAGTAAAGATGCAATTTGATCAAGTTTCTGTAGGCAAGAAAGCCAATGTATTTTTTGACGGTAAGTGTGTTTCGCATACTGTGACTTTGCCCAATGGCGTTCGTAAGTCTGTAGGCGTGGTGTTGCCAAGCACTCTTCGTTTTGATTTAAGCACTAAAGAAATCATGGAAGTGGTTGATGGCAGCGCATTTGTTAGTATCAATGGCGCTCCAGAGCAAGAATTCAAAGCGGGTCAAAGCTGGGAGGTGGAAAAGGGTGGATACTTTATCATTCGCGCTGAAGATCCAGTGCACTATGTTTGCCACTTTGAGTAATCAATAGTTTTTAAAAAACAACCACCTTCGGGTGGTTTTTATTTGGCTATATGTTAAAAATCTACAGATGAAACTTATTTATTTATTTGTCGTCATCGGGGTTTTTTTATCCACTTCTGCAATTGCTCAAGTCTTTGATGTTCCCTATAAGGACGAAGCACCAACCAGAACACTGTTAATTCCAACCAAAAGCGCCAAGGCTGTAGCGTTGC
>Ga0316224_1002976_pt1 | contig 14617 bp, 9 predicted proteins | sample TBH18013metaG_FD_206254 | JGI IMG/M metagenome (GOLD analysis project Ga0316224, IMG submission 206254) | Freshwater microbial communities from Trout Bog Lake, Wisconsin, USA - TBH18013 | ecosystem: Environmental > Aquatic > Freshwater > Lake > Hypolimnion/Profundal zone | place: USA: Wisconsin... | reverse complement strand
GCTGGAACAGCTCGCGTACCCGCGCTGCCTCAGCATTGGCCGTCACCCGCCCCTGGGCCGCATACAACCGGTTACGCCCCGCCGCAATGTACATCTGTGTCACCGTTGCCGAAGCCAGGACAGGGTACTCCACCAACTCGAAGTAGGCATCCCGATACTCGGGCGGCAGCTTTGCCTCCACAGCAATCGCCTCTGTCTTCAGGTCCTCCCACTCCTGATAGACCCGCTCCGCCTCGCCAAAATTCACCTGGCTGAAGGTCTCAGGGTCAATCAGCTCCGGCTTGCGGCGGCCGTTGTAGCGCGTGTAAGCATCAAGAAGGTGGTCGATTTCAGGTAGCTTGTTCTCGCCAAACTGCTGCAGGGCCCATTCGCGGGTGAAAGATATCCGATCTTCGGGAGCGAAGCGCTCCGGATGGCGCGCGTAGGTTAGAAAGAAGCTGATCGGCAACTCCATCGGCTTCAGATCCCCCACATTCACCACCCACAGCCGGTCAGCCCCATACTCCAGCGCCAGGTTCATCTGCTCGCGAACCTTCGCGATCGGGTTCGTGTTCAGCCACTTGTAGTTCCTCGGGTCCCCCACATAGTCAAAGTGGTAGTAAATCCCCGCCCCACCCGGTCGCTTTCGCTCTTCTGCCGTCGGCAACCGCCGCAGATTCCCCCAGTTGTCGTCGCACCACAGCAGCGTCACATCGTCGGGAACCCGCATCCCCTTCTCGTAGTAGGCCTGTACCTCCTTGTACAGCGCCCACACCTTCAGGTCGCTCTTCAAGGTCGGCGTCTCGTGCTCGGCCAGAATCTTCCTCTGGTCCGCCACAATCTGCTCCAGCAGCGCAATGTTCTGCCCCTCGGTCATCGGCATGTCGCCATCGCCGCGCATGCCCAGCGTAATCGTGCTCTCGTAGTTCTTGTTCCGCTCAATCCCCTCGGCCCAGAACTTCCGCAGCACCTCGCCATTCTTCGCGTAATCCCAAACATCGTTCCCGTGCCGCTTCCACTCCTGTTGCGCCCGCAGCATCGGCTCGTGGTGGCTGGTCCCCATCACAATCCCATACTCATCCGCCAGCCTCGGATTCTCAGGGTCATCCTCGTTAAACGCACTCCCCCACATCGCCGGCCACAGATAATTCGCCTTCAGCCGCAGCAGCAGCTCAAACACATGCTCGTAAAACTTGTGGTTGTACCCGCCAAACTTCTCCTTCGTCCAACCCGTCAGCGCCGGTGCCTCGTCGTTCAGGAAGATGCCGCGATACTTCACCCGCGGCTCGCCTTCCACCTCCGCGCCGGGCAAAACGTACAGCGCATCTCGGTGCTTCACCGGCACATCCGCCCACCAGTACCACGGCGAAACCCCTATCTCTTCGCTCAGCTCATACAGCGCAAAAATCGTCCCCCGCTTGTCACTGCCGGCGATGACCAGCGCCCGCGGAACCCCCGGGAACGGCCGCTCCACCACCGCCGTCACGCTCGCCTCCCACTTCCCCGCGATGGCCGAGACATCAATCTTCCTGCGGCGGACAAGCTCGTCAATCCAGTGGCTGTGGCCAACTGTCCCGGCAAAAACAACCATTCCCGCAGGCCGGGCGGGCACGGGCTCAGCAGCCAGCCCGGTCACGCGCCGCAGGTCTTCGCGGAAGTCGCCGGCGGCGCGCCGAACACCGGGATAGTCATGCTCATCCAGGAACACCGGCGCAACGTGCCCGCCCGCAGCCAGCGGAAAGCTCCCCGTGCTCGGCGCAAACTCCACGCGTCCCACGCGAATCCGTTCGCCCTGGGCGTGGGAGGCGATGGGCGCCAGCAGCGCTAAACCCAGCGTGAGGGAAATCCGGACTCGCATTGTCATCGCCATCGCAAAATCCATTCCTGCAACCCGGTCCCTACTTTGGCGCGAAAATCCTGTACTCTCCGCCGACATGCATCGTGCTCATCAGCCAGAGTAATCCGTCATAGTAGCGCTGGCCACCCGTGGGCGCGGGAGTTGCCCAAAGCGCGCTGACAAACTCCCCCGCATGCGGGTTGGTAGCGGCCAGGCTGGCAACGGCATTGGTCCCGGTCAGCCCAGGGGAGCAGTTCGCCCCAGACGCACCGGGATGGCCGGCACTCAGCGGCTTGCCCTCCAGTGTGTAGCGGTCGGCGCAGGCTTTGCCCTGAGCCGTAAAAAAGCCCTGAATGCGGTCGCTCAGCACGCGCTCCTCGGGCGATTTGCCCCACCACGCCCAATCCACACTCCAGTTGCTGGCCGTGCGCCAGGCGTCGTACCCAAAGGCTCCCGTGGAGCCGAAGAGAGTCTTCGGCGTGCCGTCAAAGTTTGCGTAGTCCGGGGCAAGACCGGTTTGCGGGTTGGTGGAGGCCACGAAGAACTTGCGGCTCACCTCGGCGGCGCGGGCCCAGAACTCGCGGTCTTCCGCTGGCCCCCAACGCGCCCACAGCTCGTAGAAAGCGGGCAGGTGGTAGCTGGGGTCGGTAAAGTCGCCCCATTTGCCAGGGACGAAGCGGATCATCGCGCGGGTTTCGTCAGTCTCCGGGCCCTCCGTGCGCGTGCCAAATTTCGTGAGCCCGGTCATTACCTCCCGGTGGCGCATGGTGTGCAGCAAGCGGTCGGCCATCGCTTTGTAGTCGTAGATGCCGGTGCCGTTTCCCCAGCGATTCGCCGCAAAGTAGAGCGCCATCACGAAGTACTCTTCGCCGTCAGGAGCAGCCGTCTCGTCGTTGGGGCGACCATCCGTTCGTACCGACCAGGAGAAGTACCCGTGCGAGGGGTGATTGGGATCAGCGATGTACATGTACGTCATCGCCCAATTCCACAGAGCGTCAAATTCCGCCTTGTGGTTGAGCTGAACACTCACCATCATGCCGTACGACATACCTTCCGTGCGGGCGTCGTAGTTGGCCCAGTCCGTGATGTAAGCCAGCGGCCCGTTGGCATTTTGCCCGGCGGGAAAGAAGATGGCCTCAGTATTCGGATTGCCGTGGAAGAGTTGCTGGTAGCCGGCCTCAATGCGGCTGTGCACCTCTGCGTCCGAGTGCCCCAGCGCCTGGAAGAGATTGCGATACTGCCCGGTGGCGTACGCGCCTGCCCCATCTGCCCCGGCTGGCGTCTGCGCCGCCGCCATGCCGATACCGGCCACCATCCCAACCGCAACAACTCCCACCAATCCCCGCAACATTCCCCGCATTCAACCCTCCCCGTCGCAACACAACCGCCACGATCAGCCACCCCTTTATAGCGAGTAAAGCGATTCAATGCAAGCAATCCGGCAGATTCAGCGCACCGGGAGAATCGCTTCAAAGCCGCAGCGGCGCGGGAGTACAATCCAAAAGGACCGGCCGCTTTGCCATCGCCGGCAACGAGGATTTCCGTTTGAACGCACAGCCCACCCCTCCCGCGCGCACCATGCGCCTTGACCCCCGCGACAACGTCATCGTCGCCCTCACGGATCTCCCCGCCGGCGAGCCTTTCTCGCTCGACCACCACCACTTCCTCCTCGCCGAGCCCATCCCCGCCAAGCACAAGTTCTCCCTCACGCCGCTTGCCCCCGGTGACGAAGTCACTATGTACGGCGTCCTGGTGGGGCGCGCCAAGCTGGCCATCCCCCAGGGCGGGCTGATTTCGACAGCCAACCTCGCTCACGACGCCGCCCCCTTCGCCCGTCGCGCAACCAGCTTCTCCTGGACACCGCCCGATGTCTCCGCGTGGAAATCTCGCACCTGGCTCGGCTACCACCGCCCCGGCGGTCTGGTCGGCACCCGCAACTACTGGCTCGTCATTCCCCTCGTCTTCTGCGAAAACCGCAACGTGGACGCCCTCCGCGACGCCTTCGAGGAAGAACTCGGCTACTCCCGCCCCCGCCGCTATCGCAACCAGGTCCGCGCCCTCGTCCAGGGCCACGTCCCAGCCGACCACCCCGCCCCCGCCGCATCCCGCGTCTTCCCCAACCTCGACGGCATCCGCTTTCTCACCCACACCCTCGGCTGCGGCGGAACCCGCCAGGATGCCCAGGCCCTCTGCGGCCTCCTCGCCGGCTACATCCACCACCCCAACGTCGCCGGCGCCACTGTCCTCTCCCTCGGTTGCCAGCACGCCCAGCCGGAGATGCTTCTGGAAGAGCTGGAGCAGCGCGGCGAGCGCTCCGGCAAGCCCGTCCTCGTCTACTCCCAGCAATCCCTCGGCACCGAGTCCGCCCTCCTCGACCGCGCCATCGCAGAAACCTTCACCGCCCTCGTCCAGGCCAACGAAGTCCGCCGCGAACCCGCCGGCCTCGACAAGCTCGTCGTCGGCCTCAAGTGCGGCGGCTCCGATGGCTTCTCCGGCCTCAGCGCAAATCCCGCCATCGGCCATGTCTCCGATCTCCTCGCCGCCCTGGGCGGACGAACCCTCCTCTCCGAATTCCCCGAGCTCTGCGGCGTCGAACAGAGCCTCATCGACCGCTGCCAGAGCGACGAGGCGGCGGACCGCTTCATCCACCTCATGACCAGCTACAACGCCCGCGCCAAAGCCGTGAACTCCGGCTTTGAAATGAACCCCTCCCCCGGCAACATCCGCGACGGCCTCATCACCGACGCCATCAAATCCGCCGGAGCCGCGCGCAAGGGCGGCACCAGCCCCGTCGCCGACGTCCTCGACTACCCCGAATACGTCCGCAGCAACGGCCTCACCCTCCTCTGCACCCCCGGCAACGACGTCGAGTGCGTCACCGCGCAAACCGGTGCAGGCGCCAACCTGGTCCTCTTCACCACCGGGCTCGGCACCCCCACCGGCAACCCCATCACCCCAGTCGTCAAGCTCGCCACCAACACCGCCCTCGCCGAGCGCATGCCCGACATCATCGACATCGACACCGGCCCGGTCATCCGCGGCGAAGCAACGATTGAGAGCATGGGCGAAGCCATCCTCGAACAGTTGATCGCCATCGCCAGCGGCGAAAAACTCGTCTGCGCCGAGCAACTCCGCCAGGAAGACTTCATCCCCTGGAAACGTGGCGTTTCGCTCTAAGCCCGGAGGTTCCCAATGCAGCAGACATGGCGATGGTTTGGCCCCACGGACCCGGTGACGCTGGCAGATGCCCGGCAGGCCGGCGCGGAGGGCATTGTCTCCGCGCTGCACCACTTCCCTTCCGGCGAGGTCTGGCCGGTGGAAGCAATTCGCCAGCGCCAGGCCGAGATTGCCGCCGCCGGCCTCACCTGGACCGTCGTCGAAAGCGTCAACGTCTCGGAGGCCATCAAAACCGGCGGCACGCTTTCCGCAGCGCACACCGTTGCCTACATTGAGACCCTCGAAAACCTCGCCGCCTGCGGCCTCAAGACCGTCTGCTACAACTTCATGCCCGTCCTCGACTGGCTCCGCACCGACCTCGCTTACCCCATGCCGGACGGCTCGCTCTCCATGCGCTTCCACGAGCCGACTCTCGCCGCCTTCGACCTCCACATCCTCCAGCGCCCCGGCGCCGAGGCCGACTGGACCGACGACCAGCAGCGCCAGGCCCGCGAAATCTTCCACTCCATGACCCCCGCCGAGCTCGACCGCCTCACCGGCATCGTCCTCGCAGGGCTGCCGGGCACCCAGGGCCGCTACTCCCTCGAATACGTCCGCTCTGCCATCGCCCAATACCAGCAGTTGGGCGAGTCCGGCCTCCGCGCCAACTACCGTCACTTCCTCCGCACCGTCTCCCCCGCCGCCGAAGAGCTGGGGATGCGCCTCTGCGTCCACCCCGATGACCCGCCCCGCAGCTACCTCGGCCTTCCCCGCATCGTCTCCACCGAGTCCGACCTCGCCTGGGTCCTCGACCAGTCGCCCGAGTACGCCAACGGCATCACCTTCTGCTCCGGCTCCCTCGGCGTCCGCGCGGACAACCGCCTCCTCGCCATGGCCGAGCGCTTCGCCCCCCGCACCCACTTCCTCCACCTCCGCGCCACCCGCCGCGAAGGCCCCTCCGCACCCGCCTCACACAGCTTCCACGAAGCCCCGCATCTGGCCGGCGACGTCGATATCGTCGGCCTCATGCGCGTCTTTGTTGCGGAAAAGCGCCGCCGCCAGCTCACCGAGGAGCCTGCCAACATCCCCTTCCGTCCCGACCACGGCAACCGCATGTTGACCGACCTCACCCGCGACAACGTCCCCGGCTACCCCGCCGTGGGCCGCCTCAAGGGCCTCGCCGAACTCCGCGGCGTCCTCACCACCCTCGAAACCTTCCTCTGACTTCTGGCCACTGACTTCTGACCACTGACCACTGATCACTGTCCACTGTCCACTCATCACTGATCTCTCCACCGGCCCTCCACACACTCTCCTTACACCCCAAATTCGCCGATATGAAACAATAGTCTCCGTACCCTTCTGGACAGATGAAGACACTCGAACCCGGCGAACTCCTGGACAATTTCCGCATTGAGAAGATGGTGTCGCACAGCGGCATGGCAACCATCTACCGTGCCACAGACACGCGTGACAACTCCGTTGTCGCCATCAAGGTGCCGCACCCGCAGATGGAAGCCGACCCGGTGCTGGCCGACCGCTTCAATCGCGAGCAGGAGATCGGCCTCACAACCGACCATCCGAGCGTGCTCAAGATGATGCCTTCGGACGACCACTCGGCGCTCTACATGGTCATGGAGTGGGTCGAAGGCGACCTGCTGCGCAACATCATGACCGAGCAGAAGCAGCTCCCCATTGACCGTGCCGTGGCCATCACCATCCAGGTTTGCGACGCGCTGGAGTACCTGCACAAGCACGGCATCATCCATCGCGACCTCAAGCCGGAAAACATCATGATCGACAGCCACGACAACATCAAGCTGATCGATTTCGGCATCGCCATGAAAGAGAACGCCCGCCGCCTCACCTTCACCAGCATGTCGCAGACGCTCGGTACCCCCGACTACATCTCCCCCGAGCAGGTGCAGGGCAAGCGCGGCGACGCCCGCAGCGACATCTACTCGCTCGGCGTCATCCTCTACGAAATGCTCGTCGGCTCCGTCCCTTTCTCCGGTGCCAACCCCTTCACCGTCATGAACGCCCGCGTCATCGCCGACGCCCCCTCAGCCCGCAAGCAGCGCAAGGAGATTTCGCCCGCCCTGCAGGAGATTCTCTATCGCGCCCTGGAACGCGACCCGCACCACCGCTACTCCACCGCGCACGAGTTCCAGTGGGACCTCGAACACCAGGAGCAGGTCGGCGTGGAAGAAGGCCGCGAACGCAACTCCCCCCGCCTGCGCAAGGTCGGCCTCAACAAGAAGACGCTGCTCTACGTGGCCGTCGTTGCCGTACCCATAGCTCTCTTCGGCCTGATGCTGGTTCTGGCGCGAGGCCACTAAATCAGGGAGCAAAGGAAACGGCCCGCTTGATTGCTCAGGCGGGCCGTTTTGTTTTGTCTGGATTGCCCTACCTGTGGAACTCATCCCGGTGAATCACAAACTCCGGATACGCGCTCCCGCCAAGCTCGGCCAGATCCATGCCCATGCGCTCGCCCTCACTGTCGGCGCGGAAGCGAACCACTTTGTTCAGCCCCAGGAACAGCAGATACAGCAGCGGGAAGAGCAGGCCAAGCAGCACCACAATGCCCACCAGTTGCGCCAGAATCTGCGCACCCCGGTCTGCCGTGGGAGCAAGCCTCGCGAAGAATCCCGTTGCCAGCAAGCCCCAAATGCCGGCCACTCCGTGAACCGCAATGGCGCCCGATGGGTCGTCGATGGAGAGGCCGAGTTCCAGCAACTCCACCAGCAGCGGCGTGATGACGCCCGCGACGCAGCCAATAAAAATGGCCGCGCCAGGCCCGACCAGCGCAGCCGTCCCGCTGGAGGTCACCAGGCCGGCAATCCACCCATTCGCGCACAGGCTCGCATCCGGCTTCCCGAACCGCGCCCGCGTAATAAAGAACGTCGCCAGCACCGCAGCCGAGGCAGCCAGCACCGTATTCACCGCCGCGCCCACAGCTGCCGGCAACGTGGCCCCCGGCGCCAGCAGAGCGGCGGCAGAATTCAAACCCAGCCAGCCCACCAGCGCCAGTCCGCAGCCCAGCAGCACATACACCGACTGATGCCCCGGAATCGCCGTCGAAACCCCCTGCTTGGGAAACTTCCCCTTCCGCGGCCCGGCCACCCAGATCACCACCAGAGCGGTCACGCCACCCAAAACATGCGTCGCCGCCGCGTTCGAGGAGTCCGCAAATCCCTGAGCCAGGCCAAAGTTGGTGCCCAGTTGCGCCAGCCAGCCAGACCCGGTCCAATGCGCGATGAGCGGAAAGATAATCCCCGCGCCGAAAACCGTTGCTGCCATCGCCGCGACCGTCCGCCAGCGGTCACTGCCGGATCCCCACGGGATAAGCACCATGATGGCCACAGACCACAGTTGCAGCAGCGTCATCAGGGGCGCGCGGCCCAGCGTGTTGAGGCCGTAGGCGATGGAAAAAGCCGGAGCATGGCCGATCACATCCCAGGACTGGCCGCCAAAGCTCAAATGCCCGCCCGGCCCGCCCGCCAAACTTGCGCCAAAAGCCACAAACACCAGCGCCGCAACCGCCACCAGCAGCACACTGCCCAGCAGCGACTGCGCCGCCGAACGCGAGCGCCCCAGCCCGGTATTCATCAGCGCCAGGCCAAAGACGGCCAGCGGAGCCAGCAGCAGCAGCGCGAAAACAAGAATCCAGGTTGTTTCACTCAATGCAGCTGGCGTCATCGGCTGACCTCCAGCGCTTCTGCCATGTGGCTGCGGACTGCGAGTGTCAGGCCGGTGGCTTCCAGCGCCAGCGCGCACAAAACAAAGCCAATGCGCGCTCCCAACCCGGGCAAAAGCACCAGGGCCGCAACCGCTAGAAAGAAGCCGGCAAACAGAAGAAAGAACCCGGCAAACTTCATCGTCTTCCACTCCTCGAACATCAGGCTCAGGGGCAAAATACTCAAAAGGCAGACCATCGCCACATCAGCAACGGACCTGCTTACGAGGCAACTGATCTCGGCGTGGTCCACGCCAACCCGTTCCTCATGGAAACATCATGCCTTGACTGCTAGTTATGGACGTGGCTCAGGCCGAAACCGGCGTGGTTCCAACGCGAATCACAAAGGGGCGGTTCTGAGATGAATTTTACGTGACTCACCCGCTGGCAACAATTCGCCTTCCCCAATTGTGAATTGCGTGGCCGGCCCGGAGGCACGGAACCCAATCTTCCCCGTGGAGTATTTTCTCAGTGACTTTGCTTGACCGTGTAGTAGCCGCCCCGGCTGGGGCAATCGTTGTTCTTTCCTGTGCAGCATTCCTTGAGGCTCTGGGCGACTCGTATTTTCAGACCGCCTTTTACCGTTCCTCCGGGCTCTCCCGGGTTCTGTGGATTGTCGCAGGTGCAGTCGTGCTGGCCACCTACGGCTGCGTCGTCAACATTCCACCGTGGGACTTCGGCAAGCTGCTGGGCGCCTACGTTGTCCTGTTTTTCATCATGGCGCAGATTCTCAACAAGGTCCGCTTCCACCAGTCCCCGACCGCGCCGGTCTATGTGGGCGGCTCTCTCATCATCGCCGGTGGGCTGGTGGTCGCTTTCTGGAAACCATAAGTTCCCGTGACTCCTTCACAGGGTCGGAGAGGCAACTCTCCGGCCCCATTTTTTGCCCGTGCAACCCCGGAAAATATTGCTCTATCGGTACAAATCCTGGGCAATCCCCTTCAAAGGTCAATACAAAGCACCCTCTGACTGGATAGAATTGGCGGCGTAGCTGCATAAGCTATCCGCGCGACTGTGGCAATCTGCCCTGCTCTGCGGTTCACTCTTCCGGCAGGGCAATCCATCGCCGTTGCCGGCATCTGGCGTCACCAGGCTTCCCAAAAGAGGGGCCGGGACACTCCTCAACCAGGTGAAGTGCTCCGCTTGGGTCACGATTCCATAGCCCGTCAGACGGACGCTCGTCTGCGCGCCGGACCACTGAAGGACCGCCATGTTGCACTTCAATCAGCGTTTGCGTCAGTGTCTTTGGGTGGCAGTGTGCCTGCTTCCCAGTGTCTTTGCCCTGTTTGCCGCGCCCGCCCTGGGCCAGCAGTTGTACAACCCCGTTGCCGACCCCGCCGCCGTTGTGCACTCCGGTCAGGCCCGTTTTACCGTCCTTACTCCCAAACTCATCCGCCTCGAGTGGGCCGCTGACGGCCAGTTTGAAGACCGCCCTTCATTTGTCGTGCTCAATCGCAGGCTCCCGGTTCCCGCCTTCACCCAGGCCATCGACGGCGACTCCCTCGTCATCCACACTGACGCCCTGGAACTGCGCTACAAAAAGGACTCCGGCAAGTTCACGGCCGAGAACCTCACCATCCGCTTCACCCTCAACGGTGCCGAGCAGGTCTGGTCTCCGGGTTCGGTTTCCACCGGCAACCTCATGGGCACCACCCGCACCCTCGACGGCGTCAAGGGCGACGGCACCTCTCTCGAACTAGGACTCCTCTCCCGCGACGGCTGGTCCGTCATCGACGACTCAAAAACCGCCCTCTTCGACTCCCCCGACTTCCGCTGGGAGCATGGCGAAAACAGCCCGTGGCCCTGGGTCGTCGAGCGCACTCCAGTTGACCGCCAGGACCTCTACTTCCTCGGCTACGGCCACGCCTACCGCGAGGCCATGCACGACTACACCCAGATTGCCGGCAAAATCCCCCTCCCGCCGCGCTTCGCCTTCGGCGCCTGGTGGTCGCGCTACTGGGACTACTCCGCCACCGAACTCCAGTCCCTCGTAGCCCAGTTCCACGACCACGACGTCCCCCTCGATGTCCTCGTCATCGACATGGGCTGGCACCTGAGCCCGGCAGAAATCCCCCACAAATCCGACATCGACGCCTCCGGCCACTCCCTCGCCTGGACCGGCTACACCTGGAACCCCAAGTACTTCCCCGACCCCAACGGCTTCCTCAACTGGGTTCACTCGCAGGGCCTCAAAGCCACCCTCAACCTGCACCCGGCCTCCGGCGTGCAGCCCTGGGAAAAAGCCTACCCTGAGATGGCCAAGGCGATGGGCATTGACCCCGCCACCCAGCAGTACGTCCCCTTCGACATCACCAGCAAGAAATTCGCCACCAACTATTTCAACATCCTCCACCACCCCCTCGAAAACCAGGGCATCGACTTCTGGTGGCTCGACTGGCAGCAGGAGATGACGACCAAGCTCGCCTCCGTGAACCCCACCTGGTGGCTCAACTACGTGCACTTTACCGACCAGGAGCGCGAGGGCAAGCGCCCGCTCATCTTCCACCGCTGGGGCGGCCTCGGCAACCATCGCTACCAGATCGGCTTCTCCGGAGACACCGTCTCCGTATGGGAATCCCTCGCCTTCCAGCCCTACTTCACCGCAACCGCGGCCAACGTCGCCTACGCCTACTGGAGCCACGACATCGGCGGCCACATGCCCGGTGCGGTCGCCCCGGAGCTCTACACCCGCTGGATCCAGTTCGGCATCTTCAGCCCCATCCTTCGCACCCACACCACGAAGAATCCTGAAGCCGAGCGGCGCATCTGGGCCTACCCGGACCCCTACGCCTCCGCGATGAAGGCAGCCTTCCAGCTCCGCTACGCCATGCAGCCCTACCTCTACACCGAGGCGCGGCGCACCTGGGAGACCGGCGTAGCCTTCCTCCATCCGCTCTACTATGACTCGCCCGAGGCCGACCAGGCCTACGCACGCAAGGATGAGTACAAGTTTGGCGACAACATGGTGGTTGCGCCCATTGTGACCCCAGCCGACCCGCAGACCAAAGTCTCAGAGAAGTCCGTCTGGCTGCCGGAAGGCGACTGGGTGGAATGGATGACCGGCGAGCGGCTCAAAGGCCCCGGCGTCTTTGACCGAAAGTTCCAGATCAACCAGATCCCCGTCTACGTGCGCGCCGGTTCCATTGTGCCGGAGCAGCCGGAGATGCGCTACACCGGCGAAAAGCCCATCGACCCGCTTATCTTCGAAGTCCTTCCCTTTGCCGATGGGCAAAAGGAGAGCGAGTACTCGGTCTACGAGGACTCCGACATCGCCGAGCGCTACCAGCAGGGCGAGTTTGCCCGCACGCCCATCCGTATCAGCCGAACCAGCGCGACGGAGTACCTCGCGCAGATTGGCGGGGCAGAAGGCACCTACCAGGGCATGCCGAAATCGCGCGCCTACGAGCTGCACTATGACGGCGTCACCCAACCCACCCAGGTCACCGTGGACGGCCACAAGCTCAAGCCCTGGAAGCTGGTTGCGCAGAACCCCGGCTGGCGCTTCGACAAGGAAAAGAAGCAGTTGACCATCCGCATCGATGCCGCGCCGGTACAGCAGAGCCGCACGGTGAAGGTGGTCTTCGGGAAATAGCCGACTCTCCATGAACGCAGAAAGGGCGGCCGCCTGGCCGCCCTTTCCTTTTGCCCGAGTTCCAGGGCTATGCGTTCCAGCCCCGGCTGCGGGAGACGGCGTCCTGCCATCGGGCCCGCCGCGTTGCCACCACATCGGGCGGCAGTCCTGGCTCAAAGCGGGTATCGCTCTGCCGCTGCGCGCGCAGGTCGTCCGGCCCCGCCCAGAAGCCGGTTGCCAGCCCGGCCAGATACGCAGCACCGAGGGCGGTGGTCTCCGTCACCCGAGGGCGCACAACCGGAACGCCGAGAATGTCCGCCTGGAACTGCATCATCAGGTTGTTCACCGCAGCGCCACCGTCTACCCGCAACGACGACAACCGTGTCCCCGCGCCTGAGGCTGAGTCCTGCTGCATCGCTTCCAGCGCATCCGCCACCTGGAAGGCAACCGCCTCCAGCGCGGCGCGGGCGATGTGCCCCGGCTGCGTTCCGCGTCCCAACCCAATCAGCGTTCCGCTGGCGTGCGGATCCCAATAAGGCGCGCCCAGCCCGACAAACGCAGGCACAAACACCACCCCGTTCGAGTCCGGCACGCTGGCGGCAAGCGCTTCCACGTCAGAGGAAGCCCGAATAATCCGCAGATTGTCCCGCAGCCACTGCACCACTGCGCCGCCGATGAAAATCGACCCTTCCAGCGCATACTCGAGCTTCCGGTCGGCGCTCGCCGCCAGCGTCGTAATCAGCCGGTTCTTGGACTCCAGGAAGGTGTGCCCCACGTTTTGCAGCAGGAAGCAGCCCGTGCCGTAGGTATTCTTGGCTTCCCCAGCGGAGAAGCAAAGCTGGCCAAACAGCGCCGCCTGCTGGTCGCCCGCGATGCCGGCAATCGGAATCCCCCCCAGCCCGTGGGTCGTGTTCACCTTGCCGACCACCTCCGACGACCACTTCACCTCCGGCAGAATCGCCGCCGGAATCCGGAACAGCTTCAGCAGATCCTCGTCCCACGCGCCTTTGACGATGTTGTACAGCAGCGTCCGGCTGGCATTCGTCTGGTCGGTGACGTGGACGGCCGAGCCGTCGCCACCGTTGGTCAGGTTCCAGATTAGCCAGGTGTCGATCGTTCCCATCGCCAGTTCGCCTGCTTCGGCACGGGCGCGGGCGCCCGGCACATGGTCCAGAATCCACGCAGCCTTGGTCGCCGAAAAGTACGGGTCCAGCACCAGGCCGGTGCGGGCGCGCACGTCCGCCTCGTGGCCGGCATCCTTCAGCTCCGCGCAGTGGGCGGCGGTGCGGCGGTCCTGCCACACAATGGCATTGTGAATCGGCCGGCCCGTCGCCCGCTCCCAAATAACAACGGTCTCGCGCTGGTTGGTGATGCCGAGCGCCGCCACTTCGTGCGATTCCACGCCGGCCCGCACCAGGCACTCCACGGCAACCGCCTGCTGGCTCGACAAAATCTCCAGCGGGTCGTGCTCCACCCAGCCCGGATTGGGGTAAATCTGCTGGAACTCCTGCTGGGCCACCGAGACGATGGTGCCGGAGTGGTTAAACAGGATTGCGCGGGAGCTTGTAGTGCCTTGGTCGAGAGCGAGGATATATGCCATGGGGCCAAGGTTTATCACGGTGCGCGGAGGGGTGGCAAGCCCTTGCGGAGGCAAATGGAAACGATTTCAGAAACCCCCGCATTTTCCGTTACTTCCGCTGCTTCTTCAGTTGCGCCCAGTCCTTGTCCGTCTGGTCGGCATAGCGCTCGCCCCACTCCGCAATCGCCTCGGCAAAGCTGTCGCCCGTGCCGATGTACCCGGAAATCTGCCACGCATCTCCACTCCTGGCATGGCCCCTGGCCAGCAGCTCCCCGGCCAGCCGCGCATACTCCACCAGCCCGTCCCCGGAGAGATCCTCAATCTCAATCGACGCCTTGTGATCGCACAACTGCCGCACCAGGTACTCGTGACCGGCGATGGTCGTATACCCCAGGAATGCGTCAGAACCCCGCTGCACAAACCGCTGCCCTTCCTTCACCCGCTGGCCCTGGTGGCGCGGCGCATGCGGGTCAGTGAGATAAGGCGCATAGGCCGAAGCCACCGCCTCCTTGATCTGCAGGAAGAGCGGATCGCGCTCGCCGTTGCCCTCCAGATACACGACATAATCCCGCAACCCCACCGAGCCCGTTCCGACCACCTTGAACGCGACATCCAGCGGGCGGTACAGGTCCAGGAAGTGCCCTCGCTGCGGCTCCAGTGTCGCCCGGTAGCCCTCCAGCCCGGCCAGCACTGCCTTGGCTTTGGCGCCCGTAACCCGGGTGAGGATTGGCTTGTCCTCCTTGAACTGTCGCGACCCGG
>Ga0316224_1002971_pt1 | contig 14640 bp, 13 predicted proteins | sample TBH18013metaG_FD_206254 | JGI IMG/M metagenome (GOLD analysis project Ga0316224, IMG submission 206254) | Freshwater microbial communities from Trout Bog Lake, Wisconsin, USA - TBH18013 | ecosystem: Environmental > Aquatic > Freshwater > Lake > Hypolimnion/Profundal zone | place: USA: Wisconsin... | reverse complement strand
CTTATTATTTTGTGCAATACCTGCGGGGTTTACTTTTTGTATTTCAGCCCCATGTACGAGGTTTGCTATGCTGTAACCACACTTGGTTTTTTATGGGTGCTTACCGAACGGCGGTTTTACCAAACCCCGGTGCAGGCATTTATTTACCTGGTGTTATTGATGGTTGCTTTACTAGGTTATCCGCTTATTGCATTTGGCTGCATTTTTATTCCGGCATATCATTACCTGACCGGGGGTAAAAAGTTACCCTTTCAACTGGTGGCTATGTATGCTTTTGCGTTTGCCGTGTGGCTGGCAATGAAATTCTTTTTTATATCTGATTATGAAAAATCTAAGATCAGTATAGCGCCGGCAGAGTATCCCGGCATTATTAAAGCACTTTTTTCGCCACAATTTTTTGTCAGCGCAGTTAAGTACCTGACGCTCCATTACAAAGAGAATATGTTGGCGGCGGCTGTGTTTGTGGCAATAGCCACACGTGGAAAGAGGTATGGTTTTATTGCCTTGCAATTGATAAGTATAGCTGCGTTTGTATGGATAGTAAATTTTGGCTACCGGGCCGATGGCCTTATACACTCTAACAATTTTGAGCGTATGTACCTGTTGCTGGTTCCGCTTTGCTTTGCACCTTTGCTTCTAATTGCTTATCCGGGCATGGCAACGTGGTCAAAGACCCTGCTGGTAGCATGCCTGTTTGGTGTAGGCTGCTATAAGTCGCTTGGTTTATGGCAACATAGCAGCTATTACACCCAACGCCTGCAAATGCTATCTGATTTTAAAGACAATTATGCAAAAGACGGCTGCACCAAATTGGCTGCCGACCTGGCAAGTTTTGCACCCGAACTGGATGAATGGAGCACAGGAATGGAGATGTTAATTTACAGCAGCGAAAGAGGTAAAGGCTGTATTGTTTCAGACAAGCCAATGGTTGAAAAACTGAACCAACTGCATGCCGGAGATAATAACTATTTTATCATCAGGCTTGATGAGGTGATGAAAAGGAGTGAGCTGAATCCGAGGTATTTTAATTTAGATACTTCAGCTTACTGTTTTGTAAGCAAAAAGTAAGGGGCATAACTGGCCATTGCCATCCACGGCTAGCTGCCAACGTAAACGCGGATAGTACCCTCAAAAATCATTACATTGCAAATGATAGAACGGCCCGGATTAAAGTAAAATGCCCCTAAATGCAACAGCTTTATTGTAGAATGAACCGGCAATTAAAGATCATTGTTTTTTGCATTCAGTTTTTTGCTGGTGGCCCTGTCTTTGCACAGTGCCCATCAAATTTTGTGCGTATAGTTGGCCGGCTTAATCCTCTTTGTGATTCATCCCAGTTAGACTGGGCTTCGTGGACATCAGTAACACCTACCGGTGGTACCGCAATTGTTTCATCGCAGTTAAGTGTTACTGTAACAAAACCCAGCGGTGGGTTGTCGACCACCCCGGGCATGTTTAACCCCACGGTTTTTCCTACCCAGTATAATGTGCCTGTCAATAACACTTCGCTCAGCAATGTGTTGTCGGGTTTGTTCACTTTCTGTTTCAGCAGCCCGGTTCTTAATCCTCAAATTGCCTTGTCGAGTATTGGAAATGGTAATACCTCTGTGCCTGTAGTTACCTCTGCACCTTATGTAGTTATCTGGGCAGGGCCTGGTATGGCGTATCCAAACGATACTACGTTTGTTGGCACCGAGGGGTATACTATTATTCAGTTTCCGGGGGTATTTACCTGTATCTCCTTTAACTACCTGGTAAGTGAGAACTACTGCAACATAGCTTTTGGCGTGCTGGATACCAACTGCCAAACTTTTGCCATACCACCGGTGTGTCCCGGCAATCCTGACACATTGCATGCAGCAGGAGCGGTAAGTTATACCTGGGCGCAGTCGCCTGGTTTAAATACAACCACCGGAGCAATTGCAGTAGCAAACCCATTGCAAACTACTACCTACTATGTTACCGGTACTGATGCCAATAATTGCCAGGCCAGCGATAGTTTTACAGTGCAGATACTGCCGTCGTATAACGATACGGTTACGCAAGGCATTTGCCCAGGTGGCAGTTTTAATTTTAATGGCAGCAACTATACACAGGCCGGCTATTACACAGACCATTACCAAACCGTTAATGCCTGCGATAGCCTGGTAACGCTGCACTTGTTTATATACCCGGCTTACAATGATACAACGTTCGCTTCCATTTGCCAGGGGAGTAGTTATAGTTTTCAAAACAATAACTACACAACAACGGGCACTTACACATTTAATTATACCACGGTAAATGGTTGCGATTCGGTGATTAACCTTATCCTTACAGTAAATCCGGTATATCACGATACCACCGCTGCGGTAATATGCCAGGGTAGCAGCTATAGTTTTAGCGGCAATACATATAGTAACAGCGGCAGTTTTACATTACTTTATCAAACGGTCAGCGGCTGCGATTCGGATGTAACACTCAACCTTACAGTAAATCCTGTTTACAGCGATACGCAGACACAAAATATCTGCGCAGGTAATAGCTATAGCTTTAACGGTAATAGTTACGAACAGACCGGCTATTATCCAGCCTTACTTCAAACCGTTAATGGATGCGATAGCACGGTTACCCTGCACCTTATAGTTAACCCGGTGTATAATGATACCACAACTGCAGTAGTCTGCCACGGCAATAGTTATTTGTTTCAGGGCAATAGCTATGATACTACCGGTACCTATTCGTTTAACTATACTACTGCGAATGGATGCGACTCAAATCTTACGCTACAGCTAAAAGTAAACCCGGTGTTTGCCGATACGGTAACCTCTGCTATTTGCGATGGCCAGACTTATGCTTTACCTGATGGAAGCAGCGCAACATCTACGGGTATTTATAATACGCATTTAAACACCACGGCCGGTTGCGATAGTTTAATTACAACGCGGTTACAGGTTTACCCAACCTACAGCCAGACTATTACAGATACTATTTGCGGAAAACAAACTTATGTATTACCTGATGGGTCGACTGTTACGGGTGGTGGTTTTTTTGTTACCCGGCTTAATACCATCAATAACTGCGATAGTATTATTAATACCCAACTGATAGTGAACTCAGAGCCTGCCTGGTTTCAGGCGTATGTTACTCCGGCTGCAGCTTCGGTTTATTTAGGCAAAAGCATAGTGCTTACTGCCAACAGTAACCAAAGCGGGCCACTTAATTATGTGTGGTTACCGTTTGACGGGTTGAGCTGCAACGATTGCGTGACAACCACTTTCAGTGGTAATTATTCAACGGCATATACTTTAACGGTGTCAGACACCAATGGATGCCAGGCGCATGCAGGTATTACTGTTGAAGTATTGCCCGATTACCAGGTGTTTGTGCCCAATGTATTTACACCTAACGGCGATGGCAGTAACGACCAGTGGCAGATTTTCGGTAACAAGCAGGCCATGAAAATGATAGCTGTAATGGTTTATGACCGCGTGGGCGAAAAGGTTTTTGAAAGCACCGATATTAATTTTGCCTGGGATGGAACTTATAAAGGCAAACCTGCACCTGCCGGGGTGTACGTGTATCAGCTAACAATTGTTTGGCTGGATAATGTCACCGCCGAACCTTATAAAGGTGCCGTTACTTTGCTGCGATAATGCTTAGTCAAACCAAGTAACGGGGCACAGGGGAAAGCTACGTGAAAATGGAGATATTTGAACCGGTATATTTATGCAACCAGATCATTCAGCGCTACATGCGGCGATTACGCAGATTACAAAAATTTCAGAGGAAGATATTGCTCTGCTGGTAAGTTGTTCTGTTCAGCAGAAATTAAAAAAAGGCGAAACGATATTGAAGGAGGGGGAAGTATGCCGGTCTTTTTATTTTGTTGAAAAGGGATACCTGCGCACCTGGTATAACAAGAGCGGGGTGCCTATTAATCTGAATTTTACCTTCGAAGGGGAGTTCATCAGCAATTTGAAAAGCTTTAAAAGCAGAGAGCCTTCGGAAGTTATTATTGAAGCCGGAGAGCCCGCCATAATCTGGGTGTTTGATCTAAACGCTATGTCACTACAGCAAAAGACACATGCCGCAATATCTGCTTTTGTGAGGCGGCTGGCGGTGCGCGTGCTTTTAAAATCAGAAGAACACAGCAGTCTGTTTAAAATGTATACTCCAACGGAGCGATATCACCATATCGAAAAAAACCGGCCTCAATTGTTGCAACGCATTTCGTTATCGCAGTTGGCATCCTATTTAGGTGTAACCCGCGAGACATTAAGCCGCATACGCGCCAAGGGAAATTAGCTCATTGAGTTATATTGAATCTCAGCGTTGATTTTGTGATGGATGTCACAGGTCGGTACCGTTAGTTAATGACATCTTTGCACCATTCAATTACAAATCTTACAAGTTATGTGGTATCAATATCCTGCTGCTTTTTTGTCCGGGGGCTTCTTAACAAATTTCGTTCCGCATTTTGTACATGGCACTTCGGGCAATAAATTTCCATCGCCGTTTTCAAATCCCAGTGGCATTGGCTTGTCCTCTGCCAGGGTAAATGTGATATGGGCCTTAATAAACCTTTTTGCAGGTTACCTGTTATTTTGTGCGGCCCCTATAGACAATAATCATCCGCTTATGCTGGCAAGCTTTTTTGCCGGGATAGCCGCTTTAGCTTTATTCTGCAGTAATCATTTCCCTAAAAAGCATAAAGAATAAACTGGTAATGGCCCTCAACACATTCAAAGCTTTCAGAAATCGTAACTACCGGCTGTATTTTGCTGGTCAGTCTATGTCGCTGATTGGCACCTGGATGCAGAAGACGGCGGTAAGCTGGGTGGTTTACAGTATTACGCATTCGGCTTTTATGCTGGGTGTCAGCATATTTGCTGCGCAGTTTCCTTCGTTCCTGTTTTCGTTATTAGGCGGCATTACCGCCGACCGTTATAATCGATATAAATTACTGCTTGCAACACAGTTGCTATCAATGGTGCAGGCGGTTTTACTGGCGGTATTGGTGCTTACTAACAACTATACTGTTTGGGAGATATTAGCATTGAGTGTTGTGCTTGGCATTATCAATGCCTTTGATGTGCCTGCACGGCAGCCTATGGTGCATGAACTGGTAAACGATAAAGAAGATCTGCCTAATGCTATAGCGCTCAACTCATCGATGGTAAATCTTGCGCGGCTTATAGGGCCGGCTTTATCGGGTATGGTGTTGGGTAAATTTGGTGCCGGGGTTTGCTTTGCTTTAAATGCTGCAAGCTTTATGGCGGTAATTACCTCGCTGTGGATGATGAAGCTGCCGCGGTATAACAAACCGGCGGTAAAAAAGAAAATGATGCAGGAGCTTGCAGAAGGTTTTGCTTATGTAAAGAACACACCAACTATTAGTGTCATATTACTGATGCTGACACTGGTAAGTTTATTTGTATTACCCTTCGATACCCTTTTGCCAATATTTGCCAAAGTTGTATTTAAAGGCGATGCTTCTACGTTTGGCTATATATTCAGCTTTATCGGATTGGGTTCGGTGGCCGGTACTTTTTTCCTGGCATCTTTAAAGCCCGGTACTAATCTTAAAATGATTTTACTGGTTAGTACTGTCCTTTTGGGTGTGGGGCTGGGGCTTTTTTCGCATGTAAGTTATTTTCCGGGGGCTATGGTGTTTGCTACTTTAGCCGGCTTTGGCCGAATGACGCAGAATACAGTAGTACTAACCATTGCGCAAGTGGAATGCGATGCAAAAATGCGAGGCCGGGTAATGGGCTTTGTGGCCATGGCTATGTTTGGTATGTTGCCATTAGGTAGTTTACTGATAGGAGCGGTGTCGCAGCAAATTGGCGCGCCCAATGCCTTACTTTGCCAGGGTGTTATGGCTGTTATCATTGCTGCAGCATTCTATGGGTTTCCTGCAAAGCATAAATTGAACAAGCAGGAGAAGGCCTTGATGAAAGAAGAAGAAAGTGTTGTAAACTGAATATTGAATCATTCACTACTAAACTAGCTTTTAAAATGGAACAGAACACAACTAATACAGCCTTACTTGTTATGGATATGCAACTTGGCATATTATCCATGTTGCCCGGTGCTGAAGCGCTGTTAGCGAGGACGGCCAAAGCTATAGCGCATGCGCGCGAAAAAAAGATACCGGTCATTTACGTGGTGGTAGGTTTCAGGCAGGGCGCACCAGAAGTAAGTGCCAATAACAAAAGTTTCAGCGCCGGCAGGGCTAAGTATGCGGGTGTAAATATGACGGAGTTTATGACCGTTCATCCTGCGCTTGCGCCTGCTGCTGCTGAGCTGATAGTAATCAAGCGCCGCGTAAGTTCATTTACCGGCAGCGATCTTGACGTGGTGCTCCGTTCGTTCGGTATTCAGCACCTGGTGCTTACGGGTGTTGCCACTGGCGGTGTGGTACTATCCACTACCCGCGAAGCGGCTGACAGGGACTATCGCTTGACCATTATTTCAGATTGCTGTGCTGATGGTGATGAGGAAGTGCACCGGGTGCTTACTACCAAAATATTTCCCCGGCAGGCCGATGTGCTTACGCTGGAAGAGTGGCAGAAAAAGTAAAACGTAATTTGTAACCTTGGTTTGTTTCCGGTTGTCTAAACTGTAAACAACCTGTATGCCTGCACATATTGTTCCTGAATTTACTTCCGTTCAAGCACTGGGAGCAACAGCTATTGCCTGTGTTTATATTGTGTTGTCGTCATTGGTGCGCGAGCCTGAACGGCAAAAGGTGAGTGCCATAATAGTTGCAGGGGCCGGTGCGGCATATTTGAGCGGCGGGCTTGGAGTATGGGAGTTTGTCTTCTGCACAGTTATGACCTTTGTGGCATTTAAAGGGCTTACGCATTATTACTATACAGGCTTAGCCTGGCTGCTTCATTCCTGTTGGGACCTTATACACCATCTTTATGCCAACCCCATCGTATCTTTCCAGCCATCATCCTCGGCAGGTTGCTGCGTTTGTGATGTAGTATTGGCAATTTGGTTTTTATTTAGCGCGCCATCTGTGTTTGATTTATTTAAATCGCGAAACTTAATTGTAAAAGCCTGATATGTATACCACTGTTTTGGCAATTCATTCTTTGGTCCGCTGGTTTGTACTTGGTGGTTTGCTTTTTGCTATCTACCGTTCATACCGGGGGTGGCTGGGCAACAGGCCGTATTCTGCTTTTGATAATGGTGTAAGGCACTGGAGTGCAACCATTGCCCATTTGCAGTTGGTATTAGGGCTGTGGCTTTATTTTATCAGCCCCATCACCGATTATTTTCTCCATCACTTTACTGAATCTGTTCATCAGCGCGAACTCAGGTTTTTTGGTATGGAGCATAGCAGCATGATGTTGCTCGGTATCATAGTTGTTACCGTTTCATCCATTCTTGCAAAACGCCGGAGCACTGATACAGCTAAGTTTAAAACGCTGGCCATAGGTTATTCGCTTGCATTACTTATCATTCTGTCTTCTGTTCCGTGGCCCTTTTCGCCGTTGGTAAGCAGGCCGTGGTTAAGGTGGTTGTGGTAGCTAAACTACTCTTCGTTTTTGGGCTCCCAAAGCTCAATTTTATTTCCTTCCGGGTCCATTATCCAACCAAATTTCCCGAAGTCGTATTCGTCAACTTTTTCAAATACGTAAACGCCTTCTTTTCTCAATCGTGCAAGTAAAGCATCCAGGTTGTTTACCCTGAAGTTGAACATAAAAGAGTTGTCAGAGGCGCCAAAATAATCAGTAGTGTTTTTGAAAGCAGAAAAGGCAGTGCTGCCTAAGTGTTCTTTGTTATCGCGGTGGCGCCAGTCGAACGCCATATATGTATTGTTCCCGAAGGTGGTGCCCAGGTGCTCGTCGTACCATTTGCACAATGTTTTGGGGTCAGCGCATTTGAAAAATACTCCGCCTATGCTGTTTATTTTATCGACCTCGCCAGTAGGTAATGCATAACGGTTCATGATCTCAGAAGGTATCATGGTATCAATATACACCTGCCACAGGGCTATCTTCCCTTCATGCACCATTGCTTTCCACGATGCCGGTAACCTCCAATGCGCCTTAGCTCCATCGGTTGCCAGGTTGTGATAGGTGCCTTCGGCAAAGCCAAAAATGGCAAACTCATTTTCATCATTGAAAACTTTTTCGGCTTCAATCCTGTAATCAGGGAACAGATCAAAATAAAGTTTCCAACCCGACAGTGTTTTTTCGCGGCCATCCACTCGTTTGTTATGGGCATCAATAAAGGCATGTTCATCTGTCATTAGCAAACCCATATGTTCAAGGTTATGGCTGTTAATTGCTAAAATGAATTGATGGATTACATCTTTTGCCATAAGGGGTGTTTTTGCTTTTTCTTAATTAACTGCTAGGTCAATGATGATAAAAGATCCTGATTTGATAGCCGGCCTTGGATGTGGATTTTCTTTAGTCGCCTCAGGTTTGTCTCCGTATTCTGCCGCTGAAAGATAAATGTGGTGGGTTTTTGTATCCAATGCCATCGTTCTTGCGCCTTTTTGTGTGGGCACAGTTTCAAGCAACTTAAACTCGTTGGGACTAACTTCCTGTATTACACTTACAGTGCCGTCGCCGTTGCTGCTGTAGGCGCGTCTAAGTTCAGGGTCATAAGCAGCAGCATCAGGACCATCGCCAATAACCGGTGTAGCAATTACTTTTCCGGTTTCAGCATCCACTATTACCATCATTTTATCGCATACGGCAAACAAGCGGTTACCTTTCAGATCTATGGCAAGTCCACTGGCCTCTTCACCGGGTGCTATAGACCAATTGTCTTCCACTTTTAAAGTAGTTGCGTTTATTACAGTAATCTTGTTCTTGTCTTCAATATTTACAAACACTCTGCCTTTTTCGTTGCTGGCGGCAAATTCCGGTTTTCCATCCAGGGCAATGCTTCCAACTACCTTGTTATCTTTTGCATCAATTACAGTGGCGTTTTTTGTGCGGCCGTTAAAAGCAAAAACCCTGTGCGAAAAAGCATCGTACAAAATGCAATCGGGATTAATGCCTGTTACCGGCACTTTTGTTAAGGTAGCCAGGGTTTTCAGGTCGAATACTGTAACTGACGAATCGCGGCCGTTGCTGATAAAACCTTTGTTAAATTCTGTGGCCAGCGCTATGCCATGTACCCCCTTGGTATCGGGTATGGTTCCCAATAAAGCACCGGTTTTTTCATCCACCACATTTACTACCGAGCCATGGCTGATAAATAAGCGGCCGGTTTGCGGGTCCGAGATCAGGTAATCCCAACCGCCTTCGCCGGCAACCGGAAATTTATGGGCTATTTTGTAGTGTTGCGCAAACGTTGTAATGCTGCTTAGCATAATTAACAGCAAGGGCAAAAAGAATCTTTTCATACTTTGAATTTTAGGTGATGAATCCGGATGGAAAAAAGCTATACCCGGTATTTTACAAAAAAAACGAGAACCTTGCATTTTTTCATAAGCGAATAAAATCAATATCTTTGAATAGGCATGAGCTTGTTAAAAACCTTAACTATCCTCTTACTTTTCTATTTCGTTGCCGGCACTATGTTTTTGCCTGAGGGTGATTTTTCTACTTTGCCCGACATGCCTAAAATGTATGCCCATTGCAAAGCTCAGGAAGATGTGGATATGGACTTGGTTGATTTTGTTACAGAGCATTTACTGGAGGTAAACGGCATTTTCGGCCAGGATATCCCTGAGCCGGGCGACAAACCGCACCAGCCTATTCAGTTTCATCACCAGTTTGTGCAGATCAGTATAGTTGCCCGCCAGGTTAAGCTGGAGTTTCAGCAGGTTGTAGTGCAGGGTAATCAATTAACTGCGCTGGCAGATGAGGTATTCCTTTCGGGCTATACGGCCTCGGTTTTTCGTCCTCCTATCAGCTAATTGGCCTACGATTGAGGCGATGCATTACCCCGGAAGCTTAAATTGCTTGGGTGTAATAATTGTGCCGCCTGATATATTCAGAAGTTGTTTATAAAATATAAAATTTTGTTATGAAAAAACTAATGTTGATGTTTTTGTTGGGCTGTATGTTTTACCCTGGTGTGTTTGCGCAAAAAATAACTACCGATAAAGTACCTGCCTTGGTTACAAGGGCCTTTAAAAGCAAGTTTCCCGAATCAAACCAGCAAAGTTGGTCGATGGAAGGGAAAGATATTTATGAGGTTGTTTTCTTCAACGGCAATAAAAAGCAATCTGCCACTTACAAGGAAGACGGAACCTGGATGGAAACTGAAACTGAAATTAAATTCGCTCAGTTACCCAGGGCCGTAACGGTTGCTTTCTACAAGCAGTTTGAAGGTTTCAGCATACAGGAAACTACCGAAGTAGAAACTGCCGACAAGGGCACCCTATACGAACTTGTAGTTAACAAAGGCAAAACGGGATATGAGGTACAATTTTCGGCCAAAGGCGAACTGATTAAAAAGGAAGCCGCTAAGGAAGAGGATTAGTAGCTATCCGGGCTTTTGCAAACTTTTTAAATCTATCTCACCCCCGCGTCTTACTCCCCCTGAGAAAGGAGTATAAGCAAGAGATATTTTTAATGGCCGCATTCAATCGTTATTGTGGCGGTTAAAACCTTGCCGGTTCCCCTTAAAAGGAACCGGTAAGGTATTTTTGCAATGCAGCCCCGGCCTGTTTACTATTTACCCCAATCATCAAATATGTTGTTCGTTATGCTGTTCGGTGCCGCAGTGCGTATAGCTATGTTTATTACGTGCATTGAATGCGCTGAAATACCCGGCCGGCTTTAAATTAATTTTATGATGAAAAAATATAAAATAGTATTTGTGCTGATGTGCTGGCAACTGATATTGCATGCCCAGATACGCACACTCGATTTTTACCTGGAGCAGGGCATTAAGAACAGCCCTCTGCTAAAGGATTATCAGGTGCAGATGCTTAGCAACGGTATTGACAGCCAGAAGGTAAAAGCGGCATTCAGACCCCAGGTTGGGCTTAACGGGCAGATATACTACACACCTGATATTAATGGCTATGGTTACGATAATGCAGTTACCAACGGGGGTAACTACCAGGCCCAGGTGGGTGTTTCGCAGCAGCTTATTATGAAGAAGAGTAAAAAGGCGCAGTTTGAAACCATTGATATTGAAAACCGGTATTTAGGTAACCAATCTGAAATTTCGGCACTGGACCTTAAAAAGGCTATTGCCGATCAGTACATAGTTGCTTACAGGGATTTCAGTTTGCTTCAATCCGGTAAGCAAGTATTGGTGCTGCTGGGCAACGAAGAGGAAGCGCTGAAGCCACTGGTGCAAAAAGGGGTATATGCCGAAACGGATTTTCTGAACGTACGCATGGTAAAGGAAACCCAGTTGCTGAGCTACCGCCAGTTGAAAATGCAGTACCGTACGGACCTTTACACGCTCAATATTCTTTGCGGGTTAGAAGATACTGCCATGGTTGAATTGAGCAAACCTGAAATTCCGCTGCCAGCTATTTTCGACCCTGCCAACTCGGTGCTGTTAAGGCAATACAGAATTGATAGCTTGAAATTTGCCAACCGTAAAAGCATGATAGATTTAAACTACCAACCTAAACTGGCAGCCTTTGGTGATGCCGGTTTATGGACCTCAGACTTGCCAACGGCTTACAAAAACTTCGGGGCCGGCGTAGGTCTTAATTTTTCAATGCCTTTGTACGATGGCCGGCAGCGTAAAATGGAATACCAGAAAATAGCCCTGTCGTCACAGATATCGCACAACTACGAGCTTTTTTACCGGAGGCAGTATCAGCAACAGGTGCAGCAGTTGCACGAAAGCCTCCGTTCAACCGATGAACTGGTTGTTGAAACCAATAAGCAGTTAGATCAGGCCAATCAGTTAATAGAGGCCTATAAGGCGCAGCTGGATAAAGGCCTGGTGAAGATAACCGATCTGGTATTGGCCATTAACAACTATATCAATTTTAAATCAAGCCTCACCCAAACAACCATCAGCAGGCTTCAGATTATTAACCAACTTAACTACTTCAAATGATATCCTGTAATTCAATTAAAATAAATTTCATGGCCGGGCCTGGCGTAGCCATCCCGAAAAGGTATAGGTCAAAAAGCATAATGGCGTTTGCGGTGCCTTTATTGGTGCTGGGGTTACTGAGCATGCAAAGCTGCAAACCGAAAGAGACCAGCGGGGATGAGGCTGAAAAGACCATTGACGCCAAAACCCCTGTTACCCTAACAGTTGTTAGCAAGGGCCTGATTAGCGATAGTATTGCTTTAAATGGTGTTACCGCTTTCCTTAAAAAGAACGTAGTCAAATCTTCGGCTACCGGTTACATTCAAAAAGCAAATGTAAAGGTAGGGGATTATGTAGAGCAGGGCCAGGTGCTATTTACGTTAAAAACAAAAGAAGCTGCTGCATTTACTTCTCCTGCGCTTGATTCGATTCTTAAATTCAATGGTAAATTTGACATTAAGGCAACCGGCTCGGGCATTATAACCGAACTTGATAAGCACAACGACGACTACGTTGCCGATGGCGAACAACTTTGTATCATAGCCCAGAAAAGCAGCCAGGTATTTTTACTGAACGTGCCTTACGAGTTTAACAACGAAGTGCATATTGGTGAGCCCTGCAACATTGAGCTGCCTGATAGGAAAATGATAAGCGGGGTTATTGACTCAAAGCTTTCTGCTATGGACCCCGTTTCGCAAACCGAGAGTTTTGTGGTTAAAGCCGCCACAGATATTAACCTGCCTGAAAACCTGATAGCGCGCATCAGGTTGCTCAAAACAATTAAAAGCAACGCATGGGTATTGCCGAAAGAAGCTGTATTGAGCGATGAAACGGAGGAGAATTTCTGGGTCATGAAACTGCTCAATGATTCAACCGCTGTAAAAGTGCCGGTTACCAAAGGCCTTGAAACCTCGGGTAGGGTTGAAATTCTATCACCGCGCTTTGAGCTTAATGACCGCATTATACTTACCGGCAATTATGCCTTGCCCGACACAGCTTTGGTGCAGATAGTTAAAACCGAGGGTCATGAATAAGTTCTTCGTAACCTATAAAAATCCGGTGGCCGTACTGGCCGTTATGATACTGATGGGGGGCTTTATGGCATTTACCCATTTACAAACTTCACTATTCCCTGAGGTTACTTTTCCCAAAATAAAGATCATTGCCGAGAATGGCCTTGAACCGGTAAATAAAATGATGATAACCGTTACTAAACCTATGGAAACGGCCATCAAAAAAGTACCTCACATTAACACTGTGCGCAGCAACACCAGCCGTGGCTCGTGCGAGATATCTGCGTTTCTGGATTGGAACTGCGACGTAGATCTTGCCCAGCAGCAGATAGAAGCGCGTATCAATGAAATACGCAGTGACCTGCCGCCCGGGTTTAATATGACGGTGGAGAAAATGAACCCCTCGCTGCTACCGGTTATGGGCTACACACTGCAGGGTAAAGGCCACAGCGATATTGAACTGAATTTTATTGCCAACTACACGGTAAAGCCTTTCCTTTCGCAGGTTCCGGGAGTTTCGGAGGTGAAAAGTGTTGGCGGTAAAACAAAGGAATACTGGGTGGAATTGAATGCCTCCAGGATGAGTGCGGTAGGTATTACGCCCGATTTAATTATGACTGTGCTAAGCCAAACCAATTTTATTTTGGCTAACGGTTACCTCAGCAATTACAAAAGGCTTTATTTAACGGTTACCCATGCAGGCTTAACCAACAAATCCGATATCGAAAACATCGTTATCAAAAACGATGGCAAGCGCGTAACTCTGTTAAAGGATATTGCTGAAGTAAACATCCGCGAGAAGAAAGAATACATCCGTATTAATGCTAACGGCGAAAGCTCTTTATTGGTTTCAGTTCTTAAACAACCCAACGCCAACCTGATTGAAGTAAGTGACGAAGTGCAGGCCAAGGTGAAAGAGCTGAATAAACTGCTGCCCAAAGGTGTTGTAATGAAACCCTATTATGTTCAGGCCGATTTTGTGGGCGATTCCATACGCAGCGTTACCGACAGTTTATTGATAGGCCTTTTGCTGGCCATTATAGTAGCCGTTATTTTTCTACGCTCATTAAAAGCCAGTGTGGTTATACTGATAACCATACCGGTAACCGTTGCTTTAACCCTGCTGGTTGTTTACGCTATAGGCTACAACTTTAATATTATGACCCTCGGCGCTATTGCTGCGGCAATAGGACTTATTATTGATGACGCCATTGTGGTGGTAGAACAAATTCACCGCACGCATGAGGAGCATCCCAATATTCCAACAACCGATTTGCTGGGGCAATCTATCAGGTATTTGCTTCCTGCCATGGTGGGTTCATCGCTCAGCACTATTGTTATTTTCATTCCGTTTATTTTAATGAGCGGTGTGGCCGGGGCGTATTTTCATATCCTCACCAATACCATGATCATAACCCTGGTATGTTCCTTCTTTGTTACCTGGTTGATATTGCCGGCCTTGTACCTGTTGCTCAGTTTTGGCAAACCAAAGCAACTGGCTGAAGAAGCGATTCATCACCGCACCGGTTGGATATTGTTCTTTATCAAAAAGCCTTACATCAGCCTTTTGTTTGTAGCCGGTTTGATTGTTTCTGTGGTATTGATTTATCCGCAGCTTGAAACGGGCTTTCTTCCCGAAATGGATGAGGGCTCAATA
>Ga0316224_1002968_pt1 | contig 14642 bp, 8 predicted proteins | sample TBH18013metaG_FD_206254 | JGI IMG/M metagenome (GOLD analysis project Ga0316224, IMG submission 206254) | Freshwater microbial communities from Trout Bog Lake, Wisconsin, USA - TBH18013 | ecosystem: Environmental > Aquatic > Freshwater > Lake > Hypolimnion/Profundal zone | place: USA: Wisconsin... | reverse complement strand
TGTTGCAATAAATTTTGTTCTGCGCGTGTCAGTTCAAAAGTCTTATTAACAATGCGATCAGGAATTTCTATCTTACCGATATCGTGAAATAAACATCCCATTCCCAGTAGCTTAATATCCGCAGCAGAAAAGGATAATTCCTTGGCGACCATCATGGTCAGCACTGCCGTGTTCAACGAATGGTAATACGTTTCTTCACCGACAATTTTGTCATTCATTAAATGAATCGCAATGTCTTTATCGACCAGCAGCGAATCCACCATTTGTTGAATTAATTCATCTGCTTGCCTGACCGATTCTTGTGGTCTGGCGAAGAGGTTTTTGGTGATATTTTTGAGTGTACCTGCCGCTTTAAGTAGCTGTTTTTCGCATTCAGCAATGGCTGTGCGCTCTTTGACCAAGCGCTCGACTCTTGCACGCTTTTCGTTGATTTTTTCTTGTTCCTCTGGTGTCACAACCAAGACCGCTGCACTGGCGTCCGGCTGACCAGGCGTACGAGGAACGGGAGGTAGTGGACGGCAATCAGACTTAGATGGGTTGACGCGTATCGTCTTCACACCCAATTGTTTGAGCGCCACAATCTCTTGCTCAGTTTTAATTTTAAAACTATTTAAAGCAAATGAATGATCAAGCCAGGAAACATCCAGATGAACGTATAAACCTATGCATAATTGCTCTACGGGGACATTAACGGTAATCGGTGTTGCACACATAGGACGGTACTATAAAAATCGAGATACCTATTTTAACAGTCTGGCTCTCAATGTAACGCGCAATTCGGCATCAACCTAACTCAGCCAAAAACGCGGTACAGCAGGCTAAATGCAACGCCCAACAACAAAAGGATAAAATTCATTTGTACTGCTTTTGCAGGCAGGTAACTGGCTACCCTGCGCGCCAGCATGGTACCTGCCACCGTAGTTGCAACAAAGATCGCAGAAAGTTGCAATGGCAACTCAGCGCCATTCAACATCGCGGAACCGACACCAATCATGCCTACCAGCGAAATCACGAATAGAGAGGTCGCAACAGCGCCTTGTATGCTGACATTCGTAAAATGGCGCAACATCGGGACGATAATAAATCCGCCACCGACTCCCAATAAACCGGAACTTAGCCCGGCAATGCTGCCAATACCAGCAATCACCGCTGCCGTTGCCGGCGTCCAGTGAAAGCGCCCGGTTTGGGCGTTGATATTGGCCAAAGCATGCCTGTCATGGTCGTGGTCAGCATGTTGGCGGATCTGAAGGTAAAGTCGTATTGCCACCATCAGCAATACCGCCGCAAAACCAAGCATCAGCCAGTATTGCGAAACTCGATGGGCTAGTTGTACACCTAACCAGGTTGGAAAACTTCCCGCCACTGCCATCACAACGCCAGCCCGGTAACGGACTAATTTTTTACTGAATCCCTCGATCGCGCCAATCATGGCGCCTACAGTGACCGCCAATAAAGCGACTGGCATTGCCTGTTGCATTGTCCAACCCTGGCTATAAATGAGCGCAGGTACCGCCAAAATGCCGCCGCCTGCCCCGGTCAGGCCGACAACGAATCCAACCGCACCGCCAGCGAATATGATCAACAACATTGCCAAAGACAACACAAGCCCCCTTATATCAAAAAACACATAAGCTTATTCGAATAATGCATAATAATGCGATTTCGCTGCAAGGACAATCCTTCAAGGCTTAAGCTTGCTTTGGCTGGCAATTTTGCTAAGTATGTATTATTTTTCTGATCGGTAAGAAAAATGACATGCAATAGTTGCTACCGAAAAACATTGAGCCTGACTTTTCGAGACTACGTTTATGAATCCCATCATTGAAAGTTTTTTTGATCCACAGACCAGCACCGCGACACATATTGTGTACGACGAAGAAGGTGGCCACGCTGCGGTCATCGACCCGGTGCTTGATTACGATCCTAAATCAGGAAAAACACATACTTCAAATGCGGACAAGATCCTGGACTTTTTGCGTCACCGGCATCTCAAATTAGGTTGGATTTTAGAAACCCATGCGCATGCAGATCATCTATCTGCGGCCCATTACTTGCGCGAGCAAGCGGGTGGAAAAATCGCCATTGGCGAACATATCGATCAGGTTCAGGACGTATTTAAACAGTTATTTCATCTGGAGCCGGGATTTGCTACGGATGGTTCGCAATTTGATATGCTGTTCAAAGATAATGACATTTTTTCGATCGGTAAACTTACTGCGAAAGCAATTTCTTTACCCGGCCATACGCCAGCGGACATGGCGTACCAGATTGCAGATGCCGTGTTCATCGGCGACACCATGTTTATGCCAGATGTCGGCACCGCACGTTGTGACTTCCCTGGTGGGGATGCGCGTCAGTTATTTTCATCAATACAAAAATTGCTGGTGCTTCCAGCCGAAACACGGCTGTTTTTGTGCCATGACTACCCACCCGCAGGGCGTTCACCAATATTGCAAACCACTGTGGCAGAACAAAAGGCACACAATATCCATGTACATGATGGAGTGACGCAAGATGAGTTTGTCAGCATGCGTCAGAAACGTGACGCCGGACTGGAGATGCCAGTTTTATTGCTGCCTGCGATACAAGTCAATATCCGCGCTGGTCAATTTCCCGCGCCTGAAAGCAATGGCGTGAGTTATTTAAAAATTCCGTTGAATCAGCTATGAATAAATGCAAATAAGCGTCGAGCCGGGGGCGCTTGTCTTACGACTGCAATCCCGCTCCCCCGCGTGCACTATGACGACTCTGCATAAATTCTTCAAATTGCATCGCAGGCAGAGGCTCGGAAAAATAATAACCCTGAACTTCTCCGCATCCTTGCTGACGCAAAAATTCCAATTGCTCTGCGGTCTCTACCCCCTCAGCAATCGTTTTCAAACCCAGGCTATTCGCCATCCCGATCACGGCACTGACTATCGCTTTATCTTCCGGATCTGTATGAATATCTCGCACAAAGCTGCGATCAATTTTGAGTTTATAGACGTAGAATTTTTTCAAATAACTTAACGATGAATAACCTGTACCAAAATCATCGATGGACATGCGTACACCTCGTTCATGTAGTTGCTTCATGATACCAATTGCACCTTCCGGATCATGCATAGCGACACTCTCTGTCAACTCCAATTCTAAAAATTCAGGCGCCAGATCAGCTTCTTGAAGGATTCGCGTCACTGTATTCGGCAAATCTCCATGACGAAACTGGACAGCGGATAAATTGACTGCCATCCGTAATCCATGAAAACCAAGCTGATGCCATGATTTTAATTGCATCACGGCAGACCGGATCACCCACTCGCCGATGCTTAAAATAAGCCCGGTCTCTTCTGCGACAGGTATAAATTCCACAGGTGAAATTTGCCCCATGTCCGGATGATGCCAACGCAGTAACGCTTCTATACCGATCACATCCTCACTGGCAATCGATACTTGTGGTTGATAATGTAAAGTGAGTTGTCCCTTTTCCAACGCACAGCGTAAAGCGTTGACCAGCTCAAGATGCCGCGCGGAACGTGCTTGCATTTCCGGAGTAAAAAAGCGATAAGTGTTGCGCCCCTCGCGCTTCGCCCTGTACATCGCCGAATCGGCATTCTTGGATAAAGTTTCCAGATCTTCACCATCCTCTGGAAACACGGCTATTCCCATCGATGTCGTTATATTGAGTTCGAGTTCTCCAATACGGTAAATCTCATTGATGAGATGCATTAATTTTTGCACGACCGCCTCAACGCCGTGACTATCAATGCCAGGCAACAGAAGGACAAATTCATCACCACCCAGACGGGAAATGGTATCTTCAGCACGCAAACTACCCACCAGACGTTTTGATAATTCAACCAACAGGGCGTCACCAAAACTGTGCCCTAAAGAATCGTTGATATCCTTAAAGTGATCAATATCAAAAAACACGACTGCTAAAGGCTCTTTAGAACGTGCCGAGCGCCCAAGCGAAAAGCGTGCACGCTCTTCCAGCAAGGTACGATTGGCGATTCCTGTCAGTGCATCAAAATGAGCCAGGTACTGTATCCGCTCTTCGCTGCGTTTTTTCTCAGTAATGTCTTCCTGAACAAATAAGAAATGACGTATTTCTCCTGACTCATTACGTATAGGCGAGACCTGAATAAAGTCGGTATGCTCACGACCAAACCGATCAAAATGCATTAACTCTGAATGCCAGCTTTCACCACGGCGCAAAGCTTTCAGCATCGACTTATAACTTGATTTAGGAGATTGATCCGTCTGATTTAAATATGGCCTTTTGCCAATAACGTCCTGAAGTGTTTTACCACTGCTCGTTAAAAATGCGGCATTCACATATTCAATTTTTGCTCTATCGTCTGTAATGATAATGGCATTGGAGCTTTGCTCTACGGCTTGCGACAGTTTACGTAATTTATCTTCAGATTGCTTACGCTCAATGGCAATCGCAATAAAATGCGCTGCCATCTGAAGCAAATGCAAATGAAACGCTTGTGGGACCGACGGTTCCCGGTGATAAATCGCAAAAGCGCCCAGCACTTTATTTGCCGAAGAAAAAATAGGCTCTGACCAGCATGATCTTAATCCTGCTTGCTCTGTCAAAGGTTTATAGGCTTCCCAGAACGGGTGAATCGCAAGATCTATTGCAATGGTTCTTTGGCCAGTTGCAATCGCATTACCGCAAGAACCGACGCCAGGCGCTATCGCCAGGCCATCAATGGCCTGACAATAAAAATCAGGCAAATGGGGCGCCGCGCCAAGTTTTAAACACTTTCCATCATCGCTGACCAGCATGACGGAACAAATACTATCAGGAATAATTTTTTCCAGTTCCAGCACAACGTCCCACAAAATTTCTGCCTGAGAGAAGCTATTGTTAATTTTTTCCAGCATGAAACTACGCAAGCCTTCCGCCTTTCGCGATTGTTCGCTTGTTCGTTCAAGCTCAAAGCGTGTTAACGCATGGCTGATATCCATCGTCATTTCTAACAACAATTGACGCGATGCTTCATCGAAGGCGTTGATTCGGTCCAGAAATAAATTGAAAGTACCAATAACTTTGCCATTTTTATGCAAAGGTAAAATAGCCATCGATTCCCATCCATGGCGGGCACCACGTTCGTACCAATGAAAGCTTGCCACGTCTTGCACAAAATTTTGACACCACATCGGTTCATCATTGATCAACACGCAGGAAATCGGACCTAACTGTCCGTTACTATCTGGCTTGCGTGAGATCGTGAGTCCTTCCATGTATTCGCGACCTGCTTCACCGTAATATGCAACAGGAGCGAACTCTTCAGTGTCTTGATGAATGATACCGATCCAGGCCATTTTCATACCGCCATAGACCACGGCACTGTGGCATATTTTCTCAAACAGATCCTGCTCAGATTGGCTCCGGACGATGGCCTGATTACATTGACTTAAGGCATTATATAAACCCGATAAGCGACGATTTTGCTCATTCACCTCTTCATGGTTCTGCTCAGCAATGGCTAACTTATGTTGAGTCAATGCAATCCAGGCTTTGATACTGGCTTCCCGGTTTGGCTCCACGTGTATTACTTGTGCAAAATTGCCACTCCCAATTTGGGCCAGCAGTGAATAAATCTCTTCTAGCGGCGCGCCCAACGTTTCACTCAAGGCTCGATGCGCGCGTGCCAACAAAGCCAGGAACAGCAGACCAAAAAAAATGAAACACAGCCTGAGTTGGGAATGTAAGCTTTGGGCATCACGGAGCAAATCTCCGGTACGCAAATCCATAAAGTGATAGGCATCATCAATCGAGTGCATGATCGAAGCTTTGGCATGTTGATACGCATCGTCATACAACAGCTTCCTTGCTTCTTCACGACTAGCCAGGTCTTTATCACCCGCCATCTCAAACAAATGCATAGCTTTGCGCTCTATGAGCGTCAGCGCATCCGATTCATTTTTTGCGTCGGCGACCTTAGAGAATTCTGCCTCAGCAAATCCCGCCTGTCGCATCAAATCGAGCATAGAAATTGTTACGCCACCTTGAAAACGCGTCACTGGTGTACTCATTTCTTGCTGTTCTTTCTCAGACAAGACTTCCCAGTAGTTGACGCGATTGGTAGCAGGACGCCTGCGCTTACCGTCACGAATATCGAGTATTTCCTGGTAATAGCGTTGGTATCGCATATCACCCGTCGCTATATAGCTACGAGCCATACGAGTCAGGTCGTTGGATGATTGCCGTAATTCTTCCGAAAGAAGAAAGGATTCAAAACGCAAATCTTTTGCATGTTCTACTTGTGCAGAAGACCGCACATAAAAGGTCAACATCAGTGCAAATGCCAGCATGGCAAGTAACAGCCACCAAAAGCTTCGGGAATAAGCCGATAAGCTACGATGCGCAGGTATAAGTTTCACTTGAAAACCTTTTATTTCAGACAGGAAAACTCAGACTTCTTTCGGATAGATGCGTACCAAAATAATTCTGGGCCCGTTCATCTTTTTGACCACAGCATCAAATTTTTCAAATTCTACTTTTTGTCCTTCGACTGGCAGATCGCCCAATTTTTGCATGATCAGGCCACCTATTGATTCGACCTCGTCGCTATCAAGATCGAAACCCAGAGCCATGCCCAGGGTATATAAAGGTAAGCTGCCTTTGCCTATCAGAGTACCATCATCCAACATGGTCCAATCATTTTCATTCTGACGGAACTCATCCCTGATTTGTCCTACCAAAGCACTTAATAAATTATCCAGAGTCAAAAAACCTACAGGTCTGCTTCCCTTATGTCCAACGATAGCAAAATGTGGCGCACCTTTACGAAAACGGCGAAACAATTCCAACGCCGGCATATTTGGCGGGACGTATTCAACCTGACGCAAATGCTTACTCAGATCATCGAGCTTCTTACCTGCTTGTTGCGCCAGAAACAGGTCTTTCAAGTGCAACATACCTAATACCGTTTCTTCATCTTCATCAAAGTAGGGATAGCGGCTGAAACGGTTTCTGCTTGCCGTGCTCATATTCTCTTCGAGGCTCATGCCCTTATACATGGCGGCCACTTCATTGATAGGACGCATCAGATCTGAAATTTCTAAGCCGCCAAAATCGAGCACCTGCGCCATGATGCTCCACTCGTCACGTGTTTCTTTGCTGCCTGTATGGCTACCACGTAATATGAGCTTTAATTCTTCGGGAGAATAATGGCTATCACTACCATGTGCGACATCCAGTCCGACCCACGTCAATACTTTGTTCGCACTGTAATTAAGCATCCAGATTGCGGGATACATGAGCCAATAAAATGCGTACAACGCCGGCGCAGTCCACAGTGAAACGCGCTCCGGCATGCGTATCGCCATCGATTTTGGTGCCAATTCACCGACAACGATGTGTAAAAACGAAATAACGAAGAAAGCAAAGAAAAAAGATACCCCGTGAATAATCTCCACGGAAGTGACTTTCAAGAGATCAAAAATAGGTAATAACAACCTGGCAAAAGCAGGCTCACCGATCCAACCTAAGCCCAGAGACGCAAGCGTAATTCCTAGCTGACACGCCGACAGATACGTGTCGAGGTGTTGATGCACTGTAACTAACAAACGGCCGCGCAGACCCGAGGTTTTGGCAATGCTGCGCACACGGGTCTGACGCAACTTGACCAGACCGAATTCAGCGGCAACAAAAAAACCATTTAACAACACCAGTAAAAGCGCAGCAACGACCAGAAAAAAATTTTCCAACATGAAACCCTAGTAGTAAACATCACAACACTTTAGACTAATTTAAAGCAACATGCACATTCTTACCCCGATGCAGATCAAATCATGGAACGTTGGGTGTTATTTTATGGTCACATTGTTTCACCGTCATAACAAGTTAAGCTTTTTGCAAATTCATCCCCATATGGGTTTAAAACTGAGAATAAAAAGTGTTTGATCAACAAGTAGAATAGTCGGTAAAACACCATAACGCAGCGGGAGCAGCTTTTCGGCACGTAACAGGACTGACGCAAAGCCGTCCCGGCAAGGCATGACGACGCAGACAGTACAAATGTACGGCAAGGAGTCATAACGCAGCAGGGGCGGCTTTTCGTCAGTCCGAGAAGGAGAAAAATTTGTCTTTGGATACTATACTCGCTGAAATCACCCTCAGCCTCAACACTACCCCCTCATTCAACGATGCGCGTTGTTTGCGTGCATTGATTGCGTTTATACGCCCTCAACGTCCTGACGACGTGCAACGTGCCACCGACAACTTGCGGGCTTTGTGCTATGTGTTACGCCAGAATCCCTTGTGGCGAAAAGCCTTGCGCCAATATCTGGTGCAAGTCGTTACGACACGCAAACTGGTGCATTTACTGACGGACACTGGGATTACGTTAAACAATGGTTTTTGGGGGGCTGGTGCACAAAGATTATTCGCCAAACTGCTACCTCCACTGGTCAATGATGATTACGTGCGGGATATTTTTGGGCAGATTTTTGATCATCCGAGGGACTACGTTTGGGTCAATGCGATTTCTGATGATATCTGGCATGACGTGATTCGTAGCATTGGTTTCCGTACTGCGCGCGCACGCCGTACGCATGCGACGCTGGCGAACGAAGTATTAAATGCGATTCAGGTGTTGTCGTACCGTATTACGAACATCGGATTAGAAGCAGAGCTGGTGCGTAATTATCCTGATATTGAGAAATTCGAGTCACCATTTTTGCGCCAGAACGACGGTATCAATGAATATATTGTGCGTTACCGTGAGTGGATCACGGATCACCACGTGGAACGTGATGACGCCAAACATATTGAAGTATTGTTGGAGCAGTGTGAAGAGATCGCGAGTCGCATCCGCCGCACTGCTGCAATAGCCGGGGTCTCGGTCAGTCTGACACGTTTATTGCTGCGTTTAGATCAGAGTATTGCACGCTTGCGTACGCTTTTGCAGTTACTTGATAGCCGTCAACCACAGACCAGTATCAGCATTGGCACTCACTTGTTCAAAGAGCTGGTTACAGCTGATAATCGGCGCCACAGCCTGCGCGAACTGATGAAAACCAATACTGAACTATTGTCGCTGCAAGTGACAGAGCGTGCAGGTAAAAGCGGTGAGCATTACGTCACGAATACCCGTAGCGAATGGTTTGACATGCTGTATTCGGCTTTGGGCGCCGGGTTTATTGTCGGCTTTATGGCAATGATCAAAATTCTGTTTGGGACGCTGGCGTTAGCGCCGTTTGGTTTTGCGGTTTTGTATAGCGCAAACTATTCATTTGGCTTTATGTTAGTGCACGTTTTGCACTTTACGATTGCGACCAAACAGCCAGCGATGACCGCCGCGCTCATCGCTAAAGCGCTTGACGACAGTAAGCAAAAACTCGACGAACTGGTTGAGCTGATTGTCAGAGTATTTCGCTCACAATTTATCGCGATTATCGGCAATATTGGTCTTGCTATGCCAACGGCTTTTGCGATTGCCTGGGCCTGGCATGGAATGTATGGTGAGCATCTGGTCAGCCCTGAAAAAGCGCAGTATCTGCTGCATGAGCTTGACCCGTTCGGCAGTCTGGCTTTACCGCACGCTGCGATTGCAGGGATTTGTTTGTTTTTATCCGGATTGATTTCAGGCTATTACGATAACAAAGCGAGTTATTCGAATATCCCTGCGCGTCTGCGACAGCTCAAATGGTTGCGCAAAATACTTGGCGAACATCGCTTATTCCAGGTGACCGAATACATAGGAAATAATCTTGGCGCCCTGGCGGGTAACTTCTTCTTCGGTATGATGCTTGGGTCTATCGGTCAATTTGGTAAGTTTTTTGGATTACCTATCGACATCCGGCATATTACTTTCTCCAGCGCGAATTTTGCGTTTGCATTGGCTGGCATGGATAACCACATGAGCTGGCATTTAGCGATCTATACGTTATTCGGAATTATCCTGATCGGCATGGTCAATCTGACAGTAAGCTTCAGCCTCGCGATGCTAGTGGCATTGCGCTCACGCAGAGTTAGTTTCGGCAACGGTGGCAATCTGATCCGTCTGCTAATGAAACGCTTTGTTTCTGGCACAAGAGATTTCTTTTTACCAGCCAAAGAAATGGAGAAAGCTACCGACAGCGAACCATCTCAAAGCAACGGTCACAAATAAAACTGATGCAACAGTGCCGGCTTGACGCATATCAAGCCGACACGTCGAAAGAAATTGTAGTGCATTGAAGTGCGTACAATTGTTTGCTTCTTTCATGGCATATCTCACTCAACATGACCCAACCCAGCTCCTCCAAACGCTTCGTTCCGCATAGTCTGGTGGAGGACGTGCTGGCGATTGTCACGGGCACTTTATTTGTTTCACTGGGAATTGCCTTATTTAATCAGGCGGGACTCTTAACTGGTGGCACCGCCGGTCTGGCTTTTTTGATTCATTACCGGACAGGTCTGTCGTTTGGCTTGGTATTTTTTCTGATCAATTTGCCATTTTATTGGCTGGCATGGAAACGCATGGGATGGAAATTTACGCTCAAGACGTTTTGCTCAGTGGCACTGGTTTCGATGCTATCGGGGTTTCATGCACACTTCTTGCAACTTATTAACGTTACGCAATGGACGCCATTTTATGTTGCGTTAATAGGCGGTTTATTGATGGGTGTCGGATTTGTCGTGCTATTCAGACATCAAGCCAGCTTGGGCGGCATTAATATTCTGGCACTTTATCTGCAACAAACCCGTGGATTGCGGGCTGGTAAGCTGCAAATGGCTCTGGATTTTTGCATCGTATTAGCATCACTGACCGTAGTCACGCCCATGGCTCTGGCAGCGTCGATACTTGGCGCGTTCGCCCTGAATCTGGCGATCAGCCTGAACCATCGCCCCGGACGCTATATATCTGCGTAAAGTGGACACAGACCGTGCTTTTGCACGACAAGGAGAGTGCAACGCCGCATGAGCGGTGTTTCACTCCGCACTCAGGGCTGACGCAACGCCGCTCAGGCAAGGCGCACCGACGCAGACAGTGCTTTTGCACGGCAAGGAGAGTGCAACGCCGCATGAGCGGTGTTTCGTCAGCCCGATCGAATAAGCACTCTATTTCTGTGCAATAAATCCTAATCCGTCATTATTTTTGTGTAAAATCGAGCGACAAGGTCGCGCATTTTGCGCATCCTCCACACACAACATCAGGGCTCGACGCCAACGCTTTTCTGGACACCTGTCACGGCGTCTGTGACGAGCAGAGGCCGCGCGCCCCAAAACAGAAAGTAAAACGATGAACAATGTAGTCATCAGCGGCACTGGCCTGTTCACTCCGTCTGAATCAATTTCCAATGAAGAACTGATTGCTTGTTTTAACGGCTATGTACAGAAATTCAATGCTGAAAATGCAGAAGCGATCGCCGCTGGAGAAGTTGTTGCCCTGGAAGAATCCAGCGTTGCTTTTATTGAAAAAGCGTCGGGCATTAAATCCCGCTATGTGATGAACAAAGACGGCGTGCTGGATATCAACCGTATGGTGCCGCGCATTCCTGAGCGCAGCGATGACGAGCCATCGATCATGTGCGACATGGCGGTTGCAGCGGCAAAACAGGCACTAGAGCGCGCTGGTCGTACGGCAGCGGACGTCGATGCGGTGATTTGCGCAGCGAGTAACATGCAGCGCGGCTATCCTGCAATGGCTGTTGAGATTCAAAACGCACTGGGTATTGATGGTTATGGCTACGATATCAATGTCGCTTGCTCATCTGCAACATTTGGTATTCAGGCTGCTGTCACTGCGATTCAAAGCGGTCAGGCACGTGCGGTATTGGTGGTTAATCCTGAAATCACGAGCGGTCACTTAAACTGGCGCGACCGTGACAGCCACTTTATTTTTGGTGATGCTTGTACCGCAATCCTGGTGGAACGCGCCGATCTGGCAACGTCGGCACACCAGTTTGAAATCGTTGGTTTGAAGCTGAAAACCCAATTTTCTAACAACATCCGCAACAACTTCGGTTTCTTGAACCGTGCCGATGAATCAGGCATCGGCAAACCCGACAAACTGTTCCGTCAACAAGGCCGCAAAGTATTCAAAGAAGTTTGCCCTATGGCGGCGGAAATGATTACGAACACAGTCACCAATGCTTCATTGGCAGTCACTGACGTGCGCCGTTTCTGGTTGCATCAGGCCAACCTGAATATGAACTTGTTGATCGCTCGTTTGATACTCGGTCGCGATGCGACAACTGAAGAATCACCGACGATTCTTGATACCTATGCGAATACTTCATCCGCTGGTTCTATCATCGCTTTCCACAAACATCAGGACGATCTGGCTGCAGGATCTATCGGTGTGATTTGCTCATTCGGTGCCGGTTACTCAATCGGCTGCGTCGTGGTTAAAAAACTGAGCTAAACATCCTTACTGCCACTGTTTCAGCGTCGCTGAAACAGGTAAAGAAAAACGCCTTAGGCCATCCGGTTTAAGGCGTTTTTTTATGTAACGATGGGTACGTTTTCACATCCTATTTTCTCCCGATCACAAGGCTTATCTTAGCCATATCGCCACAAAGAGCAGCATGTCTACAACGCATCAGCATCTTTAGCGGCAAAAGTTGCAAGATGTAATAGAAGCATCCTTAAGTAAGAGTCCTTCCGCAAAGTTTTATCTTTCGCTACGATTTTTGTTCTTTTCAGCGCCTTGCATTTCAACATCAGCAATGAAGCTTACCAATTACCTGCGTCCAAGCCACCCGCAAGTAGCAAGGTCGAACATGAACACGAGCTCGTTGAAGTAACACAGGCAGATAGTGAGTCATCAGATGTGGATTGGGCAGAAATTTATGCAAATCGCTATCACGGTGTGCAAGATCAACATCATGCGTTTTTAAACTTCAACCAATTGCTTTCACCTTAACGTGAACGAGCAAGGAAAAAGGAAAGTGAATCGTTATCATGACTGAATTTATTAAAGCCACCTATCACAGGGATCATAAAGTCGCAGAATTTGTCACCAAAGAAGGCCGTCGACTATTGCGTGAAGGTGGCAGCCTGTGTTGGCGTCTCAATAACTGCGGAAACATGAGTTCTCCTGTTGTCAATGGATTGCCTGCACCCAAAAAAACTCAGTCTTACATTGGTTTTGCTGAAGTGAGCAATCCCGAGCCACATTTTTTCTTTATTTTCCCCGACTATGAAACTGGTAAAGCTGAGCTAAAAAAATCGCTCAAACGTAGGTACGGTAAAAAGACTATCGCTGAAACGCTACCCCAATATGCCCCCAAAAGTGATGGCAACGATCCGCAGCACTATTTAGATATGGTGACGCAAAGTACTGGCTTTTCTAGTGACGCTACCATTGGCGACTTCTCTGATGCTGATCTCAATAAGTTAGTCAATGCCATTCAAACGATGGAAGGCTATGACAAAGATATCCGGACACGCAAAGAAACATGGATAGACGCGACCAGTTTGATCGTTACTAATGGTTCTCAACCTATTCCTCACGCGGAACTGCACGTCGAGCACAAGGGCAAATCGACAATCATCAAAGCCGATAAATTTGGCCAATTCCCAACGATTCCTCATCCCCAAGGGGACGACTACACTGTGATCAGACAGCAGCTGTCTAATGGCACGTCAGAAATTCTTAAAGTACTAACGAGAACCACGCCCTCAGGATTCTTTTTACTGGTATCAGAAATGATTTATGCAAAGGCCTCAACCATGAGCCATGCAGCCCCAGCAGGTGCGGAATCGATTAAGCCACCGCATGAATACAGAGTAAAGCCAAGTGACACGCTCGCCAAAATAGCAGCACAATTCAAAACGACAGAAGACGAGCTAAAAAAAATCAATCAATTAAACGGTAATGGCGTCTTTCCAGAACAATTACTGTGGATAGACGGTAAGGGAATTTCTCGCGGGCATACTGTACCGATTGTACACATTTCCCATTTCATGTCAGAGCATCAAAAAACTAAAGATCTATCCACGATACCCAACAATGTCCCCGTCGTGCGTAGCAAAGGTGGCAAAGGCGCACCGTTAGCACTGGTGCCCGTCAGCAGAGAAATCGCCCCATGGATGATCATTGCAGCCTACGAGGCGGCGCTATGGCAAGGAAAAAAAGAAGAAGTCATCACAAAAACACAAAACTTCCATCGCCTGGTCACCGACAACGACCGAGCCGGAGGGGTAGAAAGCAAAGCAGGTGGCGTGAAATATGATGGCAACCCTACGTTAGCTGGTGACGCCAATGCATGGTGTGCTTCGTTTGTGAATTATTGCTTGCGAGAAGCCGGCTATTCCCCCGCCCCCACGGGATTCATGAGCTCCCATTTCTGTCACAACAACCCGGACAAATTCGTCAAAATTAACAAACCAATTTATGGCGCCATTCGTTATTGCAGGCGCGATGGTGGTGGGCATGTTTGTTTTGTGTATGGCACGTGGAAAGGAAAGATGCTGGTGTTGGGAGGCAATCAGCACGATACGATATTGATTGAATATCCTGATCCGACGAGTAAGGGCGTTGAGTATTTTGTGCCGATTGCGTATCAAAAGTTTGCGGAGAAGGAGCAGGAGAAGGGGTTGCAGGAAGTTGATATTCAAAGTGCTCGAATTTATTTTGGAAATGCTATTGATGTCGATGAAAAAGGAAAACCTCCTTCCAAAGATCAAATGGCTTAAATTTTTATGGGATTAT
>Ga0316224_1002966_pt1 | contig 14652 bp, 11 predicted proteins | sample TBH18013metaG_FD_206254 | JGI IMG/M metagenome (GOLD analysis project Ga0316224, IMG submission 206254) | Freshwater microbial communities from Trout Bog Lake, Wisconsin, USA - TBH18013 | ecosystem: Environmental > Aquatic > Freshwater > Lake > Hypolimnion/Profundal zone | place: USA: Wisconsin... | reverse complement strand
GAGAATCCACTTTAAATTCATCTGGCTGACTATTGGCATCGGAATTTTAGCTGGATGCGCGCCCTTGCCTGTGAAATCTCCGAATCAACCCGCAATTGCCAAGCCGGAGCTTCAACAATCACTGGCAGGTTTAGCTCACGATCCGGCTTTCCAGCCACCAGCTGAGTCACAACCTCATGAATGGTGGAGTAGTTTCAAGGATCCACAACTCGACAAGCTAATCCAAATGGCGCTCAACGGTAATCCCACGCTGGTAGCCGCCCAGGCAAGGATCGATCAAGCACAGCAGGCAGCCCACTTGGTAGCACTTGATGCCGGCTTGCGTTTTAATAGTGATGCCTCTGTGGTGCGCCAGCATTTGAGTCAGAATGGCCTGTTCCCTCCCCCTTTGGGCGGCGCCACCCTGAACGAAGGCGACATTTCAGTCGGCACGGCTTATACCTTGGACTGGTGGGGTAAAAATCGGGCGCTCATTCAATCCGCAATTGGAGAAAGCAAATCCACCGAAGCTGAGAACCGTGCAGCAGAACTCACGCTGGCTGGTGAAGTGGCCGATGCCTATTTCAATTGGCTGGATATAACTGCGCGCATCAATCTGGAAGGAAAAATAGTTGAGGAACGGCGTTTAGCCTTGCAACTGGCTGAATCCAGGTTAAAACGTGGAATGGACTCTTCTTTGATTTCAAGCCGGCTGGAGGAGCAACTCCTGCAAGAACAAGATAATTTCAAAGAGATGCAAGCGCAATCCATCATTTTGCGCAACCGACTTGCCGCACTCACTGGACATGGCCCTGATTGGGGTGCCGATCTTAAAGAAACCGAGCTTTCCGATAGCAATACATTTCCCTTACCCAATAAATTACCGCTGGACTTGTTGGCCCGGCGCCCCGATCTGGTTGCCCTTAAATGGCGTGTCGAAACTGTCGGTAGCCGCATTGAAGTTGCCAAAGCGGACTTTTACCCGAATGTCGATTTAAACTTAATACTCGGATTACAAAGTCTGGATCTGGGTAGCTGGCTCACCACAAAAAGCTGGTATACCTCATTCGGACCGGCAGTGCACATCCCCCTATTCAATGTCCGCACTCTGCGTACTCGTCTGGGAGTCACCGAAGCACAATATACTGAAGCGGTCTCTCAATATAATCAGGCTATTATCCAGGCAGCAAATCAGGTAGCGGATGCTTTAGCCCGGGTCAGTTCGATTTATGCCCGAAAACAATTGCAACATACCGCCACCGCCAGTGCAGAACGTTCACAACGGTATCAGTCCGAACGCTATGCAAGCGGCCTAAGCGATCGACTCCCCGTTCTGGACGAAGAAATCGCCACCCTTGCCCAGCATGTGCGTGAATCCAAACTGCAAGCTGACCACAAACGCGCTATGGTCTCGCTGTTTGTCGCCTTGGGTGGCAGCTACGAATCAAGTCAGGAGTAATAGTCATGTCGGAATCCCCTCAAAGCAATTCATCCAAACGCAACCGCTCGCTAATCATCCTCAGCCTATGTTTCATTTTGATTGGCGCAGGTTACGGAATTTACTGGTTTCTTCATGGTCGCCATCACGAAACCACTGACGATGCCTATGTTGCCGGAAATCTGATTAGAGTCACTCCCCGCATTTCAGGAACGGTAGTTGCAGTTTATGCTGAAGATACCGATTTGGTACAACGTGGTCAGTTACTTGCACGTTTGGATGATTCTGATGCCCGCATTACTTTGGCAGGGGCGGAAGCACGTTTGGCTGGCGCAGTACGCCAGGTAAAACAAATGTTCAGTGCTGTTGAACAGGGACGAGCCACGGTAGCAATCAAAGAAGAAAGCCTGCGCCAGGCTGAAGAAGATGCCAAAAGGCGCAGCGGGACCGTTGCCACAGACGAAGCCGTGTCTCGCGAGGAACGAGAGCATACCGGATCGGCCCTGAAACGTGCCCAAGCTGAACTTAGGCTGGCGAATAGCCAACTCGAAGGTGCGTTGGATCAGGTGACTAATACGACCCTCGAACACCATCCGTTAGTGAAACAGGCCGAGGCTCAAGTTCGCGATGCTTTCTTGAATCTAAGCCGTTGCGAAGTACGCGCTGCTGAAAGCGGTTATGTGGCAAAAAGAACTGTACAGGTTGGACAACAAGCAACACCGGGATCTGCCCTGATGGTAGTTGTACCGCTACGCCAGATCTGGGTTGAAGCCAATTTCAAAGAAGACCAGTTGCAGCGCATGCGCATTGGACAAGCAGTCACTCTGGAATCAGACATTTATGGAAGTGAGGTAGCGTTACATGGGAAAGTCGAGGGCTTGGCTGCCGGAACGGGCAGTGTCTTTTCCTTGCTTCCGCCCCAAAATGCCAGCGGTAACTGGATCAAGATCGTACAACGTCTACCGGTACGAATTTCCCTTGATCCAGCAGAAATAGCTAAATATCCGCTTCGTATCGGCCTATCAATCAAAGCTGAAGTAGAAACTTCTGACTCCTCCGGTGAGTCTCTTGCGAAAACGCCCCCAAACGGCGCACTTTATGAAACAACCACCTATAGCGATGATAAAAAGAAAGCCGAGCTGCGTATTCGCGAGATCATTGCAGCTAACAATTCAATCAACCAGGGCCGGGTAAAATAACCCCCGCAAGTGCTGTGAAACCAGAACCTCTGCTTCCCCTGCACGGAATCACGCTTGTCCTGCTGACTTTAGCCTTGGGCTTGGGCACGTTCATGCAGGTGCTTGACACCTCGATTGCCAATGTTTCTTTGCCAGCGATATCGGGCGATCTGGCAGTCAGCCCCAATCAGGGTACTTGGGTCATTACGTCATTTGCGGTCAGTAATGCTATTTCACTGGCGTTGACCGGTTGGTTATCTCGCCGATTCGGCCAAGTCAAGTTATTTGCCTTGTCGACATTGTTGTTCACGGTTGCCTCGTGGTTGTGTGGCCTCGCCCCCAACCTCCCCCTGCTCATCGCTGCACGGGTTTTGCAGGGAGCGGTGGCCGGACCGATGATCCCCCTTTCCCAAGCCTTACTACTTGCCAACTACCCCAATGAAAAGAAGGGATTGGCATTGTCTCTCTGGTCTATTACTGTCATGGTTGCCCCAATCATGGGTCCCATCATGGGTGGATGGATCACCGACAATATTAGTTGGCCATGGATTTTTTACATCAATATTCCTGTCGGCATTTTGTCATCTTTATTGACGTGGCAGCTACTACGCAAAAGAGAATCGGAAATGGTGACTTTACCGGTAGATAAAATAGGACTCTTCCTGTTGGTACTGGGTATAGGAACGCTGCAAATCCTGCTAGACAAGGGTAACGAACTCGACTGGTTCGAATCCAGGCAAATAATTGCGCTCGGCATTATTTCAGCCGTTTCGCTGCTTTTTCTTATCGCATGGGAATTAACCGAAGACCATCCAATTATCGACTTGCACTTATTCAGCAACCGTAATTTTCTGGTGGGCGTCGCTACCTTAAGCATTGGTTACTTGGTATTTTTCGGTAATGTGGTGATCCTGCCTTTATGGCTCCAGACTCAGATGGGCTACACTGCCACCTGGGCCGGATTGGCTGCTGCACCGGTGGGTATACTTTCAATATTTGTCACCCCCTTAGTCGGCAAAAACATGAACAAGCTTGACCTCAGAGTATGGGCCAGCATGAGTTTTGCAGTTTTCGCCGGAGTATCCTACTGGAACAGTCAATTTAACACCGATGTGACCTTCTGGCAGTTAGTCATACCCCGTTTAATCATGGGAATAGGAGTATCGGCATTCTTTGTTCCATTAATGTCTTTGACATTATCAGACATTCCTCCTCACCTTCTGGCAAGTGCCGCCGGACTCTCCAACTTCATACGTATTCTGGGTGGGAGTTTTGGCACTTCACTCAGCATTACCTTATGGGACCGCCGCGCAGCTTATAACCATGAGTTATTATCCGAGCGTGTGACAGAATTCTCACCTGTCAGCAACGACGCACTATCTATCATGGGAGGGTTGGAACAATCAGCTTCCTCCGGCTATGCCATGCTTGAGCGCAGCATGCAGCAACAATCCGTCATGCTGGCAACAAATGATATTTTCTGGCTCTCAAGCCTCATGTTTGCAGGACTTATGATTCTGGTGTGGCTTTCAAAACCAAGTCAGGCAATTAACAAAAATAACGAGCTGGGTAAATCCGAATCGAAGCCGATGGTAGTCAATGAGTAGTGAGGACTGAAGTTGATACTCAGTAATCACGTTCATAGTGGTTGATTTGAAGCTAGCCCATAAAAAAGGCCATTAGTTAAACTGGCATCGTTTAAATTGATGCAACTTGCTACCTTTATTTCTTATTTAAACCCTAAACAATATACTTTACAATTATCAGAGTATAAAAAATGGTTAAACCAAATTGAGATCGATACATATTTATTGCGATGGTGGCTTTGGGAACCGCTTCAATGGACTGATATCCGGTCTGGCACTTGCCGAAGCAGCTCAACTCAAACCTATTGTCGTTTGGCCGTCCAACAATTGGTGCAGAGCACGATTTAACGAAATATATTCGGATCAAATGGAAGTGCTGGAACGCGAATTGTCAAGCTATGTTCCAGACAAACTAGATTACTTGTTCTTCATGACAGAAGATCATCTAAGGATGAACGTTCCTTTCCAATCTCCTTTGCAAACTGGAAGTATAGAGGCTGCAAAAGAATATCTTGCAAGTTCAAATATGGATGTTTTTTACCATACACCACTTATACCAAGCTTTATCGAGGTTGACGCGACCGTACGCTTTGTACGCAATCTCCATTTTTTGCAGGAAATAATTAATGCAGCAGATACATTTATCCGCGACAATAGCCTCGTTGATTTTTTTGGCATCCAGATTCGTAAAACTGATTTTGGTGTCAATGGTGCAGATGAACAAAACCTGTTTGATTTGATCAGCGGTTGCCCGGACAAAAAGTTTTTCGTATGCTCAGACGATAAAGGTGTTGAAGAACGATTCACTAAATTAAAAAACGTGTCTATCTATCCCAAGAAAGCGCATGTGGAGAAATTGGAAAATGGTGATTGGAACAAACCAACTGCAGATTGTAGCGGTCGGGTTTATGCTTGCAACGTCAACCGAAGTGCACAAAGCGTCATTGATGCAGTCGTCGATTTACTCATCCTTTCCCGTTCTCAAGTAGTCAAAACGTCTCATAGCACCTTTTTGAACACTGCTTTATTACTGAAGGCTTGCAGATGAATGATTTCAAGAAACTGAGCGTGTTGGGCGTTCTCTGCTTGACCTAACCTTGTTCAACACTTACATGAAGGAATTTCAATGCGCGAAAAATCAAAAAAGAGGATTTTAGTAACGGGTGGCGCTGGATTTCTGGGTAGTCACTTGTGTGATCGGCTTGTCGACCGGGGCGACGATGTTCTCTGTGTGGACAATTTTTATACGGGCAGCAAAAGTAATGTAGCCCACCTGCTGGGCAGAAGCAATTTTGAATTAATGCGCCACGACGTAACCTTTCCTCTTTATGTCGAAGTCGACGAAATCTACAATCTGGCTTGTCCCGCCAGTCCTGTTCACTATCAGCATAACCCGGTGCAAACCACCAAGACCAGCGTGCATGGTGCCATCAACATGCTCGGATTGGCCAAGCGCTGCAAGGCCAAAATCCTTCAGGCATCCACCTCGGAAGTTTACGGGGATCCAGAGATTCACCCGCAACAAGAAGATTACTGGGGCCGGGTTAATCCCATCGGTATCCGCAGTTGCTATGACGAAGGGAAGCGTTGTGCCGAAACGCTGTTTTTCGATTACCACCGCCAACACAAACTGAGAATCAAGGTCGTGCGGATTTTCAATACCTACGGCCCGCGCATGCACCCGGATGATGGTCGTGTGGTGAGTAATTTCATCATGCAAGCGCTTCGTGGCGAGGACATCACACTTTTCGGCGACGGCACACAGAGCCGCAGCTTTTGCTATGTAGACGACCTGATTGATGCAATGTTGCGCATGATGAATACCCCGGACGAATTTATCGGTCCGGTGAATATCGGCAACCCGGGGGAATTTACGATGCGCGAATTGGCCGAGCAGGTGTTGTCCCTGACTGGCAGCACATCCAAAATTGTTAATCGCCCCTTGCCCGCCGATGACCCCCGACAACGGCGGCCAGACTTAACCCTCGCCAACAAGATGCTCAACTGGACTCCCACCGTACCTCTTCACGTCGGCCTGGAGAAAACTATTGCTTATTTCGCTCAATTAGCCTGAATGAGATATCGTTAATATGGAACAGCTCACTACCCTTATTTCGAGCAGAGGAATACTAAAATCATGCCGCAGCCATAACAAAAACCCGATTTCAAGTTCCCCACATATAGATCCGGAACTTCTTGAAAGTCATCGACCTGGAGGCACAATATACGTATGTACCGAAGCGCTGAGAAACTTTGCCGATAATTTTCTACCCAACATCCGCGATCCTTTCATCCTGATAAGCGGCGATGCGGATACCGCTATCAGCGAGCCATTGCTTGCCGATCCGGCAATCATTGCCATCCTGAACAGCGACTTTCTACTTGGCTGGTATGCGCAAAATCTATCAGCTCTGCATCCCAAGCTATTTCAGCTTCCTATTGGCCTCGATTATCACACTATGTGGGAGCGACCGGGCGCATGGGGCATTTCGGCGGTTTCGCCCATGTCCCAAGAAAACGCTTTGTTTAATACTCTGGCATCCTCGCTGGAGTTCAGCCAGCGCTACATGGCCGCATACTGCAATTGGCGTGCTGTAGCTGGATGGGGAGATCGCCTCGAATGCTATGAAAAAATCGACAAATCAGTGTGCCTTTTCGAGACGAATTCTGTGCCAAGAAATAGTACTTGGTTGCGGCAGGCGGAATGCATGTTCGTTGTAAGTCCGGAGGGTATAGGTATGGACTGTCATCGAACTTGGGAAGCTATAGTGCTGGGCTGCATTCCCATTATCAAAAGTAGTTCCTTGTCCGGTTTGTTCGCGGAATTACCTGTCCTGATTGTCAACGATTGGGGGGAGGTCAACCGGGATACGATGTTTGAATTCATTAAAACGTTGCCCGAACGAAAATTTAATTACTCAGTCTTGTTTCGTGAATATTGGATGCGCAAGGTCACAGGTCAAACTACGTCCATTCTTGATCCAATGAATTGCGCGGAGTTTCGCAAGCTTCTCACACGAAAGACAGGCTGAAAAGCAGATACACTGCGCTAAATTAAACGTCACTCGAAGATAGAGTGTATTGGTTACTAATTGCTGAATCAAGCCAGCAAAAAAACTTAAATATTTTAGGGGGTTACAAAATTCCTAGCATTTCAATTGATGAATTAACCGACCGTCTGAATGGTTTGGGAAGGCATTACCATCAGTCTACGCTAGGGGACAACTCATATGCGGGCGAATATGCTTATTTAACTAAATTAATATCCTCATTGAACCTTGAAAACGGTTTTGTAGTGGATATAGCCGCTAGTGATGGTGTGACCCAGTCCTGCACATTAGGATTTTTTCAAAATCCCAATTGGTCTGGACTAGCTGTGGAAATGGATCCAATAAAATTCTCCAAGCTGGCATTTGTTTATGCCGACTTCTCAAATACTAAACTAGCAAGATGTCGGGTAATACCCAGCAACATTAGCTCATTATTGCGTGGTTTTGAAGTTCCGTCAGATTTTACTTTACTTAATCTAGATATTGATTCCTATGATCTTTATGTAATTGACGAGATGTTGAAATCGGGATTTCGTCCTAAAATTATTTCTATGGAAATAAATGAAAAAATTCCCCCCCCACTTTTTTTTACAGTTGATTATGATGAGGCTCATTATTGGCAAGGAGATCATTTTTTTGGTTGCTCTTTGACAGCGGCGGCAGAAATAGTCAAGCCATACGGCTATATATTAGAATCTCTTCAATACAACAACGCTATGTTTATTCGCTCTGACATTGGAAAGGATGTTGTTGTAGACTTGGATGTTGAGTCTGCATACAACGTTGGATATCGATTTAAACCTGATCGCACAATGCATTTTCCATGGAACTCAAACGTCAATAGTTTGTTGGATTACTCTCCTGAGGAATCAATTAAATTTTTAAATGAATTTTTCAAAGAGTATGAAGGTAAGTATACGCTTCATGCTTGATCAATCTGTCGTATCAGAATTTTTACTGCAACGCCAAACAGCACTTTGAATTGAATTCGCCGTATTGCTGAAAGTGTAACAATGAAGAACCGCACTTAACGCGGTTATCCAATCCAAGAGGAGTTGTGGATGAGCTACAAGGTATTTCAGTTTTCAAACGATAAATCTAACTTTATCACTGGAATATCTATTCCAAAAGTTGAAGGTTCTGCTTTCGACTTTCAGGTTAACGTGAGCCAGGCGAAAGTCCCTTCGTTATGGAAAGAAATCGAATATAATATTTCAGATCGCAACACAACTTATTATGTTGAGTTTCGGCGTCCCTGTAATGCTGTACACTTTCGTATAGAGGTTTGCAGTCAGTCCATTACTCAGCTTACCCCGCTATTCCACATGTCACCTGTCCGTAGCAAAGTTGAGGCACTGTCTCTGATTGCGAGAAAGTCGATAGTCTTTGTCGGGTGCGCCCGTAATTGCGTAGCTAAAGTTGAAGCCAGTTTAAATACATTAACCGCTCTTGGTAGTCTCTTTTCCAGTTACAAAATTATTATATTTGAGAATGACTCAAACGATGGAACGGACAATATACTGAAGAACTACGCAGCATCAGGAATGATTAACCTGATCAAGATTGATAATTTGGATTTCAGTTTGCCGATGCGAACTCAACGATTAAGTTTCGCACGAAATCTCTTATTGGGCCAAGTAAAGAATCTGGCACCTGATTATTTCTGTGTGGCAGACCTTGACGGGGTACTTGGAAGCAATTTTGATGTTGATGGTTTTATTTCAAATTTCAAATTAGATGAATGCTGGGATGCCGTATTTTCTGCAAACGCCAATTTCTATTATGATGTGTGGGCACTTCGCCATCCGGATCTTTGCCCCAGCGACTACATGAAACGTATGGATAGCTTGAACCCAGTATTAGGGATGGAAAATGTTTTCAATCTATGTCTGAGAAACTTAAGTGGTGTTAAGTTCACCAACATGAGTGGCTGGTTGCCAGTTGATTCGGCGTTTGGTGGGATAGGGTTATATAAAACACAGTCATTTAAGCACTCCAGCTATTGGGGGTACGCGAATGGAGAAGTTTGCGAGCACGTGGCTTTTCATGAGAAGGCTAAAGCCGCAGGAATGAGTTTATATATTAATCCTGAATTTGTTGTTAATAGTGAGTTTCAGTAATGAGGTTAAATTTCAGCACTGGGTGGGTTCAAAGTTATGTCCATGAGTTCAACAATTATGGCAATAATGGGGGGTAACCTCCTATTGTTAATAGAGGAAAAATGCCATGTTTAAACCAAGAACGGTTCATATTGCAGACACAGGACTTATTGAGGCGGGCGGTCATTATCACACCCAAGACTTCTTGATCGCCAAGGAGTGCCAGAAACGCGGTATTCCAGTCACGATTTACTGCCGCTATGGCGCCAACCTTGGTGCTTCCGAGATCAATGTGGTCGAAATTTTCCGCTTCGAGGTGTTCGTCGAAAGACCGCCGGAAAACCCGAATTTTGGTGTGTTTGAAAACTATTTCGTGGTCAATCGCGCCTTTTTTCAAGACCTGAATTCGATACCGAGCACGGATTTCCAGCCTGACGACCTGATCTATTTTCCAACTGTGACGCAGAACCAGATTGAAGCAGTGGCCGACTGGGTTGTTAGTTTGCCGGTCAACAAGCGACCACATATTGCGATCACTCTGCGACTCCTCAATTCGCAGATGCCCCAATACCTCTACCGCGGCTATGGTCCGGGCATTGAATTCCTCTATCGGCATGTGCTGGCAAAACTGGTCGAACGGCACCCTCGCACTCACCTGTTCTCAGACACCTTAGCTCTGTCTACAAGTTACAATCGTCTATCCGGTATTCCGGTCACTACTCTGCCGGTTCCTCAGCTTGAGTTCCACGACGAATATGCGCGCGCGCGCGCAGCGAACAAAACTGGACTGACGGTGCTGTACATTGGTAATATGTCGCCTTACCGTGGTTACATCTTTATACCGAGCATCATCGAGCGTGTGCTCGGTGAATTCCCAGATGTGCATTTCACGGTACAGGTTAAGACCGACCCGGAATCGGAGGATGCACGCACCATGGTCGCCATTTCCGAAACCTACGCTTCGCGTGTGAACTTTTTGTTCGGTACCCTCACCCCCGATGAATATGTAAGTACGATGAAGACCGCCGACATCGTCCTGCTACCATACATGCCAGCCTATTATTGTTTCGGTTCGTCCGGTGTATTCACTGAGGCCGCAGCACTGGGCAAGGTGCTGGTCACGACTGCAGGCACAACGATGGAAACGACCATCAATAGCTTCGACTTGGGTGCCGTAATCGCCCGCGACTATACAGCCGAGGCTTTTTCAGCCGCGATCAAGAACGCCATCGTCAACTTTGACGAACTCGACCAAAAGGCGAGCACAAGCTATGTTTCCTTCTCACGCGAAAATTCGCCGGAAGGCTTTCTTGACCGCATGTTTAGCTGCATTCGATAAGAAATATGTTGGTAAGCTCTGAGTTGTTGTGTGGTGTTACGCTCGGCTCCTCTAGCGAAGTGCCATTCGATATGAAATTGTCGGATGCAAGGTTGCTTGAGGCGACGCCTTTCCGAGACTTGCGCGGTAGCTTTGAAGTGGCTTGGGATGCTGCTGCATTGTCGGCGGCCGATATAAAATTCAATCCCGTGAGCAATGCATATTCCTACAACGAGAAAGCTGGTACTCTGCGCGGCATGCACTATCAAAAAGCTCCGCATGGACAGGCCAAGCTGGTCTCATGCATTAACGGGCGCATTTTTGACGTGATTGCCGACCTGCGGCCAGGTTCGCCAACCTACTTGCGCTGGGCCGCGACAGAGTTGTGTGCGGCCAGCGGTCGTGCAATCTACATCCCAGCTGGCTATGCCCACGGTTTCGTTACCCTGACCGATCACGCCACGCTGGCCTATCTGATTGAGGGTGGCTACCAGCCTCATGCAGCCAGCACCGTTCGCTGGAACGATACTGCGCTTGGTATACTCTGGCCAATTTCAGAGCCAATTCTCGCTGAGCGAGATCGTTTGGTACAGGATTTCGTGCCATGAAAACGATTTTGCTTACCGGTGCGAGCGGCTTTCTTGGCACTCAGGTGCTGGCCGCTTTGCGGAATCGCGGGTATAGGGTTCATGCGATTTACCGCCACAAATCTTCCGCCCTTGACAGTGCTGGCGTCACTTGGCATGCAACCAATTTGCTAGATCGAAATGCTACCCGCGCGCTGCTTGAATCAGTGCGCCCGGATGGTCTGATTCATTTGGCTTGGGAAACCAAGCATGGCCTCTACTGGCGCAGCCCAGCTAATCTCGAGTGGCTCGCAGCCAGCCTTCTTTTGCTGCACGATTTTTCTCGCCACGATGGTAAACGCGCAGTGATCGCTGGAAGTAGCGCAGAGTACCAGTGGGGAGGCATGGAGGACCTAAATGAAACAGAATCACCGATAGTGCCGGACAGCCTTTATGGCACATCGAAAAATGCTCTTCGCGAAGTGATTGAAAAGTGGGCGGCTGGTGCCGGTATGTCATGGGCGTGGGCACGCTTCTTTAATGTCTTTGGTCCAGGTGAAGAATCAGCGCGACTGCTACCAAGAGTGATCAGCACCCTAATTGACGGCAAATCGCTTCCTTTTGACAGCGGTACTCTAGTACGTGATTTTATTCATGTATCAGACGCTGGCGACGCTTTGGCTGCCCTGTTTCAAAGCGAAGTCCAAGGACCGGTCAACATAGCTTCTGGCGAGGCATTGAGTGTACATGATGCAATCTCTATGGTTGCAAGTCATTTGCACGCCAATGATCTGGTCAGATTTAACGCTCAACCTGACCAAGTCGGTCAGCCTGCGCGGGTTGTGGCTAGTGTTGGTCGTCTACGCAATGAAGTCGGATGGCAACCTCAAGTGAGCCTAGCAGTACGTCTGGACGAGACTTGTGAGTGGTGGCGAAAAGCCGAGGAAAAAAACACCTAATTTTAACCTGATTGGAAATCAAATGAAAAACACAACCTGCATGAATTGCCACGGTACTCATCTCGAGCGTTTCCTCGATCTTGGGCTCCAACCAAATGGCAACCACTTCCCATTTGTCGCCGACTTCGACAAGGAGCCTACCTTCCCGTTCGCGATGGAAGTCTGCACCGATTGCTGGCAAGTCCAGATCGAAGAATTCCCCTCGGTCGAGTTCATGTTCTCGAACCACCCCTACATCACAGGCGTGAATATGCCGGTGGTAGAGCATTTCGATCATTTGGTCGCCAATACTTTGGCAAAATTCCAGCTCGCCAAAAATAGCCTAGTGATCGACATCGGCGCCAACGATGGCACCCTGCTCAATTGCTTTCGCGCCGCAGGCATGCGCGTTCTCGGTGTTGACCCTGGAAAGCGCACTGGAGAGCTAGCGCGCCAAAGTGGACTTACCGTGTGCGAGACTTTCTGGGATGAGCATACGGCCAGCGCGATCAATCAACTGAACCTGAAGCCTGATCTTATCAGCGCTACAGCAGTGTTCTACCATGTTGCCGACATCCATAGCTTCGTGCGTGGCTTGGCCACAGCCATGCACGAGGACACCATCTTCCTGACCCAGTGCGTTTACCTGAAGGACGTGATTGAGAAGCTGCAATTCGACCATTTCTACCATGAACACACCATGATTCACGCGATCTGTCCGCTCAAGAAGCTGTTTGCACAATACGGTCTGCGCATGATCGACGTCGACTTCTACGATATACATGGCGGTTCGTTTGTGCTCTACGTCGCCAAGGAAGGCTCACGCTACGCCACCTCGCCTAAGATCGACGCCGCGATTGCTGAAGAACTCAAGGTTGGCCTCCACCAAATCGAGACGTACCACAATTTCTCACGTCGGGTTGAAGTGAACCGCACCGTTTTGCAAGGTGTGTTACGCGATTTGGTTGGGCAAGGCAAAAAGATATTCGCCCTCGGTGCGCCGCTCAAAGGTAGCACCCTGCTCAACTACTGCAACATCGGCCCCGACCTGGTGACGCTGGCGACCGAAATTAACCCGTTCAAAATTGGCCGTTTTACGCCCGGTACCCACATTCCCATCTTGTACGAAAATTCGATCACTGAACAGCCAGACTACTACTTGGTACTGTCCTGGAATTTCATCGACTTCTTCGTCGAGAAATATGCCGACTTCCTGCGTGCAGGCGGCAAGTTCATCGTCCCGCATCCAGAAGTGCGCGTGATTGGTGACGAGGCGATCAAGCCTCCTGTATCAGAGAGTTGTTGAACAAAACGATGGTTTTTTAATTTTATAATCAACGTGCTGCAAATCGCATTAGTGGTCGCTATCGCTGCAATTGAGTATTTAGTCTGCTATGCAATACGAGCATACCTCTTATGAATGCAAGATTTATTTGAGAATTCTGTACACCAAATCCCTCAAGAAACGTTAATAGAGCAGATGATTTCTGAGGGATTCCAAGATGCAAACACCGGACTTTTTCCGCTGCCGAATTGATGCCATGATCAACCTGCGCGACCCTTTAGCGGTGCTAGCCACCCGGTTGCCGTGGGCACAGATCGAAGCCTTGCTGGCGCCGATGTTTGAACACAGAAATCGCACGGGTGACACTCTGGAACGCAGTGATCTGTTGGGGCCGGTGCAAGTAGTGGTGGGTGCAGGCTTAAGCCCTGCCGGGCGCCCCAGATTGCCGATTCGCCTGATGGCCAGCCTGGTGTATCTCAAGCACAGTTACAACCTCAGCGACGAGGAACTTGTTGCACGTTGGAGCGAGAACGTGCTGTGGCAGTTTTTCAGCGGCATGGAGTATTACGAACACAAGCAACCCTGTGACCCCACGCAGATTGGCCGGTTTCGGCGCGACATTGGCGAAGCGGGTTTGGAACTGCTGCTGAAAGCTACCATCGACACTGCGGTTGCCATCAAGGCGGTCAAACCGAAGGAGTTTGAGCGGATCATTGTGGATACGACAGTTCAAGAGAAGGCCATCGCACACCCGGTGGACAGTCGTTTGCTGGAGATTGCGCGTCACAAGGTGGTGGGGGCTGCCAAGCGTGCGGGCATCGGGTTCAAACAGACCTTTGCTCAGGAAGGAAAAGAGCTGCGGCGCAAAGCAGGGGGCTATGCGCATGCCAAGCAGTTTCGTCGTTTGAAGAAAGTGGTCAAGCGGCAACGCACCATTCTTGGCATTGTCATGCGCGAGGTTCAACGCAAGACCAAGGCACCCGGGTTTGTAGCGGAGCACCCGAAAGCACTCAGCGATTTGATGGTGTTGTTGGAACGCGCCGAACGTATCCGTACACAGCAGCGCAACGACAAGAATAAACTGTACGCGCTGCATGCGCCGGAAGTGGAATGCATAGGCAAAGGCAAGGCACGCAAGCCCTACGAATTTGGAGTGAAGAGCGGGGTGGTGATTGCCCATAAAAGTGGTCTGATGCTTGGGGCACGCACGTTCCC
>Ga0316224_1002933_pt1 | contig 14756 bp, 12 predicted proteins | sample TBH18013metaG_FD_206254 | JGI IMG/M metagenome (GOLD analysis project Ga0316224, IMG submission 206254) | Freshwater microbial communities from Trout Bog Lake, Wisconsin, USA - TBH18013 | ecosystem: Environmental > Aquatic > Freshwater > Lake > Hypolimnion/Profundal zone | place: USA: Wisconsin... | reverse complement strand
AGAAATGGTTCATCTGCTCCAAAAAACACATGAACCATACAACAAAGAAATCAAGCGGGTAATTGGCAAAACCACTACTCCTCTGCTGCGCTACTTTGTTATTGAAACCCCGATGGATAATCTGATCACCGATGCCGTAATGTGGAAGGCCAAACCTGATATTGCCTTATCAAACGGATTCAGATTCTGTCCGCCACTTGTGCCGGATGCAAAAACAGGAAGTGCTGATATTACAGTTGAATACTTGTGGAGCATGCTACCGGTTAACTCAGATGTAAAAATGGCTGAGGTGACGGGCAAGCAATTGTGCGATTGGCTGGAGAAAGAGATGGAGAATGTATTTGCCAAAGACGCCACCAAGCGTTTCGGCGGCTGGCTTATCCGCTTCAAAGGCATGACCATGAATTTTACCATTGCAGCCGAACCGGGCAAACGTTTAAATAAACTCATGATCAACGGCGCACCCGTCGATCTTACCAAAACCTATAGCATCGTAGCCTGCGAGCGCGAAGGCGACCCTGACAGCGTGCTGTGCCGCATAAAGGATGTAACTAACACCCGTAAGCTAGGCTATAAATTGCATGATGTAATGGAAGAATACCTGGCATCACATTCGCCGGTGGCACCTAAAATTGAGGGGAGGGCCGTGGCCACTGATGCACCTTCTACTTTGCTGACGCAGGTGGAGGGGGTTAATTATCAGTTTAGGTAGTTTCCCTTGTCATGCTGAGCGCCGGCGAAACATCTTAACAATACATGAGCCGCAACGTAGCTAATCAGTACAAGAAGCCTTTATAGGGCATTAATCTTCACCGGCTTCTTATGCTCGTCAATAGCAACGAAAGTAAACTCACCGGTGATGGCTTTTTCGCGGTGTTCGGTATACATCTGTTCAATGTATATTTCCACTTTTATTTTAATGCTGGTGTTGCCAACGTAGCTTACTTTGCCAATAAGTTCAATGATGGTGCCGGCAGGTATGGGCTTTTTAAAATCAATACGGTCGCTGCTAACGGTTACCATTTTTTGCCGGCTGAAGCGGGTAGCCGTTATAAAGGCAACCTCATCCATGGCGTGCATGGCAGTTCCTCCAAACAGGGTGTCGTAGTGGTTGGTGGAATTAGGGAATACCGCTTTAAAAATGTGAGTTTCAGATTTTGCAATTCTTTCTTCGTAAGCCATAAAATACATTTTACATACAAATACATTGATTCGCACGGAGGCACGGAGATAAGAATGTATTTAAAAATTACCCGCTACAGCTAATGCACCCGTCCTCCATACTGCATGATGGCGCCTTGAAATCAGTGGTAATATCATCTATGTTAGTTGCGGCGTCCTTAGCGGCTTCCTCTGGTTTTGGTATAACCGGCTCCATTTCGTTGCTGCCTTGCTTTTCAATAGTGAACTGAACAGCCTGCGTAGCCGCTTGTGTGCGCAGGTAATACATACCTGTCTTCAAACCTTGTTTCCATGCGTAAAAATGCATGGAGGTTAACTTGGCAACCGTAGGTGTATCCACAAAAAGATTCAATGACTGCGATTGGCAGATAAAAGCACCTCTGTCGGCAGCCATATCAATCAGGTTACGCTGCTTGATTTCCCAAACTGTTTTATACAGCTCTTTAATATCGGCAGGTATCTCTTTTATATTCTGAACAGAACCATTATTGGCTATGATTTTGTTCTTCATGTCGTTATTCCACAATCCCAGGTTTACCAGATCTTTCAGCAAGTGCTTGTTAACGATAATAAACTCACCGCTCAGTACTCTTCTTGAATAAATGTTTGAAGTATACGGCTCAAAACATTCGTTGTTACCCAATATCTGCGAAGTAGATGCAGTAGGCATAGGTGCAACCAGTAATGAGTTGCGCACACCCACCTCCATCACTTCCTTGCGTAACGATTCCCAATCCCATCTGTCAGTAGGCTGAACATTCCACATATCAAACTGGAATATTCCTTTTGATAGCGGCGAACCTTTAAACGTTTGGTAAGCACCATGCTCTTTTGCCAGATCCTTGCTGGCAGTCATAGCCGCAAAGTAGATGGTTTCGAAAATATTCTTGTTCAGTATTTTGGCAAGGTCACTTTCAAATGGCAGACGAAGTTTTATAAAAGCATCTGCCAAACCCTGCACACCTAAACCAATAGGGCGGTGGCGCATGTTTGAAGTCCTCGCCTCTTCAACCGGGTAATAATTGTTGTCAATAATTTTGTTCAGGTTCTTCGTCACTTCGTAAGTTACGTCATATAACTTCTGATGGTCGAATTTGCCATCAATCACAAACCGGGGCAGGGCCAATGATGCCAGGTTGCAAACAGCCACCTCATCGGGGCTGGTGTATTCCATTATCTCCGTACAAAGGTTGCTGCTTTTAATGGTGCCCAGGTTTTGCTGGTTGCTCTTGCCGTTAGCGGCATCCTTATACAACATATAAGGGGTACCCGTTTCAATCTGCGAATCCAATATCGCAAACCAAAGGTCCTGTGCTTTTATTGTTCTTCTGGCTCTTCCCTCCTGCTCATATTTTTCATAAAGCGCTTCAAACTCAGGTCCCCAGCATTCGCTTAAACCCGGCGCTTCATTCGGGCAGAACAAACTCCACTCGCCGTTTGCTTCCACACGCTTCATAAACAGATCTGATATCCAAAGAGCATAAAAAAGATCGCGTGCGCGCATTTCTTCCTTACCGTGGTTCTTTCGCAGATCCAGAAATTCAAATACATCAGCGTGCCATGGCTCCAGGTATATAGCAAAGGCGCCTTTACGCTTTCCGCCGCCCTGGTCAACATAGCGGGCAGTATCATTAAACACGCGTAACATCGGTATAATACCATTGCTGGTACCATTGGTACCACCAATATAACTACCAGTAGCACGGATATTGTGAATAGAAAGGCCAATACCACCGGCGCTCTGCGATATTTTTGCGGTCTGTTTCAAAGTATCATAAATACCATCAATGCTGTCGTCCTTCATGGTCAGCAAAAAGCAGCTGCTCATTTGTGGCTTAGGGGTGCCCGCATTAAACAAGGTGGGTGTTGCATGTGTAAACCACCGCTCGCTCATCAGATTATATGTCTTAATAGCGCTGTCTACATCATTTTTGTGAATACCAATTGCCACGCGCATATACATGTGCTGAGGGCGCTCAACAATTTTGCCTTCAACCTTTAAAAGATAAGATTTCTCCAGGGTCTTAAAACCAAAATAGTCAAAACCAAAATCGCGGTCGTATATAATAGAACTGTCCAGTATCTCGGCATGCTCTTCTATTACCTGCCAAACATCATCGGCAATAAGCGGCGTAGCTTTGCCACTACCTGAGTCGGTGTAGTAATACAGTTTCCGCATCGTTTCACTGAACGACTTTACCGTATTCTTATGCAGGTTACTAACCGCAATACGCGATGCCAGCAAAGCATAATCAGGGTGCTTGGTGGCTAACGAAGCCGCAGTTTCAGCAGCCAGGTTATCCAACTCGGTGGTAGGCACGCCATCGTATATACCTTCAATAACTTTTTTGGCAACATCAATCGGGTTAACCAGCGGACTGAGGCTATAACTCAGTTTTTCTATCCTCGCCGTTACCTTGTCAAACTTGATGCTTTCTTTCCTTCCGTTTCTTTTAATTACATGCATGAGTCAAATGTTTTGGGTGATGGTGTCTTTATCTTAAAAGGCCTTCTAAAAATAAAGCCTCGTTTCTCTTATATCTATTGTTAATACGAACAACCATAGGTTAACAAGTCCATTTAGTGCCTACTAACCCTGTCGCAAAACCAAGTGCAGCTAAGTTCGAGCCCTCCCGAGCCCCCATCTCTGCTATTTCAATATTAACATACAATCTTGCCACTTGATTTTTGGTTCTGAAATCTATTCCTAAAAGTCCTCCTCCAGCGAAAATGTCTGCGATTCCTTCGTAGTGCCCATAACTCCCGACTTTTGGTAGTCTCCTACCCGCTTCTCAAAGAAATTGGTTTTACCCTGCAGAGATATCATCTCCATAAAGTCAAATGGGTTGGTGGCGTTGAACATTTTGGGGTAACCCAGTTCGCCCAGCCAGCGGTCAGCAACAAATTCAATGTATTGTTGCATCAGTTTTGCGTTCATGCCTATTAAGTCAACAGGCAGCGCATCGGTAATAAACTCCTTTTCTATTCTTACAGCGTCACTAATAATGGCATAAACAGCGTCTTTGTTCAGTTTGTTTTGCAACATACCGTAAAGCAGGCAGGCAAACTCGCAATGCAAGCCCTCATCGCGGCTAATAAGCTCATTACTAAAGGTTAAGCCCGGCAATAATCCCCGTTTCTTCAGCCAGAATATAGAACAGAAACTACCGCTGAAGAATATACCTTCAACCGCTGCAAAGGCCACCAGACGCTCGGCAAAACTACCTTGCTCTATCCAGCGCAGCGCCCACTCGGCCTTTTTCTTCACCGCCGGCACGGTATCAATGGCATGAAACAGGCGGGTCTTCTCCTGCGGGTCCTTTATATATGTATCAATCAGCAGCGCGTAGGTTTCCGAATGGATATTTTCCATCATGATCTGAAAACCATAAAAACAACGCGCCTCAGGCAGCTGAACCTCACTCATAAAGTTCACAGCCAGGTTCTCGTTTACAATACCATCGCTGGCTGCAAAAAATGCCAGTATGTGCGATATAAAATGACGCTCCCCGTTGTTCAACGCATTCCAGTCTTTCATATCACTGCTCAGGTCAATTTCCTCAGCAGTCCAGAAACTGGCTTCATGCTTCTTATACATCTCCCAAACCTTGGGGTAATTAATAGGCAGAATAACAAAACGGTCTTTATTTTCTTTAAGGAGTAATTCTTCTGTCATAATTAATTTAACCCAAACTTTTGTGTTTTGTAATATTTCGCGGTCGGGGTCGGGACAACTGTAAAAGACCTGGAGAATTTTGAGGTCGATTAAGGTTATGCAAGCACCCTTTAGCGAAGGTTCAGCACAAAATTGTTTTGGCAGGCAGTCTGACTTGTAACCAAATTCCGTTACTTACAGTTGCGCAACAGCCCATGATTTTCACATGGTTCCCCTTTTAATACCGGCTATGCCGGAAGGCCAAACAATACATGATTAGAACTGCACAATAATAAAGCACAGGCAGAGTAATAAAATTATGTTTTAGTCACATTTTGTTAATATCCATTTTGACCCCGGCGCAAAATAAATTTGGTTTTCCCGCTAAAGAAAAAAGGAGGGCATTTGCCTCTAAAACGTCCGTTTATACCATCAAAGCAGCACCCAAACCGCCTCCGCTCAGGTTGTTCTTAATAAGCTCAAAATCAGTGCTGAAAAAGAAATTTTAAAAAAACTTCCGCTTTATAAAATCCGAAGTGAAAGTGCATGCGTAAATGATTGCGAGCTGAAGAAACCCACCTGAAAGCTTTACACCAATTCATTTAATCACTAATTCAATTTTATGAACCGGAAATTCATTCAAAGATCCCTTTTGGGGGCAACCGCCATAATAGTACTACTGGTTGCTGTGCTTGGCCTGCATATTTATTTAGTAACCAAACCGAAGGCAGATGCCAGTACAGTAGCCATGGCCCGCATTGACATTAAGCAAAATATTGATGAAAGCCAGGCCGGCGCAATCGAAAACTGGCTTTCGGGCCAGGCAGGTGTTCAGCATGTAGTATTTAACAGGGCCAGCAACATCATCATTTTTACGTTTTATCCTGTAAAAGCAAGTGCCGGAAGCATTGCTGAAAATCTAAGATCAACTTTTAATATTAACGCAGCCCGCTTTATGCCAACTGCAGAGCAAATGCAAAGCGGATGTCCGGCACTGTCGCATACTTTTTCTGGAAAAGCATACTCTTTTTTCTCTCACATTTTTAACCATAACTAAACTTTCAAACAATGAAAAAGCTATCATTTGCAACCTTATTTTTTGCACTTTTTACAGGCCTTACGATGACCCAATCGTGCAAAAAAAGTGACACTACTACTACGCCAACTGCAACCTTGTATGATTCACTCGGAGGAACCAAACTGGTGGCCGATCCTAACAACTCAGGAAGTATGATCGAGCAGGGGAGATTAGGCATCCGCTCAGTAGTTGACAGTACCATTTTCGTAATTGCCGGAGACACTGCTATAAACGGACACTTTACAGTATTGCTTGCTGAAGTTACCGCAGGAAATACCAGCGGACTGCAGGCTTTAAGTAAAAACCTGACCGACTTTTTCTGTGTGGCAACGGGAGCTAAAGATTACACTTATGGCGGCAAAACAATGACAGATGCACATAACCCCGCCACCAACCCGCGCATGAATGGCAAAGCAGACGCCAGCGATTTTACCGCCTTTGTAAATGACCTGGTAAAGGGAGCGCAGAAAAACGGGCTTAACAACCAGCAAATCACCTCAGTAGGTGCCCTGGTAAATACTTTAAAGAGCCAGGTAGTGCAGATGTAATTTGAGAAAACGGAAAACAATAAAAAAACCGGGCAGAACATACTGCCCGGTTTTTTTTATTTCATAACTGGTGAAAAGCTAACTGATGTATTTGCCCATTAGTATTCACCTCTAACCGGGTGTAAAATTTCTGTGCCAGTTTATCGGTAGGATACCAATGCCGGTTTTCGATGGATAATATTAAAAGCCCCTCGTGGTCACCAAGTGCGGTAAAATTCTGCAACCTCGGTTGTTTTGCAAAAACCGGAAGGCCAAACTTGTTTATCAGTCCGTCACAAGTATTAATAACATCCTCGGTAGCCACTCCAATTTCACTTATATTAATTACAGACCCCGCACCAAACGGATCATCACTGCGGTTATCAAGTTCATACCTGGCTATAAATTCCAGTATGTTACCATTGTTATCATAGAAGTAAAACGACTTCGCATTCCAGTTCACAAAATCTGCAATTTTATCGCCTGGCATTACGTCCATAATGGCCACCCTCTTGTGCAGCCAGTCAAAAGCTTCGGCTAGTTTATTGTGCGGAATATTAAAGGCATAATGATAAACAGGCTTTTCATTGGCTGCGTACTTAAAAATTAAAGTGGTTAGCCCGCATGTAAATGAAATTGACCCGTTAGTTTTCTCTATAACCTGAGTACCAAGCACACGCCGGTAGAAATCTTCAGTGCCTTCCAGATCATTAGTCAGTATTTCCAGCTTGAGGATTTGCATAGCCTGTATTTTTCGAATCATTTCAACTTGGCATCATAAATTTAAGGCTTTTATTACATCACGGTTAACAACGCGCACCAGCAGCGTTTCAAGCTCAATACTGCCCTCCACCCTTTCCCTGGCAGGCAACATGCAAGTCAGCAAATACTCTTATTTTTATGCTACAATGTATCACAACCAGGTATTTCAGCATTTAGGTGTTTACGGTTTTTTTATTTATCCCGTTATCCTTCTGCTAATTATTATAGAAGGCGTTTGGAGTTGGAGGAACAATAAAGAAACCTATCAGCTTAAAGAAACGGCCAGTAACACTGTTATTTTTGTGGGCTACGGCGCTTCTAAAATTATCTCCGCAGGTTACCAGTTAGCCATATTGGCTTTTGCCGGACGGTTCGCCTTTTATCATTTCCCCAATACCATTCCGGTTATCATAGCCACTTTTGTTATTACCGACCTGTGTTTTTACTGGTATCACCGGATTTCTCACGAGGTAAAATTCTTTTGGGCTTTTCACCTTACACATCACTCCAGCCAAAGCATGAATCTTACCACAGCTTACCGCATCAACTGGTTCAGCGCTATTTTCAACCCTTTCTTTTTTGCACCGGCCGCATTACTGGGCTTTGATCCATCCATCATATTTTTAAGCTACGCGTTTAACCTGTTCTACCAGTTTTTTATGCATACCGAAGCCGTAGGCAAAATTAAGTTTGTTGAAGGTATTATGAATACACCTTCGGCACACCGGGTTCACCACGGCAGCAATCCTGTTTATATAGATAAAAACTACGGAGGCGTTTTTACTTTCTGGGACCGCCTATTCAGAACTTACCAGGAAGAGACCGAGCCTGTTAAATATGGTATCACTTCAGGTTTTGTAAGTTACAATCCTTTTAAGATCATATTTCATGGCTTTGTAGACCTTGCCAAAGGCAAAATGGATTATAAAGGATAACATGTTTTAAGTCCGCATGGAAGTGATAGTTCGGCCTTTCGCGCCGCGGCCTAAATTTCTTGCGGTCAATTTTTCAATTTATTATGTTTACCAACGTTAATAAACAAAGCTTATCAAAAAGCATCTATCCTCTATAACCGTATTCGCTATAGCAATTCTATGCATATGGAATGTATTGAATACCGGCTGGTGGAATAAAATTGGTGTTATTGCTTTTGATGTGGCCTGCTATTACGGTTATCTTCCCAAAGCCTTCAATCACAAAACAGATGAATTGACAATCGATGAGATACGGCTCCCGGCCATTGCCCCGCCAAATAAATATGTATTAGCCCCTAATGGCCAAAAAGTATTAAAAACCACCATGGGCATGGCGTTCTTATATTTCCCCTTTTATGCGGTGGGTTATTTCTGGCATTACCTGGTTTACGGTAATGGAGGTACGGGTATGGAAGTAGAATATAGAACAGCCATGGCTTTTTTCGGGATATTCTGCCTGCTGCTTACATTACTGATGCTCAGAAAAATATTAAGAAGATATTTTTCTGAGCCCGTTGTAGGCATTACTCTTTTAGTGCTGGTATTTGGAACTAACCTGTTATATTACACAACCTACGAAGGCTGCATGGCCCATGTTAGCAATTTACTTCTTTTCACGCTCTTTCTGTTGATGACTGAACGGTGGTATTCTGAACCCGATTTAATTAATAGCGGCTTATTAGGCCTGCTCATGGGGCTAATAACATTAATACGACCCACCAACATACTTATTGCTATCCCCTTCATACTTTACAACATTACATCCTTTAACCAATTGCAGCAGCGGATTATTTTATTTCTGAAAAAATGGCCGCTGCTGCTCGTATTTTCAATAGCTGCAGTTTTAGTTTGGATACCTCAAATGATTTATTGGCACCAAATGACAGGGCAATACTTGTTTTTTTCGTATGTAGGTGAGCGTTTCTATTTTTCACACCCCCGCATCTATTCAGGCTTTTTCAGTTTCAGAAAAGGCTGGCTGATTTATACCCCGCTCGGTAGCCTCATGTTGACAGGCTTTATATTTATGTACAAGCGTCTTCAGAATATCTTCTGGCCATATCTGATCTTCTACATCGCAATTGTGTATGTAACGTTTAGCTGGTGGTCATGGTGGTATGGTGGGTCATTCAGTTGCCGGCCCATGGTAGAAACTTATGCTGTATTGGTTTTCCCGCTGGCCTGCAGTTTTGATTACTTCATCAAACGGCTTACACACCAATGGAATGCATTGCTTTCAGCAGTGATCATAACATTAATTGCGCTGAATATTTTCCAGACTTACCAGTACAGCCACCAGATTATTCATTGGGACAGGATGAGTTATGAGGCTTACAAAAATGTATTCCTAAGCATGCAGAATGCCCCCGATAGTTTATTAGCACCGCCGCCCGGTACAGTTGAGAACCGTGAATCGGTGAAATGATAATTGCACTACTTATATCACCGGTATTCGCAACATTTAAATCACATTAGCATACCAAAGGGATAATGCAACCCTATATTAGCTCTACTATCTAAGTAAGGTAAACACCCCTTCAACCCCGTGCAGCACGTTATCGTTAAAGGCGTATTGGATATAATAGATGTATGTTCCTGACGGCTGCTCTTTTCCCTTAAATTTGCCGTCCCAACCAATTTTAATATTGTTGGATTCGAAAACAAGAGCACCCCAACGGTCGTAAATATGCATTACATACTTGGTTGGGTTATCTATTGATATTGCCGTAAAGAAATCATTCTTTCCATCTCCATTCGGGCTGAATGCATTTGGTATAACCAAACGGGTATCGCACTTTTCTGCAACTAGTATAGTGTCACTGGCTGTACATCCGTTAGTACCGGTAACGCGCACCCAGAACACTCCCGAATCAACCACGGTAAAGGTTTGCCTGGTCGAACTATCCTGCCAGAAATAAGCGCTATAGTTACCCGCATTTAAAGTAATAGTAGTTGTTCCGGGGCAAATAGAAGTATCAGGGCCCAGATACGGAACCACAATTGCATTGGCGCGGGCGCCCACTATAAAAGAATCCTTAATAACACAACCTGCCGAATCTGTTATAGTAACCGAATAACTACCGCTGGCCAAAGCAACTGCCGACGAAGAATCAGATACACTGGGCAACCACCTGAATGTATACGGGTTAACTCCTCCACTGGTTGTAACATGTGCATCGCCGTTGTTAAGTCCGCAGTTGGTTGAATCAGTTTGAACAGCAACCAATAGCTGCAAAGGTTGGGTTATAGTAGCTGTTGCCAATGCCGTGCACAAATTGGTGTCAGTTACTATAACGTTGTATGTATTAGGCCCCAGCCCGCCTATAGCTGCAGCGTGTGCACCATTACTCCACATATAGCTATATGGAGCGGTACCGCCACTTACTGAACTTGTAATACCCCCGTTCAAACTATCGAAACAACTTACATTATTGCTCTGAACCGTAACCACCAGCGGTTGTGGAGTACCTACAAATGTGGTTTCAATGATAGAGCAATTAATGCCATCATGAACAGTTACGGTATACGAGCCCGATGCCACACCCGTCAAGTTCTGGGTGCTCTGTCCGTTACTCCAGTTGTATGTATAGTTACCCGGCACAATGCTCAGGTTAATACTTCCATCAGCATCACCGTTGCACAAAACAGGAGTTGCACTCAAAGTTACAGTAGGCGCATTAGTAGGGAAGGCAACCGTAGCCGAGGCCGTGCTGGTACAGTTGTTGTCATCCTTTACGGTAACTGAATAGCTACCTGAGCCAAGCGCAGTAATATTCTGAGAACGTGCTCCGTTGCTCCAGCTGTAAGTATATCCACCTGCGCCACCGCTAACCGTAATAGTTACACTGCCGGTATCAGCGGTACAGCTTGTGCTGGTTCCTACCGCTACAATACTGATAGGTAAAGGCTGTAAAATAGTGGCACTTGTAGTGTCGCTGCAACCACGGCTGTCAGTAATAGTCACCTCATAATTGCCAGCCACAACACCGGTTAGGTTTTGGCTGGTGCCACCGCCGGTCCAATTATAATAATAAGGGCTGGTACCTCCTTGTACCGTTAATGTTACGGTGCCGGTTGCACTGCCGTTGCACAAAACATCGGTAGCAACGGCTGATGCTGAAATTGCCAGCGGCTGAATGATAGTTGCACTTGCCGATGCCGTGCACGATTTATTATCGGTAACAGTTACACCATAATTACCTGCACCTAATCCGTTTCTGCCGGGTGTAGTAATACCTCCACCCCAATTGTAACTATAAGGTGGGTTACCTCCACTAACAGTTGTTAATATAGCGCCATTGATATTGCCATTGCAGCTTATATTAATAGCTGAATCCTTAACCACCAAAACCTGCGGCTGCACCACAACCACAGTTGATGTTGCAATGCAACCACTGCTGTCGGTAACCGTTAATGTATAAGTTCCCGCTGAAAGGCCGTTACGGTTTTCAACAGTTATGCCTCCACCCCAGTTAAAAACGTAAGGCGTACGGCCACCTGAAAGTGTGGTTGTAATAGTGCCATCATTGCCACCATTGCATGAAACAGGTGTTGCTGCAAGCAAAGCAGTAAAAGAACTTGTTGAAGTAATAGTTGCCGTTGCAGTTCCGGTGCAATTATTCTGGTCCGTAACTGTAACAGTATACGTACCGGCTCCTAACCCGCTTCTGTTCTGGCTGGTAACGCCTCCGCCCCAATTATAGCTGTAAGCACCGGTGCCGCCCGTAGCCGAAACCAATATTGAACCGCCAATAGCACAGGTAGCATTAGTTGGTATGGCGCTTACGCTTATTGCCATAGGCTGGGTTATAACCGCCGTGGCAGTGGCCGTGCAATGAATGCTGTCGGTCACAGTCACCGAATAGGTGCCGACTCCAAGGCCGGTTATGTTTTGCGTAGTAGCACCACTGCTCCAGCTGTAATTATAGGGCATTACACCACCACTGGCTGTAACATTAACAAAAGCAGTATTGCCTGCAAAGCAAAGTTCGTTGCTGGTTGAATCTTTAACCTGTAAAACATTAATTACCTTACTGATGGTGGCCGGTGCATTGCAAGGGCCGCTGTTGGTAAATGTAACAGTATACGATCCTGGTGCTGAAAAGGTATGCGACGGATTTTGCGTTAAAGCAGTATTAGAGGCCCCGCTGGCAGGGTCGCCGAAATTCCAGGCAAAGCTATCGGGGCAAAGGGTTGTAATACCGGTAAATGAAATTTTATTTGCAGCCGCACAGGTATAGGTAAAATCTGCTGTATTGGCAGGTGCCTCACTGATACTTACGCTATCAAACGCAATGCCGTCAAAATCATTGCAGGTGGTACCCGCACCAAAGGCAAAGCGAAACATAACACTGGGTTGCCCGGCCAGTTCCGAAATACAATGTTTGGCCTGCACCCACCGAAGGCTTCCGTTGGTTCCCTGGCAATTGCCCTGGTTGGCATGACTGTTACCGGTCCATCCGTTTCTGACCGTAGCAAGAGTATCGAGATAGGTTACCGTACGCGTGTTATACCAATTCGCTGTCATACAATTTGCCGAATCTGTAACTGAGCCAACATTGGTCCAGGTCGTTCCTGCGTTCAATGAATATTGTAGCACCATACCATCATAGGTATGCTCCGATTCCCAAAAAATAAGGAAGCTGAAAAACGGATGCTGCAGATTTGTGAAATCAAAACAAGGGCTCTTTACATAAGAACGCTCGCCGTAGTTATAAAACGATCCGGTTAGTCCGCCTGTCACCCAACATTTTTGCCCACTGCCTGCAGTTGTAATCAGCGATTTGTTAGGCGCCCCCCAGGCCCAGTCATTTAAGGTTCCACCCGCAGTCCATCCGCCCTGGCCAGTTTCAAAATCTTCTACATACGGAAAAGTGCTGATAGTAGTATTGCATTGTGCATTTGCATTGCTGCAGAAAGTAAAAGCAAAAAACAAAAGGCCCAGAAATTTTAAACGCATACAAAAGTTTATTAATTATAAATTGAACATGCAAAGCTAACCATAGGGGCTTGATTAGCATTGCGTTAATGTTAAGTAATAGTCAAAAAACCGTGGAAGGGGTGGCAAATGTAGAATTTATTTTTGCCCGTAAAAATTCTTTAGAAAAGAGAATTTATGATATTATTCAGGTAAGCTGCTTTGTATGCCAAAGAAAGTCAGGTAAGTAGGACTTTATTTATTCAACGTTTCTTCAAATGCTTTTTTCAAGGCCTCTTTACGCTCTGCAGGAAGATGAAGGCTTTCCTCCTGCTTGTAAAATTTGCGGGTGGCGGCTTCAATCAGTTCAACCTGCTTTATAAAACGTGAACAGAATTTGCAGTACAGCAGATGAATCCACAAGCCTAAACGCTCCAGGCCATCCAGCTTACCTTCCTTCTTTTTTTCATGAAGATAGGTGGCCTGCTTACAGCTAATCATTATTTTATCAATCAATATCATTTCTCAAACCAGTTTATCTGCATGCATTCGCGCAGTTGCAGCTTTGCCCTGTGCATCATCACCCAATAGTTAGACGGGGCAATTTGCAATTCTTTACAAATTTCTTCGCTGTCCAGGTCATCCATATTCTTCAGCGTAAAAACGGCCGCCCATTTTTCAGGCAGTTTCCCCAGGCAATTCTTCAGGATATTGTAAAACTCCTCGCTTTCAATGCCGGTTTCAAAATTCTTACCCCATGCATGGGGCGCATTAGCATCGGTCCAATGGTCAACCCTGCCCTCAGTTTCAAAAAAATGATTCATAAAACCATCTTTCGAGTCCTTATCATAAACATTCAGTTCGTTTTGGGTCGATTTTTTGCGGTAATGGTCAATTATCTTTCTTTTTAAAATAGAGACAAGCCATGTCTTTTCTGAACTATTAAAAAGAAAGGTGTCTTTGGCCTTCAGGGCGCTGAAAAAAGTATCCTGCACAAGGTCCTCGGCTATATCCTGTCTGTTAATGCGCGAATAAGCATAACCAAATAGTGCATCGGCATAACGCTCAATCCATTTTTCCGGTTCTAAAGTATACTCGGCTGACATGCGGTAAAAATAACAACAGTTTGCACTTTTAACCGTGTCCGGTCGGAATGCTCCGCTCCGCAGTTCAACCGTTTTACAATTTGTTGATTTTTAAATAATTGGGTATTTTAAGAAGCCAGCGCTTTATCCGGACATACCCTCAACTAATACTAACTAAAGCATTGACAGTCAGATAATTGAAATCTTAAAAAACATAAAAAATATAATCAGCTCTTCCATAACGGTTCGCAAGTCTGCCCCATGCGTATCTCTAAACTTCATTTACCAATAGGATTTTTGCCCTATAAAGTTATCTTTGCAGTCCCTTTTTAAAAAGGTAACCTATGTTACTCACAACTGACGTAAAACTTTTCGCCGGCACTGCCACTAAATACCTGGCAGAAGACATTGCCGACCATTATGGACAAGCCCTCGGAAAGATGGATGTACTGCGGTTCAGCGATGGTGAGTTTCAGCCCGAAATTAAGGAGTCGGTAAGGGGTTCTTTTACTTTCGTTATTCAAAATACCAATGCCCCCGGCGATAACCTGCTGGAGTTGCTGATGATGATTGAT
>Ga0316224_1002929_pt1 | contig 14768 bp, 13 predicted proteins | sample TBH18013metaG_FD_206254 | JGI IMG/M metagenome (GOLD analysis project Ga0316224, IMG submission 206254) | Freshwater microbial communities from Trout Bog Lake, Wisconsin, USA - TBH18013 | ecosystem: Environmental > Aquatic > Freshwater > Lake > Hypolimnion/Profundal zone | place: USA: Wisconsin... | reverse complement strand
GCCCCGGCAACCAATTTCTGTAGCCAAGAAGGGGGCCAGCTCACGAACAAGTTTCAGCCGACTCCCCTAATCGGCGTGTGGTTCGCGGATCGAACCGCCTGAGCGCTCCAATGACATCCTGAAACGGCGCTGGAACGCTGACGCTCCCAAACTTGGTGACGATCAGCGTTACTTCATCTCCTGCGCCGACATCGCGGATCCCCGCGATCCAGGTGTGCCGGATGGCATGGCGAACACCGTCAACGTCACGGACGACCAGGAATGGCCCCTCCCAGCCAAGAACTTCGTCGTCCATCATCGGGGGCCTCGCTTTTTTGGCGTGCCTTCCCTGACGAGGTCAGCAAGGTCAATTCCATCAAGGTCGGATCGCAGGAAAACGTATTGGCGATTCCCATCGACCGAGGGGCCTGACACCGGCTTGATACCCCTTGCCACCAAGAGTTCCATGAGCTTGGTCGGTGAGGTGTTAAGGCTGGGGGCTATTTTCGCCGTGGCGACATAGGTGTCGTAGAACGTATGAACGCTGGTCGGGTCGATATTCTTCAGCCAGGTCGTGGGCTCGGCAAGGAGCCGGATCATCCCGGCCTTGATCAGCTTCGCCACCACCTCATGCTTCATGTTCAATGTCGCCGCTACCTCGTAAATGGTCATTCCCAGTCTGGGGGTCGGCGAGGCAGCCAGACACCAGTCATGGATATCGCCATGATCAAACTGAAATGCCTGAAGCCCTTTCTTGGTGTCATCGATTCCAATGGGCTTGATGGCACCGCTCGCCATGGCCGCGATCAGCGTGTGCAATTTGGTCCCGAATCGGCCGCACAGGGCGCAAGCCCCATGGAAGCTGAGATTGTTGGCAGCCCCCTGACTTGGCGTGGGGCAAAGATTCCCTCGGATTGATTCGAGGAGATGCTCGACGGTCTTGCGCCGGAACTGCCAGGTCGAGGCGCCACCATCGCTGTATCTCTGGTGGATGGTGATCACTCCGGCTTCACCCAATGCCTTGATCACTTCCGGCTTCACATTGAGCAGGAAGAGGACATCGGTGATGCCGATGAGATCGGCCGACGCGGCGACGAATTCTTCTACACTTGCCGGGTCGATCATGGTGAAGGTCCGGCTCCCGCTGGCCGATTCCTCGGCACGGATTTCCCCGCCCTCAATGGCATGGCGCAGCCGATGTTCCCCCAGGCCAGTGGCTTCGGCAGCCTCCGAGAAGGTCATGAATTTCTGTTTGGCCGTTGGCACCAGGGTGTTGCGGCGATTGACGTGGCCGCTCCAGTTCTCGGCGACGAAGCGGTTGAATTCGTCGCGCAGGAAGTCGAGCTGTTCTCCCGGGAGCTGCTGGAAGATGACGCTGTAGAGCGGCCCGAACTTCGTCATGACGTTGGTCGGCTTGACATTGCTTAGGCGGTTCTCGGCTAGATAGGTCCGGAAGTTGGTCGGCCAATGGGAGAGGATCTCGCCACTGCGGGCAACCAGGATCGCCAGTTTGGCCAGGGGCAGATCATCGGCGACGGTATCTCCCGTGGACCAGGAACGTCCCCGCATCTGGGCGGCGATCAGCAGGAACAAGCGGATCGCATCGTTAAGGGGAAGAGCTTCGATTTCCGGGGCAAACCGGCTTGTATCGTCGGTTTCGCACAGGCCGGCGATGCGGGTCATGAGGCGGGAGACCGCCAGGGTATAGGGATCACCCCGGGATGTGTGCTGCGTGGTTCTAAGGTCGTGGCCGCAGGAACGGCAGATGGAAAGATCGGCGGTGTCGAATGTCGTCGGCTCCCGGCATTTCGGGCAGGAGTCCCGAAGGTTGACCGTGTGGATCGGGCAGATGGTGACCGTCACGATGTCCCAGATGGCCTGATGGGGGCGCCTCTCTTCCAGGCAGACCGGGCAATAGCGCCGGTTCTTAATGTGGAGGAAGCGGCGCTTGACGGGATGTCCACGAAAATTGTGCAGGGTGTCGGCGGTCAGCGGCTCTGCCAGGGGTAGATAGGCCAGGTGCCTGACCTCGCTTTCCGGCAGGCCCAGTAGGACGGCCAACTCAGGAACCTTCGTCGCCTGGGTAGCCAAGGTCAGGAGAGAATGGTCGATCACATGAGCCAGCCATCGGGGCGACGGATAGTGATTGAGATCGGCCAGACGGATCAGCAGTCCCAGCAGGCTTTCTCCCGGGGCTGGCGGTGTCCGAACCGGTAGGGGGCCGAGTCTGCTCATGATCTACCGTGTGGACAGGATGGAGCCGATGGCGCGCCGGGTTGGGCGCAGCGGTGTTTCAATCTCGGACAGGCAGCCGGGGGAGATGTGAGAACGGTTGCCGATTTCGGGATCGGTGAAGGGATTGGGGATGGTGGTACCGATGCTGCGCCGATGGAGGTGGACGATGACCTCTTCATAGGCCCTTGCCAGCCGAGGGGCGGTCAGCGCCGCCTCGTCGGCCAGGATGGCCGCCTGGGCAGCCGTTCGGATGACTCGCATCAGATGGCCGATGAGGCCCGAACTCGATTGATACAGCGCAAAGGCGCTGTCCGTGCTGGAGAGGTTGGCCGGGGTTTCGAAGGGCAGAAGCTGATCCACTGCCTTGATCACCTTGCGGAAGGTCAGGCGGCTGTCGGCATTGCCCCAGTCATACGGGGCGAGATCGATGATGTTGGGGAAGCGGCGCCGAAGCTGTTCCGAGACATCCAGGATGACGGTGGATTTGTGAACCCCCAGCAGGAAGACCGGAATCCCCATCTTGTTGATCAGCACCTTCAGCCAGTCGGCCGAGTTCTTGAGGACGGTCTTGCGGTCCTCGTCGATCAGATGATGGAACTCGTCCATGATGATCAGCCGGACATTGCACCGTTTCAGCAAGGTGTAGAGGCGCTCGGTCTTCACCGCGACGGTTCCCCGATCAAAAGCTGGATCGCCCAGGGCGGCCAGCAGGGTGATGGCCAGCCCGTTGCTGGACGCGGCCGAAGGGACATCGACGGACAGGACGGGAATGGACCGGCCATGATTGCCCTCGGTGGGCGGATGTCGCTCCACCAGGGTCTTGGCGATGGTGGATTTTCCGCTGCCGGCCAATCCCAGAGCCACCAGGCAATCGGGCTCCGGCGAGACGGGAGCCATCTCCATGGCCAGTGTGGCGGTGTCATAGACCCGCTTGAACAGGGGCGTTTCCACCAGAATGGCATTGAGCCGGCGCAGGCGCTCGATTTGGGTGGCGGTCAGACTTGGGCGCATCAGTCCTTGTTCTCCCTGGTCGGCATGCCCAGGCTGGCGGTCATGTCCGAGACATCGAGATCATCATCCGCTGGCGGTTGAGGCTGTGGCTGATGTTCGATCAGGGGAGGTCCCGCGGCGGCGGGCGGAGCGGCTGGTTCGATGCCATGCAGCTGGGCGGTTCCGGTCCCGAGCATGCGGGCCATCTTCTTCTTGTGCTTGAGGGATTTTGTGGCGAATGCCTCCTCCAGCATAGTGGCGATCTGGACCTTGGCAGCCAGCAGCTCTTTGTCGTCAATCTGCTTGCCCAGTTTCTCGGCGGTGTAGCGCTTGATGATCTTGTGCGACCATTCGCCCAATCCGCTGGCATAGCGGAAAGCAGTGCATGGAATTCTCAGGCGATCCTCGATCGCGGGATGAGTGACATAGATCCAGCCGATATCGGACGGGTCATAGGATACGTCGGCCGTGTGCAGGTCCTTTGGTAGCCGTCGGATGCGGGTAAGATCATCTGAGGAATAGCGCAATCCCAGGAAGTCGATGCCGTAGTGCTGAACCTCGCGCGAACCGACATGCTTGCTCAGCAAAAACTTCAAATCGTCGCGCTTGGGTGGCAACAGGACCGGCCATTCCTGGACATTTTCGGTCCATCGCAGCACAGGGATGTCCCTGATTCCCCGATGCACCTCACGGAGAAGTACGTCGACCACCTGCTTGTGAAACGCCTTGACGAAGAGGTCATAGGGAACCACGGCGAATTTTGATGCATCATAATCGCCCCGGTCGAGGAAGTGGCTAAAGGTGGTGCCGCTGATCTTGTGGGTGAACGAGTGATTCACGACCTTCATCATCCGTTCGATGATGCCCTTGGTCCAAGGGGCCTTCCTGCCGGCATAGTCGATATGGATGTTGAGCAGGGCGCAGGCGGTGGTCAGGGCCTGACTGTGGAACTCCCGGCCATTATCGACCAGGATTCTCTCTGGAACGCCGTGGCAGGGCCAGGCGTTGACGATAGCGGGGTGCTGGGCGGGGAGATAATCCTTGGGGGCGATGGCCTGTTCCAGGCATCGGGCGACGGACAGAAAGCTGGGGGGCTCGAAGGTGATGTAGAACCCGACCACGCACCGGGAGTAATGATCGATGGCGGCGGTGATGTAGGGCTGGCCGATGATCACGCCGATATCGGTGTCGACGAGCAGGATGTTGAGCGGTGTGTGATCGATCTGCCAGACCTCGTTGACCCTCGTTGCCTCATGGCCTGGGCCAAAGATGCCGTGCCGTCTCCGGGCAACATTCTCGCCCAGCCGGGCTTTGACCACCCGGTACTGATCCATGGTCCGGATGCGATGACGGATAGCACTGTAGGAGGGCAGCGGCAGTTTCTCCGCTGCGGTCACTCGTTCATTGTAGCGGGCGATCTCGGCTCGAACCGCCTCGTGGATATCGGCCATGGTCAGGCGCTGCGGGGTCATCAGCCGGAATGGGATGACCTCGCCCATAATCTCCTCGACCCTGGTCGGCAGGCGGGGCTTTCTGTTGCCCTTGGCTGCATGGCGGGGGGCATGGGCGAGGGCGGCGCCGTTACTGCCGATCCACATGCGTGCGATTCGGTAGAGGGTGGCCGCACTCGGCACCGGCTCCACCCAGCCGTTCATTCTCGACACCTCAACGGCGATTTCCTGCCGGGTCCGGGCGTTGAGTTTGGCAGCCTGTGATGCCTCGAACATGGCTTTTCCGAACTGCCAGTAGCGGATCATTTTGTGCTGCTCTGATTCCGGCAGCGTGATGGCGGTGACATTTGTCTGACCTGATGACAAAATCCGCCCACGATGGGTTCTCGGCTGGAAGACAAGCCTGCTTTCGCTCCAGGCCTGCTGGAGCGTCGCATCGGTCACATAGCTTGCCTTGCCGGAGGCATCTCTGAGTTCGATCTCGCTCCCGAGCCTCTGCTCGACCGAATAGACTATGCCATCAAGCTCAAGGAGCGTTCCGATATCCAGGCGAATGGGTGTCATCGGATCTTCCAGACTAGGCTTTCCGCCGACAAGGGAAGATCCAAATCAACCCCGATGATGCCGCTGGCAATAAGTGGCAGCACTGTTTGCCAGGGATTGGCGCCCGTCAGGCTCTTAATACTCTGAGCCGGAGCACCAATCGGCAATACCGCCACGTCAGCACACTGATCTACGGGCCAGATTTGATAGCGAAGGATCACGGCGAGATTGTTCAGGCGGGGCTGCGACCGGATCTCCCGGTCGGTGACAATCCGGAAAATGCTGCCCGATGGCTCCAGGCGCTGGCGGACGGCATCAAGTCGGGCCTGTGTGTCGCCTCGCTTCAGCTCTCTCTCGCTTTTGACCTCATGGATTTCCTGGCGGGCCGGTTCGGCGTAGTCCACCAGGAAGTCCGGGGTGTAGGAGCAGATCTTACCCTCGAAGGTGTATTCCACGTGGAAGGGCTGCTCGGAGAACCGGATGACATTGGGATCGGCTTCCAGGTGATAGAGGTGATCACGCTCAAGGGTGGATTCGCAGCCAACCATCCGGCCGTTCTTGCGGCTGGCGAACAGGGTCCGAATGCGGGTCTTGTTTCCGCGAATGGGGTCTCTGACAGGCGGCATATTTCCAACTCGCAAGCGGAGGCGATGAAGGAAGCGTTGCGCTTCTCAGAATGGTTTAGCTGGCTAGAGCATTTAATGCAAAAAATTTCTTACCGCCCGAGGCTCTTGACCAGCAACGCCTGGGTCAAGGTGGCGATCTCGGATCCCAGCTTGTCCGAGATCTGGGCGGCACGCTCCACGGTCACTCCGCGTTGGCCTACCCTCAGGACGCCGACGAAGTCAGGCAACGTACACTCCGGAACCGGACCGGCATCTTCTGGCAGGGCGAGCCAGACGAAATTGAAGAATGGCAGCAGCGGCCTGATCTTGGTCGTCAGGTTCTGGCGACCAAGGCGGCTTAGGACCTCGATGCCGTGAAGTTCCAACGCACTGTCGGGGGTTCGGCGCTGAAGGGCCACGAAATCGAAGACCATCGGGCTCGGTGCCTTGACCCTCAGTTCGACAAACACCTCATAGAGGTCGGGATCGATGCAGCCCGTCCAGGCGGAGCCTGCCGACAATAGCGTGAATGCCACATTGGCTTCGCCCAGCTGGGCAGCCTGGTCGGGATCGGCATGATCGACCCGGGGCGGTGACACGCCGTCACCCCGCGCGGTGCGTCCAGCCAGAACGGGCCTGTAGGCTTCCCACTGTGCACGCAGCTCAGCCCTGGTAATCTCGGAGCGGACTACTCGAAGGACGAGGGCGGTCATCACATCATCCGGTGCCACCCGGCTGAGCTTTGAGAGGATTTCCAGCTTCTCGGGGCTGACTGCGTCGGCCACCTCTCGTAAGGGCGGGAACAGGGCCGACTGCCCGCCACCATAATGCTGGCGCAGCTCGTCGTAGTAACGCCCGGCGGTCAGATAGCGCCACAGCGATCCGGTCTTCACGCCATAGCGGTTGGCCAGCAGCTCAACATAGGCGGAAAAGGATCGGGCCTCGCTTTGCCAGTAGCTGGTCTTCTCAGCCTGATCGAGCAGATAGCCCATCAGCCCCCAAGACCGAACCTCGCCTCGTGACAGCGCGGCCAACTCGTCGGCGAGGTCAGTCGAGGGTGCTGAGGTTGTAGATGAATTCACCGGCCTGCCGCCTCGCCAATCAGCGCGATTGCCGGCCCGGAAACAGGCATTCCCCCGTGGCGCCAATGCGCAGCTTTCGGGAACGCTTCCCCCCTAATACCAAGTCCCGGTGAGGCGGACTCACGATGGGGATTCCCAAGGCGGCGGCAATCTGATTCAACATGGCAAACAGTGGGAGGTTTGCCATGGCGGCTGCGATTGGGCTTCGCGGGGACTTCACGGCCTTGCGCCTCCGGGACTTGGCGAAGGGGTCAAAGTGCCCGGATCAAACTCGGCGACTTCTGGCTCTGGCGGAAATTTACGATGGCCGATCGCGGAGCGAGGCGGCCCGGCTTGGCGGCGTCAAATTGCAGACGCTACGGGACTGGGTTTTATGGTTCAACGCCGACGGCCCCGACGGGCTGTTGAACGGCAAGGCTCCAGGCAACGCCTCGATCCTCAACGACGCCCAGCGTCAGGCGTTGGCGGACATCATCGACCAGGGGCCAAACCCGGCGATCCATGGAGTGGTGCGCTGGCGACTGGTGGATTTGATGCAGTGGGTGTTCGAGGAATTCCGGCTCTCGATCAGCAAGCAGACCATGAGCCGCGAACTACGGTCGATGGCGTTCCGCAAGTTGTCGGCGCGGCCTCGTCACCATGCCCAGGATGGGGCCGCCCTGGAGGCGTTTAAAAAAACTTCCCCGCCCGCCTGGACGAGATCGGCGCCAAACAAGCGGCGGGAACGCCCATAGAGGTCTGGTGGCAGGACGAGGCCCGCATCGGCCAGAAGAACAAGATCACCCGGCGGTGGGCTCGACGCGGCACCCGGCCATCGGCTCCCAAGGACCAGAGAACCAAGTCGGTCTATCTGTTCGGCGCCATCTGCCCGGCTTTGGGAAAAGGCGCGGGGCTTGTCCTGCCCTTCTGCAACACCGCCGCCATGGCGCTGCACCTGGAGGAAGTTTCCCTCGCCGTGGCCCCCGGCGCCCACGCGGCCCTCCTGGTGGACCAGGCCGGATGGCATCTCTCCGCCGACCTGACGGTCCCCGGCAACATCACCCTGCTACCCTTGCCGCCAAAATGCCCGGAGTTGAACCCGGTCGAAAACATCTGGCAGTTCATGCGCGACAACTGGCTGTCCAACCGGATCTTCCAATCCTACGACGACATCATCGAACACTGCTGCCACGCATGGAACAAGCTCATCGACCAACCCTGGAAGATCATGTCCATCGGCATGCGCGAATGGGCTCATGGGTGCTGATTACCGGGACTTGGTATAAGACACAGCCTAGGACGCAGATACCATCATTCCCCGCGATTCTCAACTTATGGCCAAATCAGATGGGCGAACGTGTCTGGATGTGACTACGGTTTTTGGCATAAGGTGAGAATAGGCGCCTTTCGGGGGTACATTCTGTCCGGCAATTCTATGGCATCTGGTTTTTCTCCCCACTTTTGATATAACTTTCGCCATCGGACGTGCGTGGATTTGTTAGCCCGTCCGATCATGGCGTTGCCCCTTTTTTGCTTGCGGGCCGGCAAAATAAGCCCAAAAGTATAATTATGTTGAGCTCCTCCCCCCGCTTTCATGCCCGCATCGAGCACCTTGATGCGGTCGGCTTGCCCGTCGTGTCGATTCTGATCGGTGATGGTGAACCATGGGCGTTATGGGCCAACTACCGTCGGCGCCATCAGATAGGCGCGCAGCTGTCGGTGGCGCGGCATATCGGCCTTTTCATCGATTTCCTCGGCGCCTGCGGCCACGACTTCATGCCTGTCGAAAGTAGGGGGAAGCTGCTCCAGGCTTTTGCCGATGCACTCGCCATGGGCACGATTACCGACGCCGGCTTCGACCCCACCGGCCTCTGGTGGTTGCCGATGAGTGTAACCGAGGCGCGCCGGACACTGGCTGACGTGACGGCCTTCGGCGACTGGCTGGAAAGTGAAGGCATCGCGCCGGCAATCAATTCACAGCGTGCGGCGACACTGGCTGAGCAAATCGTGTTTTGGAGACGCTGGTCCTACCAGAAACGGGGTTCACTGCTCGGCCACCTGAAGACCCGGGCGCAAGACGCACACCGCGCCATGATTGCACGAGAGGCACTCATCAGAAAGCAGAGCGTGCGGTCGGCTGACACGACTGTTAAGGCGTTTCCCGAGGAGGCGATCATGCCGCTGCTGCGCGACGGGTTTAGCGCGCGTCCCCGGCAGTCACACTGGACGACCATACGGGATCAGATGATCATCCTGCTCCTGCATTTTGGCGGGAAGCGCCTGTCGGAGGTTCTCCATCTGTGGATTGGCGATGTGGAGCGGCACCCAATTGACCCGACGCGCTGCATCCCGTGGATCGCACATCCGACAGAGGCCGTAGTTGATTGGAGAGACCCGAAGACAAACGTGGAGAAGCGGGTTACCCGGCAGGAGTGCCTGTTGCTAAGATACGGGATCAAGCCACTGACGCTGCGGACCGGTGCACGCCGTGTCGGCTGGAAAAATCCCATGACAACGGACACCAAACGGATGCGGGTCTTCTGGAACGATGCGTCTGCTGATCGTTTGTTCTGGTCGCTCTATAACCAATATGTCCAACTTCGACCGCGCGTGGCTCGGCATCCCTTTCTGTTCATGACGCCTGCTGGCGAGCCAATGACCGTGCAGGCCTTCGAGAAGGTCCACGCGGCGGCTGTCCGTCGGATCGGGCTCGTCCCAGCCAAACAACTTGGCACCACGCCGCATGGCCATCGGCACGCCTATGGCCACCAGGCCGAAGCTCGTCAGGTGGGGACCAAGGTCATGCAAATCGCCTTGGGCCACAAGTCCCCGTACAGCCAGGAAGTCTACAAGAACAGTGATGACGAGGTTGTGGCCAAAGCGATGACCTCTGGCGAAGAACGCCTTTCATGTATTATGAATATAAGAGTAATAGTTGGCCATAAATGACTAATGCGTGGCACACAGACAATTTCAAATCGGTTACGAGTCAACTTACAGGGAACACGATTAGCATAAATCTCGACGAGAGGCTCTTTCTTGTCAGGCCCGAAGAGCATTGGGATTGGGGCATCCTGATGACGGAACTTGAGGCATTAAAGGTCTCGGCGAGGTGGAGCAACCGAAGCGCACGCAGCCTCATCTTTCTGGCCACGGTGGAGCCACTCTTTTTATCTCCGGGCTTTGAGAATCTGTGCCGCACACTAAATGTTCTAATGATCGCCCGGGGCAAGTGGAGCACCAAGATCCAGAAGGGTTCCTCTCTCAAAGAATCATATGCGATAGCAAAGCCCTGGTGTTTGCATGACAAGACCCGTATCGCCGAATTAATGACAGGCCTGTGGCGAGCTGGGGTGCTCGCTTTGCCGCGTAATCTGCCGGAGCTTCACACTACAGTTTGGAAGTTGAAAGTTCCTTGGTATAGCGAGATCGAAGCTATTACGAGAGAGGCCGCATGCACTCCCCACTACATAGGCCAATTGCTTGCCAAACTTGACGACCTCTTGTCGCGGCTTTGTCCGGTGCGGGAGCCGGGTGACCTTATACCAGACGTTCTAAATGCCTTTCCGGAGTTCAAAGGAAATGAAAGCAGGCGAATAAGTACGGCCCTCGTTCGCATTCTGGAAATCCGTCATGGCAATCTGCCTTTTTCCGAAGATGCTTATTGGCCCAAGCTACCCACCTTGGAGGCAGACACCGTTTTTTCCTGGGCGATCCGAGCAGACCCAGGTTTAGAGGCTTGGGCAATGCTCGCTGCCGAGTGGCTGAGCGAGTCGAAGACCGCGCTCTCGTCCAGAATTTATACCCTTCGCCGGTTTCTTCAGACCTTGATCGGCAGGCCAAACCTTCCACGCGAGCCCCAGGCCTTGTTCCAGTGTCCGAATGGTCAGTTGCTGAACCTTGGCCTCGACAGTCTGCATCGGAGCGGCCGAAATTTAATAGCGGATTTCCTGGATTGGGTGATCGCGACACGCTTCACGACCGAGCGGACCGATGGGTTTCCGGTTCCCTTCGAAGGTGTGCGCAACCCCGTGGAGCGCCGGAAGACGTCCAGCGCACTCGTCGAAAGCGTGCGTAACGTGATGCCACCCCACCTGCTCGACATGATGATAGAAACCCTGACCGAGGACGACTGGTCCTGGGCACGGACGGCCGTGGGGAGCCCGAGTACTAAAAATAAAGGTGACTGGTTCGCAAAGATAGATCCAAAAACTAATGAAGCCGTCTGGATTTGGTCGCCTGCGCGAGTGGTTTGTCTTTACGGTAAGTTAGCCTTTCCGTCGCGAACTTTACAAATGAGGCATCTCGACAGCGGCGAGGCGGACCTCAAGATCGCGGCATATGATTCGGAGGCTCCAGAGAATCGACGGTGGAGAATGGTTCCCAATCTTGCACCCGTGCAGCGGCGCGTGATCCTGAAGAAGCCAGCGGGGAGAGCGGCAAGGAAGCAGGAACCGGTCTTGCGTGGCGCCGTGCAGGTGGAGATGAGCGCGCAGCGGCACCACCTGCGTCTCCGGTTCAGCAGCAACAAGACGGCTGATTTGTCCCAGAATGCCTGGAATCACGGCTACACCGCGCCCTGGATGCCGGAAGAATTGGCGCACAAGCTGATCCGGCTGCGCGAATGGCAACGGAAATACAACCCAATCGCCACGACCACACCTTGGACTGAAGTTCAAGAGTTCAAGTTCGGAAACCACGCGAAGCATCCCGAGGTTATCAGGGATATCGAGTCAGCGTTCCTGTTTCGCGACCCAACCGAGCGAGCTCGGCCGGATCAACCGGTCTCCGATGGAAAAATCGCCTGGCTCTACAGAATTCTGTGCATCGAGGTCGAACGCCGATGCGCGGCGGCGGGGATTACCGGCCCCGACGGAATGCCGCTCAGGTTGATCGCGTCCTACGATTCTGGCGGAAAGCCCTCCGGCCTATGCTACCCGCTACATGCTCTGCGTGTAAGCATCATCACGCATTACATTGAGGACGGCGGTGTCAGCCCCGAGGTCATGATGAAGATCGTCGGCCACGCCACGGTCGTCATGACCCTATACTATATTAAGCACTCCGGCGAATACATTGCCGACATGATGCTGCGCGGCTCGAAGGCGGTCAGGGAAAAGATGCGCCAACGATGGATCGTTGAGGCGCGGGACAAGGAACTAGACGATCTACGCAAGTTGGCTTTTGGCCGGAGTGATGCGGCCTATGGGACTTTTCGCGCTGTCCCGCCAGGCGGCCTTACGACGCTAAACATCGGCGTCTGTCCGGTCAGCGCGTCTATGTGCCATGAAGGCGGTTCCGCATTGGTGAACACCCTTCAGTATGTAGTCTATGCGCCGGTTCCCGGCGGTCAGTCTAACTGCGCCGGATGCCGGTTTCTCATCTCCGGAGAGCCGTGGCTGGAGGGGGTGGTGTCTGAATTCAATACCCGCAGCCTCGATCTGACCCTGAAGAACCGCCACTTGGATAAGCTTGACGAGAAGCTGCTGCCACTTGATGACGAGCGGAAGGAGACCATGAGGGAGGCGCGGCCGTTCGATAATTTCCAGGAATGGCAGGCCTTGGTTGCCGAGAAACAGGAGATTGAGGAAAGCCAGCGCCAATTGCATGCTGAGATGGCGAATCTTTTTGTTCTCAAGGAGCAGCTTGAGGTGTTGGCGAAACTGCGGATGGAGGCGGGCGACACCGCACTGGCCCTCGTCGTCGGTGACGTCAGATCGGTCGAAGCGGCATTGGAGGAGTCGACTGAATACGATCTCGTTGACCGTATCTGCATCTCGGCAGAGGTCTTTCCTAGCCTTGCCGCGCGTGGGCCGACAACGGTCACGGCCAGCCTGTTTCGAGCGCGGGCCTGGGATCTGGTGCTCAAGCGCCACGGGTTGGTGCCGCGGTTCCTCGATCTTGATCCCGACATGGCGCGCTATGTCGGCAACCGGATGTCGCTATGGATCGACATGAAAATCGGACGGAAGAATACTCTCCATCTGATGGACGGCAGCGCCACGCTCGCCGACATATGCCGCGCGACGGCCTTCATTCCAGAGACGTTCCTGGATGAAATGCGAATGCAAATCGAAAGCATGGTCCCCCAGCGGCTCTCGCCCGCCCGGCCACCGATGCATCTCATAGAAGCGGGGTGACGGCATGGGACGGACCCATACCTTGCAAGCGCTGGAACCCTGGTTGGAAGTGCGGATACAACTGGGTTGGTTTGGGGAAGCACCAGGAGCCAAAGGGTGAGTTCAAATCTCGGAAGCAACGATGACGACGATGATGCTGACGCGGGAATTCCGATCGGCACGAAGAACTATGTGACGCCCGAAGGGCATCGCGCTCTGATGATAGAATTGGACGAGCTTTGGCGTATCGAGCGCCCCAAGGTAGTCGAGATCGTCTCCTGGGCCGCCGGCAACGGAGATCGATCGGAAAATGGAGACTATCTGTACGGGAAGAAGAGGCTCAGGGAAATTGACCGACGCGTCAGGTTCTTGCGAAAGCGCTTGGAGCGGTGCGAAATCATCGATCCATCTAGGCAGGTGGACAGGTCTCGTATCTATTTCGGCGCGACGGTAACTTACGCTGAGATGGACGGTATGGAGCGAACCGTGACCATTGTCGGGATCGACGAGGTTGACGCCGACTGCTGCAAGGTGTCCTGGATATCGCCGATCGCCCGTGCGCTGATGAAGGCTGAGACTGGAGATGTGGTTGCAATCCGGTCGCCAGCCGGCCGCCGCGAGATCGAGATCGTGTCCATCCGATATCCTGAGAGGGCGGGGGGATGATCACAACAGATTTCCAGGAAATCGTTGACGCGGTGATGGCGCAGTCTAACGAACGGCGGAAGGAGACTGTGCGGGCCCTGGTCGACTTGTTGCACGGCATGGCGCGGCGCGGCGTAAAGGTGTTCACGATTGCGAACGTTGGCCGCGAGTGCGAGCAGGCAGGAATCCTCAAGACCCAGACCATCCGTAACGTCAACGGCGAGCCATTTCGACGGATTATTGAGGCGTTCGCGGCGGCGAACGGGTTGGCTACAACCCACGTGCCCGCCCGGCGCGTCACGCCGTTGGAGGAGGCGATAGAAGCAATTCCTGACCTTGATGCTCGAGTCCGCCTGAGGGCTCTGATTGACGACAATAGGGCTCTCGTCGCCCAAGTTCGGCGCCTCGAGACGGGCTTCAAGCGCCTACAAGAGCCTAACGTCAATACCATTGCCCCGACAGCGACCATTACCCCGGCGGCGGCGGCGCCGGAGGTTGAGGTGATCCCGCCAGAGCCTCAGCCCAAGATCAATTTCGGTCCGCTGGAGCGGTTTATCGGAACGGATTGGATCGATTCTCGAGCCTGGACGGTTAACCAAAACGGCACGATTATGGACGGGGACCGGGCGATCACTCCGCCGGGTTTCGTTCCGGCTCTGTGCGCGGTCATCCAGCTGCTCACCGGTCGCTGCTGATGAGGGCTTCTAACCCGAAACGCCACGCCTAATCCTTGTGGATCTTGAGAAAATCAGCCGGATCTGCAGCCAGAGCGTCTGAAAGTCGCCCGATCACTTTTAGGCTAACGTAGAACTTGCCCTTCTCAATTTGGCTGAGATAGCTCCGGCTCATCTCAGCCTCCAGCGCGAGCTCGTCCTGCGACAAGCCCTTGGCATGACGGAGACGCCGGAGATTGGTGGCGAAGAGTTGACGTAGGTCCATGCAGACCATGGCATCCGGCTTGCCTCAATCTTGCACCTCGATATATTAAACAAAATGGTTTGGCAGGCCGAATTATACCAAGCTGCATTGATCAGAACTCATGTGCCCACCGGCGACGGCCGATGGAGATGATCTTCCATGGCTGGTCGATGAGTTTGTTCCAGGCATGGCAGCACAGGGCGATGATCTGGTCATAGGATT
>Ga0316224_1002919_pt1 | contig 14818 bp, 17 predicted proteins | sample TBH18013metaG_FD_206254 | JGI IMG/M metagenome (GOLD analysis project Ga0316224, IMG submission 206254) | Freshwater microbial communities from Trout Bog Lake, Wisconsin, USA - TBH18013 | ecosystem: Environmental > Aquatic > Freshwater > Lake > Hypolimnion/Profundal zone | place: USA: Wisconsin... | reverse complement strand
AGCACTAAACCCACCAAATACAAGAGCAATATAAAGGTAAACTTGTCCACCAAAACCACCAATCAATTTAAGTAAAAAGCTCATTGTGGCTCTGCACCAGCCATGTGTTTACCAGCTACCGCAGCAGCTCCTGAACCCGATACGATGCCCAAAGCACCAGCTAATTCAGTAAGGCTAATTTCATGCCCTGCGTAGATTAAATAGATTGCCGAACCAGCCACCACAAAAAAGCCAAGCATCCACGCCCAACGAGCAATATCGTGGGTCTGATTGTCTTTGCCAGTCAGAATGTGGGTAAATATTTCGTTCATTTTTTATTTAAAAATACATCCACAATAATAGTAATAAAACCGCCAACTACAGATGCCACGCCCATTAAAGCCCATAAAGAACCTTTAGAACGTTCTGCCATAGCTAGAAGGGTTTTGATGTCATGGCGCATTTCAGCCATTTCTTTTTCCATAGCTTCAACCTTTTGCCACATTACCCCAACTTTAACTGGGTCAATATCAACCATGATTACGCCTTCATAATGAACGCCAAAGCGTAGTAAGGAGGCATATTTGCACCAGCACCGCTAACACCAGCGGTTGCGTTGCTTGTAGCCACAGTAATACCAGTTGTAGCAGTTAAAATTTGTTGAGAATATAGTTGTGGGTTTACGTTCCAACCACCCAAAGCAGGACTACCAGTTGTAGCTGCAAAATTTTGACCAGAATTATGTAAGTGTCCTGGGTCTGTAACTGTGGATGTCGCAGCGTGAGTATGGCTTACTACGATTGCATCAGTAGAACCACCAGTTGCACCTACGGCATAGGTATTGCCTGCGCCCAATACAAAGCTATTCCGTAAATCAGGAGTACCATTAGAACCATTACATAAATACCAACCGCTAGGAATAGAGCCTGTAGATCCTGACCAAATAGCAATCAATCCACTTGGAACTGTATTAGATACAGCAGGGGCATTTTGCAAAATACCATATAAATTATCAAGGCTAATTAAACTTGCGCCTGATGCGCTTTGAACAATAAATTTATAGCTGTAGCCAGTTAACAGCCAAATTTCATTAGGAACACGACCTGAGCTATCTAAAACAATAGGATTGGCATTAGCGGTTGTTCCACCATTGTCGGTATAAGTAACTAATGGAGTAGATGATCCAGCTTGATAAGTATAAATAAGTCCACCAGCAAGGGGAACTCCATTGTTATCAAAGAATTGTTGACCTATGCCAACGGATGATAGTAGAACTGATGCCATTATTATTCCTTATTGACTAATCCTGAATGTGGGTGAACTGTTCGTCTTGCAAAATTTTCTGATCCCATTTTTTCAATTTGCTGTTTTAAGATATTAACTGGCAATATTGACAATCCTTTAGTTCCTGTTGCCAAAGCCATTTCACCTTTAGCTTGCAATCCTTGTTTAGCCAAATCTGCAAAAAAAGCTGATGTGCTATTTGAATTGTTAAATACTTGTTCTTTAGGTTGTGCAACTTTGCCAGCCAACAAATCTAAATCTGCTAAATCTTGTATGCTTTCTGGAGTATGCAATGAGTTTGCTTTTTCAGCTTGTGATCGCAAATATTTATTTAATGCTTGTTGTCTTAATTGTGGTCTATCACCAGCTAAACCAGCTTTTTCTTTTGCATTTAAAATTTCATTAGCTCTAACAGCTTGCATTGCTTCAGGAATATCTGCAACTTCATTAATCATTCTTTTTGCCGCTTCAGGTGTAGCATTGCTTATAAATTTGTCATGAAACTTTGCAGCATTTAATGAAGAAAGCTCACCTTCTGCTTCTGATGAAGTTGCCATTTCTTTAACGGCAGCTTTGTAAGCGGGGTTATTTTTTATAATATTTGCTCTTTCAGCATACAAACTTCTTGCTTTATTTGCTAAAGGAAGCACATTTGTTAAATTTTCAGGCATGGGTATTTGTTCTAATTGCTCTCTAATTATATGAGCAGCAGCTCTAGCAGACCCGCTTGGATTTGTTCTCATCTCATCTGCAAGATTAGATCGCAAATTTTCAAAATCATTAAAAGTCATATTGCCGTTTTTAACCAAACCATCAATATCTTTTTTGATTGTTCCTAATTTATCTTCATAAACATTTTTCTTTAATTTTGCATTTAAAGCAGAATCAATGTTTGTGTTTAATTGTTTAACATCAATAGGAAACTGACCAGCATTTGCATCTTCTAAATCTTTATATGCTTGTCTTATTGCATCGGTTCTTATTTTATCTTTGGCCAATAATCCGTTAATTTCAAGTTGACCTAAATTTTCTTTACCAAAATCACGAATATCTGGAGCGTGTTTGTCTAATAAATTATCAAAAGCCTCAGAAAATTGTTGTGGTTGATTTGCAAAAATACCATTAATTCTTTCGTCTGCTCCACGTTTGTTCCATTCTTCTGCATAACGAGCAGGATTTGTTCTCTGACCTTCGCTCAATGTAATACCATGTTTTTCTTCTAATGCTTTAGTTTGCAAAGCGGGAATATTAATATTTTCAACAGGATGTGATTTAATAAATTCTTGTGTTTCTGGAGATAAATCAGGCATAAGAGAATTAATAACTGTTTGTTTATCTGCTAAAGCAGCCCCAACATTGGGTGCGCCCTCAACTGTGACTGATGCTTTAGGTGCGCCAGCTTGTTTAGCTTGTTGAAATACATCTTGCATTGAACCTATTGCATTTTTAGATTGCTCTTTTATAGTTTTTGCTCTTGCAACAATTCTTTGAAATTCAGGAGTTTCTGCCACATCTTTAAATGCTTGGCTAGCAGCAGAACCTATTGGTTCGGCAACTTTACCAATAACTTTTCCAACTGCACCTCCTATTGGAATTTGCTCTGGGTGCATAATTGTGCCTGCTACAGCACCTCCTAATACTTCTCCAGGATGTTCATAAGCATTTATTAACCCTTTTTGAATTGAGCCTAATTTATCAGGATTATTGTAAAAATTGCGAATACCATTGACTAACGCTTCGGCTTGTTTGGATGTTTCTTCTGCAACTTCCATTCTGCTTTGCTGACCACCAACTGTGCCTTTTAACAATAAAGCTGGTGTGCTTTTTTTAATATCTACCTCTGACAAAGGTTTTGCAATATCTTCAACAAATGGAATTAATCCACTTTTTGTAGTTGCTCTTGATTTTTCACCTTGTCTAGTTAAGTTAGGATTTCCAAAATAAGGTTTTGACAAATCTTCTTCTGTTAATTCTGTTTTTGGTTTAAACCCGCCAACAAAAGAAATATCAGGATCGTATTCAGATTTTGCTTTTGCAAGAATTGCTTCTGCTTCAGGATTTAATTTTGGAATTTGACCTGTAGCCAATCCAATAGTTGATCCTGGCAAACTAGCCCATTGATTTTTTGCTAATTCATTGGCTTTTTCAAATTCACCATTTTTAATGTAATCTAATGCACCAATATCTTTAAGAATACCAACAGCAGCTTTTTGTTGGTTTGGCAAAGTAAAATCTTTAAGATTTAATTTTTTCTTTTGCTGATCCCAAGTTGATCCTTTTAACATATAAGCACCAGCGGCATCGCTAGTATCGCCACGATTGTTAAATGGAATTTGTTGTCTTGGATGATCTTTTAAATTATCAAAAGGTTTATAACCAACCATTTGATTTGGTTGTGGCTTACCTTCATAAGTATTTAAATAATTCAAATAAGACTGCACATTAGGATGATTAACATCCTCGTCAGTCAATGATGATTCTTTAGGTAAAAACCCAGAAAGAAACGAAATATCTGAATCTTGTGCGATATCTGACATTAATCACCTTGCTCTAATCGTTTCATGCGTTTCATTTGTTCTTGCAACTGCTTAATGCTTTCTTTTGTTTGACCACGTAATAATTCATCACGCATTATTGTTTTTTCAGCAGTAGAAAGTTCTGGATTATTGTTAATATTAATTAATTGATAAATTCTTCTATCTTTTGCGTTATCTGACCATGCTTGTTTAAAGTCAGGCGCATTTAAAGCACCACCTGGATTACCACGTTTTTGTGCAAATTTTTGCAATCCTGTAGCATATTTTGCATCTCTTGTTAAATCAGCTTCAGCATTATCAAGCAATCTAGCTAATGCTTTTTCACTAACTTTACCGCCATCCCCTGTAGCTGCTGCAAGGGTTTCTCTTGCCGCATCAGTAGGTGCGCCAAATCGTGCTGCTGCACTCATTTGTAGTTGAGCCAAAGATTTTAACAAGCTGTCATATTCAGGATTTGTTACAACTAATTGAGATAAAGTTCTAGCCCCTTGACCTAATGCAGTACCGCTTGTTGCTTTAAGATGTTTTCTAGCTTCTCTAATATCATTAATAGCATTTTGTGAAGTGTCAGCAATAGTTTTAGCTTCTGATAAAAGTTGATTACCTTCTTTAAATTTAGGTGCTTCAACTTCAGAAACATAAGGCGTATTAGCTCTGTTAGGGAATGATTCATTAACAATTTTTTCTGGCTGTGCATTTTCTTGCGTTTCATTACCTGCGCCTGCTGTTCCGCCAACATTTCCACTAGGTTGTTGTTGATTGATGTTGAGTGGATTAAATGTTTGAGAAGCAGGGGTTGCAAAGCCAGGAACACCACCAACGCTTGTAAGTTGTGGGTTGGCTTGTGCAAATTTAGCTTCAGCAGCCCCACCTTTTTGTGTTAGAAAGTTAATAAAGTTTTCTGCTTTATCAGGGCCTTGTGCAATTGCTGTTTTAAATTGATCTAAAACTCCACCATCTTTTAGAGGAACGCCTTGTGCTTTTAAAATGCTTTCAACCATATCTGCATCGTTTTGCAAAATATCTTGTGCGCCATCAATAAATTCTCCAGTTTTTGGATTTTTTAATTTATTAATTTTTTTCTGCATCGCAGAAATTGCACCTTCAGCGTGTTGCTGATATTGATTTTTTAATTCGTATTGAGCTTTTTCAGTAGCAGTTTGTTCTTGTTGTAACTTTAAAGGATTGACTTGTTGAGCTTGTTGATAAGCCTGCGCTCCACGTGCAATATTCAGCATATCGCCTAAAGATGTTGCTGGCAAACCTTGAATTTGCGATGCTACTGTTGGATCACCATAATTAGCCATAATTTTTCCTTAACCTAGCATATCAGCCATATAAGAAGCAGCAACGTCTGGTGAAACAGCGTTTCCTGCCCCTTGTGCTATTTGATCTGCTGTGTAACCGCCTGCACCATTTGATCCGCTTATAAGGCTTCCTACTGAGTTACCGCCACTAGAGCTTGGGTTTAATAAAGAACCTAAATAACTATATTGACCAATATTTGATGCTGCGGGTGCTAATGCGTTTGCTGCGCCAACATATCCTGCTGCGGTTGCGTTAGCTGCGCCAGTCTGATAACCAGCAATTCCTTGCGCTGTTCCTGTTGCAAGATTTCCAAGATTGGCAATATTATTTTGACCAATAGTTGCTAAATTGTTTGCATTAGCTAATACGTTTTGACGCTGTGTTTGATAATTACTAAATGCTTGTTGGTAAGCATTTCCAGCATAATTTTGCGTATAGTTTTGCAAGGCTTGTTGAGCATTACCCCCCACAAGACCACCCGTAGCATTAGAAGCAGCGTTTTGAGCTTGCTGGCCTTGTTGTAGCTGAAATGCGTAATTAGGGGCTAAATTAGCATTTAAATCTTGATTATTAAACTGATTAGTCAAATAACCAGAATTTGCCATATTAGACAAAGCAGTCACACCTTGTGTGCCTAAATTGATATAAGGCTGATAATATGGCGATAAATTGTTGTAATTATTTTGTAATGTTTGAGCAGCTAAATTTTGACCTTGAGAAGCAGTATTTGCAGCTTGAGCTGCTCCACCGCCTCCAATGAGGCCTCCTATTGCTTGTCCAACTATCGGGGCTGCTACGGCAGCTGCACTTGCACCCATAATTTCTCCAATCTAATATGCTAATTGTCGCATTTTTACAACAGTTTCGTAAAGACTTTATCTATTAAAGTAAAGCCCAAATACTCAAAAAGGCTGGAATTATCAGAATGAACCTTAGTGTTGTATAAGATTCTCTGCACTCCCTGTTCCTTTAGCAGTTTTTCTGCAAATTGGAACATTTTTAACCCTACTCTGCCTTTGCGATATTCTTTCTTCAAAAAATAAATATCCTCAAAAGCCGTCAAACAAGTCTTGTAATGAAGGTGTGGCATCACAAAAAATATGATGTAACCAATTAGTTTTCCATCTTCTTTACAAGTTACAAACCGCAATTTACCGCTATCTAATATCGTTTTATATGCTTCCCAGTCAGGATCAAGAGGAAAAGTCTTGGTAACTGATAATTCCTCGTAATGATCCTTAATTATTTCCTTTAATGCGTCTAAATTTTCTAACCAATCGTCATCTTTATATTCAAACATTGTAATAAGGCACTTTATATTGTTTTCCCCCAACAGTTACATTCATAAATCCAGCAGGATTTGTAGGTAATGTAGCTGTCCCCTTTGTTGCTGTTGGTGAACTAGAAAAGTTTAATAAATTTAGAAACCATTGTTGCCACGCCCGTGTGGGCATTTTGGTATTGTCATCGATTAAAGGAGTAACTGGGTATTGATTGCCCTGACTTTGACCAAACAGTATATTTGCCATTAATTATCCCCTTCGCTAGCTTTTAAGTTCGCTGAAATAATACAAGCAAAGACTGGATCAGTCACAACGACTTCAAATATGCGATCTCGTGCCATGCCTAATCTGCGCCAAATAATACGATTCTTATATTTACCTACTTTACCAATTTCTGACCAATGTTCGTTTGAGTAGGTAGAACCACCATCGTTTGACCATCTAAGCATAGCTTGTGGGTTTGCACCGACTGTTTCTGCGTTCAAAGGGGGATTTGTAATGCCCTCTAAACCAACGCCAGGTTGGAATTGAATCTGAAACTCGTCAAAATATTGACGTTGCAAGTCTGTAACAAGGTGAGGACACCTACGCAATCTACGAATAGGATCGCCATTATCTGTGTAATTATTAGGGTCTAGCTGATAGATTTGACCATTTTGCCAATCTCCTACAAGAACGACACCTTGAAACAAAGCAGCGCAGTTAGAGCGATGGCGGTGGTAATTGTTCTGATTATCTACCCATAGCCACTTATGCCATAGACTTGTAGAGATGTCATAAACCCAAGTTAAATCTAGGCTTGGGAAAGTAATAACATAGCACTCATGCCCTTCTAGCTGATATGTATAAGCTACAGCATCGCTTACAGTTTGATTAACTAGCGTGTTTTCTACTGCGTGGGTTGAAATTCTTGATGGAAAATAGCCATTCATCATTACGATTTCAGACTGACCACGATTGTTTTTAGCTAAATAAGCAAAAGAGTTGCCTAAACGAGCTACTGAGAACTTAGCTGCAATACCATGTTGGCTAGATGAACCAGGTATTCTTTGAAACGCAAAAGGGAATGTTCCGGCATCTGCCCAGACTTCTGAAGTAGTTTCGCCTAATAAATAGACTTGCCCGTGATCGGCAATAAGAGATACAAGGTTATCAGGGCCTGTAAATTTAGAAGCATAGCTTAGACCATAAGTAATAGGGCTAAGAAGATTAGAAGCTGCCCATTGTTGAGTATTGGGGCAGTTATAAACAAAATAGTTATCAACAATATCTACAACATCTGCACCGCTAAAAGCACCATCTGTGCTTGGTAAAACGCTAAAATTCAATAAATACATGGTTTCAGAGCCTACAGATTGGCTATTATTGATTACATAGCTTCCTGTACCGCCTGTGCCTGTACCAAAAGTAAGGGTAAGAGTTAACCCTGTGCCCGATCCGTTTGTGGATGTAGATACGTTATTTGAAGGGGTAGAGGTATATTGACCAGCATAGGTTGCTGTCAATCCTGTCACTACCCCTGAAGCTACTGAGCTTACAGTATAAGTAGCTGGGCTATTGCCATAAACACCGCCTAAAACTGTCACAGTATCGTTTACAGCGTATCCTGTGCCACCTGTAGCAATAGAAGCACTTAATACTGTTCCGCTTCCCAAAGCCGTAATAATCGTGTTTGCGGTGACGCCAGTACCTGTAATGGTTTGACCTGGGTAAATTGTCCCGCTAGAAACGCCTGTTACTGTTAAAGTCGTGCCAGAAATACTAGCTGTAATAATCCCTGCGACTGAGGCAGAGTTCATCTGAATGGCAGTAGCAATACTATTGGTTTGATTTAATGTCCAAGTCGTGCCTGATCCGCTAACAATAACTGTTTCGCTAGTAATTCCAATGCCAAATAAAGATTGACCCGCAGCGATTGTGCCTGAGATTACCCTAGTGACAGTTAAAGTCGTTCCTGAAATTGTGCCTTGAAATACCGCAGAAGCTGGGGTAGAAATACGCCATGTATAACGATAAGAGCCGTCAACGATATAGACGTTTAAGCCGTTATCTGTAATACCTACTTGACCGCTTGAGCTATTTAGCTGTCCTACGATTGTCGCTGTATATGTCGAATCCATGACATAAACATAAGGGCCACAGACTGCAACCATGTAATTACCACCGCTTACTGTTCTCATGCCACGAACAACTTGAGCATTTTGTAGAGTAACTACGTTTGTAAGACCAGGCGTAGGATATAAAGCGACTACCCCTCTTGCCCCTTGACCTTTTGTAGGATCGACTTCAGGGCGAAAATTAATGCACTCTTGGGCATCTTGGTAAATAGAAGGTGCTGTGTAGGCTGCTCCTACGAAGCCAAAATCAGCCATTAGATTACATCCTTGTAGCGTTCAAAACGCCAAATTTTATGGACAGTATTTTTGTGTATTCCAAATTTTTTAGATAATTCAATATGAGTCATAATACCTTTGTTAGCTCTGACAAAACGAACTTCATCATCTGTTAATTTGGCCGTATGTTTATTTCCAATAAGTGAATTGCTTATTGATTTTTTATGTTGTTCAGACAAAGGTTTTCCTTGCCTAGCAATTCTTAATTTTTCTTTTGTTTCATCAGATAACTTTACGCCCTTACGTGGGCTTGTTACACCCTTACGCATAGCTGACCATTTAGCTTTTTGTTCTTCTGAATGGGGATGTGAATAACCAGAGCATCCTTCCCCACCATTGCTTAAATTCACAAGTTTGATACCACGTCTTTTATAAACATCAATACATTCGATTTCAGCAAGAAAAGCTAATTCTTCGTCTAAATTATCAGCAATAATTTCTGATGTAAAACCATGTTTTTCTACATAAAACTTCCAATACCGATTTCTTTTATTTTTATCAGCATGACGTTTATCTTTGCCTTTGCCAACATAAAAGATATTGCCTGTATCTACAGCACGATGTTGGTATATGTAATATTGCATAAGTGTATGATTATTAACGGAAAAATCCGCCTGATAAAATCCATCCAGCGTCCTTTTGACGGCTTGCCAACATAGCATCGGCAAAACGAGCAGATTGAACTGGCTTCATATTAATCCGTTTAACTGTAGCTTTAGCTTGTGCAGCGTAAGCATTAATCATCTGAATTTGCGTTGGATTAGCTTTGCCATACATAGGCATCAAACGCTCGGCTAAACACCATCTGAGAGCCATTGTGTAGCCCTGTGGAAGCACAATTCCATCAGTCAAGCTGGTATAGCGTTGGAATAGATTGTCTGTAAATATGTGCATTTCGCCCTGTGAAGGGTTAGGCCATACATACAGATTTCCTAATGTTTCGCTTGGCTGATAGTAAAGAGCTTTAGGCCACGGGCCGTTTAAAGTCTTTAAACCAATCATTTGATATTCTTCTACGGCTAAAACAGCGATTGGATAGTCCAAACCACCATTGACAATAGGAACGCCATTAGAATTGGTATTGATCCGCACAAAAGCAGAGTCTATCGATAATGGGCGTTGATAGTATAAAGTTATCGTTTCTGAGCTGATGGGCGTGGAATAGTAAGTATTGAGCTGATATGTACCCGCTTCGTTTACGTTATTCCCTGCGCCTGTAAGCATCTTTTCAATAGTCGTGCCAGAGATAATGCCTGTGCCACCCAAAGTCTGACCTACGTTAATAGCCCCAGAGTTAATAGCTGTGACTGTCAGAATATTGCCTGAAATTGAGCCTGTAATGCTTGCGTTGATGTTTCCTGTTGGGCCAATCGTATATTGAGTAACGCCTGGGGTAATAGGAAAGACAATCTCATTCTTGTAATAGACCATCATTTCTTCGTTTGACCATTGATCGATCAGGTCATTAAGCATATCAAACGCATCTTGCGCAGCGTCAGCAGTAGGAGTTTCGCCAGCCTCTAATGCTCCAATATCTTTTAATGCTCTAGAAATGATGTCATAAGGTGTGGTCATGGCTTAAATCTCAGGTTTGAATACTTGTGGCATCCAGGGTGCTGGTACAGGTTTATGTGATTTTAACGCTTTTATCTGATTTTCGACACCCTTTTTAATATGGTTGTCACCATCCTTGACAGCATCAGCTTCGATCCAGCCAATAATCATTTCTTCGGTAACTTCTAAAAATGGCACTTTTGCAGTAGGACAGTCAAAATACCAATTACCTTCAGTTTCTACTGAAAGATCATCTTCTGAGCCTGTAAGGTGATATTTAGCCCCTGTAATGATTTCATCTTTAGCAAAAACTTCTAAAATTTTCCATTGATAGTTCATATTTATCCTATTAATGCTGTTACTTCAGCTTGTGTTAGTCCTAATGCTGTTAGTTTAGCTAGTGCAGAAGCCTTTGCGTCTTTAGCGGCTTGTTCTGCTTGTGCTTCTGCGGCTTGTAGTTCTACCATTTTAGCTTGTGCAGCAGCTAGGTCGTAAACTACTGGATTTTCATTTACATCAAAAGCATCTGTTCCACGAATAGTAACAATGGATGAATTTAAAGCTCTGATTGCTTCATGAATATTTATCATATTAGCTTCCTGAAATTTCCATTAAAGTAATAGTTACATTAGTTCCTGCGCCAAGACCTGTTTCTGAAACAAATACAGTTCCAGATATAGCTTTTAAATACAAAGTATATGTAGTAGATGATGTTGTTGAAGGAGAATCCAAATAAGCTATTGTTTGTGTATATGTTGAACTACCTGCTGTGCGAACAAAAATAGTTTCACTAGCTGTAATTGCCGAACCTCTACCAATAGCAATAGCTCCAGTAGATGCACCAGATGTATCCGCATAAACACCATTAACAAAAACTAATATTTTGCTATTTGTGGATTGTGGAGTAATTGTTGCAGTAAAACCAGTAGAAACATAACTGCTAGAAGTAGTTGAGAATTGAGTATTTCCAGAACTTTGCACAACTTGCAATACTGTCTGACCACTACCATATAAAGATACTGACATAATTATTCCTTAAACAGGATTAGCGATTGCAACGAGTTGTGCAGTAGTTGTAGCAGATGCAATAGCAGTACGGCCAGAAGTCAATTCAGCAGTAAAGTCCGCATCAGATACATCGTTAGCAATACCAGCTAATGTGTTTAATTGACGCTTTTGGGCTACTTGAACCGCAGCAGCATTGAACTGAGCTAGTTTATGAGCTTGAGCAGTAGGGAAATCTACAGTAACAGTAGTTCCGTCTAGCTTCCAAGCATCAAAAAACTGAGCATCTGCGCCTTGTGGCAATGTGCTGTCATCAACAATAATTGCACCAGCAGGGCAGTCTTTTGCCAATACTTCATTGATAGGCAATTCGCCTGTTGGAACTGTTACAGATACTCCACCATTGGAGTTTGCATAAATGATTAGTTGTGTCATTATTTTTCCTTATCTAAATACTGCAAAGCAAGCTATTGTTGGGTCCCATACCACATTGTTATACGATGTAGCAACATAAGCTTGTGTTGTCGTAAAAGGATTTGCTACCCTTCGTATTTGAGTAATAATAGGAAGTACATTATCTGCACCATCTTGGTTATAGTTTTGCATACCGATAACTGCATAGTTGGTATCTGGCAAAGCATTAGTAAAATTTAATATAAACAATCCTGTGCTGCTTTTTGTAACAGAACTTACATTGTAAGAACCACGAATTGTTGAGGTAGACGCATTGTAATTTACCCAAGCCTTTGCACTACCATAAATGGCATTATCCATTGCTGTGCTATTACCAGCACCATCTTGAATTGTATCTGCGACTATTGTTCCTGCCATGATTTATCCTTAATCAAAAACCGCAACATTTAAATATGTTGGATTTACTGCAGAGCCGTTATAAACAGTTATTGAAAATGCAGATGTTGTTGGGCTAACATAACTACCATTATTATCACAAAAAGCATTGACAATTTCGCCTCTGCTTCCACCACCACCAGTTGTTGAAACTACACAATAAGTTGTATTTGACATGGCTGTTGTAAAATTTACTGTATATCCACCAGTTCCATTAACTGTTATGGAACTTATATTAAATGAACCATTAATTACGCCAGCAGTATTTCCATTTCCACCATTAAAGTTTACCCATGCTTTAGCAATACCTTGATAAGCATTATTAGTGCTAAATATACCTGTACTAGAATTAATTACGTCTGTTTGTAATGTGCCGTATGCCATATTGTCCTTAAACTATTACCCAACGACTGCCAGAAGGAACTGTAACTGTTTTTCCACTTGCTACAGTTATTGGCCCTGCGGAAATAGCATTGTAATTAGTTGGTAATGTATAGCTAGTAGAAACAGTATTGTTATTTACTAATAATCCATTGCTTGCAACTTGTTGTGGTGCGCTTTGATCGCCTGTAGATGGATTCCATTTTAACTCTGTAGAGCTGGTGTAAGCAGTAGATAATGTTCCGCTTGTGGCTGCTGCAAACAAAGGATAACGAGTCGCATTAGTCGTTGTATCGTCTGTGATTGTTGCGCCACCGCTAAAATTGACCCAAGTAGGAACAGACGATCCATTAGACTGCAATACTTGACCGCTTGTGCCGTTGGCGATAAATCCTGTTGCACCGCTTCCGGTTTGATATACAAGCTGACTAGCTGCGCCACCTGCAATATTGGTTGCAGTTGTAGCTGAAGTGGCTGTGGCAGCGTTTCCGCCAATCGAAAGGCTAGAAGCTGTGCCTGTTAAACCTGTTCCTGCACCGCTAAATACTGTTGCTGTAAATGTTCCTGTAGAAGGCACATATTGGAGCTTGGTGCTAGATGTATCTACAGTATTGGTTGATCCGCTGGTTGCGCTATAAAACAAGGGGTAAAACGTGCTAGAGTTAGAGGTTTGATCGCTAATCGTAACTGCCGTAGAAACTGTAGCCCAAGATGGGGCAGAAGTGCCATTAGAGGTTAAAAACTGACCTGTCGTGCCATTAGCAATAAAAGCCGTAGTTCCTGATGCAGTTTGATAAGGAATCTGACTTGCTGCGCCACCAGCTAAATTAGTCGCAGTTGTCGCTGTTGTAGCAGAGCCTACTGAAAGGGTTGACTGAGCAACATATTGCGGTGCAGTAGCACCAGCAGTCAATACATAGTTTGTTGTGCCTAAAGCTAGGCTTGTTGTTGTGCTTGCGCCAGATTGGTATAAAAGTGAGCCTGTTGCCCCACCAGCTACGTTCGTTGCCGTTGTAGCACTAGCAACTGCACCACTTACTATAGAACCAAGAATTGATGTGATCCAAGAAGGGTTTGAGTAGCTTCCTGTTGTATATACGCCATTGGTGACTGTCGCAGAGTTACCTGTAATATTGATACCCCAAGTGCCACTTGCGCCTGAACCTGTTGTGCTAGGTGCGCCTACAGTATTGTAAGAAATAGTCTGGGCTACTGAGCCGTTATAAGTCGTGCCTGATGCTGCGCCTGAACCTGAATTATTAAATGTAATGCTATTCGTTACAGAGCCTGCGCTAGTTGCTGTTGCTGCGTTACCGCCAATGCTTAATCCTGATGCTGTTCCTGTAAGCCCGCTACCTGATCCACTAAAAGAAGAAGTAGCAGTAATAATAGTGCCATTAATTGAGGCAGCAGAAGAACCGCCAATAGTAGTGCCATTAATTGATCCTCCTGTAATTGCTACGCTATTTGCATTTTGCGTTGACATCGTGCCAAGACCGCTAACTTGGGTATTGGCAATCGCAATAGAAGTGTTTGTAACGCTAGTAACTTGACCCTGTGCGTTTGTTACAAAAACAGGAACTGCGCTTGCAGAGCCGTAAGTGCCTGCTGTGCCAATATTGGTAATGCTAAATGTAAAACCTGTAAGGGTTAACCCTGTGCCAGCAGAATAAGTAGCAGAAGTCGTAAATTGCGACCAAGTTACTGGTGTTGTTCCTAAAGTCCCGCCAGGGGTAACTGTGCAGAACCATGCGCTACCCGCTTGTGAGCCGTATTCTACGAACGCAATCGCTGAAACTAGCTCATTCCATGTATTTGCATCAGAAGAACGACTCCAAGCACCGCTAGAAGCGATGTAAATGCCGTTATTAGCCGTTGTTGTCTGATTCTTGACGATTACCCTATCACCAGCTAAGGTCGTGTAACCATCAATCGTTTGTAGCCCCGACAGCGTGATGTTTGTCAAAGTCGCACAAGCTACTGGTTGTTTCCAAGAAATACCCGCTGCGTAAGATTGTAAGGCTAATAAATTGACAATATCTGTAGCACCACTAGGCTGAGTTGTAATCTGCCCTGTAGTCGTAATGATGTTAGTAAAAGAACCTGTAGATGGTGTTGTAGCGCCGATAGTTGTGCTATCAATAGTGCTATTGGTAATGGTTAACCCTGATTGAACAGGGTTTATTGAAGCGTAAAAAGGCATATTTTGCCCGATGAACGTATTAAACGTGCCATCAAGATTAAA
>Ga0316224_1002905_pt1 | contig 14869 bp, 13 predicted proteins | sample TBH18013metaG_FD_206254 | JGI IMG/M metagenome (GOLD analysis project Ga0316224, IMG submission 206254) | Freshwater microbial communities from Trout Bog Lake, Wisconsin, USA - TBH18013 | ecosystem: Environmental > Aquatic > Freshwater > Lake > Hypolimnion/Profundal zone | place: USA: Wisconsin... | reverse complement strand
TACGTTAGCTCAAGCCTTCGTTCGCAACATATCACACATAGTGCCCCCGGCGGCTTAGCTGCAGCCGGTGGTGCCGCCGCAGGTGTCGCATTTGAGGCAGGTGCCATTGCGGACCAGGGTGAAGTTGCCGCATTCGGGGCAGGCATCGCCTTCATAGCCCTTCATGCGGGCGGTGCGGATCTGTTCGGCGCGGGCGTCGAACTCCTGGATCAGCGCCTCGGTATCGCCGCCGACGCTGACCACGGTCTGGGCCGCCGCCGCCATCTGCATGCCGCCTTCGACCCCGGCCGACAGGGAGGTCGGGCCGGTGACGCCACGGGTGAGGAACAGCAGGTTGGAGCGGACATAGCCCTTGGAGGCGACCCGTTCCACCACCGCCAGATGCTGGGCGGCCAGATGCTGGGCCGCGGCCGATTGGGGTTCCAGCTGGCTTTCCGAGGCGCCACGGCCCATGGCGTCGGGGGTGAGGTCGGCCGGTTCCACATGGGCCAGATCGTTGCGGCCGAGATAGGAGATGGCCAGTTCGCGGAAGATGTAGTCGAGGATCGAGCTGGACATCTTGATGGTCTCGTTGCCCTCGACCATGCCCGAAGGCTCGAACCGGGTGAAGGTGAAGGCCTCGACGAATTCCTCCAGCGGCACCCCGTATTGCAGGCCCACCGAGATGGCGATGGCGAAATTGTTCATCATGGCGCGGAAGGCGGCGCCTTCCTTGTGCATGTCGATGAAGATCTCGCCCAGCTTGCCGTCTTCGTATTCGCCGGTGCGCAGATAGACCTTGTGGCCGCCGACGATGGCCTTCTGGGTATAGCCCTTGCGGCGATCGGGCAGCTTGGTGCGGCGCTGCACCTGCTGGATCACCCGCTCGACCATGCGTTCGGCGACGATCTCGGTCCGCGCCGCCATGGACGCCTCGGCCAGTTCGTCGGCCAGGGCGCCGGCATCGTCCAGCAGCGAAGCCTGGAGCGGCTGGCTGAGCTTGGAGCCGTCACGATAGAGGGCGTTGGCCTTGACCCCCAGCCGCCAGGACAGCATGTAGGCGTTCTTGCAATCCTCGACCGTGGCCGAATTGGCCATGTTGATGGTCTTGGAAATGGCGCCCGAGATGAAGGACTGGGCGGCGGCCATCATGCGGATATGGGCCTCCACCGACAGCGAGCGCTTGCCGATGCGGCCGCAGGGGCTGGCGCAATCGAACACCGGCAGGTGCTCGTGCTTGAGGAAGGGGGCGCCCTCCAGGGTCATGGCGCCGGTGCAGTAGGTGTTGGCGGCGTCGATCTGCTCGCGGCTGAAGCCCAGGAAGCCCAGCATGTCGAAGGTGTAGTCGTCGAGCCGGGCGGCGGGAATGCCCAGGACGTCGGTGCAGAACTGCTCGCCCAGGGCATATTTGTTGAAGACGAATTTGATGTCGAAGGCGGCTTCCAACTGCGCCTCGACCTTGTCCAGGGTCGCCTCGTCGAAGCCCTTGGCCCGCAGGCTGTCATGGTTGATGGAAGGCGCGCCGCGCAGCGAGCCGTGGCCGACCGCGTAGCGGATGATCTCGGCAATGTCGCCATCGCCGTACCCCAGGGTGCGCAGCGCCTCCGGCACCATGCGGTTGATGATCTTGAAATAGCCGCCGCCGGCCAGCTTCTTGAACTTCACCAGGGCGAAGTCGGGCTCGATGCCGGTGGTGTCGCAATCCATCACCAGGCCGATGGTGCCGGTGGGAGCGACCACCGAGGTCTGGGCATTGCGGAAGCCGTGCTTCTCGCCCTTGGCCAGCGCCTCGTCCCAGGCTTGGCGCGAGGCGGCCAGCAGGGGAGCGTCGGGGCAGTTGGCGGCATCCAGCGGCACCGGGAGGATGGACAGCCCCTCATAGCCGGTGCCCATGCCGTGGGCGGCGCGGCGGTGGTTGCGGATGACCCGCAGCATGGCGGCGCGGTTGGTCTCGAAGCCCTCGAAGGCGCCCAGCGCCTCGGCCATGTCGGCCGAGGTGGCATAGGATTCGCCGGTGGTCAGGGCGGTGATGGCGGCGATCAGGGCGCGGCCCTTGTCGCTGTCATAGGGAATGCCCGAAGCCATCAGCAGACCGCCCACATTGGCGTAGCCCAGGCCCAGAGTGCGGAACTCGTAGGACAACTCGGCGATGCGGGGCGAGGGGAACTGGGCCATCAGCACCGAGATTTCCAGCACCATGGTCCACAGCCGCACGGCGTGGCGATAGCCCTCCACGTCGAAGCTGCCGTCGTCGTTGCGGAAGCACAGCAGGTTCAAGGACGCCAGATTGCAGGCGGTGTCGTCCAGGAACATGTATTCCGAGCACGGATTCGAGGCGTTGATGCGGCCCGATTCGGGGCAGGTGTGCCACTCGTTGATGGTGGTGTCGAACTGGATGCCCGGATCGGCGCAGGCCCAGGCGGCGTCGCCGATCTGCTCCCACAGCTCGCGGGCCTTCAGGGTCTTGGCGACCTTGCCGTTCTTGCGGTGGGTCAGGTTCCAGTCGCTGTCATGGATCACCGCTTCCAGGAAGGCGTTGTCCACCCGCACCGAATTGTTGGAATTCTGCCCCGATACCGTCAGATAGGCCTCGGAATCCCAATCGGTGTCCAGCACCGGGAAATCGATCTGGGTATAGCCCTGGCGCGCGAACTGGATCACCCGCTGGATGTAGTTTTCCGGGATCTCGCATTTACGGCCGTCGATGATGGCCTTTTTCAGGCGGGCATTGATCTTGGGATCGAACCGCCCCTCGGTGTGGTCGGCGGCGCCGTCCCATTCCCGGCAGGCGGCCATGACCTCGGTCAGGGTGCGGGCGGCCAGGCGCGAGCCCGCCACCAGGGCGGCCACCTTCTGCTCCTCGCGGACCTTCCACGAGATGAACTTCTCCACGTCGGGGTGATCCACGTCCACCACCACCATCTTGGCGGCGCGGCGGGTGGTGCCGCCCGATTTGATGGCGCCGGCGGCGCGGTCGCCGATCTTGAGGAAGCTCATCAGCCCCGACGAGCGGCCGCCGCCCGACAGCTTCTCGCCCTCGCCGCGCAGCTTGGAGAAATTGGTGCCGGTGCCCGAGCCGTATTTGAACAGGCGGGCTTCCCGCACCCACAAATCCATGATGCCGCCCTCGTTGACCAGATCGTCCTCGATGGACTGGATGAAGCAGGCATGGGGCTGGGGATGTTCGTAGGCGGATTTGGAGCGCACCAGCTTGCCGGTCTTGTGGTCCACATAGGAGTGGCCCTGGCCGGGGCCGTCGATGCCATAGGCCCAGTGCAGGCCGGTGTTGAACCATTGCGGCGAGTTGGGGGCGCCCATCTGGCGGGCCAGCATATGGGCCATTTCGTCGCGGAAGGCCAAGGCGTCGGTCTCGTCGTCGAAATAGCCGCCCTTCCAGCCCCAATAGGTCCAGGTGCCGGCCAGGCGGTCGAACACCTGCTTGGCGCTGCGCTCGCCGGCGACCCGCTCCTTCTCCGGCAGCTTGGCCAGGGCGTCGGTATCCGGCTCGTGGCGGGCCAGCCATTCGGGGATGCCCTTTTCGGCGACGCGCTTCAGCTTGGCCGGAATGCCGGCCTTGCGGAAGTATTTCTGCGCCAGCACATCGCACGCCACCTGGGACCAGTCGGCCGGAACTTCGAGGTCGTCGGCGGAGAACACCACCGACCCGTCGGGATTCCGGATTTCGCTGACGGCCTTACGGAAGATGATCCCGGCATAGGCTGATTCACCGGTCTTGGTGTAATGGCGTTGGACCCGCATGGTTTCCCCTCTGAGTTCGACTGGTCTTGACCGACTCTGGCCGAAGGGGGCGCGAACGAAACGGTTGGCGCCTTGCGGCACGCTCCCCCTCCCGCGTCGTGCCACTACATCTAGTGGCCCTCCCTCGACGAAACCGCAGCCTATGCCATCTTGGCGGAGGGCGTCAAGACATAAGTCGTTCACAATACAAGATATGGGTCGTTCACAAAGGTTAACCACGATATGCAGTGCATACGCTATATATTGTGATTAATTATGATGAAAATTGCAAAATGCGGTGTGGTGAAGAAGATGTGTGAACCCCTCTGGACGGGACGGGGGGCTTTTGCCTATAGTCCGGCGGACAATTTGCTGCGTGAGGACGATGATGGCGACAATCGGCACCCTGCTTTACACCTGGACCAAGGGCAAGCTGGTCGGTACCGATACCGCCGGCAACCGCTACTACACCGAGCGCCGGGCCGCCAAGGGGCGCCGGACCAAGCGCTGGGTGCTGTTCGCCGGCAAGCCGGAAGCATCGAAGGTTCCGGCCGAATGGCATGTCTGGCTGCACTATACCAGCGACGTGCCGCTGACCGCGACCGCCCCGCTGGCCTGGCAGAAGCCGCACCAGCCCAACAAGACCGGCTCGGCCGAGGCCTATCTTCCGCCCGGCCACGATCTGGCCGGCGGCGTGCGCGAGCGGGCCACCGGCGATTACGAGGCGTGGCGGCCCTAAGGACCCAGGACAGGAAGGGGGCGCGACAATGACCCGCAGCGACCGCGACACCGTGACCGGCGGCGCCGTCGTCGTGGTCGGGGCGTTGCTGCTGGCCTTGGCCTTCGCCATCGGCGGCAAGTCCACCGCCTCCACCGAGGGCTATCTCCTCACCGCCCATTTCAACCAGGCCGATGGAATCGCGGTGGGCAGTCCGGTGCGGCTGTCGGGAACCCTGATCGGCCGGGTGATCGATCAGCGGCTGGACGAGCGCTATCGGGCGGTTCTCACCATCCTGGTGCGTCCCGACGTCCAGTTGTCCAGCGACACGGCGGCGGTGATCTATACCGACGGGTTGCTCGGCGCCAAATTCGTCGAACTGAAGCCGGGCGGCGAGGATGCCGTGCTGAAGCCCGGTCAGGACATCCAGTATACCCAGGACGCGGTGGTGATCGAGGATCTGCTGGACATGATCATCCAGCAGGCCAAGGCCAAGCGCGGCTACCTGGACAAGCCCCTGCCGTCCGCAAGCAATTAGACAGGTAAGATCCCATGGGACGAAATCTGATCGAAACCATCATGGGGGCCGTCGTCTTGGCGGTGGCGGGCTTTTTCCTGGCATTCGCCTATACCCACGCCAACATCAAGAAGATCGAGGGCTATACCCTGACCGCCAACTTCGCCAGCGTCGGCGGTCTCGACACCGGCGCCGACGTGAAGATCAACGGCATCAAGGTCGGTACCGTGCTGTCGCAGTCGCTGGACCCCCAGACCTATGACGCGGTGGTCAAGCTGTCCATCGCCAACGGCATCCAATTGCCCGCCGATACCGTCGCCAGTATTTCCAGCGAGGGGCTGCTGGGGGGCAAGTTCGTCAAGCTGGCGCCCGGCAAGTCCACCGCCATGCTGGCCGCCGACGGCGCCCTCGGCCCGACCAAAAGCTTCAAGTCCATCGAGGAAATGGTCGGCAACCTGATCTTCCTCGCCACCGCCGACAACCAGCCGCCCGCCGCCGCCAAGGGGGCCGGGACGCCCGTGAAGCAATGAGAACAGCGGCGATCCTGGCGGCGGCGCTGCTGACGGCCGGCTTGCCGGCCACCACCATGGCCCAGAGTCAGCCCCCCCAGGTCCCACAGGTTCAGGCGGAAGGCATGGATCTGTCGTTCGATACCGCCATTCTCCAGGGTCTCGACAAGGTTTCCGCCCGGGTGGTGACCATCGAGGTGCCGGTGGGGGCGCCGGTGCATTTCGGCACCTTGGAAATCATCGCCCGCGCCTGCAAGAAGCGCCGGCCGGAGGATCAGCCGGAAAGCGCCGCCTTCCTCGATATCTGGGAGTTGCGCCCCAACTACCCCGCCACCAGCCTGTTTCGCGGCTGGATGTTCGCCTCCAGCCCGGCCCTGTCGGCCATGGAGCATCCGGTCTACGACATCTGGGTGCTGGATTGCCGCAACGGCAAGGGGCCGGCGCCGAGAGCGCGATGAGAGACGGATTCAGCCTAGCGCCTCCTCCCAGCCCACGTTAGAGACGCGGTCGAACACGGCGTGGCGGTCGATGGCGGCGGCGAGTTGCGCGCGGTAGGCGTCGCGGGGAATTTCGATGGCGCCGAATTGCCGGAGATGGCTGGTGACGAACTGGGTGTCCAGCAATTGGAAGCCGCCTCGTTTGAGCCGGGCCACCAGATGGACCAGCGCCACCTTGGAGGCGTCGGTCTCGCGCGAGAACATGCTTTCGCCGAAAAAAGCCGCCCCCAGGCCGAGGCCGTAGAGGCCGCCCACCAGCCGCCCCTCCCGCCAGCTCTCCACCGAATGGGCCAGGCCCAGCCGGAACAGATCGAGGAACAGCCGCACGATCTCCTCGTTGATCCAGGATTCGGTGCGGTCCTCGGCCGGTTCGCCGCAGGCCCGCATCACCGCCTCGAACGCCGAGTCGCAGCGGATCTCGAACCCGCCCCGGCGCAGGGTCTTGCGCAGCCGTTTCGAGACGTGAAATCCCGGCAGCGGCAGGATCCCCCGCAGTTCGGGATCGATCCAGTACAGCCGGCGATCATCCCGGCTGCGCGCCATGGGGAACACCCCCAGGGCATAGGCTTGGATCAGCAGGTCCGATGACAAAGGCCCCATATACCGCACTCCCTGGCTCATTATTAATCCATCCCGGCGGGGGCGGGAACCTGGAATCCGTGGCGAGGAGTGTTGCCGCCCGCCGCCGCCGGCTCATATAATGGGCATTCGCCGAAGGTGGCGTAAAAAGAGGCGGGCGGGATTGCGGTGGCCATGAAACCGGAACAGGTGCAGTGGGATTTGTGGAGCGGTGATCCGGCCAGCGCCGCCGCCGCCGCGGACGGGTTTCACCGCCTTTCCCCGGAGGCGTCATGACTCCGGCCAGCTCTCCCATTCTCGCGGTCGACAGCTATAAGGCCAGCCACAAATGGCAATATCCCGAGGGGACCCGTTATGTGTCCTCCTATGTGGAGGCCCGCGCCGACAACAGCGGCCTGGAACTGCCCGGCACGGTGTTTTTCGGGCTGCAGCCTTATCTGAAATGGCTGGCTGAGACGCCCGTCACTGCGGCGGCCATCGCCAAGGCGGGCAGCGTGTTCGCCGCCCATGGGGTGCCGTTCTACGCCGAGGGCTGGCGCTGGATTCTCGATCACCATGACGGCCGCCTGCCGGTGGAGATCCGCGCCGTGGCGGAAGGCCATGTGGTGCCGTTCGGCAATGCGGTGATCCAACTGGTCAATACCGACCCCAAGGCCTTCTGGCTGACCTCCTATCTGGAAACCGGCCTCCAACGGGCGGTGTGGTACGCCTCGACGGTGGCGACGGTGTCGTGGGCGGTCAAGCGGATCCTGCGCGAATTCTGGCAACGCACCTCCGACGCCCCGGAGGAGAGTCTGGACTTCAAGCTCCACGATTTCGGGGCGCGGGGGGCGTCGTCGGGGGAAAGCGCCGCCCTGGGCGGCATGGCCCATCTGGTCAATTTCAAGGGCACCGACACGGTGGAGGCGCTGCTGGCCGCCGACGAATATTACGGCGAGGCCATGGCCGGCTTCTCCATTCCGGCGGCGGAGCATTCCACCATCACCAGTTGGGGCCGGGACGGCGAATTGGCGGCCTATGCCAATATGCTGAGCCAGTTCGGCGGGCCGGGCCGGCTGGTGGCGGTGGTCTCGGATTCCTACGACGTGTTCCATGCGGTGGAAAAGCTGTGGGGCGAGCAGTTGCGGGCGCAGGTGCTGGATATGGGCGGCACCCTGGTGATCCGTCCCGATTCCGGCGATCCGGTCGAGGTGGTGTCGCGGGTGCTGACCCTGGCGGCCAAGGCCTTCGGCACCAGCCGTAACGCCAAGGGCTTTCATGTGCTCAATCCGGCGGTGCGGGTGATCCAGGGCGACGGCGTCAATCCCCATTCCATCCGCGCCATCCTGACCCGCATGGAGCAGGACGGCTTCGCCATCGACAATATCGCCTTCGGCATGGGTGGTGCCCTGCTGCAGAAGGTCGACCGCGATACCTTCTCGTGGGCGATGAAAGCCTCGGCCATCCAGGTCGATGGCCAGTGGCGCGACGTCTATAAGGAGCCGGTCACCGATCAGGGCAAGGGATCGAAGCGCGGCCGGCTGGCCTTGACCTTCGATCCGGTGACGGGGTGGAAGACGGTGCCCCAGGACGGCTGCGCCGAAGCCGACAACCGTCTGGTCCCGGTGTTCCGCGATGGCCGGATCCTGTCCACCACTTCCTTCGCCGAGGTCAGGACCCGGGCGGCGGGGTGAGCTTGTGGCCTGCCGGTCATTCCTGCGGGACCGCCTGTGGCATCGTTTACCGTGCGGGCTGCACCGGGCGGTAGAAACGCCCCGACAGGCCGACGCGGTCAAGGGTGTAGGAGCGGGCCAGTTCGTCGAACACCCCGTCGCTGAAATTGACGAAGCGCGGCGGGATCACCTGCAGCCCCGGCGCCTCGTCCAGCGGATGCTCGCGCAGGCTGCTGACCTGAAAGACCGGGAATTGGTGACGGGCCAGCATGTCTTCCAGCAGATGGGGCGGCAGCCGCCCGGTAAGGCTGGCCTGCAGCACGTTATAGGGATCGACCGCGATGGCTTTGCCGGCGCGCACGCAGAGCAGCATGGATTCGCACACCGCCGGGCCGGGGATCTGGCGCAGATAGGCCACGTCGGCGCGGAAGAGCCGCTGGCGCTCGCCATACTCGCCCAGGGCGTCGACCGCCATCCGCCCCAGCACCTGCGGCGTCAGCAGCAGCACGCCGAAATTGGCCAGCACCGCCAGCAGCGCCGGGGCCATGGCGGGCAGACCCGGCTGGCGCCGCAGCCAGGTCGCCGCCAGACCGCCTCCCATGGCGGCGGCGATCATGGTGTCGAAGAAGATGTTGATATCCACCCCGGCGCCGCCGGAGAAGGCCATGCCCAGCCCCAGGCTGCCGAGCAGATAGGCCGCGACCATGGTGGGGACCGGGCCGTCGCCGTGTCGCAGCAGCAGGAAAAATCCGGCGACGGCCAGCGGCGCCTGGATGCGCTCCAGCACCTCCATGGTCAGCAGGAAGCCCCGGGTGACGTCATAGATGCGCGGCGCCAGCAGACGGTGAAAGAAATCCATCCCGAACAGGGCGAGGATGGTGGTGCCAGCGATGGCGATCAGGGTCAGCCCGACCGCCAGGAAGGTCCAGCGCCCGGCGGCCGGCGCCCGCCACAGGGCATGGACCGAGACCACCAGCGGCAGGGCCAGCACATTGTGCTTGCACAGCAGGCCGAGGGCGAACAGCACCGCCACCGCCGCCAGCCGCGCCGGCCCGGCCCGCCCGCCCACATAGACGGCGAAGCCGGCCGCGAGGAAGCCTTGCGCCAATAACTGGGGATCGTCCACCCCCACATAATCGGTGGCGAAGGCCGAGAACATGGCGGTGCAGGTGGCCATGGCCAGCAGTCCGTCGCCGCGCGAACCGCCATTGGCGCGCACCACCACCCCCGAACTGGCGGCAATGACGGCGACCGCCACCACCGACAGCAGCCGGCCGGCCAGGACCGGGTCGCCGACCGCCAATCCCAGCAGGCCGACCAGATAGAAGGACAGCGGCGGATAATTGTTGAAGAACAGGGCGCCCGCCCCGGCATAGGGCGAGAGTCCGGCGGTGACCAGTCCCTGCAGGAAGGCATTCCAGCCCTCGTTGTAGTCGATCTCGAAATCGGCGCCGATGCGCAGGCAGGGATAGGCGAACATGATCGCCGCCAACACCGCCAGCGCGATGACCGTGATGGCATAAGGTCTGGCTTGGGTCACGGGATCCGGCTTCCGGTCTGGAAATGGTGGCTGTGCCGTCATGATGACAGAGTGTGGGTGTGCATCGCCGCTTTCCGAACCGTGACGCCGAGGCCGCATGCTATCCCGGATTTCCCACCCTGTCACGACCACCGCAGGGGGCAGCGCAGCAACCACCGCAGGGGGCAGCGCAGCAACCACCGCAGGGGGCAGCGCAGCAACCACCGCAGCAAATACGACGGAGGAGAAGAAGGCGGGTCACACCCCCATCTTGGCGGCGAGGATGGCGGCCTGGGTGCGGTTTTCGCAGCCCAGGGCGCGCAGGATGGCGGTGACATGCAGCTTGACCGTGATCTCGACCAGATTGAGATCGCGGGCAATCTCCTTGTTGGATTTCCCCTGGCGCAGCATGGCCAGCACATCGCGCTGGCGGGGGGTCAGCAGGCCGCGCAGACGTTCGGCATTGAACTCGCTCTGGGTCTGGACCAGCGTATCGGGCACCGCGATATGGGGGCTGACGAAGGTGTCGCCCTCCAGCACCGAGCGGATTCCCCTCATCATGGAGGCGCTGCCGGCCGACTTGCAGATATAGCCATGGGCGCCGCAATCCAGGGCGCGGCGAATCACCTGCGGGTCTTCCAGGGCGGACACCACCACCAGATGGATATCGGGGGCCGCCCGGCGAATGGCGCTGATGGCCGAAAACCCGTCCATGCCCGGCATGGACAGGTCGACCAGGGCGATATCGATGTCCGGATTGGCGCGAAGATGCGCCAAGGCCTGGCTGAAGTCGCTGGCCTCGAAGGCCTCGACCGGCTCACCGGCCAGATTTTCCAGAACCATCCGCACGCCCTCCCGAAACAGAGCGTGATCATCGGCAAGAAGGACCCTCATTGTGCTCGCCCCCAAATCAGACCACCAGCATCCACCTGCAAGACAGGCAACGCCATCCTCGCGCCGCGCGGCACAGCCGACGCACGAAGACCCTTCCCTCCGGGCAAGATATCCGACCGCGCCCAGACGGCCGCCCGACCCGGCAATCCCCAAAACCCGCGAAACTTAATCACGGTTCGGCCGATCCGGCAACGGGGGAGTTCCAATCCCGGCAACAGCGGCATGCCGGAGGGTCAGGAAAGGGGAGGGCGGCTGGGCAGTTGGCAATAGGCGGCCACGAAGGCGGCGATGCCATCGGCGTCGTCGCGGCCGAACCATGGCAGGGGAGAGGCCGGGACCGGCAAATCGGCAGCCAAGGCCACCACCGAAGGCTCGGTTGGGGCCAGCATGGGCTTGTCCAGGGCCGGGTTCCAGACCTCCAGCTTGGGGTGGGGCGACCACTTGAAGCCCTCGATCAGCAGCAGATCGACACCGCCGCAACGTTGGATCAGGTGCTCCAGCGGCGGTTCGGGCTGGTCGCCCAGTTCATGGATCAGGGCAAAGCGGCGGGGCGATGCCAGCAGGGTCTCGGTGGCGCCGGCCAGCGCCAGCGCCCGGCTTTCATCGTTTCCGACGGCGGGATCGTGATGGGTATGCTTGACGGTGGCGACCTCGATCCCCAGGCGGTTCAAGGCCGGGATCAGGCGCACCAGCAATGTGGTCTTGCCGCTGCCGCTCCAGCCGGCGATGCCGAATACCTTCATAAGGCATACCCTAGCAATTTCCACGGAGGGCGCAAGGGATGGCGATCGCCCGCATTTGCCGATTGCGCCCCATGGCCTGACCACGCATCATCCGGCACCAACAACGGCTATCCTTAAGGGGAATCATGCAATCTTTTCTCGAAGCCCTGCTCCTCGGCGTCATCGAGGGGCTGACCGAGTTCCTGCCGGTCTCCAGCACCGCCCATCTGCTGTTGATCGGCGATATGCTGGGATTCGAGGGGCCGCCCGGCAAGACCTTCGAGATCGTCATCCAGATGGGAGCCATCCTCGCCGTCTGCGTGGTCTACTGGCCCAAGCTGTGGGGCGTCGCCACCAGCCTGACCGATCGCCGCTCCACCGCTTTCGTGCGCAACGTCCTGCTGGCCTTCCTGCCGGCGGCGGTGATCGGCGCCACCGCCTATAAATACATCAAGCAGATGCTGGAAGCGCCGCTGGTGGCGGCCACCGCCCTGGTGGTCGGGGGCGTGGTGATCCTGATCATCGAGAAGGTGGTCAAGCGGGCGCGCATCCATGAGATCGAGGATCTGTCGCCGGCCCTGTCGATCGGCATCGGCTTTTGCCAGGTGCTGGCCATGATTCCCGGTGTATCGCGCGCCGGCGCCACCATCATGGGGTCCATGCTGCTGGGGGTCGAGCGCAAGACCGCCGCCGAGTTCTCGTTCTTTCTCGCCATTCCCACCATGACCGGCGCCACCGTCTATTCGCTCTACAAGAACTGGTCGACCCTGTCCCTCGACGGTTCCGCCCTGATCGTGGCCGGTTTCATCGCCGCCTTCTTTGCCGCCCTGGTGGTGGTCAAGAGCTTTATCGGCTTCATCAGCCGTCACGGCTTCGCGCCGTTCGCCTATTACCGCATCGTCTTCGGCGCCCTGATGCTGGCGCTGATCCTGACCCGCTGATACCGGCAAGCCAAAAGTCTTGTCCCTCACTGTGGGCTTGTGGGCTTCGCCCATCCGCCGATGGCGGACCGCCCTGTGGTCTGGCGAGCATCCCTTCGGGACTGCCTTCGGCGTCGTTCGGCTTTGTCTCACCGCCATCATGTCGGCCTGCGGCCTCGATTCCGTTTGCCCCTGCGGGGCGGGCACCGCCGGGCGGGATTCTCCGAATCCCTTGGCTTCCGTGGCATGAGCCGCGCCCTCGCCAAGGCATGAAAGCGTTGGCTCGTCGGTATGAAACGAAAAGGGCCGCCGGTTTCCCGGCGGCCCAAGGCGGTTTCCTTGAATTTTTGACCTAGTGGGCGGCGGCTCCTTCGGCACCCAGGCCGGTCTCGGACCGGATGGACTGGGCCTCGAACGCGGCCCGCTCCTGGGCGGCGCGCGGGCTGTTGTCGAGGATCGAGAACAGCCACGACCCGATGAACGCCGCCGGCACTGAGAACAGGGCCGGGTAGGCGTAGGGGAAGATGGCGTCGTGGAAGCCGAAGCTCTGGACCCACACCGCCTTGCTCAGGATCACCATGATCACCGACATGAGCAGGCCGATGGTGCCGCCGATGACGGCGCCACGGGTGGTCAGGCCGCTCCAGAACATGGACAGGACCAGCACCGGGAAGTTGGCCGAAGCCGCGACCGAGAAGGTGAGCGCCACGATGAACGCCACGTTCTGCTTCTCGAAGATCAGGCCCAGCAGCACGGCGACGATGCCGAGACCGATGGAGGCGATCTTGGAGACGGTCACTTCACGGCCCTCGGTGGCCTGGCCGTGCATGATGACGCTGGCATAGATGTCGTGGGAAATCGCCGACGCACCCGCCAGGGTCAGGCCCGACACCACCGCCAGGATGGTGGCGAAGGCCACGGCCGAGATGAAGCCGAGGAACATGTCGCCGCCGATGGCGTGGGCCAGCCATACCGCCGCCATGTTGTTGCCGCCCTTGAGATTCATGCCCCCCAAAGCCGCATCGATATATTCCGGATTGGTGGACACCAGGGTGATGGCGCCGAAGCCGATGATGAAGGTCAGGATGTAGAAATAGCCGATGAAGCCGGTGGCGAAGAACACCGACTTGCGGGCTTCCTTGGCATCGGGAACGGTGAAGAAGCGCATCAGGATATGGGGCAGGCCGGCGGTGCCGAACATCAGGGCCATGCCCAGCGATACGGCGTCCACCGGATTGCTGACCAGGGTGCCGGGCGACATGATGGCGAGATGCTTGGGATGAACCTCGACCGCCTTGGCGAACAGCGCCTCGAACGAGAAGCCGAAATGGTTCATCACGCCGAAGGCGATGAAGGTGGCGCCGCACAGCAGCAGGCCGGCCTTGATGATCTGCACCCAGGTGGTGGCGACCATGCCGCCGAAGGTCACATAGACCATCATCAGCGCGCCGACGATCATGACCGCGTAGATGTAGTCCATGCCGAACAGCAGCTTGATCAGCTGACCGGCGCCGACCATCTGGCCGATCAGGTAGAAGATCACCACGATCAGCGACCCGGTGGCGGCGAAGGTGCGGACCGGCATGCGGGCGAGGCGATAGCTGGCCACGTCGGCGAAGGTGTATTTGCCCAGATTGCGCAGGCGCTCGGCGATCAGGAACAGGATGATCGGCCAGCCGACCAGCCAACCCACCGAGAAGATCAGGCCGTCATAGCCCGAGCCGTAGACCAGGGCGGAAATTCCCAGGAACGACGCCGCCGACATATAGTCGCCGGCGATGGCCAGACCATTCTGGAAGCCGGTGATGCCGCCGCCGGCGGCGTAGAAGTCGGCCGCCGTCTTGGTGCGCTTGGCTGCCCAATAGGTGATGACCAGGGTCATGCCCACGAAGATGACGAACATGACGATGGCATGCCAATTGGTGGGCTGCTTCTCGGCATTGCCGAGATCGGCGCCGGCCGCCAGGGCGGCGGTGCTGGTGAGGACCGCGCCGCCGATGGCGAGCGCGGACGCGAACAGGGTCTTGATCGTCTTCATCAGCGGGATTCCTCGATGATCTGGCGATTCAGCTCGTCGAACTCGCCATTGGCGCGATAGACGTAGATGCCGGTCAGGATGATGGCGGCGAGAATCACGCCCACGCCGATCGGAAAGCCGATGGTGGTGACGGAGCCGGCGGCCAGCGGCGCGGACAGCATCGACTTGTCGAAGGCGATGATGCCGATGAATCCGAAATACATGACCAGGATGATGATGGACAGCGTCCAGGCGAACGTCGTCCGCTTGCTGACGAGCTCCTGGAACTTCGGGTTGTTCCGAATATGGTCCGCGCTCGCGAGATGCTGAGCCGTTTGTTCAGGTGATTTCACTTTGACCCTCCACTTTGATTCACCGCGTTCCCCCCGGAAAGGGGTGGCGAATGATGTTTCCCATGTCCGGTCTTGGCGCCGGTTTCGAGTATCGCAGGGCTGCGGGGCGTGGGCGCACCAGATTTGTGGCCGTCATGCGCCCGCAGCTCGCCTGAGCCTACGTCCCTTATTAACATCCATGGTCTTTGCCGTCAACTCCAGAGGAATGCTCTCCATTTATTCAATAGTTTATTATAATGAGAATGTAGGTATTCG
>Ga0316224_1002901_pt1 | contig 14886 bp, 21 predicted proteins | sample TBH18013metaG_FD_206254 | JGI IMG/M metagenome (GOLD analysis project Ga0316224, IMG submission 206254) | Freshwater microbial communities from Trout Bog Lake, Wisconsin, USA - TBH18013 | ecosystem: Environmental > Aquatic > Freshwater > Lake > Hypolimnion/Profundal zone | place: USA: Wisconsin... | reverse complement strand
ATTACCGAAAGCTGTGTAAATGACCAAACCAATTGACATCATTAGCCGAGCATTAAAAGACATTGGTGCTTTGGAAGCAGGGGAAACGCCAACGGCTGACGCTGCCCAAGATGCTTTCGATATGCTGAACGGCATGATCGATCAATGGTCTAACGAATCCATGATGGTCTATTACAAGAATGAGATCATCTTCCCTGTTGTCCCAGGTCAGACCCAATACACCATTGGCCCAACTGGTGAAATCGGCGCAGGGTTTACTGGCTACGTCAGCGGCAATCAACTAACTGTTGCTAACACCAACGTCAACAACTTTGCTGGCACAGGCTCAATCAATAGCTCTATTCTGACTATTTTGTCAGTTTCTAGCGGTGCTTTGCAGGTTGGCAGCATTATTACTGGCGCATCTATCCCTAGCGGCACATCTATTCTGTCGTTTGGCACAGGCAACGGCGGTGTAGGCACTTACACCATTTCGCAGTCGCTTTTTATCAACCAAGAATCAATCACGGCTAATGCGCCCATCATCACTTCTGGCGCTATCAGCAATGGTCAATATCTGACCACTAGCTACGGCGTGAACATGAACTTGGCTCAAGGAACGCAGATTGTGGCGTTTAACACGGGCGCTGGTGGGAATATCAATGAAGCAGGTACTTACACGCTTAACAACTACGTTACTACACCTAACCCTGCTTTTACGGGTTCTATTACTGGCACTACCCTTACTGTTAGTGCTGTTTCTGCGGGTTATCTGGGTGTTGGTTGCGTGGTTAGCGGCTCTGGCGTTACAAGCGGCACAAAAATCACAGCGGTATTAACTGGCTCTGGTGGCGCTGGCACTTACACGGTTTCTGTATCTCAATCGGTTGGCAGCACCTCGATGACAGGGACTGTTACGCCTTTCCCGATCACGGCTTACTATCAGCGCCCTTTGACCATTTCTAGCTGCTTTGTGCGTATCAACACAAACTCTAACGGCATCCCTGTCCAGAATGGCGGCTTGGACTATCCAGTTGCTGTGTTGTCGCTGGAAGAATACGAAATGATTGGTCTAAAGACCTTGAACGGCCCTTGGCCCAAGGCGCTTTACTATCAGCCAACTGAATTGCTCGGTAACATTTACTTATGGCCTAACCCTGCACAGGGTGAGATGCATATGTTTACCGATAACATTTTCAGCAGCTATACCTCGCTTTACGACACGATTCAGCTTCCACAAGGCTACATCAATGCGCTGCGGTGGAACTTGGCTTATTTCTTGATGCCTATGTATGGCAAAGCCTCGCAGACCCAGATTGCGATGATTACCAAGAACGCCAATGATGCCAAGGCTACTGTCAAGCGCACAAACATGAAACCGCCTCAAGTGGCTCGTTATGCAGATGCTTTGCTGGTTGGTCGGCAAAAGGATGCAGGTTGGATACTTGGCGGGGGTTTCTTCCGCTGATTGTTTAGGATTGACAGATTTCTTAGAATTGACTATGATGAACTTTTTAACAAGGAGTGCATCATGGATATTGAAGAAAATCGCAAAAAGAATCGTGAGTATCAACGGGCTTACTACGAAAGACAAAAAAACGGAGAAGGCCCACGACCTCCAGGACGACCAGCTAATACGCCAGAAGTTTTGTGGTCAAAGGTAGATATAAAAGGTGAGGATGAATGTTGGCCTTGGAAAGGAACTTTGAAAGATGATGGATATGGGCGAGTTCAGATCAATGATTGGAATTACTATGCCCATCGAGTCATTTTTAATCTTGCTAACCCAGGCGTGATTGAACTCAAAGCACCAAAATCTTATGATGAAACGGGTTTTTTACTTCATAGCTGCGACAATCCATCATGCTGCAATCCAAAGCATATGCGTGTTGGAACCCATGCTGAAAACATGGCTGACAAAGTTACAAGAAATCGGCAAAAAACTTATCCGACTGACACAGGGCCACGTTGCAAATTAACAATGGAACAAGCAAGAGAAGCAAGAAAATTAAAGCAATCTGGAAAGTCAACCCGTGAGTTGGCTATCCAGTTTGGCATTAGCTTGCCTTCTATGAAAACTTTGCTGCGTGGCGATTCCTATAAGGAGTTATCAAATGGCTGATTTTGGATTTGTCGGGCCTTCTTACGAAGCTGCTTCTATCTATCAGGAAGCTCAAGAGTGCATCAATTTTTACCCTGAAATTGACCCTCTAAAGCAACCTGGTCAGCGTGGCGTGGTGGCTTTGTATCCAACCCCAGGGCTTACTGAAGTCTTGCAGCTTAACAATGCCCCTGTTCGTGGGATGCGAACCCTCTCTGGTGGGCAATGGCTGGTCGCTGTGGTTGGAAATGCTGTCTGGGCTATCCAATATGTTGATGGCGCTTACACCAAAACCCAAGTCGGAACGCTGACCACTTCTACAGGCCAAGTCTCGATCACCGACAACATCATGACTTACGGTGGGCTGACAGCTTACATCGTTGATGGCGCTAATCGGTATTACTGGATTGTTGGCTCGGCATCTACTGTTTCGCTGACCGCTACGGTTGCTGGCTCTATTTTGACTGTCACCAGCACCAATTTTGCTATCGGCACAGGGATTGTGCTGACAGGTAGCTCTGGTCAGATTACGATTGGTCAATTTACCACTACGTCAACCAGCGGCGTGGGTGGTTTGGGTGACTATCCTTTTACTGGCTCTGCCACGTCAGGGACATTCACAGCCCCTGCTTTCCAGCAATTGCCTTCTACTGATGGCGCTTTTACTGGCGCTGTGACCTGCGATGTTGTGGATAACTACATTGTTTACAACCAAGGCGGCACTCAGGCATGGGGTTCTACTGACCTGCAAGCTGACGTTCAAAATGGCGATTTGCCTTTGGTTACGCCTTGGTCGTCAAATGCTGTTTACGGCAACAAAGATGGTTCTCCTGACCCTTTAGTTGGTTTGATCTGCGATCACCGCCAAGTCTTTTTGTTGGGTGAATTTACCTCTGAAATGTGGACTGATGTTGGCACAGTCGTGCCTGGTGTCATTTCGTTTGCTTTCCAGCGTGTGCCTGGCACTTCACTCCAACACGGTGTTGTTTCGCCTTTCTCAATTGCTCGATTCGGTGAGCAGTTTGCTTTGGTGGCTCAAGATACCCGAGGCCAAGCAATTATCGGGGTTATGAAAGGCTACTCATTTGAGCGCATTTCTACCCATGCTGTCGAGCAAACCCTAATGAACCAATACGTTGGCGATGCTGTGGCTTACACCTATCAGCTTGATGGGCATGAGTTCTACGTTGTCACTTTCCCGACTGTAAACCTGACATGGGCTTATGACTTGCGTTCCCAAATGTGGCACAAGTGGCTAGCTTGGGATGGTGAGCAATACCAGCGCCATCGGTCTAATTGTGGTGTATTGTTCAACAATGTCTATTTAGTTGGTGACTATCAGAATGGTATGATCTATCAACTGGATAATGCAGTTTATACGGACAATGGAGCGACAATTCGTAGGGTTCGGCGTGCTCCCCATCTGGTAACTGACTTCCAACGTCAGTATTTTGCCGAGTTCCAAATCCAATTCCAACCTGGTGTTGGCTTACAAAATGGTCAAGGCAAAGACCCGCAAGCTATGTTACGCTGGTCTAGCGATGGCGGCTCTACTTGGTCTAATGAGCATTGGGCTTCTATGGGCAAAGTGGGCCAATATACGAAGCGGATTATTTGGCGGCGTTTGGGTTGGGCTAGAGATCGTATCTTTGAAGTTGCTATCTCTGACCCTGTAAACTGCGTCATTGTTTCTGCCAACTTAAAGGCTGAAGGGGCTGAAAATTGAGCGTCACTTCTTCTGGCTCTGGTGGCAATTTAAATTGGCCTAGAACGCCTTTTATTGACCAGCAAACCATGATGCCGAGCTTGCCTTGGCTTTTGTGGCTGCAAAACCCTTCTGTCAATTCGTTTAGCTCTGCCAATGCTTTAGGTGTTAACTCTGGCGGTACTGGGGTTTCTACCAAGCCTACTAATGGTCAGTTGCTGATTGGTAATGGCTCTAGCTATACGTTGGCTGGTTTGACAGGTGGAACTGCCATTGGTGTTACTAATGGCGTAGGGTCAATTACCCTTAATAACCTTGGTGTGACCTCATTGGTCGCAGGGACGGGCATCGGGGTTAGCTCTGCTACTGGTGCGGTTACTGTCTCAAATACGGGCGTTTTATCGTTTTCTGCTGGCACTACGGGGTTTACCCCATCATCTGCTACGGCAGGTGCTGTGACCCTTGGTGGGATTTTGAACCTTACCAATGGCGGCACAGGGGCATCTACCGCAGCAGGGGCTAGAACTAACCTTGGTTTAGGCACGATTGCGACCCAAGATGCCAATAATGTTGCCATAACTGGCGGCTCTATTTCTGGTGTGTCAGCAAGCGTGACAACGCTAACGACCTCATCTACAATCACGGCTAATAACATAGCAACAACTGGCACTCATACTACGATTGCTAAGTGGCTTCCAGTTGTTTGTGACGGTACAACGTATTACATCCCGCTATATACATGACCCCAACTGATATGTTCAACGCAAATCTAGGTCACTTTGATGTTGACCCAGGGGTTATTCACCACTTTTCTGATGGGCTTTATGCAAAACAAATGCATTTGCCCAAAGGTTACATGGCAGGGATGCACGCCCACAATTACTCGCATTTGAGCGTTTTGGGGCAGGGCAAAGTGATTGTTAAGGCTGGTGACAGCGAGCGGATTTATACAGCGCCAGCTTGCATCAATATGCCAGCGCAGGTCATTCATTCAATTATTGCGCTGGAAGATGCTACTTGGTTCTGCATCCATGCAACTGAAGAAACTGATGTTAATAAAGTGGATGAAGTCTTAATCCACGAAGGGGTCTGATATGCCATTTGCTTTTATTATTCCAGCAGCCGCTACGCTAATCAGCGGCGCTATGCAATCAAGCGCAGCAAAAAGCGCAGCATCAACGCAAGCCAATGCTGCTAATCAAGCGGCTCAGTTGCAACAACAGCAGTTCAACACCATCAACCAACAACAAGCCCCCTATCGGCAGTCTGGTTATAGTGCTTTAAATCAAATTGGTTCTATGCTTGGCGGCGCACAGCCTAAGTATGACCAAAACGGCAACTACATCGGCGACCAACAAGGTTCTGGTTATTTGACGCAACAGTTTGGCCCAGACCAACTAAAGTCTAACCTTGCCCCTAATTATCAGTTTATGCTGAATCAAGGGATTGGCGCTGGAACGCAAGCTGGAAATGTGGGCGGTGGCGGTTCAAACGTGCAACGGTCTAACCAAATTTTTGGCGAAAACTACGCTTCTAACGCATATCAAAACGCTTTTAATAACTTTCAACAACAACGCCAAAACATTTATAACACCTTGGCTGGTATTGCTGGCATCGGTCAAACAGGTCAAACAGCTACTAACCAAGCTGGTATGACCGCAGCAACTAACATTGGTCAAGCAGGAATTGGTGCAGCTAGTGCTATTGGCGCTGGTCAAATTGGCTCGGCAAATGCTTATGCTAGTGGTTTGCAGGGTGCTGCCAATCAATATCAACTTTCTCAATTATTGAACCCCGCTAATCAAGCAACGCCTACAACTGTGCCTCAAACAGGTGGCGATATGTGGTCATGATTTTGGATTATTCCATTAAAGGCAAAAAATGGCTGATTTAAGCGTTACACCAGTTTCCACAGGCATCAAGCCACAGCAGCAAATGTCGCTTGGCGACTTGATGAACATTGCATCAAGCGCACAAGCGTATCAACAAGCGCAACAATTAAACCCAATTCAATTGCAAGCAGCACAAGCTAAATTGCGAAGTGAAAATGTTGGTGCTGATATTGCCGAGCAAACAAAAGAACCAAAAATACAAAGTGCTAAAGCAGAAGCAACACGCTTTCAAAATGAAGCAGATAAATCTGGTGTTGATTTAAAAAATCATTATCAAAACATTGCAACTGGTGTATATGGCGGTTATTTAACTGACCCTGATTTTATTAACGGTAATGCACCCAAGATGATTGAAAAACTTGATCGTGCAAGGGACTATTTGATTAGCAATGGAGTTCCAGAGCATGGTTCAAAAATGCATGACCAACTTGTTGATTTGGCAAAAAAAGACCCTAAAGAGGCTTATCAACAAATTAAGAATAGTGTGCAAATTGCTGGCGGCAATGCAAGTCAGTTTACAGCACAACAACCACAACTGACCACAGTTAACGGGCAACCAGCTACATTTGCTGCTGTTGGCGGTGTTACTCCAGTTCTTAATGCTGCTGCTCCAGCACCTGCTCCAACACCATCGGCTGTGTCACCGCAGCAAATGAATTTGCCGCAACATAGTCAGCCTGTTCCTTTGCCATATCCAGTACGACAACCTGGCGTTCCTTACGCTAAATTGCCACAAGAAGATGCTGATACAACAAATGGCACAAATTACAAAACATCATTAGTTGCACGACAGTCTGAATTGCCTATGGCAAAACGCAACATTGATGAAACAATGGATGCGATTGAAAAAATTTCTAAACAGTCTATTACAGGCGGTGCTGGCATTCCAGGTAATTTAGAGCGCAAAATAAGAACTGCTTTAGGCGATACTTCATACGTTCAACTTAGCAAAGATTTGGCAAATCAACAGATTGCCAATTTGAAGGCTTCTGGCGGTTCTATGGATACTGTTTCTGGTCAGCATCTACAAAAGATTGCAAATGGTGATGAAACTTATCCTTTGGATGTTTTGAAAAATATTGCTGGCAGAACCAAATCCGATATGACAAACTTGGATATGCAAGCCAATGGCGCACAAGTTTTCTCTAATCGTTTTGGCGACAACAACATGAACGCCTTTAAACAGATGTGGAGTAAGAACGCTGATAGCAAGATATTTGAAGCTATCAACATCATGAACGATATTACCGACCCCGATAAACGTAAGGCCGAATGGGAGAGGATTCTTCCTACTGACCCAGAAAAACGTAAAGTTTTCTTGCAAAAATATCGCAACATTAAAAAGCTGTCTGAAACGGGGAGCTTGCAATAATGGACGAACTTGAGCAATATCTTATGGGCGACACAGCAACTGCTGCAAAGCCCACAACACAGCCCTCGGCTACAACAGCACCGTTAAAAGCAAATAACCCTGGTGCTTTGATGCCTGGGGGCAAACTTGCTCAATACAAAACCCCAGAAGAAGGTTTGTCAGCAATTGATGACAATCTTAAAAATTATGGGAAAAAAGGCGCAAAGACTTTAACTGATGTCATTACAAAATGGGCTCCTCCCAATGAAAATGATACAAAGTCTTACATTGCTCATGTTGCAAAAGTTAGCGGCTTAGACCCAAATCAAGAAATTGATCTGAACAATCCGTTGGTTCGGCATCAAATTTCTGCTGGCATCGTGCAGCACGAAAATGGTACTAAAGCGTTATACGCTAAACAATCTAGTGCGCAACCTCAACAACAAACTGGGGATGAGTTAGAAAATTATTTGTCTAACACTTCAACTGCTCCAGTATCTGCTGCTCCGACAACTACTGCTCCTGTTGCACAACCAAAACAAAAAACTTCTGCAATTGCTGATATTCAACAAGGATTTCAACAAAAGCAACAACAGCAACAAAAATATAGTGAAGATGCATTGGCTAGGCTTGGTCAAGGTGCTGCATCTTTGGCTGACGTTACGATTGGTGGCATTATTCCCTCAGTTGCTGGCGCAGTAACTTATGCTGGTCAACGATTCTTAGGTCATACGCCAGAAGAAGCGCAAGCCACTCAACAAAAAGTTGAGCAAGCTACTGGTCAGCCGTTCGGTAAAGCATTTGGCGTGACTGAAACGCCAGGCTATAAACAAGAGGCCGGACGCCAAACAATGGAGTTTATTGGCGAAAATGTTGCCAAAGGCGCTAAGTGGATTGCTGAAAAAACTGGCTTGCCTCAAGCTGACGTAGAAAACATGATGGGCACTTTGACTGCTGCTGTTGCTCCAGAAGCTGCTCAAAAAGGTGCAGGTGCTGTAAAGCAAATTACAAAACAATTTGCTGAAAAAACACCCGAAACATTTGTTGGTACTGCTAAAACACCGCCAACTGCTGCTGCTGAATCAAGATTTGCAACTCCGGCTGAAGTGCAAAAGATGCAAGACATATTTACACAAAAACAAGCAGAAGCGCAATTGCCTACTAATCTTGGCGGTAGTGTTGGCGCAAGGCAAGTTGACGCACAAACAGCCCGTGTAGCCAATGCACAGTCTTTGCCTGTTCCTATCACGCTGTCTAAAGATCAAATAACAAGAGCGCCAGCAGATGTGAACTTTGCTAGAGAAACAGCTAAGAATCCTGTGTTGGGGCAGCAGTTACAAGAACACTATGCCAACCAAAACGCTGCAATTCAAAAGAACTTAGACCATTTAGTTGAAACAACTGGGGCAGAGTTGACAGGCGTTAATCCTGGTGATCTTGGCAAAAAACTGGCTGACCTTTATACAACTGAAAAACCTAAGAGATACCAAGAAGTTAGCAATGCTTACTTAGAAGCTCGAGTCAATGGCGAAATGAATGAGCCTATTGATATTTCGCCACTAAAAAAATATGTTGATGAGCATCAAGCGGAAGCAATCAATGCTCCTGTTATTAAAAGTCTTGAAGTTAAATTAAACAATTTGACCAAATCTGGTGATGAACTCCCATTGAATGACATTGAAGAAGTCAGAAAAATGGTTGGCAATTTGTCGCAAGATTCAGCATCTAATGCACACTTCGGTAAAGAAATTCGTGGTTTGATTGACAAAATTACCGAAAACAAAGGCGGCGACCTTTACAAAAAAGCCAGAAAATTGAACGAAGATTACATGACAGAGTTTGAAGATACTCCTGTTATTAGAGATATAAATGCCATGAAGTCAGGCACAACTCAGCGAGTTGTTGCTATGGAAAACCTTGTCAACAAATCTATTGTTAACGGCTCATTGGATGACGTTAAACAATTGTTTGGCAGTCTGGAGAAAATGGGGCCAGAAGGCGAACAAATGATTAGAGAGCTGAAAGGCGTCATGGCTCAACGCATCAAGGATGAAGCAACTAAAGGCGTTCAGCGTGACATAAACGGAAAGCCTTATGTTTCAACTCATGCGCTTAACAAAGAAATCGTCAATTTGGACAAGAGCGGCAAGCTAGATTACTTGTTTGGCAGCAAAAATGCTGACCATTACCGCACATTGAATGACGTTACAAAAGACGTTCAGACCATTCCAAAAGACACGACAAACACTTCTGGCACAGCAGCTAACTTGTTGGCAGCATTGACTGAAATGGGCGTTACTGGAATGACTACTGGAATACCTGTTCCTGTTGCGACCATTGGTAAAATTGGCGTTAACAAGATTCAGACAGCAAGAAAGTTGAACAAAATCAAAGACTTTATTCAATACGGCGAAAATAAAGTTAAAGGTAAAACTGAAGAACCGCCTAGAGTTGAACTTAGTGGAATGGCAAACCCATGAGCGACATTGATTTAGTAAAATATGGTCAGCTTTGGCAAAAAGTCGAAGATTTGACACAAAAGGTGGATAAGCTAGAAGTTGGCATGGAGCAATTGCTGGAACTGGCTAACAAATCCAAAGGCGGCTTTTGGGTGGGGATGGCTATCGTTTCGGCAATCAGTTCCTTTGTTGGTTACATCACTCACAATTTTATTAATCTGAAATGATTGACCCCTTAACGGCCCTAGCAGCGATTCAGTCAGCGGTAGCCCTTGTAAAAAAGGTAAGTGCTACCGTTGATGATGTTGCGTCTTTAGGGCCTGTATTGGGCAAGTATTTTGACGCTAAGACAAACGCAGTTCAAGCGGTCAAAGAGGCTAAAGATTCCGGCAAAGCCTCCAACATGGGAACAGCCATTCAGATTGAAATGGCGCTGGAGCAATCCAAACAGTTTGAAGCTGAGTTGCAGATGTTGTTCATGCAAGCTGGCAAAGTGGACGTTTGGAACAGAATTAAAAGTCGTGCTGGCGAAATGGACAAGGCTGACAAGTACGCTGCCCAAGCTGCCGAAGATCGAGCCAAGAAACAAAAAGAAGAACAAGAAGAATTTATCCTCGCTGCTCTTGTTGTTATTTTGTTAGTATTTTTGCTTGGCGGTGGCTACTATGTCGTGACTGACATTGTGGAAACAGCTAAAAAAGAACAGCACAGCAACTATAAAAGGAAGCATTAACATGGATTGGTTAGCTCAAATTGCCCCAACAATTGCCACTTGCTTGGGTGGCCCTCTTGGTGGTTTGGCCTATGAAGCCGTTTCTAAAGTATTAGGCGTTAGCCAAGATGACGCACAAAAGATGCTGCAAAACGGCAAGTTAAACGCTGACCAGATTGCCGCTGTCCAGCAAGCAGAAATTCAACTCAAGGCACAAGCTCAGTCGATGAACTTGGACTTTGAGAAGCTGGCTGTGGAAGATCGAAAGTCTGCCCGTGATATGCAAGCGGCTACCAAGTCGTGGATACCCTCAATTCTCGCTATAACGATCACAGGCGGCTTTTTTGGCATCTTGGGTGGGTTGATGTATGGACAAATTCAACACGCACCCCAGATCGACATTATGTTGGGTAGCCTTGGTACGGCTTGGACGGGCATCATTGGGTTCTACTTTGGTAGCTCACATGAAAGCATGACCAAGACAGAGATGATTCATAACTCGACACCAACAACATGAACTGGCTTGAAATTGCTACTGAGGAAATTAAGCGTCACGAAGGCTGCAAGCTAGAGGCTTATCCAGACCCTGGAACTGGCGGCGCACCTTGGACTATTGGCTACGGCGCAACTGGCCCAGAAATCCACTCAGAATCGGTTTGGACACAAGATCAAGCTGACACAGACCTAGCCAATCGTTTAAACATCTTGGGCGACAAGATTGACGCTGTTACCCATGTACCCCTTAACGACAACCAGAAGGCGGCTATTTGCTCGTTTGTTTACAACGTGGGCATGGGTAGCTACAAAGGTAGCACATTGTTGAAGCTGTTGAACGCTGGCGACTATGACGGTGCTGCCGAGCAGTTCAAACAATGGAATAAGGCGGCTGGTCGTGTGCTGCCAGGCTTAGTGACAAGGCGAGAAGAAGAATCTAAATTATTCCTAGCTTGACACATTGGCGTAATGTTAGACGCACCTAATGTCGTCATGAAAAACGTGCCAAATGCCGAGCAAGCCATTGTTTTTGATAAGTTTATTAAAAAATGGCAAGCAAAGTTAAATTTGAACGATTGGCGCATTGAGCGTTACAACAAAGTTGCTAGGGATGCTATGGCTTGTATCAGCTTTGATGATGAGGCAAGACTAGCGACTTACCAGCTTGGTTCTTTTGGTGAAGAAGAAATCACACCAAGCAGTTTGGAATCTACTGCGCTGCATGAGGCATTGCACGTTTTTCTGCACGATTTGCGTAAATTTTCGGATGATGAGGGCGTAGAGCATCAAGTCATCAATGTGCTGGAAAAGCTGCTATTGGAGATTTAAATGCCTCTTATCAAGATTACCGATGAAGAGTTTTTGCAACTTTGGCGAGAACACGGTTCTGCTAGAAAAATTGCCAAGATTACTGGCATGGATGAGAGAAACATTTACAGGCGCAGAGATCGGCTAGAAGAAAAGATTGATGCCCCTTTGTATAACATCAAAGAAAGAGCCATTGTTAGAGAGCATCCGGCCCGCAAGCTCTTAGGAATTGAAAATGGATGTGTCATCGTTTTTTCTGATGCCCATTTCTGGCCTGGCAATCGATCTACCGCTTTTGATGGTCTTTTACATCTTATTAAAGAACTTCAGCCCAAAGCCGTTATCTGCAACGGCGATGCTTTTGATGCCGCTACTATTAGCCGCCATCCTCGCATTGGATTTACTCATAGCCCATCCTTAGTCGAAGAACTGAAATCTTGTAAGACTCAGTTGGGTGAAGTCGAGGAAGCCGCTAAAGCAGCCCGTCACAATGTCAAGCTAGTATGGCCTTTGGGCAACCACGATGCACGCTTTGAGACGTTTCTAGCGGCTAATGCGCCCCAATATGAACAGGTGCAAGGATTCTCATTGCGTGACCATTTCCCTGATTGGGAGCCTTGCTGGTCGTGCTGGCCTACTGAGACATTGGTTGTTAAACACCGCTGGAAGGGCGGCGCACACGCTACTTATAACAACACGCTAGGCTCTGGTGTGTCTATGGTGACAGGTCACCTTCACCAGCTTAAATGGACACCTTATAGCGACTATAACGGGGTTCGTTACGGTGTGGATTCTGGAACGCTGGCAGAAGTTGAAGGGCCACAGTTTTACAATTACACCGAGGATGCGCCACTTAACTGGGGTTCTGGGTTTGCTGTGTTGACTTTATTTAAGGGTCAACTATTGCAACCCGAATTGGCTCGAAAGTGGGATAATGAGCATATCGAATTTCGTGGACAAATCATAAAGGTACGATAATGGCATACACAATTACAGGCAAAGGCAAAGAATCCCCCAAGGGTCACTATGTTGTTGAAAAGAGCCATCAACACCCTTTGGAGCAAAAGGTTGAGCGTTTGGCTGAGAAGCTGAATAAGCACATGAGCCTACCAATGGAAAAAGCGCATCACCCTGGCTCAGACCAAAGCAAAGCGCCTTTGCCTCACATGAAAAAATACTAAGCGTTTAAGCGTTCAATAGTGACGTTAAGGGCATCCAGTTCTTCCATTTTTCGGATTGCCCAAGCTCTTTTTTGACCATGCCAGCCCATCGTTGACCCACGGTGGCAGTCTGGGCATAAAGCAATGCAGGTATATTGCAGCCCTTGCACGATGTGATGTGCCTCGCTTGGCCCAGGCAGATCGCAAACGCTGCAAGGCAGTTCTTTGACCCGTCCTAGATACTTGCGCTGCTGCTTGTTAAGTTTGTTGTTCATTGCTTAGACAAGTTCCCATTCTCTCTCGCTTCTGTTTGATTTAGATTTAACTGTTTTACCAGTTGGTCTAATCAAACCTAATTTAGCCATTTCATTCAGCCTACGGGCTACTTGGTTGGGGTCTAGCTTACATCTGTCGGCTATCCCGTCCTTTCCCTGCGGGCCGCTAAGAACCAGCGCCGCTAAGATTTGGTCGTAATGACCAACTTCAAAATCCACTTTTTTAGCAGCGTCTTTGCTGGTTTGTGGGTCATTCTTGCGAGCTAGTTTGAAAAACATGATTGTCCTTTTTGGGGTGTGGGCAGTTTTCGGGAACATCAACAACGCACCAGATAGCCGTGTATTGCCCATTTGTTGGGCCTTCCCATCGGTCTATGTAGGCGTCCGGCATGGATTTAAGGGATTTGCGGATTACTTCTGGTAAAGCCTTGAGATGGGTAGCAATTGATTCTGCTGACAGCCCATCTTGTTGGGTTTTCATTAAGTCTCTGATGTTGTGGTGGTGTGGGCGCATTAAGTTACCAAGGTGCTGGTTCAAAGTTGTCGGGGTTAAATTTAGGTTCACCAGGTTTGCTGGGTGGTAATTTGGTTGGAAAAGGCCAGTTATTCATGTGTTCTTCCCTTGAGTTTGGCTTCAATAGCTCGGGCAAATTCCATGTTGTTAGACCACCCATCACGGTACAGTTTGCCGATCTCCTCATCCGTCAGCCCAACCCATGTGCGCTGTGGTGGCTTTGGAAACGCTCTCGCACCACCTCCGCAAATCGGACAATCAATCTCTTGCCATCCAAGTTCTGCTAACTTTGCGCCATGCTCTGATTTTGTAAACACACCCTTGCTGTAGTCTGGCCCTGCCTCACAGTGCGCCACAGGCTCCTGCACAGGTGCTGCAAGGGCTTGCTTAATGGCGGTGATGGCGTTTTGCTGCCGCTTTCTTTGACCTTGAAGGGCAGGCGCATAGTCAGAATCGTCTGGGGCAAGTTCTTTCAACGATCTAAGCGCCAGCTTCAATGCTTCGTCTTTAGTCATGCTGTTTCTCCTGTTGCTTTTGCTGAAACCGAATAGCGCGGTCATACCCAATTACAGCGCAAAGTTTTGCATTTAAATCGCCAGTTAAATTAAATGCTTGTTGATAGTGCCCAGTAATTGCCAATGCAAAACGATGCGAATCTTGAATTTTTTGACTTACGTTTGTATCTTCCAACGAGTTAATCAATGTTCGCTCACAGAAAAAGTAATCTGGGGCTTCGTCTTTAGTCATAGCGGTGCATCCTCAAAGTTATCAGGGTTAAAGGGGACTCTGCCAGGTTTGTCAGGCAGGGGTGCGAGGGGGAAAGGCCAGTTACTCATCATCATCCTCCAACTCTGGGTAATCAGGGTCTAGAGAATTGGGGTGGCGAATAAGCTGGTTGTAATAACGCTTTTCAGCGGCTACTTCTTGGCGCAGTTCTTCTATGTCAAAGTCGTAATCGTCATTCATTTCAGTTCCTCCGGCAGTTTGATTTCATCTCCCAGTTTGCTTGCGACATAGCACCGCATCGCGGCAATCAGGGGTGTGGGGCCTGATTGCTTTGCCTGCGTCCCCCACAACATAGCGCACCATTCAGAATCAATAGGGTTTGGTGATGCAAGCGTGATGCCCTCGCGCTCAATGATTGGCCCACCTTGCGCCCAGTAAAGGGAGGGCTCATACATTACAATTGTTGGCTTCATGTTCTGCCCCAGAATCACAAAGTTTCGAGCACCCGTGAACGGGGCCAACACCAAAGCCACCCCCTCACACTTCGCCACCGCCCAGTCAAGGGCGGCTCCTGTTAATTCACTCGTTTTCATGCTTCACCTCTTGCTCGGATGGTCAAAACAGCGTTTAAATAGTAGTTATGTTGGCTTGATGCTATTTCGTGCATTTTCAGAAGTTCACCAAAAATGCGCTCACGCTCATGCTGTGCT
>Ga0316224_1002893_pt1 | contig 14911 bp, 11 predicted proteins | sample TBH18013metaG_FD_206254 | JGI IMG/M metagenome (GOLD analysis project Ga0316224, IMG submission 206254) | Freshwater microbial communities from Trout Bog Lake, Wisconsin, USA - TBH18013 | ecosystem: Environmental > Aquatic > Freshwater > Lake > Hypolimnion/Profundal zone | place: USA: Wisconsin... | reverse complement strand
GACCGTGCAGAGCCCTTCTTATACAGGGTCTTGGGGGGCGGAATCTTTTCGGGGAGAGTCGGCAGAGTGGTCACATTTCAGAATAGTCGCCTGGGCCGGCTTGCTCACAGTTTCAGCGATGCAAGGCTGACTGCCGGGCACCGCCAAGTCCAGTACATGAGACTTGGAGGCATTCGGCAGTCAATCCATACCTGAAGCCGGGCCTACCCGTCCTTTTTCTCGTTTCGCGCCTTAACTTTGAACCAGATTGGCGTGCCCTTGAACCCGAACGCCTCCCGAATCTGGTTTTCCAAGAAACGCTCGAAGGCAAAGTGTAACTTGATATTCCTGTCAGTAAACAGAACAAACGTCGGCGGCGCTACCGCTGCCTGCGTCATGTAGAAAATTCGAATTCGCTTTGACATGGGCACAGGCGCCCGCTGAAAGTCGATCTTGTCGAGGAAGCGGTTCATCTGCCCCGTTGTCACGCGTTTGCGCCGCTCCGCAGCCACGGCCTTTACCTCGTTCAGCACCCGGCCCAGCCCTGTACCCTCAAGCGCGGAGAGAAAAATCACCTGAGCGTAGCTGAGGTACTTGAGCGCGGAGCGCAATTGCTGCTCGAAGATCTCCCGGTCCGCCGGCGGTTTCCCGTCCGTGCGCCCGGTTGTAATCGCGTCCCACTTGTTCACCAAGATGATGACGCTTCGTCCGCTTTCGTGGGCATAGCCGCCGATCGTCGCGTCCGCAGCAGTAACGCCATCGGTAGCATCCACCACCAGCAGCGCCACATCCGCCGCCTCGAGGTGCCGCCGCGCCATCACCACGCTCATTTTTTCGGCCATCAGGTGCGTCTTGCCCTTGCGCCGGATGCCCGCCGTATCCACAAAGCGGAACTGGGCGCCTTCAAACTCCACAACCTCGTCCACCGCATCCCGGGTCGTGCCGGCAATGGGCGAAACAATCGCCCGGCTGGTCCCCGTCAAAGCGTTCAAAAGCGTGGACTTGCCAACATTGGGTCGTCCGATGATCGCCACCGAAGTTTCGTGCTGCTCGTACTCTCCGTGGGTTCTGTGGATAGAAGGATGCTCTTCGTCTTCGTCCGCTGCCTGGGCAAATGCCGCTTCTTCAGCGCCTTCATCCTCTTCCGCGGCCGGAGTTTCTTCCTCCGTCTGCGCTGCCCCGGCTTTTACCGGAATCGCCTCGGATATCCCGTCCAGCAGGTCGCCAATCCCCAGCGCGTGTTCCGCGCTGATGGGAAACACGTTGCGAAGACCAAGCTGCCGGAAGTTCTCCGCAACCAGGGCCATCGCCTCGCCTTCCACCTTGTTCACGGCCAGGAATACCGGTTTTCCGCCGCGAATCAGCAACTTCACCAGGTCGTAGTCCGGGCTAGCCAGTTCCGTGCGCGCATCCACAACCAGCACCAGCGCGTCTGCTTCTTCCAACGCCACCTTAGCCTGCGTATAAATCTCCACCGGAATCAGGTCTGGGTCGTCGGGCACAATTCCGCCCGTATCCACAAGCCGAAACTGCCGCCCGCCCCACTCGTACTCGCCGTAAATGCGGTCTCGCGTAATGCCCGGTTCGTCGCCAACAATCGAGCGACGGCTCTTGGTTAACCGGTTGAAAAGCGTGGATTTGCCCACATTGGGCCGCCCCACAATAGCCACCACCGGCAGCGCTTCCGCGCCTGCCCGGCTGGGTACAACCGATCTGCGATATGTCGGCAAAACTCGTCTCCAATCGCCGTTCGCCCTCAGGCAATACGGCACTACTTATTCTTCCGGCCCTTCAATAGTACGAAGCGGGAAACACCGGTACTCCACGCTGAAGCCCCCTCCAGAGCGCATCGAATCTGGAGAAGTATCTTGCTCATGCGCGGGAATCTGCTGCCCTGGCAGCTCAACTTGTGCTGGGACCGGTGCGCTCTCGTCGCCGTGAATCAATCTTTCAATAACCGCCCGGAGTACGCTGCGTGTGCGCAGGCGGCTGTCTCGGCGTCATCTTTGCCGCGGCTTCTTGGCGCACAGGATGATCACCGCATGGCCTGCCTCCGCCTCTTTCAGCAGCCGCGAGAAGACACTCCTCGCCTGCCATCAGGCATAGACCATATCTTAAGTATCGTTAGTTCAAGCGAATGGGTCAAACCCGCTCACCAGAGCTGGTTGCGATTTTCAGCAAATTCAGCGCTGACCCAGGCGACCTTTTTCTTCCTATTGCCTTCCGAATATGTAGAACTAGCTGTTCTTCTCCACCTGAAGGAGATCCTCCAATGCCAAAATTCGTGATTGAACGTGAGATTCCAGGTGCTGGCTCCATGTCGCCAGAGCAGTTTCAAGCTGTCGCGCAAGCGTCTTGCGGGGTTCTCAAGAACCTTGGTCCTCAAATTCAGTGGCTCCACAGCTACATAACTGAAAACAAAATCTACTGCGTCTATATTGCGCCTAATGAGGAGATGGTTCGAACCCACGCCCAACAGGGCGGATTTCCCGCCAATAGTATCGCCCAAGTGCTAAGAATGATCGATCCAACCACCGCGGAGGCTTCCTGATTCCCCGTTGAGCGCTGTGCGACATCGAACCGCGTGCCCTCCATCACTATGATGGGTACAGTACCCGGTCCCGATGCCCCCTTCCGACTCCACATCCCGCGCCTTGCCCTCCCTGCACGAGTTCTTCTCGCCCGGTGGGATTCTCGCGCGCTCGCCCCTGCCCTACGAGTACCGCCCCGGCCAGCTTGAAATGGCAAAGGCTGTGGAGCGCGCCCTCTCCGAGCGCCGCCACCTCATTGTCGAGGCCGGCACTGGCACGGGGAAAACCCTCGCTTACCTGCTTCCCGCCCTCCGCACCGGACAGCGCGTTATCATCTCCACCGGCACGAAGGCCTTGCAAGACCAGCTCTATTTCCGCGACATTCCCTTTCTTGAAACCCTCCTTGGCCCGCTTCACACCTGCTATATGAAAGGTCGCGCCAACTATCTCTGCCGCCACAAGCTCACCGCCCTCCGGACGCAGCCAATCCTGACCGGCCTTGAAGAGATTGACCAGTACCGCCAGATCGCGGAGTGGGAGAAGACGACCGAGACTGGCGACCGAGCGGAATTGTCTGGCATGCCCGAGTCCAGCGCGCTGTGGCAAAAGCTCGATGCCCGCTCTGAGGCCTGCCTCGGCTCAACCTGCCCTGACTACGGCCGATGTTTCATCACCGAGATGCGCCGCAAGGCCCTCGAATCAGACATCATCATCGTCAATCACCACCTTTTCTTCGCCGACCTCTCTGTCAAGCAGGAAGCAGGCGGCGCACCCGATGCCGGCATTCTCCCGGAGGCCGCCGCCGTGGTCTTCGATGAAGCGCACGAGCTTGAAGAAGTGGCCTCAAGCTACTTTGGCCTCTCCGTCTCGAACATCCGCTTTGAAGAGCTGGCCCGCGATACCGATGTGCTTCTGCGCGGCAAGGAGGGCGCCGGCAAGCTCCCCGCAGTGACCCAGCAACTTCGCGACCGCGCCCGCATGTTCTTTGCCGGACTGCCCATGGCCGGCGATGGTCGCCAGCCCTTCACCGGGCGCGAAGAGTTCCTTGAAACCTCTGGCGACCTCTATACCGCCGTCCACACCACCCTCAAGCTGATGGAAGCTGAGATGGAGAGCCTCACCGGCATCGACGAAGCCCCCGGCCTGCGCAAGCGCGTCGCCCGTCTCCGCACTGAGCTCGAATTTCTTCTCGAATCCAACTCCAGCAACATGGTCTATTGGATGGAGCGCCGCATCGCCCACGGCGGCAGCACAGACAACTCAGCCAACGCGCGAAACGTCTTCCGCGCCCAGGCGCGCCACACCTTTCTGCAGGCCACGCCCATTGATGTCTCTGAGCTGCTGCGAGAAATGGTCTTCGAGACTATTCCCACTGTGGTCCTCACCTCGGCCACGCTCACCGTGCAGGGCGGATTCGAGCACATGCGCCGCCGCCTGGGCCTCGCGGAATCACGACAGCTCATTATCCCTTCGCACTTCCGCTATGGCGAGCAGGCTCTGCTTTATCTGCCTCCGCAGATGCCCGACCCCCGCGACCCGGAGTTCCCCGAGGCCGCCGCCCGCTGCATCCAGCGCGTGCTTGAAATCACCAAGGGACGCGCCTTTTGTCTGTTCACCAGTTACTCGCAGATGCGCCTGCTTTACGAGCGCCTCCTGCCGGTCCTTGACTTTCCCATCCTGCTCCACGGCACAGCCCCGCGCAAAGCCCTGCTCGAGCAGTTCCGCGATACACCGAACGCCGTGCTGTTTGGAACCGCCAGCTTTTGGCAAGGCGTGGACGTGCAGGGTGAGGCGCTCAGCTGCGTCATCATTGACCGCCTGCCCTTCGCGGTACCCAGCGATCCCGTCGTCCAGGCCCGCATGAAAGCAATTGAAGAAGCCGGTGGCAAGCCCTTCTTCGATTACCAGGTTCCCTCTGCCGTACTCACCCTCAAGCAAGGCTTTGGCCGCCTCATCCGCTCTTTGGAAGATCGCGGTGTCCTGGTCCTTCTCGATCCAAGAATCACCCGCCAGCGCTATGGCCAGACCTTCCTCGCCAGCCTTCCCCCTTACCGCATGACCCAAACCATAACGGATGTAGAAGACTTCTTCAGCAAATAGGCCAGTATTTATGGGTCGGGTCAATCGTGCAGCAGTCGCAGCTTCAACCCGGCGGGCATCATGAGCGAAGAATCTGATTGTGCCTGGTAACACTCTGCCAAAATAGAAGCCGCTTCAATCAGGCGGAGACTGTGCCTTGGCACTGTGTTCTGGCTGTTCAGACAGGTATCGAAGCGCTCGATACGTACAAATAGATTGATCGCCTTCAGCTTGTAGATAGCCGAGTCCAGTTTGAGGCGGCCAACGTCGCTGGTGTGATGGAGAATCTGCGGTCGTAGATTGGTGTAATCAACCACGTCGAAATCCACCAAGCAAAGCGTACCAATGCTTGCGGCGGCCAAGTAGAGTGAGAGCGGCGAACCAAGCCCCTCGCGCCAACGCAAAGCACGCGGGCTGTGTTCAGCTACTTCTGGCACGCCATGGTCACTTAAGTCAGGATGATATGACGCGAGTAGCGAAGGATCTCATGCTTTCTTAGCACTGTTTGGGTGTGATCATCCAATGGGGCCACTGCAAGCCTACGAAGCTCCGATCCAATCGTGGTGAATGTCTTCTTCTTCAAAGCACATGGTATCTTCCAGACGCTGTAACAAAAACGAATTGGTAACTGTGGCGCGCCCTCTTTCAATACTCGTAATTACATACGAACATCCAGTCCATTGCGCCCCAGCCAAATCTGTAGCGGACCATTGAGCCGGAATATCCGGGTGCGAATGATAGAAGCCTACGATGTAGCAGCCGACCAGAATCGCTTCCCCCTGAATTCGCACCAATTCTGATGGGCTAATTAGATAGCGCTTCTGCGATAAGTTGCCGAGTGCGTTGCTGCATGGAAACACGGCTTTGACCGTACTACCCTTCGCACGGTCAAGCTCGCCCACCAGCACACCACAACACTCGTACGGATAGGTCTGCTCGCCGTGCTTTCGCAACTGATCGTACAGGGGGCGGGGAATTCTTAAAGTCATGACCAACTACCCCGTTCCTGCGTGCGCTCTCGCCCCATCGGTATTCACGGAAGTGGTTGTCGCCGGAGTCGGGGACTACAGTTACGAAAACCGGACCGGCAGTGAGATGCGGTGCAATCTTAGGTGTTCCGACGGACGCCGCAACAAAGTAACCACCTGACAACGAGAGATCTTCGCGCGCCAGCTCCGCAGGCTAACGTGCAAGCAACTACTGTTTCGATGCTATCTTCGCACCTGCGATGCACAAGTTTGATTCCAAACGGCGCAGCTTCGTGGGGAAATTATAAGTCGATCGGCAAGGAAACCATTGACGCGGCTGCCTGCCCAAATCCAGCGGCTCCTATCGCCAAAGGGCCGAGCCGAAGGCGAAATACATAGAGTGAAATATTGCTTGCTGTGCTTCGCGGTCTAGTTCCAAATTGGTCCATTTAGCGCTTTCGCACGTTGGCACAGCCCCAAGTGAGTGTTGTGCTTGCCTGTGACTCATGCGGGTTATGACTCGGACAGAAATTGGCCTTGACAGAGCTCTATGTACAGGTTTAGACGTATGAATTCATTCCGCTTATTGTGAGCAATTGCATTAGCGATTCAGGCCTTGCGCTGAGTGCCGTCTGGTGCGTGCCCAAGAAGGAGCGGAGAACAGAACGAGGGAGACAAGATGAGTCGATTCTGCGGCCTGTGTGGAAGTCCGGCACAACCGGATAGCAAGTTCTGTCCCGACTGTGGCGCCCCAATAAACTCCACTGCACCTCAGCCTGCCGGTGCCTCTACGCCGCCACTTCCTGGCGGGGTACCTCAGCAGTTCAGCCCCCCAATCCCTCCTCCCTTGCCGCCTCCCATTCCGCCTCCGATGCCGAAGTCATTCGCTCCGCCGCCACCCCCGCCGCCTTTGCCTGGTGCTGCACCAGAGAAGATGTGGCACTACATGGTTGATGGAAAGTCGATGGGGCCGATGCCTGAGCCTATGGTACGCGCTACGCTCCAGGGAATGCCCGGCGACACAAAGGTTTGGAATGCTTCCTTGCCGGGATGGAAGACAGCGGAAGAGGCAGGCTTGAAGCCGCCTTCGACGTCGGCCAGCTTTGGTGCGCCATTTTCATCCGCGCCACCCTTTTCGCCTTTGAACGGCTCCATGCCGGGTGTTCCGCCTCCATTTACGCCTGTCGGCGGGAGCTTTGCGGCTCCTCCCATAGCCTTCTCAGCGCCGCCCGCTCCCCCGGCATTTTCTGCTCCTCCGATGCCGCCGCAGGGATTTGGCGGCACTCCACCGCCATACGGCTCGCCTCAGCAGCCTGCCTCTGCGCCGTTCCCCAGCCCCATGCCGGGTGGTCCGATGCCCCCCGACATGCATTGGGCGCTGGTATTGGTTCTGAGTTGGATTTCGTTCGGGCTTGGGGCGATTGTCTGGTCGTTCAAGCAGGCGAATTTCGTCAAGAAGATCGATCCGGCAAGCAAGGCTGTGACGCTGCTGGCCGTGATCCTGATCGGCATGGTCGTTCAGGTCATTTTGGTATTCGGAGCGGCCCGCTCATCCATGACGGCCATGGCCCTCGCTTCCTCAATAACGATGCTGCTTAACCTGGTCATCATCGTTCTGAGTCTGGTTACGGTGTTCTCGATGCGCAAGTCGATTGAAACGTACTACAACACCACAGAACCTATCGGGCTCAAGCTGAGCGGGATCATGACCTTCTTCTTCAGCATTCTCTATTTTCAGCACCATTTTTCACGCATCGCGGCGTGGAAGAAATCAGGCCGGCTCTTGTAGCGCGCCCTGGTATCCGGCCAGGGATGAATGAAGCATGATGAGAACTTTCAGCCCGTCAATGAGGCTGACTGGCAGTTTTGCACGCACATGCAGATAAAGTTCCTCGACGACTCGGCTACTGCAGCTCATGAAGATGGAGGGGGACGGCTGCGTGTTCGCAGTCTGCTGCGGGAGCACCGCAGCAGAGAGGGCGAGCAGCTTGTGCTGGTCACGCCGCGCGATCTTGAAATGCGCGAGTGTGAACACCTGTTTGGCTATGCAGATCGCCGACTGGGCGTCGCCGTGGTGTCCACCTTCCGCCTGGCGGCAGATGCGCCGGAGCGTTTGGCTGCACGTATGGCGAACGTGATTGAGCACGAGCAGGGGCATCTTGACGGCTTGCGGCATTGCCGGACGGCCGGATGTGTCATGCATCCAGCAAGCCGAGCTGAAGACCTTGACACTCGCGGCATAAGCCGTTGCGAGAGATGCCAGAGGCCGCGATCCTCATGGACGGCATACGTGGCGGCACTGGTGTTTTGCGCGCTGGTGTTTGCGCTGCTGCAGGGGGTTGCCGGCTTGGTGAAGGGCACGCACCCGAACTTTACCTACGGCGGCGGCAGTGACAAGGGCGTAGTGCTTTACCGGCAGGAGGCTGTGCTCTCATGCCCCAATGCGGCGCAGGCGCGGGCTACGGCTGAAAAGCTCAACCGGCTGTACGCGCAAGTGAATCCTCCGCCCATCGAGGCCGTGGCAGGGGCTGCGGGAGCGATTCTGCGAGCTGGCGGCGTGACGTTGGCGAGCATTGATCGCAACAGCACGAGCGGGCGGGAGCCAGTGGCTTATGCGCAGGATTGGGCGGCGCGCATGACGCACTTCATGAATGCCAAGGGAACAGATGCGGAAGGCTGCCCTGACTGTCATATTCGGCGCAAAGGCGAGGTCGAGGAGTCAGCCAGGATACAGCAACAGCGGAGGTGGTAGCCGTATGCAGGAATTGTTGCAGTCGATCGCCAGGATACAGGCGCAGATTGCGAACTGGCTGAAGGCACAGCCGTTCTGGCAACCTACGGTAGACGTCTCAGCCAAAATCTGCGCACCCGTTGTGAGTCTGGCAAAGGGGACACTGGAGGCATTGCCGTTCCTCCGCAAACTGGAATGGCTGCTTGAGATTGAGGCGCTCACGAAGCGCCATCCGGTTGCGTTGGCCTTCTCGATGCTGTTTGTCGCTTATCGCGGCATCCGCACTACACCGCTTGGCCACATCGGAACAGACCTGGCGATCTATCCCGCCATGGGGCTCATCTCTGGTTTTAATCCATTTCTCGGAATGGTATGCGGAGCCATCTATGGGGTGGCCGATCTGGTGCAGAAGCTGTTCATCCCAGATATGTATGGAGCGCGCGGTTGGACCGACTCCAACTATTGGGCGGCGATGGGCGGCTACATTTTTGCTTACACGTCCCTGATGCTGATGGGAATATGCCCTGGCCTGCTCTCGCGGTGTTTTCGTGCAGTCATTCGGCTGATCATCAAGAAGTTCTTCTTCCGTCACGCGGCTGCGGCTGCGGACGGAGCGGTACCTCTGGGTGCTTCGGCGTATCCGTTGGCGGAGCTGATCGCCTCGGCGGTTGGAGGCTATGTGGGCGGCTGGGCGATGATGCACCAGGTTGCTCCGGTTGCGGAGAGGCCGGCCTTCATGTGGCGTCCGCGGCCCGATAACTCCTGCCATTTTTTGGAAGAGAATACTTACCTCAAGGGCCGGGCGAACACGGGGGGTGTTGTGTCCGGAGTGGGAGGAGCAATTCCTCCACTCACGCCACCACCACCGCCTCCAACGCCGCCGGACGATCCTTCTTCACCGGATGACCCATCTTCATCGGGCGGTTCTTCCGGGTATGGGCCGGAACACGACAACGCCATCAAGGCCCGTGACAAGGCGTTGGACGAGTATCAGAAAGTGAAGCAGCAGTGGGAGGCGCAGGACGCCACCGCGGACAAGAGCGACCCCAATTACGAGAAGCTCCGCGAGCAGTATCAAAACTATATGGATTATCTGAAGCAGCAGGCGGTGGCCGATCAGGCCCAGGCCAACGCTATTGCCGCCGCCGCTGACGATGTACGCAATACACGGGTACTGACGGGCGTGGATGGTCACGACTACGAGATCATCTGGGACCCGAAGACGAACCAATGGCTGAACAAGAGCAGCAGGACGCCCTTTGATCAGGATGCCTACAACCGCTGGCAGCAGGACCTGGTGAAGGATCGCAAGTTCATGGATGCCGAGAACGAGAAGGTGCGGCTGCGCCAGGATGCCTTTACCAAGGAACTGGATCAGCAAACGGCCCTGCACAAGCAACAGGCAGAGGCTGCCGCCTACGTTTCGCGCATCGAGCAGGCCGCATTGAAGCACGACCTTTGGAATCCGGGCGGCCCCGGAGACGTGGTGGGCCACACGGAGAAGATTCTCGACGACATCTACTCCGGCAAGCCAATCGACTGGAATGCCATCGGCACAACGCGGAAGTATACGGGTGACACAATCTCTGGCGCAGTGATGCCGGAGTCGACTCTGCGCAATCAGCCGGGGTTCATGGACACGATGTCGGACGCGGCTTCGGGGACAGTCCGCGAAATTGTGACCGGCAAGGACGCAAACGGGAACTCAACCCTGGCAGGAACGGTTGCTTCAGGATTCGCGCGGTTTACAGCGGCAGTTGCCACCGCCGGCACATCGGAGGCCGTCTATACGGTTGCCAATATGGGCTATGCCGAGTACGACACCGCGATGAAGGGTGGGTCAGACGGCGATATCTTCAAGGCTGGATTCAAGACCGGCCTTATCCAAGCGGCACCGACCGTGGTGGGCGGGGCAGTGATGAACTACTTCCCCAAAGCTTTTCCCAATGTGGCCAACGGCATCGGCGAGATGATGGAGCCTGTTCAGGACGCCATCAAGACCGTGGACCAGGCCATTCAAAGCGGGAGCGCGAAACTGGGCACACGCATTACGCGCTTGGTGAGCCCGATTGAAGAGACGCTGCAACCGACCAGGGCGGCAGTTGACAACGTGCTGGAATCGGGCGATCCAACGCAGATATCGAAGCTCTATAGCGAGGGCGGAATGGACCGGCTGGCGGTTCTGCAAAAGAACGGAGCGCTCACCGCCGACGAAGCGCGTACACTCAACCAGCAACTTGCCCAGCGCGTGAATCAAAATGTGCAGGCTGGCGCACGGGACACGATTAACCAATTTGAGGCCGAAACCGGCGTGCAGGTGAAGAGCACTACACTTGGCGACTCAGGTTCGAGCGCCAGCGCCAGCGGCAATCCAAAGATCAAGACGGACTTTGACACTACGCACACAACCAACTTCGATCGGGATGACCTGGCCGACTATGCAATGAAGCGCAGCCTGGAGCGAGGAAAGCTGATGAACCTTCAGGAGGCGAATGCCGAGTTGCAGGAGAAGTTCGGGCAGCAACTGACTGACAACGTCGATAATCACCTGCGCGCCGACGGATTTTCACGGGGCGTGAAAGATGTTGACTTCAAGACTTATAACGGAATTGGTAAAGGCGCCGGCCCGTCCGACACATACCCTCCAGGCTTCACCAACAATCGAATGGCGGTGCAGGGCAAAGGCACCATCCTTGAAGTAGGCGATGACGGCACCATTACATCGCACAATATATCTGGCCAGGGGGTGGTCGATCAGCACGGTCTCAACCAGCAATCCATGGGCTTGACCGACAATTTGCAGGCACCGGAAAAATTTGGCGCCAGCGAGTTCAAGGACTTCAGTGCGCAGCAAGTAAAGTCAGTGACCGAACACAGCGATGTGAAGTCGCTGGCCAAGGCCATGGGGCGCGAGAACGATCTCTCCCAGCGATTAAATCAGATGGCGAGCGCACCCAAGGTCGAGGGCGCGCCAGACTATGCCGGGCAACTGAATGATGCCGGGCTTCCCAACTCACCGCCAAAGCTGGACACAAAACTGGTAGACATTTCCAAGGAGATCAACAGCAATCCGAGCGAGGCCGCGAAGATTCTGAAGGCCAACGGATTTGACGAATCCAGCTATACACAGGCGGTCCGCGACAATGTGTGCCAGTATCACTCGGCGATTGGAGGAAAAATTGGCAACTGAAACCAGGAGCAGGTTGACGGTTGATGGCGAGGATCTCGTCGTCTCGATGGACGACTTGGCAGTTGTTGCCGATGCCATGGGCGCACGGCCCAACGCGCTTTCGCTGATTCCCCAGGGGAGCGGGGACAAGGATGCGCCTGCGGCGGCGGAGTTCCGCGCTATGGCTCCGGGGACACAGGCGCGGCTCGCGATCGCGCTGGGAATTCTTCGCGCTCCAGCCAAGATTGCGCATTGGCATCACACGATTGCGGATGCAACAGTATGCCGGGCGGTACTGGCATGGTCTCCTAGCGCGCCGAATATGGTTGTGGCCATCGGCGGTACGGCGGAGCCGCGGCGAGTCACTTTCTGGACGCAAGCCAGCCTTACCGCATCCATCCGCAAGGTCCTAGCGGCTGATGGAGTCTTGCGCGATGATGAAATAGGTTGCAAGCTATCTACCCCGGCCGTGGTGGTGTTCCTTGCGGTGATTGACCAGACGCGCGCGGTGCATCTGCACTCCATGCTGACGCATACGGCCCCGCTGGCTCACTTCTGCCAACAGGAGATTATGGACCGACTACAGGACGCAGCAAGCGAGGATTATCGATGGCCGCTGCTGTTTGTCGAGAAGCTGATTCCGGGTCAGCTGGTGAATTCACTCAATGAGGTGGAAGTGGCTGCGGCGCTGCAGGAGTTGGTGCAGGCAAACCTGCTTGAGATAGCGGCAGGTGGAAAAGCTCCGCGCTTTGAACTCAGCAACACCGGCAATGTGATTGCCGATGGCCTGCTGCACGACGTAAGTAAGGTTGCGCTAGGCGTAACCGACATGCAGGGAGAAGGCCAGTTCGGGCGCGACATACTGCTGCTGGTGCGGAGCACCTTCCACCTGTTCATGTTCGCCATGGCTGGCCAGAGCGGGGCGGTGGCGGCTCTGGACAGCGACGAGCTTGCCGCGGCACTTTTTCTGGCTCTGCGTCCACCAGAATCCCCAGCACCCGCAGAGAGTGCGCCTGTTGCGGAAGATAGCAAGGCGTCCCCGGCTGCCCCTCAAAAAGAGTGGTATGTCACCCGCAACGGACAATCTGAAGGACCGTACGACGAATCCTCGTTGCGCAGTATTCTGGCCACCATGCCGCCTGAGACGCTGGTTTGGTCCGAGGGCATGCCGGAGTGGGTTGTTGCCAAGGAACTGGGCTTGATAGCAGTGCAAGGCCCGGCTGGCTGTCCTCATTGTGGCGCAGTCGCAGTACCTGGCAATCGATTCTGCGGGACCTGTGGCGGCTCCATTCTGTAGCTGGCCAGAGCAGAGAACCATTTTTGCAACCGTCGATTCAGGCGGCATGCCATTCCGCGACTGATGGAACAGCAGGATGCACCTCAACACGCTCCCGACTACCCGTTTTTCACTGGCGTTGCACATCACCGATAGTACCTGCTACGTTGCTTTGAATATCGAGCCTTGTGGGCCGGCTCATTGAAATGTTGAAGTTCGGTACAGGCTCCTGGCATGAAGTTGAATGGCATATCGAGGTGCATCATGTTGAGAAGGGAATTTTTGTCTGCATCATCGCTGGTCTTGGGCGCGTCTGCCACAAGCGCTGGATCAACCGCACTGTTCAAGCCTGCAACCGGAGCAGGAGTTGTAAAGAACATTCTGGACTACGGTGCAAAGCCCGACGGCAAGACGCTGAACACCCGCGCCATTCAAGCCGCCATCGACGATGTGTTCCAGGCCGGCGGCGGCCTTATTTACTCGCCGCCGGGGACTTTTCTAGTAGGAGGCCTCGAACTTAAGAGCAGAGTAACGCTTTACCTTGAGGCCGGCTGCGTTCTGCTCGGCAGCACGTCCATTGATGACTATGCCTACCATCCCGGCCCGCCCATGCAAGGCGATGCAAACGGCCATCACGTCATCTTTGCACGGAATGCCGACGACGTGAGTCTCTGCGGTATGGGTACTATCGACGGGCAGGGCGAGTCTTATTGGGAGAATGTAAACCGCGCTCAACTGGCTCCTGAAGACGAGTGGAAGGATGTAGCCACCTTCGATTACCGAGTGAAGAATCAGAACCGCCGTCCTTCGCCCATGGTGGAGTTTGCTCTGTGCAACAATGTGCATATCAGCGGCGTGACGCTCAAGAATTCTTCGGGTTGGACGCTCCGCCCGGTGGCCTGCAACTCGGTCTTTATTGACGGAATTCTGATTCGCAATCCTGCCATAGGCGTGAACTGCGATGGCATCGACATCACCGCATCATCCAATGTGTTTGTGAATAACTGTGACATCGTCACAGGCGATGATGCCATATGCTTGAAGAGCGAAAACCCATACGGCGATGTGCTGCCGACGAAAAACATCACCATCACCAACTGCACTCTCACCACTTCTTGCAACGGCTTCAAGATGGGCACCGCGACGTTTGGGGCATTTGAGAATATCGTCTTCAGCAACTCAGTGATTTACAGCGCTCCAACACCGATCAATGCACGCGTCATCGGCGGCCTGAGCATTGAGACCGTAGATGGCGGCAGTGTGGACGGTGTTGTAGTGTCGAACATCCGCATGCAGAACGTGCGAGCGCCCATCTTTGTGCGTCTTGGCGCGCGCCACAAGAAGGACGGCAGCTTCTTGAGAAACATTCTTATTGAAGGCATAGATGCCACAGGAGCAACCGTGGCAAGCTCGATCACGGGCGTTCCAGGATTTCGTCCTTCAGACATCACTGTGAGTAATTGCCGCATCCGTACCGTGGAACAGGGCCAGGCAGCATGGGCGCATCGCGAGATTCCCGAGGTCGTGGACAAGTATCCCGAATGCTGGATGATGGGTCGCCTTCCCGCTTACGGCTTCTATGTTCGCCACGCAGATCGCGTGCGCCTGCGGAACGTGGAATACATCACCGACAAACCTGATTATCGCCCAGCAATTGTTTGCGACGATGTGGACGATGCAATCCTTGCTGGCTTGGAACTCTCCGCGCCCAATGGCGGAGCGCCACTGCTTGATTTGCGTGACACCCGGCGCGCCTTCGTAACCGGGATTCGATCTCCTCTCGAAAGTCCGGTCTTTGCGCAAGTCAGCGGCGCAGTCTCAAAGGACATCACACTGCTGGGGAACTCTTTGAATAAGGGCCAACAAAGGGTGAGATTTGCCGGCAGTGCAACTGAGGACTCGACGAAGGTGGATTGAGCGCCGCGGATTTCCGCAGAGATATTCGCGACAAATGGTCACACAAACGACACAAGAGTCCCGCTGGCCCGGCAGCCAATTCATTTGTAGTCTGCTCGTACGGGCAGGGTATCGGCCTCGGCCAAAAGAGCCCTGGAGTCTGGCGCACGGTCAGCCTTAGGCCGCCCATGGCGGTTGCGAAAACATCTTAGTGCAGGTTTGGATAAGTTCTGTAGGTTTCAATCGTGGAAGTAATGGGGGTGCCCCGCACAAAGAACACTC
>Ga0316224_1002889_pt1 | contig 14929 bp, 10 predicted proteins | sample TBH18013metaG_FD_206254 | JGI IMG/M metagenome (GOLD analysis project Ga0316224, IMG submission 206254) | Freshwater microbial communities from Trout Bog Lake, Wisconsin, USA - TBH18013 | ecosystem: Environmental > Aquatic > Freshwater > Lake > Hypolimnion/Profundal zone | place: USA: Wisconsin... | reverse complement strand
CGAACCGCAAAAAGGCGGTCCTGTAGCTGGCAATACTGAACCAGCCGAAACAAAAGAACTCAACAAGTTGCTCAGCCTTTGGTACGCTAAAGACCCCTCTACTGCCGATATCAAAATATTAGAGCGTCACCGTGCGGTGGTCAATATCATGTATATAGCCAGCCTCATTAAAAACTACCAGCACAAAATACTCGATCAGTATCATTTAACCGAGCAGCAGCTTATCGTTTTGCGCTTTCTTAAACGCATACACCCGCTGCCAAGTAATATGAACCTGATAAAAGAAAACTCTATCAGCAAAACATCCGATACATCGCGCACTATTCAAAAAATGGCTGCCGAAGGCCTTATCATTTACCAGGTAAGCGACGACGACAAACGCGTGCGCGATATCCTCATCAGCGAAAAAGGCCTGCAGGCTATTGAAGAGGTTGATAAAGTATCCGACCAGATGTTCCTCCCCGAAAGCTTCCTTTCAGAAGAAGATGCCAAAAGGATAAACGAGGGCCTGGCCAAAACCCTGCGTATCATGGGCTGATAAAGCCATAGTTTACGTTTTATTATATCCATTGAAAGAATATACCTTTCCCGATTTTGGTGTCACACCCTAATCCTCAATTACGGATTGTACTTTATTCCGGCACCTCAGAAATTTGCATTAATAAAATATTTCATGCGTGGCCAAAGGAAAGAAACGCTGTTTCAGGCAAATAAATAAAGCTGTAGCACTATAAAGTCACCCACTAACCACAAGCACCCCAGGTAGCGCCGGGTTCGTTTATTTTCAGCGCAAAGTAGCCTTTTAGCAAATGGCTGAACAGCCTTGATTTTTTGGTTCTTTTTATCACGAAAAAAGAAAGGCAATTCCTGATTATTGTCAAATCTAAAAGTTGGAGCAAAAAATAAAGAAGCACTGAATTATTGCGCCCTCACCTGCTTTTCATCCCGAAAAAACGTCGTATCCGGTATCTCAATGAAGCCTTTCTGGTCACTACCATAGCACCGCCCAACTCCCTTACCGATTGTGATGAAAGCGGGTACTCCTGAGGGGTATAACCCTGCACAACAAAGGTGTAGGGCTTACATCCCAGGTAACTGATCTCAATTACATCGCCCACAGCGGCATCAATACTGAATTTTCCATCCGCGCCGGTAAACTGCTTTAAATTATTGGTCTTGTTACTTACTAAGCCATAAATGATAGGGTCACGGTCTGCCGAATCTATAACAGTGCCCGTAAGTGTATGTACCAGCGCTGTATCACTGTTATCAGTACCCCTTGCTGTTACAGGGTTTTGCTGCTGTTCAACCACCGTATGCGGCACGCTTGCGCCGGCAGCGTTTACATGCCTTACCGTGGTCAGCAAAAGCAATGCAGCAAATGCCTGCTTCAGCCTGTTACGTCGCCCCTCAACGGGCGCATGCGCAGTTACTACCCTGTTCAGTTGGTCTGTTCTGAACCTGCCGCAAAGGCGGCCCTCATTTTGTTCAAGCAGCGCAATCATACTGGCATCACTAAGGCCGCTAAAATCAATCACGGTCTTCTTACAATGGGTACAAAACCTCCCATCCTGCCCGGGCAGCATCTGGTGCCAGTTCTGCTCACATGGTTCGGGCACATGTATTATATACGTATCAGCTCCCATATCTTTCAAACGTAAGATACTGAATTTATTGAACATCTTCCTTAATTGAATTGTCAGAACCTTTACTGGCTGTACCCCTATCTTTTTTCAAAGAGAGGGGTATCCGTCAAAACGCAAGGGTCGGAACGGAGAGTTTGTATTAAATATTTTGTAATAAAACCCGGAAATAACAATCCTCACCTTAATAGCAAAAAGCCCCTTTCGGGGCTTTTTGCTATCATATCATTCCTTTAACCAAAAACTAGCGGCTTACAATTACCTTGCGGTAAGCGTTAGCATCGTTCTGGCTTAATTGTAATAAGTAAATACCATCCTGTATCTGGCTCATATCAACCGTTAGCTTTTCGCCGTTAACCGGTGTGCTGATATTTTCCAGCAATACTCTGCCGTTCAGATCCAGTAAACGGATAATAAGCTTGCCTTCAGCAACCGTTCCGCCAAAATCAACAAACAGGTTATTGGCAGCAGGGTTAGGGTAAACAGTTACACCAGCCAACGCCGATGGCTCACTGATACCAACAGTAGTTACATCAAACGGGGCAGACACGCTCTGGCATCCGTGTGCATCAGTAACTTCAACAGTATAATTACCATTGGCAGTAGGCGTAAGCGATTGGTTGGTCCCGTTAGTTACCGAAATGTTGTTCAGAAACCACAGATACGATGAACCCGTAGAGGAAGTTAAAACGTTGTTATTCTCTGTAATATTGGCCACAGGCACCTGGTAAACAGTCATGGTCAGGTTGTTCGATGTAGCGGTTGCAGGCACTGCGCACGATAAGCTGCTGCTGATAGAGCAGTTAATGATATCGCCGTTAGCCAGCGAGTTATCGATATAAGTTGAAGTACCATTACCTACATCGTTGCCGTTTTTCGTCCACTGGTAAGTTGGGTTGGTTCCTCCGTAAGTAGCAGCTGCACTGAAAGTAACATTAACTCCCTGGCAAATATTTAAACCAACATTCGAACTTACCGTTACACCGGCAGGGCCACCGCTAACAATACTGAACGTAAGTGGCGTAGAAGTAACAGTTGATTGGGTAACACAGCTGGAGCTTGATACCATCTGAACTGAATAAACATCGCCGTTATGGATGGTGGAAGGAGCATAAGTTGAAGCCGTTGCACCCGAAATGTTTGAACCGTTAAGCATCCATTGGTAAGCAGGTGTTCCGCCACCGTTAACCGGAGTTGCAGTAAGGGTTGAATTCTGAGAAGAACAAAGGGAAGTACCCGCACTTGATGAAACACTTACACTGGCTGTACTGCTGTTGGCAACCGACATATTGATGGTGTTTGAGGTAGCAGTACTTGGCGAAGCACATGATGAGCTTGAAGTAAGCACAACTGATATAGCTGAACCATTGGCAAGCGATGATGAAGCGTAGGTAGATGAGGTAGCGCCGCTGATAGCCGAGCCACTGTTATACCATTGGAACGATGGAGAAGAACCGCCGTTTACAGCCGCAGCTGTAAAGGTTACACTCTGGCCCTGGCAAACACTGTTACCTGTGCTTGATGTAATATTAACGGCAGGCGTAACTGCGCCCGAAACGCTGATGGATAATGAATTTGAAGTTGCATTGGTAGTACTTACACACTGCGAGTTAGATACCATTTTGCACGATATAACCACGCTACTGCTGATTGAATTGGTAGTGTAGGTTGACGAAGTAGCGCCCGATATAGCAGTGCTGCCATTATACCATTGATAGGTTGGGGCTGAACCGCCGTTGGTTGGCGTAGCAGTAAAAGTTACGGTCTGCCCGCTGCAAATGGTATTACCCACGCTTGATGCAATGGTAAGTGAAGGTGTGCCGTTAGACGCTATAGTAATAGTAATTGCGCTTGAAGTAGCCGTAGTTGGCGAAGCACATGCCGAGTTTGAAGTAATACCACAGGTAATAGCATCGTTATTCGCAAATGAAGAAGACGTGTAAGTTGAAGAAGTAGCACCGCTGATAGCCGATCCGTTCTTATACCACTGGTAAGTAGGTGCGGTGCCGCCGTTGGTTGGCGTTGCAGTAAAAGTAGTGCTTTGGCCACTGCAAAGTGTATTGCCTGCGCTTGAAGTAATACTTACCGAAGGTGTTACGCTGCCACCTACAGTTACAGTTATTGCATTCGAAGTTACAGTAGGTGTTGAAACGCAGCTTGCATTAGAAGTAAGCTTAACAGTAATACTTGGCGAACCTGTTAAAGTAGTTGTTGAATAAGTAGAAGCTGTAGCACCCGAAATTGCAGTGCCGCCGTTATACCACTGGTAAGTGGGTGCAGCACCTCCGTTGGTTGGCGTTGCAGTAAACGTAACGCTTTGGCCCGTGCATATTGATGTGCTTGTTGATGTAATACTTACCGATGGAGTTACGGATGCGTTTACAGTTACCGAAATGCTGTTAGACGTTGCCGGACTACCGGTAACACCGGAAAGATTCGAGGTCATTACACAGGTAATGGCATCCGACCCCGCCGCAAGTGTGGTAGTTGTAAATGTTGAAGATGTAGCACCACTTACAGCCGTGCCATTCACTTTCCATTGATAGGTTGGTGCAGTACCGCCATTGGTTGGCGTTGCAGTAAAGGTAACGCTGCTGCCTGCACATATAGTGCTGGTGCCTGCTGTTTGCGCTATGCTAACGCTGGCAACTAACGGTGTTGCAGTGGCCTCCGGAATAGTTACTGCCGAACAAACCTGGTATTTAGATGTACTTTGGCTGCTCAATTCGTTAACAACGCCGTAAAGCATTACAGTTCCTGTGCCTGCAACAGGGGCCGTCCATGCAATTGAGGCGGTATAGGTTGCTCCGTTGCCTCCGGTTGTAGGACTTGCAGCTATAGGATTGCTTTGTTCAACAATGGTTTCCGGCAAACCTGAGTTACTCGGTGTAGTAACCCGAACCCCGGCTCCTGGTGTTCCCCAGGTTCCTGCATCAACAGCGCTGGATGTACCCGCACCGCTCGCTTTTACTATAGTAAACTGAAAACCCAGGTATTTTAATGAGGTAGTACTACCATTTGTTCCTGATATCTTAACGGTATAAGCCATTCCCCCATGGTAAGAGGTTACGGCAACACCGGCCGAATCCAATTCAACTTTAGGCGCATCAGTACTTCCCGAGTTATGACAGCTGCCACAACCGCCACTACCGCCTGAGGCTTTCGTTCCGTCCACACCAGCCTGCGAAGCGGCACCTGATTGGTAGGAATAAACAATTAAAGAAACCAGAGCGCCGAAAACAATAAGTAAAATTCCTTTTTTCATAAGCACAGCATGTTGTTTTTATGGGTAATTATTGTAGCAACAAATATAAGGCTTAGCGTAAGCTCTACACTGAGATTTTTCACTTTTTGACGATACCATAATTGTCAAAAAATAAGATGCCCCTTAAATTAGCTGAAAGTTGATTTTAAAATCAAGTGTACTGTAATTAGTGCCAATTCTGCAGAATGAAAATGCCAAACAGGCATTTAATAATTTATTTATAGGCGGCTGCACCAGCCGATTAATCAAAGGCAGATTCAGGCCCCCATCAACCAGGCCTTCGCCCTTAATACACTGGCTGCCGAAAGGCTGTCGCGTATTTCGTTGCGCAACACCATTTGGTACACTTCTTCAAAAGGTAGTTTTTTAATACAAAGCTGCTCGTCTTCTTCAGGCCTTTCGCCCACGTAGGTTAATTTACGGGCAATGTAGGTATAGGATATCTCATCGGTTGTCGAATTCGACAGCTGCATTTCAAGTATCATTTCAAACTCTTCGGCTTGCAGGCCGGCTTCTTCAATCAACTCGCGCCGGGCTGTATCCAGCGGTAGGGTTCCTTCGGGGCAACCACCTTCAATAACCTCCCACTCATAGCTGTTTAAAGGGTAACGGTACTGCCCTACAATCCAGGTATTATCATCCTCATCCAGCGGTATAATAGCAATAGCCTGCGATTTAAAATGCACTACCCCGTAAATACCCTCGTTTCCTGATGGGTTCAGCACCTTGTCTTCAGTTACCTTTATCCAGGGGTTCTCGTACTTTACCCCGCCGCTCAGCTTGGTCCAGGGGTTAGGCGCTTCGTTCATTTTCATCGCTAATAGTATAAAGTAGTAAGTATTTAGTAGTGATACTGAACAGCCGGCAGATTACCTCCTGTCCTGTTTCACTCTTGCAGTAATAAATATCGAAGTACTCAAAAAAGGAACCGCAGTGGTGTTGTTGCCAAAAACGTTTTTCACCAAAAAGCGCTTCAGGGCACCATCCTTTAAAACATCCATAGGGGCGGTAACCAGCTTAATATCCAGCACTTCAAACCCGTTCGCTTCCAGCAGCCTCCTTATCCGGGGACGGGTATAAATGCGTGCATTGGCATACCGCTCGTGAATAAACTTAGGCAACCAGCTAAACAACGGCACTCGGTTCCAGGGCAATAAAGGCAGGCTGGCCCCATGCGTTTCAAATATCCACCATTTGTTGGGCACCGATATCGCACATAACGCACCCGGCTTTAACCACTGTGTAAACCGCTTCACTTTTGCATCGTCATTAAAATGCTCAATAACTTCAAAGCATATCAACCGGTCAAATTTTTCCTGATTAGGTTGGCCTTCAAAAAGATCCTGCTCTTCCACGTTCTTAATCACCACATCGCAGTTGGTAATGCCCCGCTCGGCCTTTATTTCTTCAAAAACCTTCTTATGTCCCTCATAAATATCAACACCCAGGCATGCTTTCATCTCACTGCTCATCAATAATAAAGTAGCTCCGTTTCCACAACCAATTTCAAGCAGGCGCATATCCTTATTGCAAAAACCGGGTATCTGTTTCACTATCTCTGCCCGGCGGGTAATTATCTTATCCGTGTGGTCAGCCGGCCGGCCCAGGTAATGGGCGCCATCAAAAAGTGTTTCATCAACTCTGGTCATGTATAACTGTTTAGCTGCAATATCGGGCGCAAATGTGCTATTAAAAATACAGAGTGCCAACAGCAATTTATGCCAAAACCCGGGCTAAAAACTTTTAAAAAAATAAGCCCGTTCATTACAAGCACCTGCGCGGTGCCTGAACAAACGGGCTTATCAGGCTTAAATTTACAGGTCAATCCCTTACTACCTTCACAATTTTGGTAGTGTTACCAACCTTTATTTTCATGATATAAATACCGCTTAAAACCGAGGTAAAGTCAACATAAAGTTGTTGCGTACCCGATGCCAGGTTACTGTAATTATTGGTTATTACAGGTCTGCCAAGGTTATCACTCACTTCAATACTGGCCGCCTGGGTATTCCCCGCAGTGCTTATTACCACTGTAAGCAGTTTATCAGTTGGGTTAGGGAAATAGCTTATCAAAGCATCAGGCCTGTCGCCGCTGCCCAGGGTAAAAGTGTCGCAAACTTCGCCATCGCAACTAAACTTTTCTCCATCGGCATAAACTACGTCGTAATCTATCCGCACACAAACCAAATGCAATCCGGGGCTTGGATCAGGATAGCTGAAAAACTCGCTGGTACCCGTAGGCGGTTGCGAAATGCCATCCACTGTCCAGTTGGTGCTTACAATAGAGATTGCGGCAGATGAGCTCACTTTAAACACAGCATCTGTAACCGAGTCAGACAGCAGTGAAATGGTAAAGGTACGGTCTCTGCATGGGTTGGTAAATACGTTAAAGCATATTGTATCAACACAGCAGCAAACCCCGCCGGTAGCACTGTCAATTGGCATACCACTGTCTATCATACTCCAAATAGCTTCGGCACAAACCTGCCAGTTACCCGAAGTATCATAGGTGTGTGTAACAGGCGAGCCATCGTTTACTGCGCTGGTGCCATCGCCAAAGTTCCATACCACCGTAAGGTTGTGTGTATAACCCGAATAAGTAAACGTTACCTGGTTATAATCAAACGGATCTATAGCATAACTGATGCTTGCATTTGCCTTCCACGAATCGCACGAATCAATAAATACGGTATCGCAGGCTTCATCATAACAGCATATATTATTGCCTGCCGTGTCAGTATAAACAAAAGCTACCTGCATGCATATCTGATGGTCGCCTGAAGCAAGCAATGTATCGCGGAATGTTCCGTTACCCGGCGTTTGCGCCACCTTGTTGCCATCAACATACCAGTTTATAAAATCAGGCGTCATACTTCCGCCGTCAGTAAATGCATAAATGCCCGGGCCCTCGTACTGCTTCACAATCACCGCCTGCCCCTGGTAACCGGCACATGTGCAATTTATAGTTGTTTTATAAAGGCAAACTGTATCTGAGCAAAGCATGGCCGGCGGCACCGAATCCGGGTTGGCCGAGTAAACTACCAGGCACGCAGCATGGGGTCCTATGGGGCCATTAACCGGGGCATAAGTAACAAATCCGGCCGCCGGTATAGTAAAGATACCCTGCGGCATACCATCAAATATCAATTGGCCGTATGGGCCGCCACTGGCCGTCAGCATAACCGTGTCGCCCAGACATAGTGTATCCGAGTAGCCTCTTTCTTTACTCCAGGCAGTCAGTACTGGCACCAGGGTATGCAACGTATCATACAGGGTGGTATCACCACAAGGTGTTACTACATTTACCTGTATATAAATATTGGCATCCGATACCGGAATGGTTACCGAAATAGTATTATAGAAATACGTGGTGGTGCCGTTTTGTGTAATGCTCCAGGTATCATTGGCCCCATCTGTATTTACCCCGTTTAATACCACAGTGGTAGAATCGCCGTAATGCAGGCAATTCGACGAATCTTCAATAGACGGCGAACACCTTGGGCTTCGGTAAACCGAAACCAGCGAGTCTGAAAATCCTATTGGGGGCATATCCAGGCTACTGTATACAAGCATGCCAATATCACTTACCACCACATTAGATGTAACATCTTTAAAATCCAGATCAAGCTTAATTTCATCGCAAGCCAATGGCTCTTCAGGGTTGGTAACTATTACCCAGGCACTACGTGTATCAGGCACGTTACCCCCAATTACCAGTTCAAGGCTATCATAGCCGTAATGTACCGATTGGTAAGTTTCGTTTAAAACCGGATCGCCAAACACAAAGCTTCTTCTTAACTTACCATATTGGTCAAATACTACCAAACCTATATCAGCCGATGGGCTGTGGTTATAAGTGGTATAGCCGGCTATAAATTTTTGTGAACTGCCCGGGGTTGAATTTGTAATAGGCTGCATGGTATTACCGTCAACCACTTCCGAGGTATTGGTTTCGCCATCCAGAATATCAGCCCAAACCACATTACCGCTGCCGTCCAGTTCCATATACCAAATGCCGTTGGTGCCAAAAACAGTGGGGTATTGCCCGGCTATAATTACCGAGTCGGTACCCTGCACTGCCGCAACACCAAAACCTACATAGCTGCTTCCGCCAAACAGGTTCAGGTTATATTCATTGCTCCACAATACCGAACCGGTGGAACTTAAACGTGTAACCAATATGCCATTACCGTTATTATAGGTGCCTGCACAAACCTCACCCGCTGCATGCAATGCCGTTCCGGCTACTTCTGCAGCGGCTGTCCAGTAACTATACATGGCGCCCGGCAAATAAACGTTCGACCATGTTGGCGCACCAGCCTGGGTCTCGCGCATGGCAAACGGTACCGAGTAACCAGCTGTGCTATAATATTTCGAGCCGGTTGTAAACCAGTCAGTATTGCTCATTTCGTTCAAGTGCATAAACTCCTGATAATAAGTATTACTGGGCGATAGCGGAAAGGGACCGTAAAAGTTTACCGGTCCATATAGTCCGGTGGTTGTGTTATACTGCACATCGCTGCCAACCTGGTCAGAGGTACTGCTTAACGGATAATACCGGTGGCTGCCAATCACTTTCACATTATCGCTATAACCGGGGTCCATCTGTAAAACCTGGCCAAAACCATCTATCCGGTCGCTCCACAAAGCTACCTCCGAGGTCCATATCGGATTTAAACAACTGTCCGTGGCAATGGTAATGGCATCATAACTATCATTGTACGAATTCATATAGGGTATAGTAGGGGTTTTATCTTCATGCCCTACCAGCACAAAATTGCCGTTGCGTAACTGTATTACATCGGCCAGGTTTATTAAGGCGGTGGTTTTCGAATCCGTTAAAGTAATATTCTGCGCCTGCGCCCTGACATTAAAATTAAATACGCTGCAAAAACTTATCAGGCAGGTTATAACAGCGGCCTTTAGGTACATCAGATGTTTCATATAAGGGGTTTACATTGTTAAATAATATTTACACAATCGGTAATTCATGCCCTGGTTATGTTAATTCCGGGCATCGTCAGGGAATTTTGGCGCGGTATTGATAAATCATAAAATTTTTATTCAAAAATATTACCACCGTAACTAACAGCTTATTATATTTGGTAATAAGTAATTCCCGGCGCGGTTATAGTTTAGAATCGCCGCAGTTATAAAAGATAGGCCACGGTTATAGGTTTATCTGCCCTGTAGTAGTATTCATTATCATCAGGCTCCCAGCCTTTTGTTATTGATGGCTGCAGTGTTTTTAAGGAAGTAATAGTAGTATGTTAAGGCATTGTTTAAGCGGGGTAAACAATGTGCAACTAAATTAAATATGGCTGATGTTTTAACAACCTTTCCGGTAGTTTTTACCGGTATGATTTTTTTAAAATACAATAAGCACTTTATTTTTATCAGTAACTGAATATGTTACAAAACCGAAACGCTAAACCCCGTAAATAAAAATGTAACAGGTAATAATTGAATGCTCACTTATAATATGTTGTTAACCTTTTCAAATCCCCCAACAATGCAAATAGGCGACTACATTAAATTTTGGCGAGAGACCAGGAACTATACCGAAGATTACATGGCATCCGAGTTGGGTATATCACAATCTGCCTACTCTAAACTCGAAAAAGGAAAAATTAAAATTGATGCCGAAAGGCTTTTCCGCATTTCAGTAATACTGAATATCAATGTTGAGGAACTATCGCCCCAGGCCAACAACCTCACTAACCACGCCAACGGTGTTCACCAAAACCATGTTATTGACGATAACAGCGCCAAACCCGTAAACAGCCATAGCTCCGAACGCGAACTATACGAAAAGCTGATATCAGAAAAAGACAAACGCATTGTAGAAAAACAGGAAACCATCTCACTGCTGAAAGAACTACTCTCCTATTTCAGAGATAAAAAAGAGACACAGAGCTGAGGGCTGAGCCCCCATTAAAGCACCGGTGGCTCAGCCACGCTAAACTCCCCTCCTTATTTACGGATGGGCTGGCCTGGGTTGCTTGGCTGTTAAGTGCAGGCACACAACCTCAGGTTTTCCGCGCAAAAGTACACCTATGCTAAACCCCATCATCCACCTTCGGCCAAATCATATCCACCCAACCCCGCAAAGCTGCCGGCAACGGCGGAGACTCGCGCGTAACACCCAATTCCTTAAATGCATCATTAGGTTTTAAATGGCCTTTGGGGCTGCGCACCAAACCCTCAACATAAGTATGCGCGTAAACCTCACCGTTCACATAAAAAATATGCTCCAGGTAAAAACGTCGCTCGTTCCAGTGTACCAGGCGGGTTATCAGTTTTATACTATTAAAAGCTTGGATAGACTTTTTATATGTAATAGTTTCAGAAGTAGTAACAGGCACCCAGGCCCGCTTTAATGCCGCCGTTTTAAATTCAGAGTTGAATAAAAAATTCCACCGCGCAAGGCCCATGTAAAGCGAATATGTTTGGGTAAACAAGCGCTTGTAATCCGTATCAATAAAAGGTATGGCCCGGAAACTCAACTCAAAATCCTCTAAAAGCCCCTTCTGTTTCGAAAGCAGACTTTTAAGCAGCACATAAATAAATCTTAAACGATACATAGTTTGCAGTTTAAAAAAATGAAAAACCTGCTGCGTCAAACATCCGGGCTAGGTTAACTCCGCCCCGTGCTTATGGTTCCTGCGCACAGCATGGGTGGTCCACGCAACCCTGGCTTTAAACGGCGCTGTCCTTACTTTACAATCTTCAACGCTGCAAATGGGGCAACTTTTAGGCACACAAGGATCACCATGAATAAAAAACTCAACCCTGTGGCCGTGCTTATCGTTTATAATAGCAGCTATCTCTTCAATCTCGTCATGTGCAAGCTGCAGGGTAAAATACCAGGGTAAAGTAACGTGGCAATCAACGTGCAGCTTATTGCCAAACTGAATAACCCGCAAATTATGTATGTCAATCCACACCGGTTTGCGCTTTTCATTTATGTTCTCAACAATACTTTGTATTACGTCATCATCGGCTTCATCCATAATGCCGGCCACCGACTTTCTACCCAGCTTTACACCCATGTAAATAATAATAAAGCCAAACAACATGGCCACCACATTATCCAGAAACCCCCAGCCGGTGCACTGTATCAATATCAACCCGAAAAATATACCGAACGATGAATACGCATCCGATTTTAAATGCTGCCCATCCGCCCGCAGGGTCATGGAGTGGTTGGCCTTACCCACCCGCACCAGAAACCACCCAAGGCCATAATTTACAAAGCCCGAAACAATGATAATAAGCATACCTGTATCCAGGTGCTCCAGCTGCGATGGTTTAAAGAAACCGAATATCGATTTGCCAATGATCAGTATACCTGCCAGTACAATCAGTATACCTTCTAAACCGGCCGATATGAACTCAATTTTACCGTGCCCGTAAGGGTGGTCAAAATCTTTTGGTTTCGACGAAAGATACAGGCTGTATAAAGCAAACAGGCCTGCCAGCACGTTAATAATGCTTTCAAGCGCATCAGTTAATATGGTGTTACTGTTCGTATAAAAATAGGCCACAAACTTGGCAGCCAGCAACAACACCCCTATAGCAACGGCCCCCAGCTGAATACGAAAAACATTTTTATCAGAATGAATTCTGTCCAAGGCAATTTAAATTTTACTGCATATAGGGCACTGTTCCTTTACATGCCCCCTGGCCGGGCAATACTCCCGGCCAAAGTAAATAATCTGTAAATGTAGTTTGTTCCACAACTTCTCAGCAAAAAGGCGCTTGGCATCCTTCTCGGTCTGTTCAACACTTTTGCCGTTGGTCAGTTTCCAACGGGTCATTAACCGGTGTATGTGCGTATCAACCGGAAAAGCCGGCTTATTAAAAACCTGTGTCATAATAACCGAGGCGGTTTTATGGCCCACCGCCGGTAATTGTTCCAGGTCCTCAAATGTATCAGGCACTTGCCCGTTGTGCCTGGCCAGTATTATTTCCGAAAGCCCGTGTATACCCTTTGCTTTCATGGGCGACAGGCCGCAGGGGCGTATAATATCCTGTATCTCGGCAATACTCAGCTTTACCATTTTTTGCGGGGTATCGGCCCTTTTAAAAAGCAAGGGTGTTATCAGGTTAACCCGCTTATCTGTACACTGCGCCGATAGCAATACGGCAATCAGCATCGTGTACGCATCCTTGTGGTCCAGCGGAATGGCCGGGTTGGGGTAAAGTTCCTCCAGCTTATGTACTATAAAATCAACGCGCTCTTTCTTTGTCATCCCTCAAAAATAAAAAGTCCCCCGAATGCACCGGAGGACTTTGTTCTGTCAATTAAAAATCCCTCTATCTCATCTGCACCAGCTGACTGCTGTATACATCGTTGTTAACGCTTAGCTTAACTATATAAATACCACTGCCGCTAATACCCTTCGCATTAAAATCAAGCTTATAGCTGCCTGCGTTCTGGTTGCCGTCAAACAGATTGCTTATCAGTTTACCCTGCATATCATAAACCTCTACCTTCACCTTGCTGTCGCCAGTAAGGCTATAGGTAATGCTGGCATTATCTACAAACGGGTTAGGGAAAGCCTCTACATTAATTTTATTCTCCTCAGCTACGGTTGCATTGGCCCCCGGTGTAATAGCCGCCAGGGTAGTGGCGTTATTGCTGTTATCCACTTTAGCCAGGTCAGTTACTCCGCCCGAGCATGGATAATTGTAAACCTCCATATAGCTGGCAGTGGCACCGGTCAGTTTAAGGTTATCGCCGTCTTTGGCAAAACTAAGCTCACCGCTTTTATAACACCATATTTTACCGGCAGGCCTGATGGCGTTATTTACCTCATACTCTCTGAAATGTAATTTATTACCAATCAAAACACCCTCCAGCTTCATATCGGCATAATCGCCGTTAGCGCTTATAATTGTGCTGGTGCCCGTAATAATATCGCCCTCCTGTTTAAGATCAAACTCGTATTGAAAGGTTTCCACAAAACTCTTTTTATCGGCGCTGTACTGCATCCGTTTACCGCTCCACTTTCCATTCAGGTCAAGCTTGGCAACCTGCGCTGCATTAAGCACCTGCACTTTACTATCCTGTGCATAGGCGCCCATACTAAAAGCCAAAAGCATGATACATACAAAAACAATAGCGTTAAAACGTTTCATAAGCATTGGTTTAGTTAAACAATTACTGAATCAAGATAAAGATATAACCAAATTCCATAAAAAAGTAACAGCCATGGGCAGAAAAAATTACAACAAAGTTGCAGCCCCCGCCTCCCCCACTCGTCCCGGTATGTAGCCAAGCCCCATATTAAAATAATATCGTTCATTATAATCTTACTTATTTACTTTCGTGCAGGCTGGACGGTGTTTTAGTCGGGAGACTAAAACTTACATTTAAACTTCAAAGTTGTAATTCGCAACACGAACAACGGAACTGGTAATGAAATGAAAACTTTAATATCCATAGCGTGTCTGATTTTTAGTAATGTCTTGTATGCCCAATTGTATAATGCTCAATGGGCGCTGGGCTATGACGAATCGGTGTTGGATTTTAGAAATTTGGACACAGTAGGTATCTACAGTATTCCTACGCTTGATTACTTTACCGTCACCAATGCCAGTATTTGTGATGAGTTAGGGAACCTGCTTTATTATACAAATGGCATCAATATATGTGGAGAAAGCGCTGTATTGCAAAATGGTTCAGGCATAAACCCATGCGCTTATACGGGTTATTATTCCGATCAGGGGTTAAACATTAATCAGGCAGCATTATTTATACCTAAACCTGGGAGTTTAAGATATTACTATCTTTTTCATTTTTCGAACGATGCTCCAGATAGTTCAAGGCCTTGGACAATATATTATTCAATTATTGATAAACAGGGTAATAATGGATTGGGCTCGGTAACAACCAAAAACATTCCTATTTATAATGGCCCGGAATTAAGAGGGGGAGGCATGACGGCCTGTAAACATGCAAATGGAAGGGATTATTGGTTGGTAATGGGTGGGTCAAAAAATAATACTTTTTACA
>Ga0316224_1002887_pt1 | contig 14937 bp, 8 predicted proteins | sample TBH18013metaG_FD_206254 | JGI IMG/M metagenome (GOLD analysis project Ga0316224, IMG submission 206254) | Freshwater microbial communities from Trout Bog Lake, Wisconsin, USA - TBH18013 | ecosystem: Environmental > Aquatic > Freshwater > Lake > Hypolimnion/Profundal zone | place: USA: Wisconsin... | reverse complement strand
AAGGTTAAAAATAGGAATTAGTATGAAGATAGATAACCAGTCAATCCAGATGGAACGGGGTTTTGAACTTCATGATTACAATAGGGTACGCCCTTTTTCCAGTTTTTTGCCCGGGATCGCGGGTGAGTACGGCAAACCAATGTGGGTGTTTTATACCAATCGCGGACAATGTATTTCCAGTTTTGGCATTCGTGACCGAAATGCTGCCATGCTTGAATTCCAGCCTGCTGACAAAGCATATGCACTGACTTCGCTTTATGGATTCCGTACTTTTCTCAAACTGCTGGTTGACGGAAAATTTACGCTGTATGAGCCATTTCAAACAAATTCAGAGGAGCATATCACTCAACGACTACTCATCAATCCTGACGAAATTCAGATCGAAGAGACAAACTTGGCATTAGGCTTACGTACTCGCATCGCATATTTCACGTTACCGAACGAACCGATTTCTGCACTTGTGCGCCAGGTAACAGTCGAAAATATTGCGTCAAAACAGATAAACGTAGAGGTGCTCGACGGTTTACCACAGGTGGTTCCTTATGGACTTGATGAAAATCTGCTTAAACAGATGTCCCGAACCATGCAGGCGTTTGCTGAGATTCTTCATGTAGAAAATAACTTGCCTTTCTACAAACTCAAGGTCGTGCCGTCGGACAAACCTGAAGTTCAATGGATTAATGCCGGTTTCTTTACTTTTACTCTATTAAAGGGAAAGCTGGCGGCAGTTATTGTAGACCCGGAGCAAGTGTTCGGTTCGGACAGCAGTTTACGGACACCGTTAGCTTTCATGGAAAACCTGAGCATTGATCCTCTTGCGGGAAGAAGAGATACCATGACGGGGTGCGCATTTTCCAAAATCAATCTGCTATTGAAAGCAGGTGAATCGATCAATTGGGATTCGTATTTCGGGCAAACCGAAAACTGGAAATCAGCTCAAGAATTCTGTACCCGACTTTTGGGGTATCCGCAATTTGCTGATTCAAAACGAGCAGAAAACAGGTCACTGATCTTCAATTTGTGTTCGCAATTTGATCTGGTTGCAGGCCCCGGTCAACTGGCACCGTATACGCGCCAGTCCTTTCTGGATAACACTTTACGAGGTGGGCTACCAGTGGTTGTCCCGGGAACTCTGGGCAAAAAAGTTTTTCATGTGTTTACTCGCAAACATGGCGATATGGAGCGTGACTATAATTTTTTTGACGTGGCGCCCAACTATTTTTCACAAGGCAATGGAAATTTTCGTGACGTTAATCAAAACAGGCGCTCGGAAAATTACATATTTCCGGAGATCGATACAGCAAATATCGAAACTTTCTTTAACTTGATTCAAATTGATGGCAACAATCCTTTAGTGGTTCAGTCGGAAAAATTCTGTGTGCCTTTACAGAAAATTGAGTCACTCCAGCATGGCTGGTCAGCAGAAAACCAGACTGTCTGGAAAAAGCTTTTATCGCAATCTTTCGCTCCGGGGGAGCTTTTTCATCGGCTGCTGGAAGAGTCTCGAACTATTGAGTCAGCGCAAGCCATGTTCGAAAGAATTCTTGGTTTAGCCGATCTTGTTCAGGATGCCAATCACGGAGAAGGGTATTGGGTTGATCACTGGATCTATAATCTCGACCTGCTAGACAGCTATGCCGGGTTATATCCTGACCGGTTGCGTCATTTGCTGGTTGAGCGTAAAGATTTTGTATATTTTGATAACGATCATGTGGTTCAACCGCGTGCTACAAAATATGTTCTGCGAAACGATGGAACGGTTCGGCAACTGAATGCGGTCATCAAAGATATCAACAAAGCACGTCTTATCACCCGGCGAACCGGGTTGCGGAACTGGATGCGCTCTGAGAACGGATGCGGATCGATTTACAAAACGACGCTGCTCGCCAAACTGATCAATCTGCTGGCTGTCAAAGTCTCATTGCTGGATCCTTTTGGCATCGGACTGGAAATGGAAACTGACAAACCGGGTTGGTGTGACGCGCTCAACGGATTGCCAGGACTGTTTGGCTCGTCTACCCATGAAGCTTATTCCTTGCGACGTGGAATCGCTTTTGTTTCAAGAGCGGTCGAAAATTACCTTGAGTCAGTCGATACTCTGTCAGTGCCGAAGGAGTTGGCGGACTTTGTTCGAGCAATCACCTTAATTTTAATGCGTGCAGACTTAACGAACTTTTTCCCTGTCTGGCAACAATTGTCAACGGTTCGGGAAGCATTTCGAGAACAAGTCCGTATGGGGATCGCTGGCGAGGAAATTAGCTTGTCGAAAGTCGAGTTATTAAAATTTCTTGTTTTGGCAGATAGCGTTTTGCAACAGGGCCTTGCTAAAGCAGTAGATAGTAATGGCCTGCCAGTCAGCTATTTCAGTCACAAAGCAGAGTCCTACGAAATCCTGCCAAGTGCAGAGTCTCAGAAGCCTGATGATGAAGATGCCCCGGAAATAGTCTATGTAAAGGTAACTCGTTTTACGCAAAAACCAATCAGCGCGTTTCTTGAAGGGGCGGTGCATGCCCTACGCGGGACGGATAATTCTATCAACGCAGCCAGTATTTACCACGCTGTACGCCACTCTTCACTTTATGATCACAAGCTTGGCATGTACCGTGTGAATTGTCCGTTGACTGAGGAAAGTTTCGAAATAGGCCGCAGCCGGATCTTTTCTCCAGGCTGGCTGGAGAATGAATCTATTTTTCTTCACATGCATTACAAATTTCTTCTGGAAACTTTGCGCAGTGGACTTTCCCGGCAATTTTTCGATGATTTAAAACGCGGTTTGGTGGCCTTTCAACGTCCTGAGGTTTATGGACGATCCCCCCTTGAAAATTCCTCATTTATTGCGAGTAGTCGATTCCCCGATGAACAGGTCCATGGAATGGGTTTCGTTGCTCGTCTGAGCGGTGCGACAGCCGAATGGATCAGCATGGTATTGCACATGGGGCTGGGGGCCGCACCCTTTAGACTGGTAGAGGACAAGTTACGTTTTGAACCACAGCCCACCCTCGCTGAGTGGCTGTTTACCTCGGTTCCTGAGGGAGATTTTAAAGCGAATAGCTTTGGATTTAAACTGTTTGGACAAACATGGATTGTTTACGAAAATCCAAATCGCCGGTCGACTTTTGGCCCTGATGCGGTTGTTCCGCTGCGTTTTGACCTGTACTTCAAAGACGGCACGAAGCAGACTCATAGCGGAAAATGGTTGACCGAGAGTATGGCATTGAGCCTACGGGAATGCAGGCTTTCAAAGCTGGTGATTTGCCTGGGGTAAGTTTAAGTTAGTAAAAATTTAAAGTTTATGGCTGATCAGATAGATACGTTGCAATCGATCGCGGTGGGAGTTCAGTCAACATTTTGTTATCACCGATTTGAAGTGTAAATGAAATGCTGCGTTCCGTTCGATTCACCACCACGGTAGCAACCGAAGCATCAGGATTGACGAAGGCGGTAGCTTCTAATTCATCCAGGTTGCTGGTGCAGAGTATCCGATGCGCCCGCGGTTTAATAAAACGACTGAAATGGCCAAGGTAGTAATAGGAGCTCTGGCGCAGTAATGCATCCTGTTCACGGTCAATCAGGATAGGTGCGCTGCAAAAGTTGCCAACATGGTTAGGCCCGCCTTGTTCGTTTAATACAAGATTCCAATCAATCCAGCCCACGGTCCAGCGGTTCAGATCATTGATGATCGAGCGTGCATAGCGTTCGCCTAATTCCCATGAACCAATGTGAGGCCCGCCTTCCTGGCAACCTTCGGTAAACAGCAATTGTTTATCCGGCCAGGCATCGTGAACTTGTTGAACATGATCAAAATGATCCTCACAGTACCAATGAAACCCGGTCCCCCAGACGTACCGTGCTGCATCCGGGTCGCTATAGATCACGTTGGCACGTTCAACCATCAAGTCACGGTTATGATCCCATACGATAATCTTAACGTGACTTAATCCAGCTCTTTCCAATTCCGGACCGAGAAAATCACGGACAAAATCTCGCTCTTCCTCTGCGGAATACAGGCAGGAATCCCAGCGTTGATTGGCAGCGGGTTCATTCTGAACTGATACTCCCCAGATGGTTAAGTTTTCCTTTTGATACTCTTCTATAAAACGTACAAAACATCTCGCCCAGGCAAGCCGATACCGGGGCAGCAAATATCCGCCATGATTCATTTCACCATTGTTTTTCATCCACGCGGGCGGGCTCCAAGGGGAGGCCAGTAACTTGATCGGATTGCCTGCGATTTGCTGTGCCTGCTTGATAAAAGGAATTAAAGCCTGGCGATCACGGTCAATGTTGAAGCTGAGCAATTCCAAATCGTCTGGTGTTTCCAGATGTGAATAATTGCTCAGGGAAAAGTCGCAACTGTTCATGTGAACCCTGCACAATACATAACCATGCCCGTTTATAGGATCAAAATACTCGTCAATCACTTCCTTTTGGCGGGGAGGGCTGAGTGATAGCCAAGTTACTGCAGCAGCCTCGGTAAAAGCGCCTCCAAACCCTAAAACTTTTTGAAAAGTGTGTTGTGGTAGGACGGATATTGAAGGCAGATGAATGTCTTCCTTGCATTCTTCAAGAGGTAATTGTTCCGTCAATCGGGAGCCGTTTTTTTGACTGGTCAGAAAGTAGCGGGTTCGGGAATAATTGTGGTTAACCATGAGTTGATAATTGGCAAAATCGATTAAATTAAAATAATGATTGACGCGTAACTATACAATGCCTAGAATAAACATGAAAGCGCTTTCATAATAATCCAGCCGTGCCGCAAAGTTCATTGCGTGGAGAGGCAGGATAATCCAGAGGGGATCAGAATGTCACAAATTTTGAAGAATTTCATGGGGTTTAACCGTGTTGCTCAGGGAGCGGCAATAGTTGGATTACTGATTACTCTTGGACTTGTGCAGGGAGCACATGCAGATGATGGTCTTGTCAGGAAGGTCGGTTCAGGTTCGATCCATCTGACTTCAGATAAAACACTCTTGGGCGGTGCCCCGCAAACGCCTGATCCCACATATGAAACCAAAGAAATGCGCACTCAAGCATCACCCACCAATCAATGGTATTCATCCGTAATTTTCACACGCTGGTCAGAACCGATTCATGCCCACCCGGCGACTTATAAGGCAGGGCAAGAGGGATTTGAGGTCGGCTACCCGGTTGAAACCCCCACTCCTGAAGATCATGCCAGCAGAATTGACATCGTATTTCCACATCGTGCCGCACTGACTTTATCTCCTGTTAGCTTTACTCCCGAGGATGCCAGACTGGCCAATCACGGTGATTTTTCAGCGACCATCTCGATGGGGGACCAATCAGGTCATGCTTTGTTGGCTACTGTGGTTCATGGTAGCCCGTTCAGTTATTTCACGCTCACTGCGGGGGATCTGAAAGTTCACTTGGCAAAAGGGGCCGTTCCGTGTGGTGTACAAGATGACCGAATTTTATGTGTGCATGTGATGAACAGGGACTTTGCAGTATTTGCTCCCGCAGATTCACATTGGGTTTCCAGAGAGACGGAAAATCCCGTTTTACAGTTTGGTGCATCCGGACGGTTTTTTTCAGTCGCTGTGCTTCCAGATAGTAAAGCTGAAACTTTGGCGGAGTTTAGAAAACATGCTTATGCCTTCATCGTGAATACAAAGGTTGATTGGCACTATGATCAGGCTTTGAGTCAGGTGAAAACAAATTTCACAGCACAGATAGAGTCAAAGGCAGAAGGGCAGGACACCCCCATATTGGGACTTTATCCTCATCAGGCGAGAGCATCCGATGCCGATCTATCGCATGGATTTAATTACCAGTCGGTGCGTGGGCCTATCAGAACAATATCGAGTACTCATTTCAGCATGAACAATACCTATCATGGAATATTGCCATTTTGGGGGGGTATGCAGGATGCGAATGACCGTGAGCGTTTGTCCAGTCTGCTGGTGGGTGATGCAGCCAAGGCACGCAACTTGTTTACGAATCAATATGGCAGCGGGACCTATTGGTATGGCAAGGCACTTTCTGCGACTGCTCAGTTAATGTGCGTGGCAGAGCAGGAAGGTAAATCGGAAATGCGCGACACCTTGCTGAAATCACTTGAAGGACGTCTGGAAGCATGGTTCAACGGAGAGGGTAGTAGTCATTTTATTCAGGATGCACGGATAGGCACGGTAGTTGGTTCTTCCGACGAATATGGAAGCATTACCCATATCAATGACCACCATTTTCACTATGGTTATTGGATAAACGCAGCGGCGCAAGTTGCATTGCGCGATCCGGAATGGGCCATTAAAAATCATTGGGGGGGCATGGTTGATCTTCTTGTTTCTGACATTGCCACGAGCGAACGCGGTCGCAAAGATTTTCCTTTCATTCGCAATTTTGATTCCTATGAGGGGCACTCTTGGGCTTCCGGTGATGCGGCATTTACTGAGGGGAATAATCAGGAGTCCTCATCCGAAGCCGTAAATGCATGGGCAGGGCTGATCTTATGGGCCGAAGCAACCGGCGACACCAAGCTTCGCGATCTTGGAATATGGCTTTACACCACAGAAACGGAAGCTGTCACTGACTACTGGTTTGACATGCGTGGAGTATTGTTTCCGCCAGTGTATGGTCACGTTGTTGCAGCACAGGTGTTCGGAGGACGCTATACCTACAATACCTGGTGGACCGAGGAGCCGCGTCAAATTCAAGGTATCAACCTGATGCCTATTACCCCTGCCTCGGTGTATCTGGCACGCGACCCTTTATATATTCATCGGTTTATTGCTGCCCTTCCTTCCGAGAAGAAGGCTTACAGCGACCGGGGAATGAGTGATGGGACACCTGATGATATCTGGCAGGATATTTTTGCGTCATTTCTTGCTTTAGGTGACCCCAATGCCGGCTTGGCACAATGGAAACCAAGAGGCAGCAACGAACTAGGGGAAACTCGATCACATACACTGAACTGGTTGCTTAACTTGAATGAGATGGGTACACCGGATTTTGCGGTTACGGCTGATACGACTCTATTTGGCGTGTTTCACACAGCATCAGGGCAACGCACTTATCTGGCCTATAACTCGAGCGATAAATCCAGTGAAGTGCATTTTAGCGATGGGAAAATATTAACTGTTGCTGCGCATAGTTTGGTCCGTTCCAAATGAGGTACAGTCATTCAGTCGGATATGACTGCACCCATTTGAACAAACTGCGTTTGACTCTGTAACGTCTCAAGTTTGAAAGAATTATTTATTGACGGTGTTGATTGCGGATAGACCATAAATAATAAAATTTGTGTTGCAATTTAAAAAAACCGGGAATAAAATGAAAGCGCTTTCATAATTGCTGGCTTCGGATATGAAATTGATGCTTCAAGTTGCTACTTTGATTGATGAGTTAAAAGGTGATCAGGTGCATAAATCTTATGAGAGCAGGATATTAAAATATAAAGCACATTTAAAAATGTTACTGGTAAGCTCCTGATGAATATTTTTAACACTGTTGCAACCTTTGCTCCTAAGGAATATTCAATGAATGAAATGCCTTTAGTTATAAATTATAGAGAGGAAAATAAATGAGCCGTCTAAAATATGTACTTTGGGGCTTGTTCCTGGCAACTCAGGGAGCTTCAGCCGAACAGACGTTTCAACTCGGCGATGTTGCAACAGCCACCATTACAGGCTCCGTCAAGGAGGAAGTGTATCGAGATACCAACCAGTCAACTGAGTTGGGAAGTTGCACTTATACATTCGACCGTCGTGGTGCCTGGACCTGGGGGGGGGGCACACCTACACCGGCAATAACAAAATATATACTACCCACTCCATGTAGGGCCGGTCCGGCACACACGCACAGCCCGATGCCATTCAATTTAGAGCAAATTTACGGCGATTTATCCCATGAATTCGATTCCGCCTGGAAAATTGATGGTCGTCTTGCTTACCGAATCCGTAACGGTTATGCCGACATTGTCGGCAACCCTGTAATTGAAGAAAATGCAGCGATAAGCCATCCTAAATACGGTGAACTGAGATCAGGATCTATGCTTACCCGTTCATGGTCTCGCTCCGATAGCTTTAGCTACCCACTCGGCATGTCGACGGCTTGGAGTGAAACCGGAGCGGGCTATGGTTTTGTTCGAAAAGGGATTCGGTATAGCGCACCGATGCTTGAATTTGAAGGGGGTAAAAAGCTCACTCTGGAAGGCACTTTTGCCACTGACAATCCACGATACGCTCAAAATGCCGCTACCGTGGCCTATGACGAAGCCCCGCCAAAACCCAAGCTGTGGGAAATCTTCGCCCAATATTCTGATCAATCCAATCTGGTGGAATACATTTTCCAAAAAAGTACCGGAGCACAGCAGTCATCGTGGGCCAAAGGGCCTTTAGTCGGAGACGTGGGTAATGCTGATGGTTTTGGCGCACCAGCTACTACCGGGATTGGCGCTTATACCCGCCCCACTGAAAATGTGAATATTCTTCAGGGCAATCATTATTTCAGTTCGAATTGGGTGGGCACGCTAGGAATCAGAAGGAATTACTGGTCGGGCGTGGTTTCACAATGTGATTACGCAACGAATCCAGGTGCGCCGGGCGGAATCGGGTGTTTCTTCCCTTCGATGGGATTCAATAACGATTTCAATAATATTGCTCATGCGGCCTGGTCAGTCGATCTGATGGGTGGGGTAAGTCGTACAAACGGGCTATGGACTTACAGTGCAGGTTTTGTAAGGCTGAACAAGGCATTCACCTCTACCCCTACTGAATATGGGCAAAGCAATACGGCCACGTATGTCAATCTGCAAGTATCCAGAAAAGTGCCTGAAGTTTACAAAAATCTGCATGTCTATTGCGGGCTGGGGCGAGTCCAATTTGGCCAATACGGTCCGGCACCTTTGAGTATGCCAAGTAACTTGTCTGATTTCGGTGTGGATCCCCGAAATCAATCGTTCGGAAACCTGCTGACCATGGGTGGAGAAATAGCTTTCTAACGTGTCTGCTTTTGCAGAACATGCACGACTGTATATGTCACCTTTGAAATGATTTAGCGAACTGCTGGAGGAGCAAACAATGAACACAACTAATCGAGACAAAGAAAAGCGCGGCCAGATATTGTCCTATATAAGTAATGCGTGTGCAGTTTTCGTGCTTGGCATTTCAATGTCAGCACTTTTGGCTGCTTGCGGGGGAGGTGATGGTCACACCGGTTCTACATTGAGCGGTAAGGTGATTGATGGATACATCGGTGGCGCCAAAGTTTGCTTGAGTACAGTCGTTACAAATTCCTTGTCATGTGACAGTAGCATTTCTTCAGCATCAGCAGTGACTGACTCGTCAGGTAATTACAGTTTTTCATTACCATCTGGCACCTCAATGTCTGGCAGGTATGTGATTGCGCAAATTGCTGCGGGTAATACAGACGCCGATGCAACATCTGGTCAAGTTCAGGCTCCCTACTCGATGGTGGCGCCTGCCGGAACTCCTTCAGTTGTGTCGCCCTTGACCACCATGGTATCTGCGAACATGATGATTTACCCCGCGAGTAGTGTCGCAGCTTCGCAAGCCAGTGTGGCTAGCAGTGTGGGTGTACCTGCCGGCTCCCTTGCATTGGACTATATCGCAAATAACAATGGCGGTTATCATAATGTCGCCAAGTTGGTTGCTGCCATATTGACGACCGCTGGTGCTACGCCAACAATCAATCAAGCGAATGTGAGTGCATTATTTGCCGCAGCCAACTCGGGGGCTTCTGCTGCTTTAATTGCCACAACTCCAACTCAGTTGAATGCCGCTATTGCAACTGCTCAAGCAACTTATAGCGCCTCCGGGGGAGGGGCCGGAACAGCTACATTTGCTACTGCCTTTAATTCAAACACAGGTTTGACCACTGATGGTGGTACGCTAGGTACTTACAATTTTGGCCCAACGTCGGGAGGTGCATATTCCGGTGGAGGCGGAGCATCTTCAGCTTACTGGTACGGAGGATTTAATTTTTCTTCTCCACCTACTACTGACGGCATTGGAATATTTGTAGCAGCACCCGGTGTGATAGCTAATGGTACAGATAGTGGTAATGGATTGGTGGTAAGTGGTGCAACAAGTCTTGTTATTCCTTTGGCTGTGGATCAAAACATTTTAACCAGCAAAGGCGGCAGTATGAGTGTGAAGATTATTGCGCAGGGTAAGGTTAACAAGTATCCGGGTAATTGTACGGTACAAGTTACCGGCAACCAGACTATTTCGTCTGCTACCATGACCACCTACACAATACCTTTAACTAGTTTAACCTTGGCACAGAGTTGCTCACAAACAGGAATTACCACGGTTGCGTCAGCACTGGCAGACGGAGTTGCTGAGATTCACGTACAGGCTATAGGAGCTGCGAACCTGAATACAAGCGTCCAAATTCTTAATGGCAATGTTGTCACTTCAGGGGGGGCTTATCCTAGTGGTCTGACATTTGGTTCGCCAATACAATTTACTGCGCCAAGCTCCTCAGGTGGTGGAACTGGTAGCCTGGCTCTTAGGCCCTTGCCTAGCGTTTACGCCAGCAATGTTAAGGCAATCAACTACAGTGGATATCGTACCGCAGGTGGACCTACTACAGGTGAAATACCAACTGATGCGCAGATCACCCAGGATCTCCAGTTGCTGAGCGATGCGGGATATACCTTGCTTCGCTTATTTGATACCGATATTTCTCATGAAAATATTCTACGTGTTGCTTCAACGAATCCGAATTTCTCTAATTTGAAATTCCAGCTTGGCATATACCTCCAGGGAATTGCTACCGCCAATCAGTCCACTTGTACTATGCCTGCTAATGATACCGACGTGCAGAATGGCATAAGAGAAGCAAACACCTATTCGAATGTTGTTTCAGTAAGCGTTGGCAATGAAACTTCATTCTTTAGTGCCTATATGCCGGTGCACTGCTTGGCTGGGTATATCACAACTGTAAAACAAGGTATCACGCAACCTGTAACAGCGGATGACGATTATACCTTCTATGCGGGTCTGGACGGCTCAACAGAACTTCCGGATACGATTCTTCCGCTGCTCGACTTTGTCTCGATACATACCTATCCAATGAGCAACCCGACTCGCTGGACTTATGCGGGTACCGGCAGTGCTACAGCCATGATGGCAGCCGCTCTTACTGATGCACAGTCAAGCTATTCTCAGGTTAAGACTTACATCACAGCTCATGGTGCGTCGGCAAGCTTGCCAATTGTGATTGGAGAGACCGGTTGGAAACATGTACAAACGAACACTGCAAATCCTCTGGAAACCTGTTGCGCAAACCCGGTCAATGCGAAGATGTACTATGACGCTTTGAATACTTGGCAGGCTGCAGCAACCGGCCCAGTATCCATATTCTACTTTGAGGCTTTTGACGAACCTTGGAAAGGTACCGATGATGGTTGGGGTCTTTGGGATATAAATCGCGCTCCACTTTATGCTTTTTGTGGAATAACTGCCGTACCAACTGCACCCGCTTGTACCAACTCAGTATATTCAGGAGCAACTTTTGCAGCAGGATCAACAGCTCTTGCAACGCCTACTATAGCAGCGACCGCACCAAGCCACACGATCGTTAAATCGATTCTAACCACTTCCGGAGCCGATCTTTCAGGAGCTAATTTATGTCCCAATTGGGGGCAAGCTACGCAATGTACTCCTCTCACCGTAGGGGGTGTGGAAACTGAGGAATATTCAAGCTTGACTTTTGAGGGCATCGCACTTGCCGGAATTACCAACGTCTCGACGGCGACACATGTGCACTTTGATGTATGGTCAAATGTGACGAGCCTCGGATTAAATCTTATTAATTCGGCTGCTGCCACGGGAGGTGCAGCGGTGCAATTCCAAGTGAATAGCACCTTGACAACGGGATGGAATTCAGTCGATATCCCGCTCTCTTCCTTCACCGGAGTAGATCTGACAAAAGTTGATCAACTGATGTTCGTAGGTGTGACTCCCACTAGTGGTGGCACGATGTATATACAGAATCTATATTTCTGGTAATCAGGATGATTAAATCCAACTTTATATAAAATTAACTTTATATATCACCCAGCCGTGCAATTATGTTATGGCTGGGTGAATTTTATTTAAACAATTCGTTATGTATTGGAAGCGCTTTACCTCGAAAGCAAGTCTGTCAGTAAAATCGAGTGGGTATGCTCATCGCAAGTTCAACAAACTAATGTCTTTGCTCTATGACTAAATTACCCGACAGCCATTTTTTGGTTGCTGATATTGGCGGCACCAATGCCCGATTTGCACTTGCAGATCAAGCCAAATGCCTGCATTCCTCGCAAGTACTGCCCTGCGAAGAATTTGCCAGTATGGATAGTGCAATTCGCCACTTTCTTTCACAAGTGGGCGATCCGGAGATTCAGGACGCAGTTATTGCAATTGCCACGCCTATTGTGGGCGACCAGGTCAAAATGACTAATCATCACTGGGCGTTTTCTATTGAAGCCACGCGTCAATTGCTTGGATACAGAACGTTGCTGGTGGTGAATGATTTTGCCGCGCTGGCGACGTCTTTACCCTTTCTGGGGAAAGAAGGAATATCACGTCTTGATCAAAGCGGAATCATTCGCGAAGGTGTCAAGGCAGTCATTGGCCCCGGCACAGGACTCGGAATCGCCGGACTTATTCCGCAGCCCTACGGATGGCATCCTTTGCCTACGGAAGGAGGCCATGTCGATTTCGCCCCAAACGACGAACTTGAAATCGAAATCCTCCGGCTATTGTGGCGCGAATATCCGCATGTCTCTCCGGAGCGACTCGTCTCAGGGCCGGGAATAGCATTGCTCTATCAAACAATGCGTACAATCGACGGACTGTCAGCCTCTACTGTCACCCCCGTTGAAGTGGTTGAGAGGGCAATTTCTGGAAGCTGTACCACAGCTACGCGTACCCTTAAAGTATTTTCGGGTATGCTTGGAAGTGTTGCAGGGAATGCTGCTCTTATGTTGAACAGTGTTGGGGGTCTATATATAGGTGGGGGAGTGATAAGTAAATTGGGACCCTCTTTTGATCCGCTTGTGTTTCGTACCCGATTTGTCGCAAAAGGTCGTTTTGAAAAGTATCTTGAAGCAATTCCAAATTATTTGATCGTTTCAGAACATCCAGCATTCATTGGTGCGGTTGAAATGCTGTCGCAATTCCTCACAGTGTCAGCAAGGAACTAGACAGGTTGTTTCCGGTAAGCTCGCGTTGAAATGGGTTGATAGCTGTAGACTGGCGCTAATTCCTATTATTAAAGAATAGTTAGTCGCAACAAGGGGGCGGTTCCAGAAGGCTATGAACTGATGTTGGCAGTTGTATTAGTTGTCATTTTTTGTCATAAATATGCCATAGGCTTACGATTTTCACGTTAATGAGAGCATGCTCTTGGCCGGGTAGTGCCTGTTATCAACCACTAACTTGTCCGTCCGTTCCTAATTCTATTACGGACAGTTGCGGTACCGATTCACCTTCACGCAGTGGGGGCAACCAACGTGGTGAAACCAGATCGCCGGATTTGAGCCGAAGATCAGGTCGATTCAGCGTCCATCTCACTTTGAGTGCTGCCTTTTCGTGGTAGAGCGTTGCTGTGCACTGTGTAACCTTTTCGTTTAACTGAGCAAAATGAAATGATGTCAAACGAAATATTGTCGGCATAGCTGAAACATTGAACGGCGTAGAGAATTCACTCAACACATCACTGTTGTTAAATTTTTGTTGCTCGGACATGTTATTCATGGCAGACTGCCTCCAACTTTATTTGATCTTGTTCTTGTTCAATTTTTGCTGAAGCGTTCGTTGCTTCATCTGCTTGCTCTGCTGCACTACTCTGAAGTAGCAATCGCTCGAATGCGCTGCCGTCCTGACGGGTCAGGTTCGGTACAAATCGCGAGTACACACGGAATAACATTTCGGTGGTCGTATGTCCCATCTGGCGTGCAATCCATTCCGGCGCTTCACCTGAGGCCAACCAGAGTGTTGCAGCGGTATGTCTGCATTGATACGGACGCCGTTTCTCAAATTTGAGATGACGAAGCAATGGATACCAGACTCGATTGGTCACGTTCTTGTGATCCATCGGTTTACCTAGCTTGTTGCAAAATACGAACTCGGATAGATGTCGTGTCGATTTTTCTTGCTCCTTGAGCGAGTCAAACACTACTTGAGACATATGGATGTCGCGTTGGGAGCCATCATTCTTGGTGTAGCCCTCTTCACCGTTCACGATGGTTTCGCGAATGAGAATAAGACGATGTTCGAAGTCCAAGTACTTCCACTTGAGGCCGTCTACCTCACCAGTACGCATACCCGTGAAAAATCGTACTGTGTAGTAGTTTCTGAAATCCGCACGAACCTTCTTCAGAATCTCCCTGACATCTTCCAGGCTGAATGGCTTGATATCCGTTTTCCTGAATTTAAGTTGTTTGACGTTATTGAAGGGTGTGCGAAAATCATATCGGTCGGCCGCTTCGCATAGGATTTGCCGTAAAGGTCCGAAGATCTTGTTAATACGGCGAGCAGACAAAGGTGTTTTCTTACCCCGCGCCGTGACTTTGGCGAGTGTGGCGCGGTATGCAAGTACATCTGCCTTGGTGATTTGGCTGACCACCTTATCTCCGAATTTGGGTATCAGCAGTCTGTCCAAGTCTGCACGCGTACTGACCTGATGCGACTTCCGCCATTCCACTTCCTTTTCTGTGAACCAGGTTTCGGAAAAGTCCTTGAATAGAGGTACATTCACTTTCTCCGTCACTTCTGAATGCGCTTGCTCTACGCTGGCGGCAATGGGATTGATGGTGCCGGGCACTTCGATGGTCGCATCAAACTTTGAAGCATTCCTGCTGCCTGGAAAAAATTTGCTGTAAACGAATGTTCCAGAAGCAATTTGAGCCTCCAGTTGATCTATTACCTTTTGAATTTTCTTCCGGTTTCCATTTGTGTCGTCCAA
>Ga0316224_1002875_pt1 | contig 14984 bp, 24 predicted proteins | sample TBH18013metaG_FD_206254 | JGI IMG/M metagenome (GOLD analysis project Ga0316224, IMG submission 206254) | Freshwater microbial communities from Trout Bog Lake, Wisconsin, USA - TBH18013 | ecosystem: Environmental > Aquatic > Freshwater > Lake > Hypolimnion/Profundal zone | place: USA: Wisconsin... | reverse complement strand
TTTTACAACACGAACTTCAACTTCCTTAACCTGACTGATTGGGTTTACAAAATGCAAACCTTCACTCAGTGTTTCTGGATTAACAGTTCCTAGCGTAACTTGTACACCAATGTAACCTGCCGGAACGATTGTAAATGACTCAAATGCTGTAAACAAGATTACAGGCAACAAAGATAATACCCAAAGACGTTTGATCATACTTGGATGTGCTTTGATGTTGTCTGTGTTTTCATTATAACGCTTGGCACTGGCAATAGCGTTTTCATAATTAGTTTTGTTGTTGTAATCAATCAAGGCAAGCCCTGCCAAGATTACGACACCGAGTAGTACTCCGATAACGATTGTAAACATATTTTTCCTTTATTGTAGTGCAAATGGTGACACGATGATACGCGGTTCAATATATAATGGTTGTGGCTTACCAGTTTTATGGTCTACGCACAACACCCAAGTACCTTCTGCTGATGCAGGTGAGTACAATCCGTTTGGATCAGCTTGTGGCAATGTAGTATAACCGTGATTACCATCTCCAGACAATCGCATTGGGTTGGTGTACTGTGTAGCATAAGGCAAGCCATACCCAACTGAGTCACACAACTTGGTCAATTGGTTATTCATACCAACCAAATAGGTTGTAGTTGGAACACTACGGTCACGCAATTCAAGAATATCTTTGAACATACGCTTTTCAGCAAAGTTAGTGATTGCTGGCATACCAACTGACTGTACAGCCTGCAAACTCATTTCCTCTTGCTTACGGCGCTCAATCTGAGTAGATGTTTCACGTGGTTGATCACATGCTGTCAAAAGAGTTGCGACAGCTACAAGGGCTAGGATACGTTTCATTTTACAAACCTCGGGATTCTGGCTTCAGTGCCATGATATTGAAAATTATCTAACATCGGAATTAATGATTCCAAGTCAGACGCTGGGTGACGCTCTATGACTTTATGTTCATCGTCTATTAACATAAAATACAACTCGGGTGTACCTTCATCAATTTGCGGTTGAAAAATATGTTTTAGATCATCTAAAATCATTTTCCTGCTCGCAGATCGTTATAAAAGTTACGAAGGTTGGGAGGCATTTTATCCTCAGGGTATACACTAAAACGGTGTAACACTATAGCACGGAGAGCATCTTTATGATCCTTATCCGCATTGATATATTCCAATTGGAGGTTTTCCAAATCACGAATCATACCATCATTGTACTGTTCGCTTTCTTTGAATACTTGATTATCCACAGCTCGATACTTAGGAGCAAAGAAACTGTACATTTCATAGCTACCAAATGCCAATGCAAAGATTAACAATGCGCCAAATACTAGTGCGCCAACGGCGCCGAACATTTCTTTAAACATAATTAATTCAATTCCTTAAATGCTTGTTCTTGGTGACTAGCCGCGAACTCACGTTGTTTTGCAGATTCCTTAGCCTTACGTAATATATTGGCATCACCGGTTGGTAGTGCCACTAATACATAAGTGCGGAACCTTGTACCTTCTGCTACTCGCTTAACCTCACGAACTTCTATACCCGTAAGGTCAACATCTTTACAACTTGTACGAATAGCTGATTCACTTAGCTCTGTACTTGTTGCCTCTGAATCTGTACGATAAATCTTGGTACGCTGACTAGCAGTACCTCCAGCCGCCATACAGATCTTACTATACGCATCTGCTTTAGCCTTAATATCACTCATGCTAAAGTCAGAACTTACGGCAGTACCAGCTTCGTAAACAGCACTATTACTGATAGGAGTCTTAAACATCCATTCTGGAGCCTTATCAATAGCACGTTCAACATACCGTTCTTGACGTTCACGTTCATTGTCTGAACGCTTTTGATATGGATCAGTTGTACCACAAGCCGCTAATAGGGCAATAAACGGTACTAACAAAAGATACTTTTTCATTTTGAACTTCCTGTCATTTTTTCATGTGTCCAATCTGCGGCGCCTTTAATGTCTTGTCCAACACCTGCGACTGTACTACATGCGGTTAGTAAAACTACGATACTTGCTAAAATCAAAGTTTTCATTTTGCCAACTCCTGACTTTGTGTTTTAACTGTTTCCACTCCATGATCTAGAATCTTAGCAATACCGCTGAAACCAACAGTAGCCAAAACTAGTCCAAAGATTGTGCCTAAAATAAATGCCTTCATAAAATTGCCTTTCTATGTTTGTTAAACATGTATGTATTATACAGCCTTCTTTACCACTTGTCAACCACTAACCAATTTGTTTGGTCTTTTGGATCGACCTGACAAATTACTCCATTGTAATTTCGAATTTTTTTATCAACTACTCCGGATTCCTTAAACATTCTACAGCGATGACCGTTATGAGTAAAGTATTCTTTAATTGGAGATTCATCTACTTCGCTTTCCAAAATACTGTCACCAATTTTAACTCGAAGATTAACCTCGCCTTTGTCTTTACAAACAGTAGCATTTTCACTACTGACTTGTCCGTTCTTTTCAATAGTAACTGTTGTGGTCTTGCACTCGTCTGCAAACGCCAAATGGCTAACCAAAAATGTTAGTAATAGTAGTTTTTTCATGATTGCTCGCAACTATAAGCATACCACCAAATTGTGGCTTTTAAACGACTGTTGTAAACACGGTCCGGTTCGCTAAGTTCATCCGGATCTTGATTAAAGTTTAATCTAGTTTGAATAGTTTTGAGTTGATGTAACTGTTGATCTTTCAAACTGCAATCAACAGGATAGTCCCGCAACTGTTGGTAAGTTAGGGACTTATCTTCGTCTACACAAGCCGTAAGCAATAACGCTGACAGCAATAATGCATACTTCATTTTGAACTTTCGTTTAGTTACTATATGAGTATTATAAACGAGTTAGCGGTATTTGTCATCTAATTCGACGCTCGAAAGTCCTGCAATAGTTTGGAACTTTTCAAATGCTTTCTTAGCGGCAGGATTTTTGGCTAGCTCACTATTTGGTAATACTGCTTCTAACCAAATTTCTGGACGGCGACTAGGGTGTGCGCCAAACTTACGGGGTTGGTGTAGTTTGCCAGTTTCCCAAAGTTCAATACTTACACTACGGAAACGGTCTTCATCTTCATCGGCGTAGTTGGCCCATTCTGGATTACTCCACGGACTGTATCCGTGATACCCTGACCAAATGCCTGCCCACTGCTTATCATCATGCGGATCAAAATCCGTACGAGCAATAACAACTAGTACATCCTCGATGTCCACTACACCGTCTACAATGTCTCTAACACATCGACTATAGCTTAGTCCAATTTTCATTTTGTTTCTTTCGCTAGTTCTTTATAACCTGCCCAGCTTGGGTGTATATTGTCTGCTTGTACACGAGTAATTGGTAATACAGTATCACCAAAGTTTTTAGCAATGATATTTACAACAGATTGGATCGATGAAATATCAACTCCGCTTTTTGGATTATTACCATGGGGCAAGATCCAAAATACACGCTTGCCTTCAACACGTTGACGAACTTTCATAAGTTGTTCAAATGTATTAACACCACTGTGATCATTAGAACCTAGACTAATGATCACAGTTTCGGCCGGTTTGACATCTTTGGAATAATTCTTATTCCATTGCCAACTATTAATCCCAGCCTTTCCGACTAACTGACATTCGGGTCTGAACTGCTGTGTGCCCACGGCAATACTATCTCCTACTATTAGGCAGTCAATCATTGAGCAGGTCCTTCTAGCTCAGTAACACGAGCTTGTAATTGGACAACAGCTTGTTCCAATTTTTCAATGTGCTCGGCTACTTGGGCCATAAATTCTGCTGTGTTAGCGCCAGTTGTGCGTAGCATTTCTGGTACGCTAGGCGGTGTTAAATTTTCACTCATTTAAATCTCCAATAAAATGTTTTCATTCCAGCCACTGTCTTCACTGTAGCCATCCGATACGTAACCACGTGGGTTACATACAATACGTGTTTCACCGATTGTGTAATCAAACGGATGATGAGTATGCCCATGTGTCCACAATTTAATCTGTGGGCGATCCAAAATAAACTCACTCAAATCGCTATGATAGCAACCATTCATCAATGTTTCAGATTGGTACTCTTCATGCACACTTTTAAAACTTGGACTATGATGTCCAACTACAACAAACTTTTCGTCTGACTTTTCTGCCACTACAGTTTTAATGTAGTCTAACATCTTTTTATGACGTTGTACAGTTTCCAAAGGCTTAACGTTTCGATAACCATCGTAATCATTGCGAATGATACGAAAGTCGTTCATCATGTCCTTAGCCGCATGTATTGTAAGCGGATCGCACTTGTTCATGTCGGTCCACAATGTTCCACCAATAAATGTAACATCATCAATCTTCTTACTTCCGCACTCTAAGAAATAGACATTGGGAAACTTAGAACATTCGTTACTGAGTGTTTCCAAAGTCTGATACCACTTGCCATGATAGAATTCATGATTTCCTGCCACATAAACTACATGTGGAAATTGAAAACTACAACGCTTCAAAAAGTCTCTGTAGGCTTGTGCTTTAGCTTGTCTACGTCCAAGGTCAGGTAACTCAACGACATCCCAAGCACCTTTCATAGGAGCAGGATGATCGTGGAGATCTGTGGCAACCATAATGTCACCAGACAAGATTAGAACATCATAGTTCTGATCATTTTGAATGTTAATGTCACTGAACTCCAAGTGAAGGTCACTGACTAGTTTAATTCTCATTTATTCACCATCGTTTATTTCTTCCCCAAATTCGTATTCAGGGTGATCGTTTTTAAATTTTTCTGCATCTTCTTTAGTATACTGGCCTTTTTCAACTTTGTCAATAAAGTCTTTAAGCATCCTGTTCATCCAGTCATTGAACGTCATGTTCTCAGCATGAGCGGCTTTGAACGCAAACATCAACAAATCGTCTGGCAAGTCCAGGGGAATACTTACATCCGTGCTGTATTCACGTCCATCTTTGATTGCCTGTGCCTTCTCCATAAAGTCTTCTACAACTTCTAAATCGACATACTCAACATCGTCCCATGCTTCATTTAAGTTAACCAAATGACGTTTGGCCTCTTTGGCATACTTCTCACGCTTGTTTTCGGCAATCATACGATAAGCACGATCGTTAGTGTAGTCGCATACTTCTACTTCGTATACCTTTTGAGTTTTAGTGCTGAACACAATATTAAAACTATATCCGCCTGCACCGTGGATACCATTCCAACTAGATAGCTGATAAGCATTTGGTCCATAACAACTCCAAAGATAATCACTACCTTCGGTAATTTTGTAGCCAACCAATTCCATCCATTCTTTCATTGTAATCATTGCTCGAATCCTTCTTTGAGTAATTTACGTTCTTCTCGTTCTGTACGATGTGTTTTACACAACGTACTGATCCAACCATTGCCGCCACGCTCGCCAGGAGCACCACACTCCTCGCATAACTGTCCGCTCATACTTTCTGCAAGCCAAACAGCACCGTGAATGAATTCATCTCCGCCTTGATAGTAAAATCTTAGAGAACCAAACTTTTCTTTAATCTGCTCAACAACTACTTGTGGAACTTCGTCTGGAATCGCTTGATTAAATTCATTCTTTTCAAGTAGGCTTGCCCTGCGATTATTTGTATTATCAATATGCTTTTGGATAATACCGCAAAGTGTTTCCAGCATAGGCCACCAACCTTCGCCTACAGCAAACCCACCATACCTGTGTTCAAACATAAGAGGAAACTTTTCCTCCATACGTTTAGCAAACTGCTCATAGTTCTCACTCATTGTGCGGCCTTTACATAATGTAATCTTGTTACTGGGTTTCCATGCTTGTAATGCTTGCTATAGTCTTTAACTCTAGCACGTACAATTACAGCAGGACCAATCTTTAAGTCTTTCTTGCCAATCCAACTGGCCATTTTGTTGTTTATTATAGCAGTAATATTCCATCCGTCAAAGTTTTTCGACTTATAAGATTCCATAATCTCTGCATCCAAGTCTTCAACAACTTCGCCTATTGATCCCAAGTAGCCTTCGTCTAATGTCTCGGATACCTTTTTAAGTCTATGTACTGAATAGTCTGTGCGATAAACTTTTGGCAAACTAGCAATATACCCAAACTTGTTAGTACCCACTTCCTCGGAATTCAAAATACTGTTTACATCTGTAAGAAATTGACTGCTACCTTCTACAGCCGCAAACATCAATTTTCTAAAATACTTTTTAATATCAACTGCAAACTCGCGATCTTCATCGGTAACTTCTAATGGGGTAATAACTTCGTGGCTAACTTCAGGTGGGTCAATTGTATAGGCAATTAATCCGCGGTTAGATTTTTTATAAAACATAACCTTGCCGTCATCACTATAAACGGGTTCGTCTTCTTTGATATATGCACCGTTAACTCGCTGTGCCGCACAGGCCAACTCCAATACTTGCATCATAGGAAAAAGCGGACCAGTATAAGGTTTCGGTTTTAGATGTACTTGTACTGGAAGTAAGGTAGCCATTTCACGCTCCGAAGTAAGTTAATATATCATATTGTAGCACTTACCCAGAGAGTTGTCAACCTGTTTATAAACGGTAAGTTACACGACCTTTAGTTAAATCGTATGGGCTAACTTCTACTTTAACATTGTCGCCCAAAATAATCCTAATTTTATGTTGCTTTAGTTTGCCACCCATGTAACATAGTAATGGGTTTGGCATATTTTCTACTTTTACTCTGAACATGTTACCTGGTAACACTTCATCTACTGTGCCTGTTAATTCTATAATGTCGTCTTTATTGCTCATTTTTTACTTTTGTTATGCTCCAAGAGCCATCTCCGTTATCTGTCCACTCAAGCGTATCTCCTTCTTTCCAACCTTGTAGGTCTAAAAGTTCTTGCGGTAATGGTAACACTACGTCTCCACTACCATCATCTGCTTCTTCAACTGTTACGGTCCAATGTGTCATACAATTACTTATATAATTTCGTCTTTGTATGGTACAGGAAACCATCCCAGCTTGTCAAGATCTTCGAGTATCTCGCCAGTAATAACACCTTCTGAAACATATCCGTTTTTGGTAAAATACTCGTCATCCTCTTTACCGTCCATGCTCAAACCACCCCTAATGCCAGAACAGTAATAGTCCATGTAGTCGCCACCCTGATTGCGAAGGTCGGCTACAACACCGCCAGCACTACGCCAACTAACATGCCAATAATCTTCTTTTAGTATAGGCCAAACATTCTCTGGATCACGCTTACACCATTGCATGTTGCACCAAGCACAATATAAGTTCTGTGCGTAGGAGTCACTCTCAGCACGAATCTTGGCCATTATTTCAGGGCTGTTGCGTATGTCTTCAACTAGGTCAGAATATCTCATAATTTTTAAAAATTGGTGCAGACGGGAAGATTCGAACTTCCAAAGGCACCACTATGGGCTAGCCCTATTCCCTCCGCAGTCTTTTTTAAGGACCTTGGAGGAGGTTTACCAGTTACACTCACGTCTGCATTGATAGTATAGCTTCTATTGTAAATAATGTCAATGACATTCACAACTATACCATTTCAAAATATAGTATCTTTTGGACAACAAACTATGTTGGATCGTCCATTATTTAACATCAGTTGGATTTTAGGACGCTTTTGTAACTATAAATGTAGTTACTGTTGGCCCTATGCTAGGACCGACACACCGGATCACCAGCCGCTTGAAGTATATAAATCTACTGTAGACGAGATTAAGCGTCAAGCACGAGCTAATGGGTTTAACCAGTTCCATTGGTCGTTCAGCGGTGGTGAGCCTACTGCTTACAAACAGTTACTCGATTTAATTAAACATTTGGATGATGGAGTACAAACTCCTTATCAGACAATACACATGACTACTAATTTGAGTCCTGGATCTAAATGGTGGAATAGTTGGTGTACAGCTACTGAAATGCTACAACGTAGAAGTATTACTGCTAGTTTTCATGCAGAGTTTGCCAAGGAACAAGAGTTTGGTGACAAGTGTTTACAGTTAATGTATGAACGTGTTCATGTGACTGTTAATCAAGTTATGGTTCCAGACAAGTTTTATGAAACACTAGAACGCTGTAACCGGTTACGTGAGCGTGGAATCAATGTAACGCTCAAACCTCAAAGCAATGATACTGCCACTGCTATTGTAGACGGTTACACTCCTGAGATGATTGCTATAATGCAAAATGAGTTTGAGCAACAAGAAGGCTATCAAATTAGATTAACTGACGGCACACAAGATTACTATATTGATCAAGCAGAACGTTTTAATGCTTTAGGGTTCAATCAGTTTACCAATTGGACTTGTAATGCAGGCTATCAAAGTGTTATAATAAGAGGTACCGAAGTTAAACGAGCTTATAGTTGTCGTGATGAGCATTTGGGCAAGATAGAAAAATTTACTTTGTTTTCCGCCCCTAAAATCTGCTTAACTCCTAGTTGCGTAAGTAGTGCCGATAGCAAGATACCAAAACGGAAATAATATGAATATAGTAGAAGTTAAACAAGATTGGCCAGATGATTTCTTTCGGGTAGAATTATATCTAGGAAATATTTGCAACTATCAATGTTGGTATTGTTGGCCAGGGTGTAGCGAAGGTGATATAAAATGGCCAGACTATGACACCTTAGTAACAAACCTTTCTCATTTGTTAGATTACTATAAAGAACATACAAACAAGAAAAAATTTCAAATAGGACTAATCGGTGGTGAAGTGACGCATTGGAAACGTCTTATAGATTTTATTAAGTATTTTAAAGAAAATTATGGCTGTGTTTTTACCATGCATACAAATGCATCTAAAAAAATGGACTGGTGGAAAGAAGCAACTCCCTATTTTGATCAAGTTGCCATTAGCCATCATCCTCAGTTTTCCAGTAAAGAACACAACAGGGAATTAGCTGATTACCTTTATTCAAAAGGAAAAATAGTTAATGTTACTATAATGATGGATCCTAATGCTTGGGATCATTGTATAGAAGCCAACGAGTATTATTTACAAAGCAAGTATAGATGGTCTGTAAGACGTGCAGAAATATTTCATGATACTATTAACTACACACCCGAACAAAATAAAATTTTAAAAAATTTGCGATCAAGGGGAACTAACCCGTTTTTCTTTTTATGGAACAATAAAGTTCCTAGGGTAAAGACTACAGTGATCGATAACCAAAATAAAAAGCACAAAATTAGTGAACAATTCTTAACATTAAATCGCCTAAATAATTTTGAGGGTTGGGAATGTAATTTAGGACAAGATTGGTTAAACGTAAAGGCCGGCGGAGAAATGCAAGGTATATGCGGTAATATGCTATATGATCAATCAACCACTTATAATCTTTACGATCCTGATTTTGTAGAAAAATTTCAACCTACTATTACAAAGACTATATGTAACAGTAAATCAGGATGTTGGTGTGATTTTGAAACAAACATGCCTAAAAGAAAATTAGGTACAACAAAGAGATTTATTCCAATATATGCTAATTGATACAGAACACTTGCACTACTGGATGTGTGCTATTCGCGAAAGTGATAATCCTAAGCAAACGCTGGAGGCATTCTGGCGAGGTCAAATCAAAAGTAAAGAATGGTTAATTGAGCATTTACAAATAGAAATAGACGAGCCTGTAACTATTGATATATTTGGCGGATGGGTAGGAACTCTTGCTAGTATGATATTTCAAAGTGGAATACCTGTTAAGAAAATTACTAATATTGATTTAGATATTAAGTGCAAATCTATTTCAGAAATGATGAACAAGATCGAACATATGGAAGGACGTTTTGAATTCATCCATGCAGACATGTCAGATTTGCCTAGTGAAGCAGATGTTGTTATTAATACAAGTTGCGAACATATTACACAGGATCAATATGATTTGTGGTTATCTGGACTTAGAGAAGATAGTTTAATTGTATTGCAAGGTAACAATTATGCCTTACCAGAGCACGTGAGAACTTCTAATGATTTAAAACATTTCGAAGAACAAAGCAAACTTGATGTAGTTTGGTCAGGAGAACTAGAAACACAGATGTACACAAGGTACATGATTATAGGTATCAAGAATGATTGACACCACAGCAATTCGTACAGTGAACAAGGATGTTTTTAGTGTTATTTGGGATACTGGAAGATTATGCAACTACGACTGTACATACTGTGAATCTACACGTCATAACAATTATAGCAAACATAAAAGTTTAGAAGAGTTTATAAAAACATTTGAATTTATAGACAAGTGGACAAAAATTTACAATAATCATAAGTTGTATAAGACAAATACAAATATTAATTTCACAGGCGGCGAACCTACTGCTAATCCTAACTTTTGGGATTTAGTTGATCATATTAAAAATTACGATAATTCTTACAGTTTAAGTCTAACTACAAATGGTGCATGGGGCGAACAATATAGACAACGCATTATAGATAATTTTGATGGCGTAACTATTAGCTATCACGCAGAGGCAGACGAAAAACAAAAAGCTCGAGTGATAGCAAACATACTTGCACTATCTAAAACTAATCTTTGGTTTCAAGTTAATGTAATGCTTCATGTAGACTATTGGAAGGAAACTACAGAATTATATGAGTATCTAAAAAGTTTAGGTATCAATTGCAAACCACGTCCCATTGGTGATGGTAACATAGTACGCAAGGGTTGGTTTATAGATGCAGATGGCACCAATAGACGTACCAGTCATGAATATTCAATAGAACAACAAACTTGGTTCTTTAATTCTGTGGGTATAGATAAGAAACCTGATGACGACGGGGAAGGCAATCAACTTGGAAGAAGTTGTTGCGGAAGTAGACCATTAGAAGGTAAAGTTGATGGCAAATGGATTCCTATTAAATTAGTTAATACAAATTTTAAAGATTGGTATTGCATGGTTAATTGGTTCTTTCTATATATCGATCAAGAAACTAATTTAGTTTATCATCATCAGACTTGCAAAGCCACCCACGAGGGTGCTCCTGGCCCAATAGGATCGTTAAATAATACAGATAAGATGTTTGATGATTTAGATTACTATCTTAAAAACCCTACGCCAATTGTGTGTCCTAATCAGCGTTGTGGATGCGGTATGTGTATACCTAAGGCTAAAAGCCTAGAAGACTTTAATGTGTTAAAAGAAAATGTTTCAATTTAATCAACTTAAACAAATCCATTTAGAAATTACAAACAACTGTCAAGCACATTGCCCTATGTGCAGTCGCAATCATCATGGCGGTATAGAGAATCCGTTGATAACAGTAAACAACTGGACTCTAGAACAATTTGAAACTGTAGTTAATCAAGAGGTACTCAAACAAGTTGAAGCATTATATTTCTGCGGTAACTTTGGCGATCCATTATTAAACAATGATTTAATTGATATGATTGACTATGCTGTTGCTAACAAACCCAGCATAGAAATTAGGATACACACTAACGGCAGTCTTAGAAGTATACAATGGTGGGAACGACTTGCCCGAGCATTACCTGAAAACCATGTAGTGGTATTTGCGATCGATGGACTTGAAGACACACACCATTTGTATCGTATAGGTACAGATTACAACCAGATACTTCGAAATGCTTCTACTTTTATTCAAGCAGGCGGAATTGCTGAATGGGCGTTTATTAGATTCAAACACAACCAGCATCAAGTAGAAGAAGCCAAAAGGATTGCCACTGAAACTGGATTTCAAAGATTTGTAATGAAGGATAGTAGCAGATTTGTTTTAGATAAAAAATTCCCTGCATTAAGCTATGAGGGTGTTGTAAGTCACTTTCTTGAACCTGCATCAGAAAGTAAGATTGTTTTTATTGATAAAAAAGTACTAGACAACTATCGACAGATTGTAGAATCTAGTGCTATCGAATGTTATGCACAACAAAATAAAGAAATTTATATAGATGCATTTGGAAGACTGTTTCCCTGTTGTTGGCTAGCTAGTACTCCTTATAACTATACAGCACCCGAATCTGATATTTTAGAAGTTAGACAGGTTATGCTCGATCAGTATAATGACATGATTGCAGACTTCGGCGGTATAGATAATATCGATACCAAGTATCACAGCATTAAAGATATTGTCGATTCTGATGTATATCAAACAGTATGGAATAAGTATTGGTCAGATCCTAAAATGGTAACTTGTGCAAGGGCGTGTGGAACTAACACACTTAGTAAACCAGTAGATCAATTTATTGAAAGAGAATCATTGGATGTCTAAAACGTTCTGCCCTTTGCCATGGATACACTTAGCCACTCGCCCTAACGGAGACGTGAGAGTATGTTGCACGGCTAATGCAAGCGGTGCAGGCGAAGAGGATATAAAGGATGCAGGGCTTGTAAAACAAAATGGCAGAATAATGAATCTGCAACACGATAGCATTGAAGAAGTATGGAATAGTGATTACATGAAAAACATACGTCTTAAGATGCTAGACGGAGATGCTCCCCTTAGTTGTAATAAATGCTATCAAGAAGAATCTAAAGGCATTGTTAGTAAACGACAATGGGAAACTGTTGTATGGAAGGAGAGATTAGATGTTAATAGAATTGTGGATAAAACTCAACCTGATGGGAGTCTTCCTGTTGATATTCCTTATTTTGATTTACGATTAGGAAACATGTGCCAACTTAAATGTATTATGTGTAGTCCACATGATAGTAGCAGTTGGATCAAAGAATGGAAGTTACAGTATCCTAAGTATAAAACAATAGAGCTTAAACAAGATCAACAATGGAATAGTGACTTTGATTACACCTGGTATCAAAAAGGTAGTTTTTTAGATACTATGAGATCACAGGCAAGCAATATACAAGAATTATACTTTGCAGGAGGCGAACCTTTATTAATACCTGAACACTATAAAATACTAGAGTTTATGGTAGAAACAGGTAACGCTAGTAAATGCGTGTTACGATATAATAGTAATGGGTTAGAACTTCCTGATAAACTATTTGATTTGTGGAAACATTTTAAAGAAGTTAAGTTTAATTTTAGTATTGATGCGTTTGGTGAAAGAAACAATTACATAAGATATCCAAGTGATTGGACAAGCATCGTGCAAAATTTGCACATACTAGATGAAACGCCAGACAACATTACTGTTAATATTGCCTGTGCTGTACAGTTATTAAACGTTCTAACAATACCAGAACTAGTGCATTGGAAAGAAAGCAAGAACTTTAGAAAGATCAATCTACCACCGTATGGAGCAGGATTGATTGGAACGCATTTAGTCTATTTGCCTAGTTACTTAAATGTTCGAGTACTGCCAGCAAATTTGAAAAAACGTGTAGAAACAACAGTAGATTATTTCTGTAGTAGAAAATCATCAAATGATGAATTTGTTTCAAACCCTTACGGATTAAAACGATGGAAGGGACTGGTACAATACATGATGGCAGAAGACTGGTCTAATAAATTACCTATTCTAGAAGACTACTTAACTGTTACAGATCAACAACGCGGAACAGATTTTAGGAAGACGTTTCCTGAGCTGAAGGACTTGTTTTAGTTAACGGTATATCTGCAGAGCAGGTACAGAAATTACGGTCACAAGTTACGGGTTCGCTAGGTGCAACGAAGTTGTCTTCATATATGTTGCCTAGACTACCACCGACTCTACAAGTCGCTCTGTGTACTTCCCCGTCCCAATTTATCATTAGGCTTTCTATACCTGCCATACAAGACCATCCGTTAAACTTGTTCTGATGATTTTTAATCATGTCATTAGAATGATACAATAGTTGTGCGTGTTCATTATCGAGCCACACTACTGTATTTGCTTCAACAGTTGCTTCGTATTCTTTAACCCATTCTAAATCAGTTAGATTGTAACGCATATCGTCAAACAAGTCATGATCCCCTTCTGTCCAACGAACTCTACGGACAGCATGCGGAATATTAACAGCACGTAGCGCATCTGCAATATATCTAGTACGTTTCATATGATCTTGGTGTGCCATCACATGTACCATGATTTTTCCAGCAAACAATTCATTAGTATTAACAATAGTGTTTAGCACACGTCTTACATCATACTCCATGTGGACACTGAACACATATTGATCAACACGTTGCTTTGCATAGAATTCAGCTGGTAATGTTCCGTTCGTTGTCACGCTGATCCAACTAATACCTTGATTTTTACAGTAGTTGACTAACTCTTCAAATTTAGGATGTACAGTAGGTTCTCCTCCTGTAAAACTAATGCGAATAGGTTTGTTTAATTTTACAAGTTTATCTACAGCAGATTTTAATATGTCTATATTTATATGGGGACTAGTATTGTCGTGTATGCTACTAGGACAATAACTACAATTAAAGTTACAACGCTTTCCTAAGTTCCATTCAATCTTAATGCTTCCTTGATGAGGCCAGCGACTAGTTACCTTAATCATAGTTTTTAAACTCCGGAGTAACATCAAAAAAACTTTGGTTGCGTGTGTTATCTAAATTACGATTGAACTCTATGCAGTCCTGCCACTTGTCGCTTTGATCGGTTGCATTTAGATAGTTGATAACGCCGTCGATCTGTTTAAGTGTAATATCAAGTAGTATTGGATTTTCTATAACGTATTTGTATTTAGGCAATTGTATCTTGGCCATTTGTAATCGTTTGATAGCAAGGTCTTTAAGGTCAAATGGTAACACTTGTGCCGATAGTAGATTTGGATAGTTAACCATGTTAGTGTAGAATACAATCCCAAGTTCGTCTAAGAATAGTTTAATCATTTTATCCAGCATTAACACATTACTTACTTGTACTGCAACTGCTCCGACAATTCGTTTTATGTTTGGGATTGTTTGGATTTCTTTAATATTAGATACAACTTCTTCCCAATCACTGTTACCGCGAATGTAATTGTAAACATCCCCAATGCCGTCAATAGAGACATTAACGGCAACTGATCTAAAATGAGGCCAATAGTCATGTATAGTTCTTCCTTTGTTAATTCCTAATGTTGTTCCGTTAGTTGCAT
>Ga0316224_1002870_pt1 | contig 15000 bp, 13 predicted proteins | sample TBH18013metaG_FD_206254 | JGI IMG/M metagenome (GOLD analysis project Ga0316224, IMG submission 206254) | Freshwater microbial communities from Trout Bog Lake, Wisconsin, USA - TBH18013 | ecosystem: Environmental > Aquatic > Freshwater > Lake > Hypolimnion/Profundal zone | place: USA: Wisconsin... | reverse complement strand
AGAACCGCCCGTTCCAGAATAAGGTCGGCGCGGTCGAAGGTGGCGGCGGCGTGCTCGGCCACCTGCCCCACAGAGCTGGTGGCCAGCCGGCTTCCCCATTCCTCGGCGTCGGCATAGGAGCGGCGCAGATCCAGGGAAAGATGCAGGGCCAACACGGCAAGCCCCGCCCATATGGCCAGAATGGACAGCCGCCCTCCCCCATTGGTCAATGCACCCAACCGCACCCATCACCTCATGCGCCACGATCCCACCAGCCCCGCCGATAATAGGCCGGAAGCCATGGCGCATAAAGGCATGTCTTGTGGTCTCTTGGTCTCCGTTACATCGGGCTATCGCCCAAACCCATTCGGAGGCAGAAGCCTCCGAACCTCCCCTTTTCCTGAGAAAATGAATGGGGTTGTGCACTGTGTGCCGCCGCCTCTGTTACGGAGACTGCCGAATGTTACGGAACCACGGGTCGGCCAGGATATCCTGGCGCATCTCCTCGCCGGGCACGTCTTCATCTCCGCCCCATTTCGCGACGGGCAGTCGATCCCTCGTCAGCCATGGATTTCGTACTCGAAAATCGCCCGGTCCACATCCCGAGGGGAGGCGTAGAACTTCGCCTCGTCGAGATAGATCACCGTCCAGTCCGGCAGTTCGGCCTTGACCCGCCGGGCCAGGGCCAGACCTTGGGCGGAAAACTCGGCCATGGGGAAATCCGGTTGGGGATCAGGGGTGCCGTCGGGGGCATCGCGATCATACCAGTCGGCCCAGGCCTTGAGAGCGGCTTGCAGGTCCGGGGACAGCGGCAGTTCGTCCGCGCCTCCAGCACAGCCCTCGCGGTCCCACACCCCTTCGCAACAGAAGTCGGCCATGATGCGGACATAGTGGTCGGGCCAGCCTTCCATGCATCACCCCTTGGCCTTGCGTCCCCGCCGGGAGGCCGGGGCCTCGGCCCGCGCCGCCTTGATGCGGGCCAGCAGGGCACTCGCGGGTTCATCGGCGGGGTCCTGGGGGACGAGTTTACCCGCGAAGGCCTTGTCGAGGATGGATTGGTCGAGACGGTCGGTCATTCGGACTGCCCCAACAAGCTCTCTGCTGACACTTTCAATCGCGCTCCGGCAGCCCTCGATCATCCGCAAAATTTCGTGAATTTCCCCTATCGGCGGCAGGGGGACCGGGAGTTTCTGCAATGTCCCAATATTGATGTTCGGCTGACCTCCAGATGCAAACGACAAGTTCCTAATGTATTGCTTGGCATGCTGAAGATATTGCTCGATATATTCATCTGCGGCGCCATCACAAGAGACCATTGCAATCAAGCTATCCGGGCAGCACGCATCGAACCCTAATCGTCCGGTGTTTGCAATTGTCGCTCCGACGATTGCTATCAAGGGTGTTCCCTTCTGAAACACCTTGCTTACAGACACCCCTTTCTCGTTAAGCGTCTGCTTATAGGCACCGATTTCCCCGCCATCTCTGGGCAAGTCGCCAATCTGAACGAACGGCATCTGGCCCCCAAAGCAGGTTGGGTCATTGCGCGGGCGGATTGAGAACCGGCCTCGCTGGAGGTCAAATAGCTCTCCAAGGTCACACCACACCCAGGTATTCGGGATGTCGGTTCTGACAAATTCAGGATGACTGTAAATCTCGCTGACGGGGCGTCTTCCGGGAACCACGGCCTGACGGAGCTTTTCGGCAAAGTCCGCAGCGGGCTCGATATCCGCATGCCTCTTTCGCCACTCCGCCGTGAGGTCACCTCGGAAAGCAGCTTCCAGGACGGCTTGGCGATAGCGTTCGATCAGCCTGGGGATGTGGGCCAGTTCGTCACGGACGCGGGTGCTGCGGGCGAACAGGGCTTCGATCTTCTCGACGATGCGATGTTGCTCGGGAAGCGGCGGAACCTCAATTGGGAACGTCGCAATCTGCTGATAATCCACCCGAGGGCGATCTCCCCGGTCCAGACTTGCGGTAAATGACAGAAAGTCTCCAGTCATGATCCGCCGACGAAGGAACTCTTTATCTATGGCGGTTGATGGATTTAAGGCCAAGAACTCGGCAGAAGCCAACCCATCACAAGATGCGACAAATACTTTATTTAGATATGGCCGCAATCGACTATATAGAACGTCTCCTGCTGCAAATCGAGTGGCCGCACTCTTAAAATCACCGGCCCGGCCATAGTGGATTATCCGAGACGTATGCGGCTCAATGTCTTCAAGACCAAGATATGGCGCTTCTGGCTGATCTGATGGTGACGCCTTTTCACCCTTCAACTGGATGACATCACCAAGTGTCGCCTCACTCCACCCCTCAGGCAGCTCCCCGCTCACGACGCCGTCTTTTCCGGCCGCTCGGTCACGGGGTTGCCGTCGGCATCGACCAGGACGACATGGCCATCGCGCCATGTCACCAGGGGCTGGCCGCTGCGGCGGGTCTCGGCCAGCAGGGCGCGACCGCTGGCGTCGATCCCCTGACGGATGGCGTCGAGAAAGTCGGAGGCGGGTTGATCCGTCATGGGCTTTGATCCTGAAGGTGGCGCCACAAGGCCGGGTTGTGAACCGTCATTCGGCCATCGGGGCGTTTCTCGACGATGAAGCCGGCGGGGGTGCATTCCGCATCCAGGATAGCGCCTTGCGCGGCCAGGGGCCAATAATCCCGCACCAGATTGGCCAGCCCGGCAGCGTAGCGCCGCCGGATCACCGGCACCGGGATGGCGTGCCCGCCCTGGGCCACCCGCTGGGCGACGCGGGCAATGGCCAAATCCGGCGACGGCAGCCAGAAGAACAGCAGGGTGACGCGGTATCCCAAATCCCGGCAGCGGCGGATCAGGGAGAGATGTCCCCGGCCGGCGCAGGTGGTCTCGAAGGCAAAGGAAGTACCGGCCGCGATCAGGCTTTCCATGCGCGCCAGCATGACCCGGCCCGCCGCCAGGGAGGCGCCTTCCGGGTTGAACGGCGACAGGCCACGGGCGATCTCGTCGGCGTTGACGAATTCGACGATGCCGGTGAAACGCGGCAGCAGGGTTCGGGCCGCCGTGGTCTTGCCCGCGCCGTTGGGGCCGCCGATCACCAGAAGCTCGCTCACTCCGCCGCCTCGTCCGCCACCACCGCGTCCCCGCCGATCTCCTCGGCCAGGGCGGCGATCTCGTCCAGGGCGGCTTGCAGGTGGCCCATGATGGCGCTCGCGATTTCGCCGGGTTCGGTCAGGCCGTCCTCGGGGTCGCCGCTGTCGTCGCGCAGCCAGGAGATGTCGAGATTGTCGCTGCGCTCGGCGATCTGTTCCCTGGTGAAACTGCGCCAGCGGCCGGCCTCGCCCTGGTCGGCGCGGGGCGCCTTGCCCTTGGGATCAATGCCGAACAGGGCTTCGAATTCGGCGAAGGTGTCCAGGGTCAGCGGGCGGGTCTTGCCGAAGGCGGGCATGTTGGCGCGCATGTCGTAGACCCACACCGCCTTGGTGTTGGCCTTGGCGGTCTTGCCACGGGTGAAGAACACCACGTTGGTCTTGACCCCCTGGGCATAGAAGATGCCGGTGGGCAGACGCAGGATGGTGTGGAGGTCGCACCAGTCCATCAGCATGCGGCGCAGATCGCGGCCGGCATTGTCCTCGAACAGCACGTTGTCCGGCACCACCACGGCGGCGCGGCCACCGGGTTTCAGGGCGCGGATGATGTGTTCGACGAAGGCCAACTGCTTGTTCGACACCTCGGCGGTCACCGAGAAGTCGCCACGGGTCGGCCGGCCACCGCCCTTCTTGGTGCCGAAGGGGGGATTGGTGATGATCACCTCGGCCTGTCCCAGGTATTCGCCATCCGGCGACAGGGTGTCACCCTGCCCAACGCCGGCCTCGGTATCGCCGCCGATGCCGTGCAGCATCAGGTTCATCAGGCACAGGCGATGGGTGTCGGGCACCAGTTCCAAGCCGACGAAGGCCTGGTTGCGCTGGATGAAGCGTTGACCCTCGGGCAGGTCCCACAGGTCGTTGGTGCGATCCTTGATGTAGCGGTCGGCGGCCACCAGGAAGCCGCCGGTGCCGGCGGCGGGGTCCTGGATCACCTCGCCCGGCTGGGGCTTGAGCAGGCGGATGACGCAGTCGATCAGCGGGCGTGGGGTGAAATACTGCCCGGCGCCGCTTTTCTTCTCCGCCGCGTTCTTCTCCAGCAGGCCTTCATAGAGGTTGCCCAGGCCCTCCTCGCGGGCGCTGAACCAGTCCAGGCTATCGATGGCGCCGACCAGGGCCTTGAGGTTGGTGGGCTTGCGCAGCCGGGTCTGGGCGTCGGCGAAGATGGCGAGGATGGTGCCGCGCCCCTTGGTGCCGAGGTCGAGCAGCATGCGGCGATAGAACACCAATTGCTCATTGCCTTCCCGCCGCACCAGATCGGTCCAACGGAAGCCGTCGGGCAAGCGGTCCTGCCGCCCGGTCTCGTCCAGCATCTTGAGGAACAGCAGGAAGGTGAGTTCCGTCACGTACTCGTTATAGGTGACGCCATCATCCCGCAGGATGTCGCAGAGGCGCCACAGCTTGGCGACGATGTCGGTGGTGGTGGTCATGCTGATGTAGCTCGCTGCATAATGGCTCTATCAATCAATTTCATAATAGTCTGATCAGCGTTTACTATTTTTATTTTGTTCATAAATTTAATTGGACCAAGCTCTAGAAATATCCTCCCGAAAACTTCATCGGCAAAGCTACTTGATATAATCAATACACCATCGAAATCTACAATAAGCATGCCGCACGTATTGTCGCGAATTAAGTTTCTCATCTTATTTCCGACCGAAATTCCATGCTCCCTCGATCCGAACGAATTTGTTTGCTCTCTCATCTTGAATATGAACTCTGAGCCTTCCCCTTCAAATTGCTGCTCAACATAATCAAAGGCCGGATCGTGAGGCTTGTTATTAAACCTCAAAGCCTCATCGAGAAGGTTCTGGTTGTCACACTTTATTACACAACGAATATATGTCCCAATGTATGGTATTATTGAGTTCTCTATTTTTGTTCCTGTGCTTGTATTTGAGTATAGAGACCCCTTTAGCGACTGGATCTCAAAAGAACCATTTGACAGTACAGCGACCCGATACGAACCAAATAGTCCATTTCCGGCGTTTGTCTTCTTGTCTCGGGTTACCCCCTCCTGGATCGCCTGCTCCAGAGCGCGCCGAGGGTCTGAAATCCCAAGGGTCTTTGGGATGCCAACTCCAGCATCTGCGACGACAAACTCAACCGAATTATTGTTCCGGAATGTTGATGCCTGAACAAATCCGCCGACCTTTGACAGGGAGTGATTTAATACATTGTCCGTTAGCTCGGTCAACGCCCAGTAAATAGATTTAAGATGCCCTCTGTTAAGGGTATCTAGACCACCTATTATCGTGTCCATGATTTTATCAACTGCAGCATATTGCTGGTCGGCATCGACAAACTGGATTGCCGGCACATGAAGTCCATTGCCATAGGTCGATGGCGGATGGGTTTCTGGGTCCAATAGGTGCGCCCAATTGGCATTTAAAAAAAGCGCCTTTAGCCGATCATCCTTCGGCAAAATCACTCTAAACGATACGCCAGATAGAATATATTTGTTTGCAGTCGCTATTATGGGAAGAATGAACCCTTCGAATACAGACTGCGCCGACTTAAAATCAATTGTTACGTCACTATGCCCCCTTAATTCAATTATATTATAAAGGTGCGAGATAAATGTTTTAACATTTCCAGGAGAAGTATCTCCCCCTACACTGATAGTGTTTCCAGACATGGAAATGGAAGATTGTAGCTGCCTGATCATTTTATCCCGCCACCCTCCAAATCCCATCCCCGATCTCGCCCAACAGGGCTTCCAGCTTTCCGCCGAACACCTTGTTCAGGCGCTCGAAGCCGCCCGCATCGACCTTGTACTGGCCGTCGTTGAGGAAGTCACGGTCAACCACCACCTCCTTGGCGATGTCGTCGGCGATGCGCTTCAGCCATTTCTGCTGGACCGGCGTCCACTCCCGCTCCTTCAGGATACGGGCAAGCGCGTCGCGCACCCGGTCGGCATAGGGCCGCAACGGATCACCCAGGGCGGCTTGGCGGATATGGCCGATGATCGACGCGGCGATGTCCTCGGACTTGGCCTGTTCCCAGGCGCGGTGCAACGCAGTTTCACCGAAGCCCTGGCCGTCCAGCAGCAGGCGGACTTCCTTCAAGTCGGCGCGGGTGAGGTCGCGGGGGCGGGTCACCACCAGTTTCAGCGCCGCCACCGTGTTGACGTTGTCGCGGACCCAGGTGGAAAAGGCGTCGAGATAGTCTTCCGGGCGGGTCAGGCGGCCATCCTTGCCATAGCCGTGGGAGATCGCCCGGACCTGGTCGGGCCGGTCGGAGATGGGCAGCATGGCGCCGGGGCGGTCGGGGTTCCAATCCAGGATCGGCCCCAGCCGGGGGCGGTCGGCCAGCCAGCGGCCAAGCTCGGCCATGGGCATGGTGGACAGGCGGGCGATGGTGGCCTCCGGCGTCTCCCCCGCCGTTTCCTGATACATGCCGCGCGCCTCGTCGGACAGGCGGGAGACCCGGCGGCGCAGCCGGGTTTCGATCTGGGCGCGGATGATGTCGCGGTGGCGATCCTCGGCGGCGGCGGCCAGCTCGTCGAACAGCTTGGTGAAGGTGACGATGGGCTCGACCCCCACCGGCTTCATGTCGGTCATGGCCTGGAGGGTGGGGTACAGATCGACGGCATCGAAAATGCGGAAGGTCTCCTTGCCGATCTCGTCGCATTTGCGGGTGGCGCGGCCCAGCATCTGCTCATAGAGGATGCGGCTGTTGACCCGGCGCAGGAAGACCAGATTGGTGATCTTGGGGATGTCCACCCCGGTGGTCAGCAGATCGACGGTGACGGCGATCTTGGGCGAGGGGTCGTTGCGGAAGGCCAGGGCCAGCTTTCGCGGGCGGTCCACACTGCCGGTGATCTTGCGGACATCGGCGTCGTCGATGCTGCCGTAAGCCTCGACCATGGCGTCCTTGACCTGCTGGACCACGATGTCGGCATGGGCGTCGCTGACGGCGAAAATCAGGGTCTTGTCGGGTAGGCTGGGGTCGATGTAGCGGGCCAGCGCCGTCGCCACCGCCCGATTGAACGGCACGGTGATGACTTGGCGGTTGAACGCTTCGACCTCGAAGGCCAGTTCGTCGGGGGCGAAGCCCTCGGTGACGGTGCCGGTGGTGGTGTCGAGCAGGTCCAGCCTTTCGCCGCGCTGGAAGGTGATGCCTTCGGCGGACAGGTCGGTTTCGATGCGGATGGGCGGCTCGTGGTCGATCAGGAAGCGGTCGGCCACCGCCTCGCGGTAGCTGTAGGTGAAGATCGGCTTGCCGAAAATCTCGGTGGTGTGCAGGGCCGGGGTAGCGGTCAGGCCGATCTTGACCGCATCGAAATGCTCCAGCACCCGGCGGTATTTCGAGACGTAATCGGACTGGTCGCGGAACTCCAACTCGGCATCCGACATTTCGCGGTCCAGCAGATAACCACGGTGGCATTCGTCCACCACCATCAGGTCGTACTGATCCACCGCAGGCGCGTCGGCCGGCTCCTTGGCATAAAGGACCCGCTTGACCAGCCCCTGGATGGTGCAGATATGGACCTTGGTGTCGTCCTCGGGCGTCACCTCGCTTAAGCCCTTGATGCCGAAGATTTCGGCGAAGGTGTGCAGCCCCACCACCTTGGTGGTCCTGAACTCGTCCTCGGTCTGGCCACCCAGAATTCCGCGATCCACCACGAAGCAGACCCGGCGGAACCGCTTGGCCTCCAGCAGGCGCGACAGCATGGCGATGGCCAGTTTCGTCTTGCCGGTGCCGGTGGCCATGGCCACCAGCATGGTGCGGCTGCCGTTCTCCAGCGCCCCTTCGACGGCGGCAATGGCGCGCTTCTGGTAGGGGCGGAGTTCGAAGCCGAAATCCAGCGGGGTGGTCTTCAGCGCCGCATCCGCCGCCTGGGCGTCGATCTCCAGCAGCGACTTGAGACCATCCGGCGTCGGCCAATCCATCAAGGCGCGGCCGAGATTGGTGGGGCGGCGGGCGTCGCGGAACCAGATGCCGCTTTGGGTCTCGATCTGCTTGAGGTAGGGGCGGCCATTGGCGGCGTAGAGGAACGGCACCCGGAAGCCGTCCCACGGACCACCGGGAAGCTCCATGCCCTCGACCACCCGAAGGCCGCGCGCATAGCGTTCCGACTGCTGGGCCAGGGCCGCCGATACATTCCTGCGCTGGCGCTTGGCCTCGATCACGCCGATGCAGGAGGTCCCCAGGAACAAGGCGTAGTCGGCGGGGCCGGTCTCGGTCGGCCATTCGGCAATGGCCATGCTCCGCCCCCTGGCGGGTCGCGCCCCAGCGGCGAAGGTCAGGGTCTCGCTGTCCACCTCCCAGCCTCGGTCGCGCAATTGGCCGTCGATGATGGTGCGGGTCGCCGCCTCGTCAAGGGTAATGCCCGCCGCCGCCGTTTCGGCCTGCTTGAGTTCGGCCGCGATGGTCTCGGGCTGGCGCAGGGCGGCGGCCTGAGCGGCTTCCAGATCTTTCGCCAGCGCCGCTTCCCTGGTCTTGGCCTCGTCCAACATGCGGAGGAGAGCCGCCTTCTCGTCGGCCTCCTGGCGGGCGCGGTCCTCGGCCGACAGCCTCGCCTGCTCGGCCTGCTGCTGCGCCAGCCGGGCGCGCTCCGCCTCGGACAATGACGCCACCCGTTCCGTCCGCAGCCGCTCAAGCTCCGCCCTCAGGGCCTGGGAGGCGAGGCGCGGGTCCGGCGGCGGGGCGAAGGCTTTAGGCTGAAACTCGCGGTCGCCGCCATAGGAGCGGTGGAACCACACCCCCAATTGCCACGCCACCTTGAGGGTAGAGAGGGCGGCGCCGTGATCGGCATAGCCGTCATGGGTCGCCTTGTTGCCGGTCCGGCGCAGTTCATGGAACAGGCGGGCCGCTTCGCGGGGAATGGCGCCGCGATCCTCCAGGCGGCGCAGCAGATCCACTTGGTTCTCGCCCACGTCCCGATAATTGCCGACCTTGGCGGCCACGCACTGCGCCAGCGTTTCGCCGAATTGGCGCAGCTTGATCAAGGCGGTGTTGGGATCGCCCCGGAAATACCGCTCGGCCATCGCCCCCAGCGAGACAAGCTGGCCGGCATGCGCGCCAAGAAAGCCGAAGTTGGGCGATTTCGGGTCCACAGAATCCACCAAGAGGAATAGTTCCGGTGGGAGACAGTACGTGCAACCGGTGGGGGAGGCAAGCCGCTGTCGGCGACTTGATCGCCGCGGACCCGTTCGCCATCTCCCATGGTCACATAAAATTCCAATCCGAGTCTGTTCCCCACCCCGGGAACGGACTACCATCTCATAGCCTAGATCAATGATATTCAACCGGTGAATGTCACGAAACCTTGGCGAGAGTGTCACGTCCGAGTCGCCGGCCGCCGCGTATCCTGCCTTCGCCGTAGCCGGAATTGGAGGGTGGAATGAAGCGTTGTCGAGACTGCCATACGTCCGATACCTGCCGCATCCCCGAGGAACTCGGCCGTCTGGCGCGGGTGCTCCAGGTCATCAGCGAGCGGGGCGGCAATCCCTGGCTCGAGGCCCGCATCGAGCAGTACATGGCTGTCGATGTCTGCCTGGCCTCCCTGTTCGGCCTCGCCGATCTGCACGCGAAAGCCAACCAGGCCGAGGCCGATTTTATCGGGCTTCCGGCCGAAACAATGCGGCCTGGAAACGGCCGGGCTCCGTCGTTCCGGCATGTGGCCCACCGCTCCCTCGCCCTGGAAATGACCCTCCAGCACCACCAGCATGCCGTGGCGTAAACATTTTCCCGGAATTTTGGTCAGTGAGCGTGGCCCATCCCCCCTTGCCCCGGCCCCATGGACTAGCTACATTGGGATGATGGTAAATTCAGGGATACTACACATATCATGGCGGACATTCGCGACGGCTTCCTCGGCTCCATCGGCAACACCCCCCTGATCCGTCTCAGGCGCGCCTCGGAGGAGACCGGCTGCGAGATCCTGGGCAAGGCCGAGTTTCTCAACCCCGGCGGATCGGTCAAGGACCGGGCGGCGCTGGCCATCGTGCGCGATGCCGAGGCCAAGGGATTGCTGAAGCCGGGCGGCGTCATCGTCGAGGGCACCGCCGGCAATACCGGCATCGGCCTCTGCCTGGTGGGCAACGCCCTGGGCTATCGCACCGTCATCGTCATGCCGGAGACCCAGAGCCAGGAGAAGAAGGACATGCTGCGCCTGATCGGCGCCGACCTCCGTCTGGTCCCGGCCGTTCCCTACGCCAATCCCGGCAATTACGTTCGCTATTCCGAGACGCTGGCCGCCGAATTGGCCAAGACCGAAGCCAACGGCGTGCTCTGGGCCAACCAGTTCGACAATGTCGCCAACCGCATGGGGCATTTTCACACCACCGGCCAGGAAATCTGGCACCAGACCGGCGGCAAGGTCGATGCCTTCACCTGCTCGGTGGGCACCGGCGGCACCCTGGCCGGCACCGGCATGGCGCTGAAGCAGCACAATCGCGACATCAAGGTGGTGCTGGCCGATCCCATGGGGTCGGCGCTGTTCAACCATTATGCCCATGGCGAACTGAAGGCCGAGGGCAGCTCGATCACCGAGGGGATCGGCCAGGGCCGCATCACCCTCAATCTGGTGGACGCCCCGGTGGACGATCAGGTTCAGATCACCGACGAGGAGGCGTTGCCGCTGATTTTCCAGATGGTGAAGCAGGAAGGATTGGTGCTGGGCGGCTCGTCGGGAATCAATGTCATGGCGGCAATTAAAGTCGCCCAGAAGCTCGGACCGGGACACACGGTGGTGACAGTGCTCTGCGATTATGGTACCCGCTATCAGAGCAAGCTGTTCAACCCGGCCTTCTTGCGTGAGCGTGGTCTGCCGGTTCCCGACTGGCTGGGTTGAGCGGTATCCCGATAAGACCAAGCAAGCGAGGGGAAACCGCCGCCATGACCTACGCCAATCCGGATGCCCTCGTCAGCACCGAGTGGCTGGCCGATCATCTCAACGCGCCCGATGTGCGCGTGGTGGATGCCAGTTGGTACCTGCCCGCCCAGAAGCGCAACGCCCGCGAGGAATACGACGACGAGCACATCCCCGGCGCGGTGTTCTTCGATATCGACGAAGTTTCCGATTCCAACACCATCCTGCCGCATATGCTGCCGCCGGCCGAGAAATTCTCCAGCAAGGTCCGCAAGCTGGGGTTGGGCAACGGCAACAAGATCGTGATCTATGACGGCACCGGCTTCGCCAGCGCCGCCGCGCGGGTCTGGTGGATGTTCCGCACCTTCGGCCATCGCGACGTGACGGTACTGGACGGCGGCTTCCCCAAATGGCTGCGCGAGGGCCGCGCCGTCGAGGATCTGCCGCCGGTCCCCCGGACCCGCCACTTCGTCGCCCATTACAACCATCTGCTGGTCCGCGACCTGGAGCATGTCCGGGCCAACGTGACCTCGGGGCGCGAGATGCTGATCGACGCCCGTGGCGCGGAACGCTTCAAGGGCGCGGCCCCCGAACCGCGCCCAGCCAAGCATCAGGGTCACATCCCCGGTTCGGTCAACCTGCCATTCACCGATCTGATCGACGAACGGACCCGCTGCATGCTGCCGGCGGAGCAGTTGAAGGCCCGGTTCGCCGCCATCGGCGTCGACCCCGGCCGCCCCATCACCGTCACCTGCGGCTCGGGCATCACCGCCTGTACCGTCGCCCTGGCGCTGAACCTGCTGGGTCACGAGGATGTCTCGGTGTTCGACGGCTCGTGGGCGGAATGGGGCAATCGCGACGACACCCCCATCGAAAAGGGCTGATCCCGTTTTTCGCTCCTCCCCCGCCAACGGGAGAGGGGCGAAAAACGCCCTCACGGCGCGGATTCCCCCCGAATCCACCGGGCGATCCCGGTGACCACGTCCCGCTCGATCCCGAAATATCCATGGGCGGCGAAAGGCTCGCACTCCCCCGATTCGGAAGGCTTGCCGCCGCTGAAACTCATGATCTCGCGTTTCGGAGCGTTCGCCGCTTCCCTGATGATGCGGGGGGCCTCTTCCGGCGGCGAAGCCTCGCAATCGTCATCGCGGTGATTGACCACCAGCAGCGGCACCCGGATCTGATCCAGATCGATGGTCAGGACCGATTCGGTGCTCTTGCGGGACGTCTCGGTCACGCTGGAGGTCAGAACCACCCCGTCGGGTCCGCCCTCCTTCAGACGGGCAGCGGCATTGGCGGCGGACAAGGTGCCCATGCTGGTGCCGATCAGCCAGACCGGAACCGCCGCCTCGCGACGCATTTCGGCGATGACCGCCGCCACATCCCTGGCATGCTTCTCGGTGGTGCGGAAATTCCATAGCTGGGAGGAGTCCGACGGTACGTCGAGGACAGCAACCAGAAAGCCGGCCTCGGCGAACAGATCGGCGGTGCGGAACAGGAAATTACCGCCGCGCTTTCCCTTGGGCAGATCCGGCCTGATCCCGGCGGCGCCACCGCCACCGACGAACAGCACGACGCTGGCGACGGGAGGAACGGCCGGATGGATCAACAGGACGGCCTCGGTCACGCCGGGACGGCTGTCGATGACCAGCACTTCCTCCTCCGCCCGTGCCGGCAGGGCGGCCATCACGGCAAGCAGGACAAGGATCGCACGTCGCATCGTCATAGCGATCCTTATACCAGAACCGGTTAAGGAGAGACTCCGGTTAATTCGCTTGGCCTTGCCCCGGCGGCGAGGCACCATGCCCTCCCCTCTTCATTCCGAAATCCGGGCGCCATGAAAAAAGACACCACGATCCTCCACGCCGGCCGCCACCCCGAGAATTTCCACGGCGCGGTCAATCCGCCGGTCTATCACGTCTCCACCATCCTGCACGCCTCGGTGGCCGCCATGGAAAAGAGCGGCAAGACCCCGTTCGAAGGCGTGCGCTATGGCCGGTTCGGCACCCCGACCACCTTCGCCCTGGAGGAAGCGGTCGCCGCGCTGGAAGGGGGCCACCGCACGGTGGCGACCTCGTCGGGCCTGGCCGCCATCACCGGGGCGCTGATGGCCTTCCTCAAGAGCGGCGACCACCTGCTGATGGTCGACACCGCCTATTTCCCCACCCGCAAATTCTGCGACGAGGTGCTGAGCGGCCTCGGCATCGAGACCACCTATTACGACCCGCTGATCGGGGCCGGGCTCAAGGCGCTGATGCGGCCCAACACCAAGGTGGTCTTCACCGAAAGCCCCGGCTCGCTGACCTTCGAGGTCCAGGACATCCCGGCCATCGCCGCCGTCGCCCATGCGGGCGGCGCCATCGTCATGCTGGACAACACCTGGGGCGTGCTGACCTTCCAGCCCTTCACCAAGGGAGTCGATATTTCCCTCCAGGCCGCCACCAAATACATCGTCGGCCATGCCGACGCCATGCTGGGGGCCATCACCGCCGCCACCCCGGAACTATGGCTGAGGGTGAAGACGTCGGTCGCCGCCTTCGGCCACAGCCCCGGAGCCGAGGAAATGTATCTCGGCCTGCGCGGCCTGCGCACCCTGGCGGTGCGGCTGCGCCACCACGCCGAGACCGCGCTGGCCATGACCACCTGGCTGGAGCGGCGGCCCGAGGTGGATCGGGTTCTCTATCCGCCGTTGCCGTCGGATCACGGCCACGCCTTGTGGAAGCGGGATTTCTCCGGTGGCTGCGGCCTGTTCGGGGTCATCCTCAAACCTGCCGCCAAACCCGCCATCGACGCCATGCTGGATGGCTACGAGCACTTCAAGCTGGGCTTTTCCTGGGGTGGCTTCGAGAGCCTGGTGATCCCCACCTCCGGCCATTCCATCATCCGCACGGCGTCCGACTGGGCGCCGGCCGGGCCATCCTTACGCTTCCATGCCGGCCTGGAGAACGTCGAGGACCTGCGGGACGATCTGAAAAAAGGCTTCGAGCGCCTCGGACACGGCGCTTGACTCATCCTTTCGGATAGGGTCCGGCACGAAGGGGCTAATGAGTCCGACTGATTGTTCCCGCGCCATATCCGGGGTATCGTCCGATCATCGGATGGGGATTCGGGATTGGTGGAAGACTCGCATGTCACCCTTGGATTGTTTAGGCCCTGCATCCGTGACCAACGCCCTGAAGCGGATCATTTACCGGTTTTTCGCCTCGACGGACAGGCCGCTGGAGGTTGATCTGGCGTTCGACGCCAAGACCTTCCGCCTCGTCGTCCCGGAGGATTCCCCACGACCGGAATGGTCGCGGCTGGGCAATGGCCGCTGCTCCAACTGCACCTTGTCCACCGATTGCGAGTATTGCCCGACCGCACTGGGCATCGCCATGTTCCTGCCGCTGTTCCAGGGCCGGGTCTCCCACGAAAAAGCCGTGGTCGAGGTCGATACCCCCCAACGCACCATCGTGTCCAAATCCACCTTCCAGAACGGCATGGCCTCGCTGATCGGCCTGGTCTGCGCCACCTCCGGCTGCCCGCTGACCAAATTCCTGCGGCCCATGGCCCGCTTCCACATTCCCTTCTCCGACGAGCAAGAGACCCTGTACCGCTCGTTCTCCAGCTGGCTGCTGGTATCGTTCGTGCGGCAGAAGCTGGGCGGCGCCACCGGCCAGGACACGGGAGGGGCGATCTCGCTGGACGGCCTGAAGCACAAATACCAGGAACTGTCGGTGATGAATTCCTGCCTGGCCGAGCGGCTGCGCAAGGGCGTCACCCGCGATGCCGCCCTCAACGCCGTCATCATCCTCGACCTGTTCGCCCAGATCGCCCCCGACAATATCGATGGCGGGTTCGAGGACATCCTCGACGCCTTCGCCATCGAGGACTAGAGCCGGATGCTTCGAGGTCGAATCGCACTCGCGATTCGCCCGAGAAGCTGAATCCGTCTCTCATCGCGCTCTAACACCTCCAATCCCCCCCATCCGGTTGATTCCGTATCGCTTTGGCGCCAGCCGAAGCGATCGATCCCCCATGTCCAGGGCACATGCACCGAACGCCCCGCTGAGTTATTACGCAATTTTTTTGACTTTATA